>Ga0116163_1000025_pt1 | contig 109599 bp, 100 predicted proteins | sample AD_UKC107_MetaG_FD_89889 | JGI IMG/M metagenome (GOLD analysis project Ga0116163, IMG submission 89889) | Active sludge microbial communities of municipal wastewater-treating anaerobic digesters from Hong Kong - AD_UKC107_MetaG | ecosystem: Engineered > Bioreactor > Anaerobic > Digestate...
CTTTCTTGTGCAGTTGCCAGACCGCACTCTTTAGTATAGCAAAGGGAGTTTTATTTCTCCATCTTCGGCATTAGCCTTTTTTTCTACCACTCGCCTAGCGAGTGGTTTTCTGGATACAATAAAAGCAGGGCAAAAACCCTGCTTAATTATATAATTCTTATGCCTTTTTAAAAATCTTTTTAATCCAAAGCAAGAAGTAATTACATGCTTCTCCTTCAGAATTAAAAATTTTTAAAGCTGACTTTATACCGCGCTCACTGTAATAAACCAGCCATTTGCCGTCTAATTCCGAAATACAATACATTTCATTTGGTAATCCTCCTTTTAAAGAATATGAGTTATCCGGAATTGCAAGTTTAATTAATTCTGTTTTTAAATCTTTAGTTGTCATTAATTAAAAACCTCCTTTATGTAACCATTGTCAAGTAATTCTTGAATTGTCATGTCAAATTGATATTGTGTTCCTTCTCCGGGTTCACCAAACCATGCTGCAATATCCCCCCCATTACACTCAATTGGTTTAATTATTTCATATACATGATAAGGTTTTAAATATGTACCTGGGGCTAAAGATCTCATGTTATATGGTGTACCTTCTGGTGATACAAAAGTACCACTCTCAAAGCCATACCTATCAATACGCAAGCCTTGTTTTAATATAATTCTTTTAATAATTCCTTTAAATCCATTATTCCCATCCGGCCAATGAATTTCACCTGTGCTTTGATCAAAATATTTCGGATTATCAAAAATCGACTTATATTTGCGATATAATTCTTCACTCGGTGCATTTTCCCATTTACTTAGTTTTTCTCTGTCTTTATCTGAAATAATAGAATCTTCCGTAGTTCTATTATATCCCTCGCTCTGCTTAGTGTCAATCCCGTTTTCGGCGTTGAATTTCTTAATAACCTCAGCGCCTTGCATGATCTTATTAACCATTTCTTTGCCGTAGCTATCTGGAATTACATTGGCGTCACCTGTCTCGGCATATTTTTCAGCAACGGCTCTTTGTTCTTCTGTATATTCAAACGGTGCTAATTTCGCTTCTAATTCCGGATTCACTTCTGTGTTTGATTGTTCGGTTGAAGTCGTGCCTGCCTGTTCGGTGCTTGAAACTGACTTTGTTTCTGCCGCACTTGTAACAACTGTCTCAGCAGCCGGATTAACCCCTTGCAAAACTTCCGCAGAAGAAGTCAAACTGGCTTTCGCGTCAGCTTGTCCGGCATTGTACATGGCCTCGACCGAATCTGTGTAATTCCCGGCAGCAGCATTATCCCGCGTGTCCCTCGATATGTCCTCACCGTTAAAACCCGCATTATAGGCCTCGGTTAAGTCAGTATTCTCCGCAAGCCCCGGATTTGTTTCGGCGATACCCGCTAATGCCTGTGTCCCGACTTCTCCCATCGACGGTTCGGCTTTCGCGTTGTTATTCGCTATGTTCTCTTTTTGCCCTGTCAAGGTTTCAATCGCATTGACCGTTTTTGTACCCTCAACCGTTTCGGTTGTTTTGTTGTCTGACTTCATTTCGTTCAGGGTGTTTCGGATGTTTTCAAAATACGATTTGATACCCTCTGAAATTCCGGGCTTTTTCGAACCGGATGCTGTTTTGCTGTTCGTACTTGCCGCCATCTGATCCAGTGTGTTTTTTAATACGGTTTTCGCCGAGTCCGTTTCTCCCCTCGCGAGTGCTTGATAATACTCCGCTGCCTCAGAAAATCCGGATTTGAACACCGAGTTCTTCTCACCCATCTCGATGGCCAGGTTCGCGGCGATTTCATCCCCTATGCGGGACGTCAGTTCGCCGAGATCGATATTGTTCAGTTTTCCGGTCTTGGCAGCGCCCTCGACCGAAGCCGCCAATGCTCTCGTCGCCTCATACCGGGAAGATTTGCCCTGCTCGATGATGTTATCTGTGCCGTTTTGAATGTTTGATACATTATCCCCGATTTTGGACAGCACTTTTATATCCACAAAAGTACGGTATGCGTCTGTCGCGCCGCCGAGCAGCACGCCGGTGATCATGCTGATAAAGCCGTCGTACGCGGCCTGTCTGCCCTGATTGCTGTCCCAGTTGAATTCCCCCGTGGCAAAGTAATGGAGAAACGGCTCGATCAGGGCCTGTGTGCTTTCTTCGAGCAATTCGCCCGCGCCGCGTGATGCCATGGCGCCCAACTGTGTCAGAGCAATTCGGCCCAGTGTCGTTTCGGATGAATATTTGACAAACTCGCCGAAGTTCTTTGACAGTTTGCTTGCAATCGAATTTGCCCCGCCCAGTGAGCCCAAGCCGTCAAACACCATTTCCAAACCGACTTCCGACAGCGTAATCCAGTTTGCCTTTCGAACCGCTTCCGCATCGGAATACCCGCTCAGTTTCATATCATTATAGGTATTGCCCCATATGCTTGAACCGAACACGGTGGTTGTTGCAATTCTTCCCGCCACATTGATTGCAGCCGCAGCAGCGCCCGAAGCCAAACTTGCCGCGCCCATTGTGGCTACTGCGACCACGACCGCCGGAACATTCTGCCCGATGCCCATACTCATATCCAGCGACGTATTCTCGGAACGGTTTAGTTCATCCTTCAATATCGGAATGGCGTAATCATCGGAAAAAATCACCGGAAGGGTTTCTGTATCGCTGTCCAGAAAGTTGACAAGCGAGACGATACCCTTTCCCCAGTTATTTAATCCCATGCCCACGCCCATGCCCAATCTCTTGAATCCGTTGGCTTTTTCATATTCCTCTGCGGTCTGCGTGCCTTTAACCTGCAAATAAAACGAATTCAGCGTTTCGCTGTACTTGGACGCTTCTTCGAAACCGTATTTACCCAAGATATAGAACAGTGTGTCTCCGGCTTTTTCATTCCCGTACAGCGCGGAGATCTGATCCAGCACGTCGTATATCTCCCGCCTATCGTCGGTGCTTTTGTTTGCAAAGTCGGAAAGCACATCTTTCGTATAATAAACGTCGTTGTCAAACGAATCCCCGTTCTTCAACTCCGACTTCGAGGCGTTGATATATTTAATTTTACCCTCTGCTATGAACGCATCCCTGTCGGCTGAATACTCACAATCCTTGATATACAGATCGGAAATTTCTGCTTGTTCGCTGTCATATGTTCTCCTGCCGGAGACGTTTGTATTGCCTTTATTGGCGCGTTCCTTTAATCTTTCAGAGATCGAATCGATATAAAAGCGTGCCAATCCGCCTTCCTCATCGCCGTATAAACCCACAAGGTAGGTATACTCCGCATATTCCTGATCGGTCATGAACCTGTCGTCGAATGTTGCCTTAGACTCACCTTCACTTTGCAGCTGATACAATTTGACGGGGTCCTCTTTATTCAACGTATTATAATCGTTCAGTGCATGTCCCAACTCGCTGTACGCTTTTGTAATCTCCAATCGGTTAAGGGCGGCGGGGCTGTGATCACCGCTTTTTACGGCTGCCGCTGCCTTTTCATATGCCGCGTCAATTCCTGACATATTTATTGTAGCTGTTTTTGTGGGATCATTTTTTTCATAATACTTTGCCGACAGTTCAAGATAATATAAAAGGTTTTGATATACCGCATTTTTCTCTTCTTGTTTTGCAGCTGCGGCTTTTACCATTTCTATTTCATCTTTACCTCGCGCATGACCGGTTGAATTGACATGAAATATTTTAGAACTTATTTCCGCTAAATATTTATCATATCCGGGCAGATCGGATCCCCCAAAAGCCAGATAATCTTTTTCCGTATATGTTTTTCCGTCTTCAGCCTTATGGGAAAATGAGACCACACCGGAAAGCGCGCTCTCGTAATCGGTGCCACCCATCTTCTCTTTAATCCAATCGTTTTTCTCTTGATTGAATTTATCCATATTGGCTTGAAACTCTGCCTGCGCTTGATCTTCAAGCTCTGATTTCACCATTCTGACCGACATGCCGTTACGATCCGAATCACTCACTTTAATACCGGAGGACAGAGGTTCCACTGACTGGGCATAATCGACAACGTCTTTCGTAACCATTGGATCAGTTGCACTGCCTTGTGTATACAGTGTGTTATCGACCTCGGTTTTCTGCCCCATTTTGTCCCACGTCAGTTCCCTCGAATCAAAACTTCCTGGCTTTGTCGCTTCTGTGAATTCAAAATATCCGGGAACAGCCATGCCGCCCTCTTCATAGTCCGCAGCAGTGTATTCAATTAAACTCCCATCCACTCTTAATTTATCCGGAATTCCGCTGTTGTCACTGTAATGCAGCTCATAGTCGGCATTCTCCGTCGGCTTGACCCATTGATCCACAACTTCCATGCCTAAATATTTATCTTGTCCCTGCATCCTTTCCTCCATGAGTTCCTCCTTTGTTTTGGAGGTTTTGGCAGGCGGTGGGTTTTCTAAATAATCATAATATTTTTCGACATCATCGGGATCAAGCGGATCCAATCCCATTGCGGCCATTTCATTTTTTTCTTTTTTATATTGATCTTGATTTACTTTTTCCGCTTCCCGGAATGCCTTTTTATTTTCACTGTCTTGAAACACTTTATATATTTGATCTAAATTTTTGTTAAACTGTTCTTCAAATTTTGCTTTATATAAATCATTTTGCGATTGATATAACTCCGGATGGGATAACATGATCTCACGAAGGGTCTTATTGTAAGCTCTTTCAAGCGCGGTTTCAAAAATTTTATCGCCCTTCTCTACCTCAATACCGGCATCAAGAAGCGTTTTCCGCGTAGTATAAAAATCAAAAAAATTAATTTCGCCGTCTTTATTACCTTTAATAACTTCATTGTATTTTTCAATAGCTGCGTTCTCTTTATTATATTCTTCTTCGGTAATTTCCTCTCCGGCTGCATTCGTATAACGAGGAGATGTGTCAACACCAATATAATCCGGCACACCCTCCTCGCCGTTGTCTTTACGATATTTATACCAACCGTTTATATAATCCGCATATTTAAAATCCTTAACGGTATTATAATACGGTTTAATAGGATCCGGAACATCCTTTTCTCCGGCATCTTTACGTTCCTGATATTTTTTATTCATCCATTCTTCGCGTTGGGCAATCTTGATCATTTGAAGACCCTCGCCGCGCTGACTGGCTAAATTCATCGCAGCGGCTTTATAATCGACATCACTGATTATCTTACGAGAAGCTGGGGGCGTTTTTTCCTCCGCCTCCTTCTGGGCGGCTGCCAAAGCCGCCTCTCTTTCTTTTTTGATTTCATCCTGCTCTTCTTTTAACTTCCTTAGACGATTAAGGCTCATATCTATTCCTCCCAATCACGCATTGACTTAGGTTTTTAAACGCCGAATTCTTCTACGCCGATATCCATTACCTCACCTTCGGTCAGACCATACATGCCCATCAACGTCTCTGCATGTTCATCGGTCATTTTGTCAAGATATTGATAAATAAGGATAGCCGCCTCCCATCTCAGGTCATCTCCGACCAAACCGCTTTTAACATAATTTTGTATTTGTTCATTTATATCAGTGGCTGTTTTATAACTATCATCCGCATTTATTCTACTTGTATTTGTCACCCTGCTGTCCCCGCTTGTATATGGCGATCCCGAATCATAATACCCTGTGCTCCCCGTCTGCGCCGCGTGTTCCAGATCAAATGCCGCTTTTTGCAAGGCATACGAAAGCTCCCACTGACGGTCTGCCACAGCATCCCTGGATTCCTGATACAGCTGCTGCGCAAGCTGAATCGCATAGGTCTGAATGGCCTGCATGGTCGCGATATCTCCGCTCTGCTGGGCCTGACTGATGGCTAAATTGAGTTCCTTAACCGCCGTATTGTAGTCGCTGGTGTTGGTGTTCAGAGCATTTTGATAACCGTTGAATAAGCCCACCTGACTGGTCTCCTGCCAGCCGCTTCCGGCAAGACCCGCAGACCGGATGTTCTGATTGATCTTTCCGGTCGAATTGATGGCTCTGCTGAAGGTCAGATCGGCCTCCCGGTTGGCTTTTACGCGGGCTTTTTCGGCTTTTTCTTTTTCATATTCAAGCTGGTCGATCGCCTGTTGGGTCGTGAGTTTTTGTGCCTCAATTGCAGACAAAATCGCGGCTTTATACTGCTCTGTCACACTGCCCGATTTCGTCATGTCTTCAAGCTGCTTCAGCAGTTTTGTATACGGATCTTCCCCTTCGGCCGTCTCTGTTGTCCCGGTCTCTTCGACCACAGGCGTCTCCGGCGTCTCGGTATTCGTTCCGGTTTCCCCGGTGATCGATTCATCCTGATCGGTCACGTCGGTCTCTTGCGTATCCGTATCGGTAACAATCGGATTCGATGTCCCGGTATTCAGCGCTGCTCCGGCTGCTGCCCAACGATTCTTTTTCCTATTCACTTCATCTTCCGCAATCAGATAAGGATTATCTTCCTGATCCCCCGGCAGACCGTAAGTTGTTTTATAAATTGCCATTGATTCTCACCCGCTCCTATCTGTTTCCGATCCGGAGTTTTTTCACTTCCGTCATAATGTGGTCGAGGTAACCGTTCCCACTGAGGTCATCATGATAGATCTTGTGCATATCGATCAAATCCTCAAGGTCTTCCGCGGAGACCTCGCCCGCCCCGATATATTTCCGCCCCAAAAATTTAATCTTGTCATACAAAAGCTGGCGAACGCCTGCGCGCACGCCGTCTTTACAGGCTTTCCGGTCTCTGATCAGCGCGAAAACGCCGCTGATCAGAGCCGACAACGCGCCGCTCCCGAGGACCGCCAAGAAAATCTCCATGCGGCCCTCCTAAAAAGCGGCACGTCTTGCCGCTTTTTTGTTTTCATCCGAAAAGTGAATGCTTGAAACACCTCACCAAAAGGAAAACAATGCCATTGACCTGTTTATGGGACTGCGGATATGAAATAATCAAAGCCGCAGGAGGTGCTCAGGATGACACTCAAGGAAATCTACAACCTTGCGGACAACAAAGGATTTAACGTCTGGTATTACCCCTTCAAAGCCATTACATCCATGTCCACGCCGCAGGGCGATATTGCCGTCAATACGGATAAGCTCAAAAGCGAAGCCGAAGAACTGTGTCATCTGGCGCATGAAATCGGACATATTGAAACCGGCTCGTTTTATAAACTCGACGCCGATTCCGCAACCATTCGCAAAGCCGAAACCGCCGCCAACCGGTACGCGGTAAATTTGTTGATCTCAAAAGACCGTCTGGACAAGCTCGCCCGAAACGGTTATATCACCCCTTATGAGATAGCCGAACATTTCGGGGTAACCGAGGACTTCGCCCAAAAAGCCATCCGCTATTACAATAGTAATTAAATGAAAACGGGGATTTTGTCATACCCGCTTGAAAATACTGGTATTTTATGCTATAATCACATAAAATAATTGAGGAGGATTTTATTGTGCCTTTTTGTACGAAGTGCGGAGCAGAAACGGAAGGACCATTTTGCTCTGAATGCGGCAATCCTTCGCGCGAAAACGATGATCGTAAAATAGATAATGAACAAAACCCGTCTCATTATTCCGCCCCTCTTGATCATCCGAATCCCTGTCCGATTTGCGGGGGTGAAGCCTTGTTCATTGAAACCTATAAAGACCGCAACGCTTTTTATTACAAATGCCCGACCTGCGATAAATCCACCGACGAATTTCCCTCGCCCATCACCGCTTTAACTGCATGGAACAACAGCGAACCAAAGGATTTGAAAGATACATATGATCGGATTCTGTATTCTTTGATTATGCATCCGGCAGCGACCTGTTGGCAGCTGTTTTGGCGTCTTTTTCTTATATTGCTCTTTCCTTTTACCATTTCATTCAACCTAATCGAGGCCGACGATTCTTCAGCTCTGACTGTATTCCTGATCATGACCGTTGTCTGCCTCGGAATCGGTATTCCCCTTTTCGTCCGTTACGACAAGCGTCGCCGCAGTTACATTCGTCATCTCCCACCCGAAAATCGAACAGCAAATGAAAAAGCGCGTTATCGTGCTTTTATCCTTGTTCCGATCATCTATCTGGCTCTGTACTTAATGTTTTTATTACCGATTTTATTTTCATAATTCAATGATAAGAATTGCGTTAAAGGAGCGACAATATGTATTTAAAATCCTGCCCAATCTGCGGCGGTGAACCCGAGCTTTCCGAAGCCATACAAGACCGCACCGGATACTACTGCGAGTGTTATGCATGCGGAAAATCCACCGACGAATTTGCAGCCAAACAGGCCGCTGCCGATGCCTGGAACCGCAGCCGTACCACGGATTTAAAAGACACCGAACTCAGGGGTGTGTATGCCATCATCATAAATCCGTTTAAAACCTGGTGGCAGGCTTTCATTCGTTTCTTTTCTTACCTTTTCGGCCCGGTTTTTGTCTATTTTATCGTATCCTCTCTCAGCGCAGATTATCCGACATTTCTATCTGTCGGAATGTATATTTTCGGTTTTTTCTGGATTTTAATCGGTACCTATTTTTACATAAAGTTTTTTAAAAAACTCATCCGCGTCATCCGGCGGTTATATAAAAAAGAACGCATTACAAATATTGCGGCATTGGTTTTCGGCAATGTCGTTGCAATTTGCGCACATGCCGCCCTGCTCTGGTATGCCCTCATCCCATATGCCGAATTATGCCGTTACTAAAAACACGGAGCGCTCTATGTTGCACAGCAGGAATTGGTTGATAAAACACAACTATCCTTTCGGGAAAGCTGCCGAAAGGATCCCGTTCGGCGACGTCAAAATCGAATATCTGCGTACCAGGCCGGACGTCACACTGTTCAATCCCAACGGTGAAGAGGATTATATCGGCGACAACGAACATCTGCTCGTAACGGTTTCGCCCGACGGCGGCGAACTGTTGGCATTTTGGACACAAAGCTCCTGCGAAGCCAACGGAGACAATCACATCGTGATTTCAAAAAGCCGAGACGGCATTCATTTTACCTCCCCCGAATATATCACCGGCACAAAGCGGGGTCAACTGCACAATCAATCGAGTTGGGGCTTCCCGGTTTTAAGTCTGAAAGGCCGCATTTACCTGTTCTTTACCAAGGAACTCGATATTTTCGACAACAACTACAGCGGCAGCGGGGCCATGGGCTGCTTGTATTCGGATGATGGTGCAAACACCTGGTCAAAAGAATCGCTTATCCCTATGCCCCGCTCTCGTCACGATAACCCTGATGTAAGCAAACCGAAAAACTGGATCGTCTGGCAAAAGCCCATTCGGGACGCAAAGGGAAAACACTTTGTCGGCTACACCCTTGTAACCAGCCATGCACACGGCATCAAAGACCCGGATCAAAGCCGCTGGGTCAATGCGGACAGCCGGTGCTATTTTATGTGCTTTGAAAATCTCGACGAAAACCCGGAACCCAAAGACATCAAAATTACTTGGCTGCCCGACGATGATAAAGGCATTGAAGTTCGAAATAAAACTCTGCCTGATATGTCGACCGCTCAGGAACCCGCTGTTACGCTGTTGCTCGACGGAAGAATTTTCTGCATTATGCGCAACACCACCGGCTATATCCAATATTACCTGTCTTCCGACAACGGTCATACTTTTACCGATCCGAAACCCCTGCGTTATTGCGATGGCGGACCGAAGATCAAGCACCCGATGTCCCCCTGTCCGATCTATGACGTCGGCGGCGGGCACTACCTCATTGCCTTTCACAACAATGCCGGAACCCACCTCGGATTTTCGCAGTACGCCGAAAATTGGCCCTGTAATATGGCCAACTTCTACCGTAACCCTTTATATATTGCAGTCGGAAAATTTTCGCCCGAGAGCGAACAGCCCCTGCGGTTCGGAAAGCCGTATAAATTCCTCGACGATGACGATATCGCAGTCGGCCCGAAACAGACCGCCGAGACCGGAACTTATACAAGCGTCACCGACTTCAACGGAAAACTGACCTTTTGGTACCCCGACCGAAAATACTATCTGCTCGGCAAATACCTCTCACCCGAATTGATTACCAAACTCGCCCCGGAATAATTCCCAATTTGCTCTTGCTTTTTTTACAAATATCGGTTATAATGCCATTTACTTGAGTGTGCGGCTGCACTCAAAAATTCTTTTCTGTCCCCGGACGTCATGCAGAATCTGCAGACGTCATTTTCGGTACGGCATAAACAAATTGTGCGGCTGCTGTTTTTTATGCTGATGGAACAATTTCATATTACTGATAAAACCGTAATTTTCATTGCGATTCAATTTTCTGTTGAGACATCCTACACCGTCTTAACGGCTTTTTGAGTTCATTGTAAAACGCGGCGGATCATGATTCTCTATGCAGGATTTTTGTATAGATATCCGGGGCGGAAAAGAACATCATTAACCGTTCAGGTCCAAAAAGATACCGTTGGTGCAATTTTCACGAACCATATTTACGACTATGCTATTATTCACTGGGGGTGATTATCCGCTTTAAAAAAGGCCGGAAAAATCAAACAGGAGGACAAATTCTTGACGAAACAAACACAGAAAAAAAGCACAAAAAAAGTCAAGGAGGAGACAGAAAACAAAAAAATCAATTGGCATGAAATCCTGTCGATCATGAAACGTTATTATAAATACACCATTGAGTATTTCTGGCAGTGGGGCATTTGGCGCTTCATCGGCGGTTTTGCTTCCGCTTCAGTCGGTCTGCTGTTCAGTTATAATCTCGGTAAAATCATCGATATCATCGTTGACAACGATTGGCAAGCCGCTGTCAAAGCCATCATTGTTTTGGCTTTTCTGGCAATATTCCGCATGATCATCGGGTACACAAATTCGCTGACGTCTTATCGGTACGATATTCTTTCGGGCCGAAAACTGCGCAAAAAGGCCATGGAACGAATTCATTCTTTGCCGATCAGCTATTTCGAATCCAAACACACCGGCGAAGTTATTTCGCGGGTGGTCAACGATATCGATAAACTGCAGTCCTACTATTCCGACTCGATCGCCGGCACTTGGAGTTATCTGCCCATGAACACGATTGTAGGACTGTGGCTGTTGCTCTCAATCAACTGGAAACTGACTATCATATGCGTTATTTCAATTCCACTGTTCACGATAGTGATCGGTAAAATTTCGATGCCGATCGCCGAATCGGGCAAAAAGATTCAGGAGTGCATTGCAACCTGCAACTCCTATCTGCGCGATTTCATCGAGGGGATCGAGATTTATAAGATTTTTACCATGGAAAAACGCCATGGCAAGCATTTCGAAGACGCTGTCGACGAAGGCGTTATTCACGCCAGAAAAAAATCCGCTCGACAGCGTGTATCCTGGGCCATCGGTTCGTTCAATTATGTGCTTCCGACCGTACTCTCCTATGCCATCGGCGGTATCTTTGTCGCACGGGGCGAGATGAGCATCGGTGACTTGGTCGCTTTCAGTACGGTACTGCCGCCGGTCGCCAACATCACACATCAGTTTGCAGGCAGCTACACCGGTCTGATCGAACATATGGGCATTGCGAAGCACTTCTTCGAGCTGATCGACGAAAAGCCCGAACGCACCGACGGCGGTGATTATTCCAAATCGGGAGCCGGCGTAGAACTCGAATTTAAAGACGTTTCCTATTCCTATCCCAACGGCCTCGCGGTATTAAAGGACTGCATATTCAAGGTCCCGGGCGGCAAAACAATCGCGATGGTCGGCGCCAGCGGCGGCGGAAAATCCACGCTGTTCAAACTGCTGTGCGGTTATTACACCTCCTACACCGGTGAAATCCGCATCAACGGCGCCGAACTCTCCGAATGGAACCTCGATGATTTGCGCCGCAATATCGCCTATGTCAGTCAGGAGAGCTACCTGTTCGACAATTCAATCAAAGAGAATATCCGATTCGGCAAGCTCGATGCCACCGACGAGGAAGTGATCGAAGCCGCCAAAAAGGCCTATGCCCACGATTTCATCACCGAACTCGAAAACGGCTACGACACCAAGCTCGGTGAGCGTGGCGTGCGGCTTTCGGGCGGACAAGCCCAGCGTATTGCCATCGCACGTGCTATTTTGAAAAACGCGCCGTTAATCCTGCTCGACGAACCGACTGCGGCGCTTGATACAAAAGCGGAATTCTATGTGCAGAAAGCGCTTGAAAACCTCTCGCAAAACAAAACCGTATTCGTGATTGCGCACTGCATCTCCACCATTGAGAAATCCGATAACATTCTCGTTTTGGAAAACGGCCACATCATTGAACAGGGCAAACACGCCGATCTGGTCTCCCGGGGCGGCCGCTATATCGAGCTCTACAGCTCTCAAATCGCAAGAGAGGAGGCGGTTTTTAATGCCTGAAAACACCAAAGACAAGACCCTGTCTGAGAAAAAGAATAACATCCTCAAGGATATAAAACACCTTCTCTCCATCCTCGGTAAATACAAAGTACTCTATATCATCTTCATGCTCCTGTCATCGATTATCGGATCATTCATGACGATCATCGCTGCCGAGACAATGCGGTCTCTGGTCTCTTTTTTCGTGGATAAGGACGGCAGTATCACCGTAACGCGACTGATCGTACTTATCGCATCCATGACCTTTTACCGGCTGGTTATCGGTCAGCTGATCAATTATGTTATCAGCATTCTCCAGATTAAAATGGAAGCCGATATCCGCAAACGCCTGTTTTGGAAACTCCAGTCAATGCCCGTCGGTTATTTCCACGGCAGCCACAGCGGCGATTTTGTAGCAAAGATGAATCTTGACGTAACATCGGTCAGCAAAGCTGCCGATACCCTCTGGGATGGCGCTTATACGATCATCAATATGGCGTTTATCATTCCCTACTTCATGTCGCTCGACTGGCGTCTTTCAGTGGTCGTAATAGCGCTCGGCATATTGTTCTCTATCTTCATCAATCTGGTGGTCCGTCCGATGCGTAAACGCAGCAAGGATATCCTCAAATCAATGTCGGAGATGTCCATGACGACGACTGAAAGCGTGACCGGATTTAATGTGACCAAGATGTTTTTACTGCAGGACAAATTCTCAAAGGATTTTTCCGACGGTGTCGACACCATCTACGAAAACCAGAAAAAGTACGGGAATCTCTCGGCGTGGATCGGTTTTTCCCAGATGGTCATTACATATGGCGGCCGGGCTGCTATCGGCATTTTCGGTCTGATATTTGCTTTCAACGGCACACTTGATGTTTCAGTGCTTGCGGGTATGCTGACCGTCTATTACAACATTATCGACTCCTTCATCAACGTCGGCAGCGTTCCGTCGGATATGCAAAAATACTTCGCAAGTTCCGACCGTCTTTATGATCTCTTCAACACCTCCTCCGAACCGGAGCGTTATGAGATCGGCGGCACCGATCCTGAGGCGGGCGTGCTGCTCAAAGACGTCGAATTCGAGTATAACGACGGCATGCCGGTGCTGAAAGGTGTCAGCATCTGCGCCAAGAAAGGTGAGATGATCGCCTTGGTCGGCGACAGCGGCAGCGGTAAAACCACCTTAGTCAAATTGCTCGCCGGCTTGTATGCAGCCAATAAAGGTGAAATCGTCGTCAACGGCAGAGGCCTGTCGGATTATACCCTGACGGAACTCCGCCAAAGCGTCGCCTATGTCCCGCAGGACGCCTATGTCTTCAACGGCAGCATCAAAGAGAACATCTCCTACGGAAAAGACAACCCCACCGACGACGAGATCATCCTGTCGGCCAAAGAAGCCAATGCCGACACCTTCATTATGGAAAAGCCGGACGGCTATGAAACTCAGGTCGGGGAACGCGGCATCCAGCTCTCGGGCGGTGAGCGCCAGCGAGTTGCGATTGCAAGGGCAATTTTGAAAAATGCGCCTCTGCTGCTGCTCGACGAAGCCACCTCGAGCTTGGACAGCGAGACCGAATTAGCGATTCAGGCAACGCTTGAGAAGCTGATGAAAGGCCGCACCAGCGTGGTGGTCGCCCATCGGCTCTCGACCATCATCAACGCCGACCGAATTTACTTCATGCGTGAGGGAAAAGTTGTCGATTCCGGCAGTCACAAAGAACTGCTCGAAAAATGCCGTGACTACTCCGACCTTTTCTACAAAAACTTTGAAAAAGTCGCGGTCTCTTGATTTCATTGCTTTCTATTTAAGGGTTAATCCCTTACACACTTCACACCATGGCAAAACGGGCGGGATATCTCGCCCGTTTTGCCACTCCCGCCCTAAATTTTGTCTGGGTTCTGCCAATATTTTGTTGAAATAAAGCCCAAATTATGTTATGATAACTTTTGTACATACGATAATAAAATCGGTCTTGCACCGATGTAATTCATGATGGGAGGCAACATGGAATTCTTAAAAGCACTCGAGCAGATTCGTACCCCGTTTCTCAATGCCTTTTTCCAATTCTGGACTTTTTTCGGTGAAGAATTGTTGTTGCTCTCTTTACTCTGTATTGTTTATTGGTGCATCAATAAAGATCTGGTCTATAAATGCGGATTGGCTTTTTTCGGCTCGGGTCTGGCGGTTCAGTCGCTCAAAATCGCATTTCGAATCCCGCGTCCCTGGGTACTAGATTCAACATTTCAACCTGTCGGCAGCGCCATTGAGACAGCGACCGGTTATTCATTCCCGAGCGGTCATTCACAGGGGGCGGCAGCGGTCTTCGGCACAGCGGGACTTCATATAAAAAAGCCATGGGTTAAAATCGTCTGCTTCATCATCTTCCCGATGGTTGCCCTGTCACGGATGTATCTGGGCGTACATACACCAAAAGATGTAATCGTCGGCCTGCTTTGCGGCCTGCTTTTTGCCGTTATCGCACAATTGCTGTTAAAAAAAGAACTGTCGCCCAAACAAAACCTCATAACCGCTATCATCCTCGCATTGATCTCGATTGCCACGGCGGTCTATGCTGCCCTGATGTATAAAAATGGCATCATCGCTTACGAATATGTCTCCGACTGCAGCAAATCTGCCGCCGCAGGTCTCGGATTCGCTGTTTGTTGGTATGTCGAGCGCGTACATATCAAATTCGATACGCACTGTAACCGCTGGTGGAAGCACGTGCTCAAAGTGTTCATCGGTATCATCGGAATTCTGCTCATCAAAGAGGGCTTCAAGCTCATATTCGGTGAATCCCTCGCTGTCGATATCATCCGATACTTTCTCATGATCATCTGGGGCATGACGGTGTTCCCACTGATCATCAAAAAGACCTTCAACCGCAGCCCGAAAGCCGGTATAAAGTTTGAAAAATGAATTTTCAAACTCAATCTATAAAAATAGGATAATAAATATGCGAATTGCAATCTGCGACGACAACCCCGTTCAGGCCGGAAATCTCCAAAAGATTGTCTCGGGCTGGATCGAACAGCGCGGCGTTCGCGCCTGCGTCACCAAATACCCAAGTGCCGAAGCCTTTTTATTCGAATATGCTGAAAACATGTCGGTCGATATTCTGCTGTTAGACATATTGCTCAGCGGCATGAACGGCGTCGAACTCGCCCGACGTATCCGCGAATCCGATGCCCACCCGCAAATCGTCTTCATCACGGCCTATTCGGATTTCGTCGCCGACGGCTACGATGTCGACGCACTGCACTACCTGATGAAACCGATTGAACCGGAAAAACTCTGTGAAGTTCTCGACAAAGCGGTTAAAAGTCTCTCCAAAGCAGAGCCTTCCGTCATGTTGGAAACCGAGGAGGGTATTGTTCGTCTGCTTGAAAAAGATATTATTTATGCTGAGGCGTTCTCGCACATCGTCTGTGTTAAGTGTATATGCGGCGATTTAACCGTAAAAACACCGATCTCCGAACTCGAAACCCAACTCGGCGAGTCGTTCGTGCGCTGCCACCGGTCGTATCTGGTCGGCCTGCGCCATATCCGCCAAATCACCCGCACCGATGTCATTCTCGACGACGGCGGCAAACTGCCGCTCTCCCGCCGCAATTACGACGCGGTTAACCGAAAATTTATAAGCTTTTATAGGGTTAAATGATATGGATTATTATTGGTACATTATAATCGGTGCGGTTTTCATCGGCACGGTTCTCGGTATCATCCTTTGGCAGCGTGCCTACACCAGAAAGCTCGTCAACAAATCCATTTCGGAATACCAAAGCGATCTCATCACCAAACACTGCGAAGAGGTCGAGAACATCTATACCAAAATGCGCGGCTGGCGGCACGATTACCGCAACCACATTCAGGTTATGAAGGTCTACCTCGACGACGGTGAAACCGAAAAATTAGGCAGTTATCTCGAGGATTTGAAACTCGACCTCAACAGCGTCGATACGGTGGTCAAAACCGGCAATACCATGATCGACGCCATCTTAAACAGTAAACTCTCGCTGGCTTATAAACGCGATATCGACGTCAGCGTCAAAGCGGTTGTCCCGAAGGACATCGGCATCCCCGATATCGACCTCTGCGTCATCATCGGAAACCTGCTTGATAACGCCATGGAAGCCTGCGCAAAAACCGATACGGATGCACGTCCTTGGATGCGCATCTTCATCGGCGTGTTAAAAGGGCAGCTCTATGTCTCCGTCAGCAATTCGATGACCGGAGATGTTCAAAGAACGCGAAAATCGGACGAAAACGTTCCCGCCATGTATGCCACAACTAAGAACGGAAATACGGAGCATGGTTATGGCCTGATTCGTATCGACGATATTGCCGCCCGCCACAACGGCTATGTCAACCGCCAGCACGAAGACGGCGTTTTCGCAACCGAAGTTTTATTGCCTCTTATTAAATAATGTATGGGTGCGTGCCTATGTATGTGCTCGTCTCACCTTACCGTAGAGGCGAAAAAACCGTCTTTGTGAAGCAAGCGCGACGAAGCAATCCAGAAACAAAGCGTCCGGGTTACCGCTGCAGCCCCGTTAACCACTCATCTGAATTGCTGCGGGGCTAAAGCCCCTCGCAATGACGGGGTATCGGAGTGCCGCTCCGGTCACCCCTACATTAAAATATTCCGTTCGCGTCGAAATTTCGACCATTTACGATGAAAATTCAATAAATAAATAATTCTATGTTACACTTCATTCGAATTATCCGAAAGGAGCTGTACTTTCTTGCCTGAAAAAGAAGAAAAAATAAAACAGAAAATCAAACCCACCTATTCGGTCTTCCAAAACATTTGGTTTTTATTTAAAAACATCTGGGAGGTCGACAGATTAACGATCTTCTCTCTGCCGGTTGCGATGGTTTGCTCTGTTGCTTTGCGTTACGCTTGGCTTTATTTACCCAAATTCGTCATCGACCGGGTGACCAACGGTTCGACGGCCGGGCAGATCGCGTTGGCCTCGGGCATTTTCGTCTTGGCCTGTATTTTAGTCGAAATAATCAACGGCTATTTTACCGGTAATGCGAGTAACCGCTTTCAAAAAATTTCGGTCAACTTCCATAAGCGTATTTTCATGAAAACGCTCAACTGCGATTATGCGCTGCTTGAGGGCGCAGAAGGCCAGACCAAATACCAAAAAGCCCGCAACTGCGAGGGTGACTCTTTTAATGATCAAGCAAATTCTACTCTTATGTTTTATAGATTCTTCCAAACCACACAGAACATCCTTTTGTTCATCCTATTCACCACAGTGCTCTCGGTCGTGAACCCGTTGATCGTCGTATTGGTACTTGCAGGTTCTGCGGCAGAAATGCTGGCGCGAATGGCATTCGAAAAATGGGTTGAAAAGCAAAAAGACCGCTGGGCCAAGAACGATAAGCGTCAGAATTACGTCATCAAGACCTCGTCCGACGCCATATCCGGCAAGGATATCCGCATCTACAAAATGAACAAATGGTTTGCAGACCTGCGGAATATGCTGCTGAAACAGCAGATCAAAGACCGCCGGGAGCGCAATTTCAAAGAATTGCTCTCCGATGTCCCCTACTTACTCAACACCTTCCTGCGTGATGCCATTGCTTATGCCTATCTGGCATGGAAGGCCTCCATCGGTGACATCTCGGTCGGTGACTTGATTCTCTATTTTACAGCCATCACCCAGTTTTCGGTGCAGATGCAAAATGTTGTCGGCTGGATTCACGAGATCAACCTCTCGAATTATAAAATCTGCGACCTACGCAATTATCTTGACATGCCCGATCAACCCGACCCGTCCGATCCGACCGACGTTACAACCCTAACCCGTCCGCTGAACATCGAATTCAAAGACGTCAGTTTCTCTTATCCCGGTTCTGATAAATTAATTCTTGACCGGCTTAATATAAAAATGCGCGGTGGTGAAAAGATCGCGCTTGTCGGCGTCAACGGCGCGGGTAAAACGACCATCGTCAAATTGCTCTGCGGCTTTTATAAACCGACAAGCGGTCAGATTCTGATCGACGGAAAAGACATCGCAAACATGCGCCGCGAAGATATTTTCTCTCTGCTCTCAGCGGTCTTTCAGGATATCTCCCTGCTGCCCGTCTCGGTCGCTCAGAATGTCGCCATGAAAAAGCCGGAAGATATCGATTATGCACTCGTACAGGACTGCCTCAAACGCGCCGGTATCTGGGATCGCGTTTCTAAACTGCCGGAAATGGAAAGCACTCAATTGCTGCGCCATATCCACGACGACGGCGTGTTACTCTCGGGCGGTGAACAGCAAAAACTCCTGCTTGCAAGGTCTTTATATAAGCAGGCGCCAGTGTTGATTCTGGATGAACCGACCGCAGCGCTCGACCCGATTTCCGAAAGCGAAGTCTACGATAAATACCAGGAACTTGCGGGAGGCAGCACCGTTCTCTTCATCTCCCATCGGTTGGCCTCGACCCGTTTCTGTGACCGCATCTTCTTCTTGGAAAACGGCAAGATCACCGAACACGGCAGCCATTTCGAACTGATGAAAACCGGCGGAAAATACGCCGAAATGTTTGAAATCCAAAGCCACTATTATAAAGAGAACATCACTCCGAACGCTGACGCAAACGGTGTGCAAAGCATGCCGTTGAAAGGAGGTGCGGTCTGATGTCAACCGAAAAAGAAAAAACAGCTAAGCCAAAAAAAGAAAAGCTCTTAAAACGCATGGGTGCCACCATCCGGGCAATGGTCAAGTGTTATAAACTCGCTCACTCGCTCGATAAATGGATCGTCCCGCTGTCTTGGATCCGCTGCACCATTAATTCCTGCTATTCGCTGGTCGCAACGCTGATCCTGTCCAAAGTACTGGATATGCTGTATGCGGGCGAGCCGTTCAAGGCGATTCTGACTCCGATCATCGTCGCTTCCTGTACCATTTTGGCGCTCAATACCACCTCAACCGTCATCGGAAAATACATGAACATCCATAGAGAAATCGCCATTCTCAACTACGCGGCCCGTACCGGCGAAAAGACGCTCGATATGGACTATCCGCTGCTCGACAGCCCCCGTTCGCAGGACTTGCGCCGCCGCATCCAAGAGGATAACCTGATGGGTTTCGGCCTCAAGAGTACCTTGGAAATGATCTATTGGCTTCCGCGAAATTTGGGTGATATCATTTCCTCTTTTATTTTGTTGTGGCCGATGCTGACCGGCACGGGAATTTTCCGCCAATGGGACTTCTACGTCTACTTTTTCCTTTCATTAATTACCTATCTTGCAATTGAAATGCTGCCCACTTTGAAACTCAACAAGATTTGGCTGAAAGAAATGGAAGAAAAGAGCATCGAAAAAAAGACCACGATGTATTATATATACGAATCCGGTCAGATGGAATACAAGATCGGCAAAGATATCCGCCTGTTCGGCGGACAGGATATGCTTGAACAAGAAGTCGAACCCGGCCGCAAGTGGTGGTTTAAAAAGTTCGAGCGCTACGGCCGCCTGAACGGCCTCGGATGGATTTTCGGCGGAATCCCGGAGTATATCCTTACCGGCGGCGCTTATTTCTACACCGGCATCAAATGCGCGGCCGGCGTCTTCGGCGTGGGAGGCCTGTACCGTTATGCATTTGGTTTCTACCACCTCATCGGCTCCATCGCCTCAATCGTTCGCCAGCTCACTTATTTCGAAGTTGCGGCAAAGCGTCAGGAGAGCACGCTTGAATTCCTCTCGATTCCCAATGAGATGTACAAAGGCACGCTTCCGGTCGAAAAGCGCGTTCACTGCGACGGCGGCGACAACGATTATCTGATTGAATTCAAAAATGTCTCGTTTAAATACCCCGGTTCCGAAGAATACGCCCTGCGCGATCTCTCGATGAAGTTGCATATCGGCGAAAAGCTGGCGGTAGTCGGCATGAACGGCAGCGGCAAAACAACAATGATCAAACTGCTCTGCCGCCTCTATGATCCCACCGAAGGTGAGATCACTTTAAACGGAATCGATATCCGCAAATATGATTACGAGGAATACATGCGCATTTTCGGCGTTGTTTTCCAGGACTTCAACCTGTTCGCTTTCTCACTCGGCCAAAATGTCGCAGCCAACGTCGAATACGACGTTGCAAGAGTCACTGACTGCTGCAAAAAATCAGGACTTTCTCTGGATAAACCCGGCGATGTCGCCCATCTGACTACCGAAACCTGCCTGTATAAAAATTTTGACGAATCAGGTGTCGAGATTTCAGGCGGCGAAGCGCAGAAAATTGCTCTTGCCCGTGCCCTTTACAAAGATGCACCGTTCATCGTTCTTGACGAACCGACTGCAGCACTTGACCCCATTGCCGAATACGAGATCTATTCTAAATTCAACGAGATCGTCGGTGACAAGACGGCTATCTATATCAGTCACCGGCTGTCCTCCTGCCGTTTCTGCGATGACATCGCGGTCTTCGATCAAGGTTGCCTTGTCCAACGCGGAAGCCACGATCAACTCATCAAAGAACCTAACGGTAAATATTTTGAACTCTGGAACGCTCAAGCCCAATACTATGCATAATTCAAACTCTTAACCGCCCTTAGGCGGTTTTCTCTTCTTTTATCCATAAATTGATCCCAAAAACGACTGTTAACAATAATTCTGCACACAATATGTCAAAATGTAACCGAAAATGTAACCATTTCGTGATATTATATGCATATCAACACATTCCAACCGATTAAAATGTAACTTCAACGATATATGTCACCTGGCAGAAAGGAATCGATATGAAAAAGCGCCCCCTCTTAACAGCCTTATTGTTATTGCTATTTGCAAGCATTATTTCCGGCGTGTTGGCGGTTTGCTATACAGCGGCTGATCTGATTAACAACCGGCCTGTCAAACCCAGTGCTTCGGCAGTTGATAACAACCGCATCACGGCGGATATTTTCATTGTTCCGTCCGGAATCATCGGCCGTTAATTTTCCCATTTTGAAATATCGATAACTCATCGAGCGGGCTTGCACGGCAGGCTCGCTTGATTTGCTTTTACCACAAACAGGCATCCCTTTAACCCCTTCTTTTTATGCAAAAACGCTTGACATCATGCCGATTTTATGCTATATTATTTCGAGCCGCATGTGTGCGCTGCCAATCAGGCAGTCAGGGCTCCCGGAAGCAAGTGGATTACACAAACTCGACGCGAGGTATCCCTTCGCCCTGCACAGCGAGATCATCGAAAGGTGTTTTTAAAAACAATGTACGCAATCATCGAAACCGGCGGTAAACAATACCGCGTCACCGAGGGCGACGAAATCTTCGTCGAAAAGCTCGGAAAATACGACGGCGAACAAGTCACGTTCGACAAAGTTCTGGTCGTCGAAGGAGATAAGCTGATCACCGGCACACCGTTTGTGAGCGGCGCCGCAGTCGTCGGAACCGTCATCAAATCCGGTAAAGCCAAAAAGATCACCGTTTTCACCTACAAAGCCAAGAAAAACGTGCATCGCAAACTCGGTCACCGTCAGCCCTACACAAAGGTCAAGATCGAATCGATCACGCTCTGATGATCAAAGCCACCTTCTTTTACCGCGCAAAAACGTCGGTCGGATTCGAGGTCAGCGGACACAGCGGAACAGCGGAGTCCGGAAAAGACATCGTCTGCGCAGCGGTCACGTCTGCGGTCATGATGGCCGCCAACACGATCACCGAATCATTCGGCATAAAGGCAACGGTAACAGTCGGCGAAAACACGGTCTCCATCCACGGATGCAAAGACCCCAACGGGCATAAGGTCATCGGCGCACTCAAAGACCATTTGGCTGCGATTCAGTCCGATTACCCGGATGCAATCAGGATAATTACCGAAACGGAGGAATAATAAAATGATTAAACTCGGTCTTCAGTTCTTCGCTCATAAAAAAGGAATGGGCTCGACTAAGAACGGACGCGACTCCGAGTCCAAGCGCCTCGGCCTCAAGCGGGCAGACGGTCAGCAGGTTCTCGCGGGCAATATTCTGGTCCGTCAACGCGGAACCCATTTCCATCCCGGCGAGAATGTCGGCATGGGCAGCGATAACACATTGTTTGCCAAAGCCGACGGTAAGATGAAATTCGAACGTCTCGACCGCAACCGCAAAAAGATCAGTGTCATCACCGAATGAAATGTCACCGTGTGACATACGGCGAATGACCTCGATCCAACACTGAATATGAAGAATGGGACGAGCAGTCGTCCGAAAGCAGGACTCCTGTTTTTGGTCGTCAGACCGTCCCTTATTCTTTTACTGAGGGAACTATGTTTATCGACACCGCAAAAGTTTTATTAAAAGCCGGAAACGGCGGCAACGGAGCTGTCACTTTCCACCGCGAAAAGTATATCGCCAACGGGGGACCCGACGGCGGTGACGGCGGAAAGGGCGGCGACATCCTGCTATGCGGAAATACCCATCTGACCACGTTGGCCGATTTCCGTTATAAGCGCAAATATGCCGCGCCCGACGGCGCTAAGGGTGACGGCGGCTGCAGAGCCGGACGAAAAGGTGAGGACATCGTCATCGCACTGCCCATCGGCACCGTCATCAAAGACGCCGAAACCGGCCGTATCATCGCCGATATCTCCTCCGAAAAACCCGTTATCATCGCCAAAGGTGGAAGCGGCGGTGCCGGTAACCGGCATTTTGCCACTGCAACCCGTCAATGCCCGCGCTTTGCCAAAGCAGGTGCCCCCGGCGAAGAGCGCGAGGTGTTATTTGAGTTAAAACTGCTGGCTGACGTCGGTTTGGTCGGCTTTCCGAACGCAGGCAAATCCACGTTGATCTCTGCGATAAGCAACGCACGCCCCGAAATTGCCGATTATCCGTTCACGACACTGCGCCCCAATCTCGGCGTGGTTTACGGAGACAGTGAGAATTCCTTCGTCATGGCGGATATCCCCGGCATTATCGAAGGAGCAGCCGAGGGCGTCGGATTGGGTCATGAGTTTTTACGCCACATCGAGCGCTGCCGCCTGCTGCTGCAAGTCGTAGACGTCGCCTCGACCGAAGGGCGTGACCCCAAGTCTGATTTCGATGTTATCTGCTCCGAACTGGAACGTTACAGCCCACTGCTGGCTTCTCTTCCCCGCATCGTCGCGGCCAATAAGACCGACAGCGCCATTGAGGAAATGGTCGACGATTTCTGCACCTATGTTCGCGGCAGGGGTTTCGAGGTCTTCCCGATCTCTGCAGTCACGGGCGTGGGACTTAAAGAATTGAAATATTATATCTTCAAAGCCCTGCCCACACTTCCGGCCATCAAAGTCTATGAACCCGAACCGGAGCCGGAACTTAAAATCGAAAACGACCGCCCGTTTACAGTTACGAATAACGAAGGTGTCTTCATCATTGAAGCGCCGTGGTTGATCCGGATCTTGAATTCCGTCAACATGGACGACTACGAATCGTTGCAATATTTTCAACGCGTGCTGCGTCAGAGCGGCATCATTGCCGAACTGGAACGCCAGGGCGTCAACGAGGGGGACACGGTGAGCATCTATGACTTTGAATTCGAGTATGTCCGATAACCGTTTTTTCGAACCGGTCGGTTCTCCCGATCAAATGCCGGTTTCCAAATTGGCTTTTCTGGGCGACGCGGTTTATGAATTAATCGTGCGCGAGCAGCTGGTCGAAAGTGCCGAAGTCCCGTTTGAAAAACTCAACGATCTCAAGCAGGAATTTGTCAAAGCCACTGCACAGGCCGAAGCGGCAAAACAGATCTTGCCGCTCCTGACTGAAAAGGAAGAATTGATTTACCGGCACGGTCGAAACGCCAAACATAAGAATGCGCCAAAGAGCGCTTCACTCGGTGAATATTCAAAAGCCACGGGTTTTGAGGCACTTTTGGGATATTTATGGCTTTCCGGTCAAAAATCACGTATAATGGAACTTGTGGAGGTCATTCGAGAAAAGTAGGAGGTCTTTCAGTTGAGCGGTTCCGAAAAAAGCGTAAAGCTCAAAAGCATTCTTTTTGACATTCTCGGTTTTTTCGCGGGCAGTTTATTAATGGGGTTCTCGGTTCAATATTTCGCAGCCCCAAACAACATTTCCATCGGCGGCGTTACCGGTATCGCCACGATGATCAATTACCTGTCGGGCGGTAAATTTCCGATCGGTATCGTAACGATCATTCTCAACATTCCGCTCTTTGCACTCGCAGCATTTATGCTGGGAAAACAATTGCTTTTCAAATCAGCAATCGGAATGCTGGCGGTCTCTGCGATGATCGACTTATTAAAATTCATAAAACTCCCGGTCTATCAAGGTGACATGATCATTGCAGCGTTGTTTGCAGGCGCAATCGGCGGTGTCGGACTCGGCCTTATCTTTTTACGGGGCGGCACAACCGGAGGCGTTGACATCATCGGTCGGCTGATCAAACTCAAACATGCCCACATGGAGATGGGCAAATTGATTCTGATGATCGAGGGTTTTATCTTAATCGGTACGTGGCTGGTCTATAAAAACATCAACAACTCCTTGTATTCACTGGTCACGATTTATGCCTATTCCCGTCTCACAGATACCGTGCTGTACGGTATCGACTACGGAAAATCCTACTTCATCATCTCGACCAAACCGCGCGAAATCGCCCGAGAGATCATGGCGCGCATCGGGCGCGGCGTCACATTTTTAAAAGGTAGCGGCGCTTATACCGACGTCGATAAAGAGATCATTCTTACCGCGCTGCGTAACAGCGAAACCTCCAAGGTCCGTACCATCATCCGGGAAATCGACCCGTCGGCATTTATCATCGTCTGCAGTACAAGCGAAACAATTGGAGAGGGTTTCAAATCCATCCGAGAAAACAAATGATTCTGCGAATTTACGTTTCGCCCGCGAAACAATTGGAGAGGGTTTCAAATCCATCCGAGAAAACAAATGATTCTGCGAATTTACGTTTCGCCCGCGAAACAATTGGAGAGATTTTTAAGAGTTATCGCTTCAATATTAATGTAGGGGCGGATATTATCCGCCCACCGTATCCTTTCTCCATGAAGATAAACCGCGTTCACCTGTCCTAACGATATAAAACATCCCATTCACAATTCCCAAGCAAGTGAGGTATTCAAATGAGCGGAAATTTCTGTTTTAACTGCATGAAGGCCTTTGACGGAGGCACGGTTTGCCCTTACTGCGGCTTCAACACGCAGTCCAGACAACTCCCACCGGCCCTGCCCTATGATTCGCTCTTGGGCGGCCGTTATAAAGTGGGCAGATCCATTCGCATGGACGGCGACAGCTACACCTATACTGCGCTCGACCTGCGTACAGGCCGCATCGTCCAGATCACCGAGTTCTTCGTCCACAATCTGATGAACCGCTCCGAAGATGGTACCACGGCGGTCTGTCGCCCCGATAAGGTTGATTTGATCGCCGAACTGCGCGAAGACTTTGTCGACATGGCACACAAGCTGGTCAAACTGGTCGAGCAGAGCAATGTCGTCTCAGTTTGCGATATTTTCGAAGGCAACAGCACCGTTTATTACGTGGTTACCACCGAAGAGAGCATGTCCATGGTGGAAGTCATCGACGCCTTCCGCAGCACGGGACACGCTAATTGGGAAAAAATTCACCCCATTTTCGACATTTTGATCTCCGAACTCGAAATGCTGCACCTTTATGGTCTTGTACACCGCGGCATTGACGAATCAACCGTGTTGATTGCCTCCGACGGCAGCATCCGTCTGCGCGGCTTCTCGATTCCTTCAGCCCGCATCAACGGCAAGGGCGTTCAAATCAATATCTCCGATGATTACGCCGCCCCCGAACAGTTCACCGGCAACCCCTATCCGGATCGCACCGCTGATGTATATTCGGCTTGTGCATTGATGTTCCGCTGCATCACAGGTAAAAAATACAGCCGCGCCAATCTCGATCTCTCGACTTCCCTGTTCCCGGACGATGTGCCGGTCAGCGCCGTTAACGCAATTTTAAAAGGGCTGAATCACGATCCCGAAAAACGCTTTGCCACAATGATGGAACTGCGCGCGGCGCTCTCGGGTGAGACGATTACCGTCCCCGAGACAACCGAAAGCCAACCGAAAAAAGAGGGCAAATACGCCCGAACCCCCTTTGTACTCGGTGTTTTTGCCGCTTCACTGGTCCTGCTTGCCGGTATTGCAATCGCAGCGCTCTATTTTGTTTTTGACGTCAATGTCTTCAGCGCCGATTGGAGGCGAACCAGTTCGGTCGTCAGCCATGTCTATTCCAGCATTCCGCAAACCAGTTCTCAGCAAACTGTTGCAACCGTTCCGAACCTGCTGGATCTCCGACTCTCCGACGTCATGGATCTATACGGAAGCAGCGACAAATTCACCTTTGAAATTGAATATTCCGATTTTAACGATACTTATCCGCGTAATATTGTCATGGCACAAAGCCCTGATCCGAGCACCCCGTCGCCCGGCTTGACCACAATCGTTCTGACTGTCAGCCGCGGTCCGGAATACATCGTTATGCCGTCGGTGTTAGGCCGTCCGCTCAGCGAGGTCTACGAAGAACTGTCCTATTTGGGGCTTGATGTCTATCTGGTCGAAGTTGACGCGAGTTATGTCTCAACTGCGGCGATCACCTATGACGTCGGCATTGTTCTGGATTGCCCCACAGCCGCCAGCAGCATTGTCAAAGCGGAATCGACCATCATCCTGTACGGTACCGCCGACCGCACCTCCGGTACTGTTTCCACTGAAATCAACACGGATGGTACGGTCAGTGCCTGGCTGATTCCCGACCCGGTTGTAATCAACGGCACGGTCTCTTCTTCGACCGACGTTTACGGCAACACAACCTATTATCTGCTCAAAGACCCGTATGAGCTGCCCTACACCTATTCGTATGTCTACGATGAATTCGGCAACATGACGATGAGCAAAGAATTCTCGCCGACCCCGAGCGGAGGCACCGCCTCAGACACCATCGGGTTGGACGGTACAACGACACGTATTTTCACCCCGGATCCCGAACGGCTCTACGGAACCGTCACCGAAAACCTGTTAGCAGACGGTACGGTGCGTTACATATTCCAAGCAGACCCCATTCAAATCACAGGCACCCTTACCACGGTTACCAATCCGGACGGCACAACCTCACAGGTCTTTGTCCCCGATCCGCGCGGCGGCGAAGAAATCCCCACGGCTTCGGTTATCGCAATCCCGCAGCCCAACGGCACAACGTCTTATATCGTCACCCCGCTCACACCGCAATCCGACCAGTCAAGCCAGCAAACGACGCCCTGATCCGTAAACTTATAATCCCTCTTTATAGAAAGTGGCACAAAGTGCCGAGGTGGTTTATTACTAAGGAAACATTCGCATGAATGTTTCCTTTGTTTTTGCACTTATCACCTTGCGTGTGATAAAAAGTATCCGTAATTCCTAAATTGAGCCACTCGCTAATATCTTTCATCCAAACGGATACGCCGAAAATTGTACCACGATCTTATCCGCGATCAACGCATCCGTAAAATGCACCTGCAGCATCGGCCAATATTCATCAGATGCCACAAAAATCCAAACGCCGTCATCAAATGCGGGATCTCCATTTCTTATACTTACTGAACCCCACCCAAGCTTTCTTTTTGACCAACAATCCCCGTAAAACCGTCCGCCATTCCCGCTTTCCTTATAATCTATCTCCTGTGGAAACTTCTTTAAAACATCCTCAAATTTATCCCCAATCCGAATCCCGCGCGGAAATTCTACCAAATTCTCGGTAAAAACAGCTTTATACGCTCGGCAGGTGTTATCTTCCGTACTATCATCCCAGACTCGCACAAAAAACTCGAACTGCACACCGTCATACTGATAAAACACGGAATCAATTTGGGTTCCATACTCCGGTATTTCGGCAGCCGGCACGCCGAACACCGCCTTCATAGATTCGACATCCGTATCCGGCTTGATCCCTTCCGCAGCAAACTCCGATGCGGCCAACCAAACAGCGTCCACTTCAGCCGTCACCATGGGAAGTTCGGCAAAAACACTTTCACTCGGATTATCTTCTTCCCCCGCAACGGTCTCGCTTTCGGTTGCTTTGCTTTCTATGGCACTGACCGCGCTTTGAATACTATCGGTTGCCTCGCTTTTTATATAACTGACCGTTTCACTTTCAACCGGGTGACTCATCACCGGCGCGCAACCGCACATCAAAAACACCAGAATTACCGCAAACACTTTTTTCATGCACACCCTCCTTTTTATCCATACGGATATGGAGAAAACTGAACCGTTATCTTATCCGCAATCAATTTCTCATTGAAATGTATATAGAGCATCGGCCAAATGTCGTCGGATGTTATAAATATCCAAGCACCGTTGTCAAACCAAATATCATGTTTAATTTGCACCGTCCCCCAGCCCACTAAACCATATTTAGTCCAATAGTCCCCGTAAAATAAATTTTCACCCTCTTTATAATTCATCTCCTGTGGAAATTTTTTAAGCACATCCGTGAAATTGTCTCCGATTTTAATTCCGCGCGGAAATTCCACCAAATTCTTTGTGAACTTAGCTGAATAGGTAATATTCTGCTCTTCCCATCCGTCTCTGCCGAGAATGCCTGTTCGAAATGTATATTTAACGCCGTCATATTGATACACCTGATAGTTCAATGTCTTTTCATATTCACCCCAACTCGACATCGGTTCGCCAAATACCGCTTTCATCGCTGCCACATCGGTGCCGGGCTTAATCCCGTCTGCGGCAAACTCTGAAACCGCCAACCTTTTCACCTCTCTCTCGGAAATCACATCGGGCAAATCGGCATAAGTTAAGGTGTAATCAGGTTGTGGCTTCTGCGCTTTTATCGTCACGCAAAACCGGTCGATCTCACTTAGCCCCTCATTGCCCGAAATTACCGAAAACCACGTTTCCGTTTCGCCAAGTGTATTCGGCGCGTTTTGCCCGAGCAGCTGAACTGTCGCGTCGGTTAGAACGCTCCCGCAGTCTACCCTCTCTCCATCTTGCTCATACCAGATAAATTGTGTGTCATGCAGCACATTTCCGTCGCCGTGCTCCATTCCCTCGTCGACATAGAGCGTGTGATTCTCATCACTGTAAACCGTCTTTATCGTATCATATATGACCTTCCCACCACCGAGGATATTCACTTCCACAATTGTATGCCCACTACGGATTCCAATGTTTTTTAATGTATAAGTAAAATATTCGCTGCTCTCCGTAATATACCCCGCATAAAGCGTCCAAAAAGACCTCCCGTCTTCTCCCGTACTCACCTCCACGGGATATCTAAGAGCAATATCATAAGTGCGGAGAGTAACATTCCCTGATACCTCCTCCGTGAATTCAAAGTCCTCAAGTTCGATTTTGTGCTTAATATCCTGCCCCTCAGCGCAAATAAAATAATCTGTCAGCGTCCAATCGGCAATCTTCAATTGAAACTTTATCTCATAATGTTGAACAGCGGGAGCACATCCTGCTAAAAAAAGCAAAATGACAACCGCCACCACCAGCTTTTTCATATCGAGACCCCCTTGTATTCTGATTATACATAATATTCCATATCTTGTAAAGCACTTCATTTTCGAATTTTTGATGTGTTTTTTTGGCATATGTCGATATAAAAGTGATAAAAATAGCGCTTATCGGGGAGAAAATAGGCATTTGCTCTATATTTTATTTAATATTTTCATTTTTTTTGGTGATAACGGCAAATCTGGGCCAAAACAGCATAAACCTCGTAAAAAGGTCTTCAAATTTGACATTCTTTGTGGTACAATATATATGGAGAAAGTTGAACTATTCTCCACGGAGAAAGCTAAATCATTCTCCGCGAAACGAAGAAAATCAAATCGTTCTCCACGGAGAAAGCCTGAACCTTCTCCGGTTATTCATTTTGAAAAGAGGTCTGACACTATGGAAACATACGGAATCGAGAAACTCGGAATCATCCATCCGACAGCCGTTTGGCGTAATCTTACACCTGCAATGCTCGTAGAAAAAGCACTGGCCCGTGGCGAAGGTTCCCTGTCTGCGACAGGCGCACTGGTTGTTAATACCGGAAAATATACCGGACGTTCGCCTGACGACAAATTCATCGTTGACAGCAAGGGCGTTCACGATTTAATTTCCTGGGGTAAAGTCAATGTCCCCACCACACAGGAAAACTTCGATAATATTTATGGTAAGCTCGTTGCCTATCTGCAGAACCGGGAATTGTTCATCTTCGATGGTTTTGCGGGTGCGGATGTCAAATACGGCCAGAAATTCCGCGTCATCAACGAACTGGCTTCTCAGGCTCTGTTTACCAACCAGGCGTTGATTCGCCCGACCAAAGAGCAGCTTGAAAGTTTTGCCCCTGATTTTACAGTTATTGCGGCACCGGGCTTTAAGTGCATCCCCGAAATTGATCATACCCACAGCGAAGCGGCAATTATGATTGATTATGAAAAAAAGCTCGTTATCATCGCAGGTTCTCAGTACGCAGGCGAGATCAAGAAGAGCATCTTCTCAGTTATGAACTTTATTCTTCCCAACAACGATGTGTTCCCGATGCATTGTTCCGCCAATATCGGCGAAGAAGGTGATACCGCGCTGTTCTTCGGCCTGTCCGGCACCGGCAAAACCACACTTTCCGCAGACCCCTCACGCAGCCTGATCGGTGACGACGAACACGGTTGGTCCAAAGACGGCGTCTTCAACTTTGAAGGCGGCTGCTATGCCAAATGCATCAATCTGTCTCAGGAAAACGAACCCCAGATCTGGAACGCCATCAAATTCGGTGCTCTGGTCGAAAACGTCATTATGGATCCGGATACCCGTGCCCTTGACTTCGATGACGACACCCTTACCCAGAACACCCGTGTCGGCTATCCGGTCGATTATATCCCGAATGCTGTCATCCCCGGCATCGGCAGTCAACCCAAGACGGTTATCTTCCTGACAGCGGACGCGTTCGGCGTACTGCCCCCGATCTCCAAGCTCGACGAAAACCTGGCTATGTATCATTTCGTCTCCGGTTACACCAGCAAACTGGCCGGCACCGAGCGTGGCATCACCGAGCCGCAGGCGACTTTCTCGACCTGCTTCGGCGCACCGTTCCTGCCGCTCGACCCGAGCATCTACGCCAAAATGCTGGGCGATCGTGTTAAAGCCACCGGCGCGAATGTCTTCCTGGTCAATACCGGTTGGTCCGGCGGTTCCTACGGCGTCGGTAAGCGCATGAGCATCAAGTACACCCGTGCGATGGTCTCTGCAGCGCTCAACGGTTCACTCGACAAGGTCGAATATGTCCGTGATCCGTTTTTCAACCTGTTAGTTCCGCAGAGCTGCCCGAACGTACCGGCCGAGATTCTCGACCCAAAGAAGACCTGGGCGGATAAAGAAGCCTATAATAAGACAGCGAAGGATCTGGCAGAGAGATTCATCAACAACTTCAAGAAATACACCCATATGCCCAAGGAGATTGTTGATGCTCCGATTGTAAAATAAGAATTCAGGTAATCTCCTTTGGAGATCTGTCGACGCTCCCATTGTGGAATAAGAATTCAAGTAATCTCCTTTGGAGATCTGTCGACGCTCCCATTGTGGAATAAGAATTCAAGTAATCTCCTTTGGAGATCTGTCGATGCTCCGATTGTAAAATAAGAATTCAAGTAATCTCCTTTGGAGATCTGTCGATGCTCCGATTGTAAAATAAGAATTCAGGTAATCTCCTTTGGAGATCTGTCGACGCTCCCATTGTGGAATAAGAATTCAAGCAATCTCCTTTGGAGATCTGTTGATGCTCCGATTGTAAAATAAGAATTCAGGTAATCTCCTTTGGAGATCTGTCGACGCTCCTATCCTGAAGAAATAATTCGACTCATTGTGAATAGATAACGGCGGCTGTCCAATTCGGACAGCCGCCGTTTTGTTTTGATTTGTCATTCTGAGCGGAGCGCACAAGTGCGCGCAGTCGAAGAATCTCCGACTGATAACAGCTTAAAAATCTAAATGTCTGTTTACATAATGATACCGAGATTTCTTCGACTCGTCTTTGCGAAGAATGCAGTGACAAAGCAATCCAGAAACGAAGCGCCCTGAATACTCCCTATCTGGATTGTTACGCTCCGCCCGCAATGACGGACCATCCTGTGATTATGAAAGATTTCCCGTATAGGTAGCGACATTAATCCGCGCGGTGTGCCGCTTCCGCCATAGCTTTTATATTCGCCGCCGGAACGTTCGGCAAAATCTCCTCATGACTGGGAGAAATAATGATATTCGGCCCCAATATCCCTCGTACCCGTCTGACTTCATTTCGAATATCATCCGGCGTGCCGTTGACAAACAGCGACTGTGCGTCAATACCGCCGACAAAGGCGAGATCGTTTTTATATTGACTCAAATCGTTTGCGCTCATCCCCGTAGCTTTTGCCTGAATGGGATGGAGGGCGTCCACACCCGCATCGATTAAATCTGGAATGATCCGATAAATCGACCCACAGGAGTGAAGCATCACCTTTTTATTGTGTTTTTTCCCGACCGCAATCAAACGTTTAAATGACGGCATTAAAAAACGCCGAAATTGTTCAAGGGACATAAACAGATCGATCTGCGTTCCGAAATCATTTCCGAAAAACATCACATCGGCCCTGTCGCCCAATCCGCTGAAAAACTTCTCATTTGCAGCCACATAAAAATCAATCATATGCTCGAGAATCGCTTCAACCACCGCAGGGCGCTCATACATGGCCACGAAAAAATTCTCCATGCCCATAAAATCGCAGATGTTGTGAAAAAAACAGCACCACATCCCTGTGAAAATCAGCTTATCCGAGTATTGCTCAATGGTTTTATATAATTCATCAAACACCAAGAACTTGACGTCCGGCCAAGGATATTGATCGACTTCGGCGACCGATTCGGTCTCGGCAAAGCAACCCGGTGCGCTTAAATTCTTTCCGCGCTTAATACCAAAAGAGGGGTCAAATATCGGTCTTCCCTCGGGATGGTGATAGCATTGATCTGCCATAAACCACCGGCAGTCGTCATTCAAGTATTCGTAGATCGCCTCTCGGGTCGGTTCAATGCCCCATTCCTTTGCAAAAATAGGTACCGTATCGGTATTGGGGTGTCCGGTCCACATAACGCCTTCGCCGTTGCTGCTTCGGTTGAAAACACTGAGTCCTTTTTGCCGGGAATTCACAGTCGACCACCTCTTCCGTTATATTTATTTTAAAAATCCCTCGATAATCTTGCGTTCTGCTTCCTCTTCAGTCAGACCCAAAGTACGCAGTTTTGTAATCTGCTCACCCGCAATCTTTCCGATCGCAGCCTCATGAATCAGCGAGGCGTCCACGTTGGCAGCCAGCAGCTCAGGCGCGGCATTGACTCTGCCGTTTCCGGCTAAAATCGCATCGCACTCCGAATGACCCGTACAGCGGCAGTTGCCCTCGATGCGTGAACGATACTCCTGATAGGAGTTATCCCGTGCAACCGAGCGAGACACCAGATCAACCGCGCTGTCATCTCCGTTCAGGATAACAGAAAAATCGGTTTTGGCCTGCTGTTCCCGTTCCGTCAAAATGCGCTCATGAATCACCAGTCTTGCTCTTGCAGCCAAAGTCGCATTCGTCTTACGGATCGTGCTGTCGACGCCGCCGATCTGCACGGTGTCCATCTCGAGAACCGCTTCCTCATTCAAAACCGCCTCGGTCACCGGGTCGATTCTGCGAACGCCTTTCCCTTTTCCGGTTCCAATGTGATTTTCCTTATATAATACATGCGCACCTTCCTCAAGGAAGAATCGGTGGATGCCGTTATGTCTCGAATCATGTCCGTCTTCGGTGTGAACGCCGCAGCCCGCGACGATGATTACATCAGCCCCTGCTCCGACGAAAAAATCATTGTAAACCAAATCGTCCACAGCCCCGTGGGTCACACAGGCCGGGATAAAAACAGTCTCTCCCTGTGCCTTGGAGTCGATATGAATTTCCAATCCGGGCAAATCCTTTTTAGACTCGATTTTAATATGCTCCGAGGATTTCCTGCCGGCACATTGCCCGTCTTCGCGGATATTATAAGCGCCTTTAAAATCGTCTTTAAAAGGGTTTATCTCAGAGATTATTCCAAGCAATTTTCCGGTTATATCATTCATCTCTTCGCCTCCCCTTAGGCCTTTACTGTTTTTTCAATCGGTCTGCCCAACGGGCAGATATCCTGTTTTTCACCGGAGAGTAACTGCGGCAGAATCTCCTCCCGTTTTCCGGCAGTACGCACGGAGCCGTTGGCCACTACGATCAAGTAATCTGCAATCTCAAGAATTCGTTCTTGATGCGAAATTACCAGCAAGGATTCCCTGTGTTCGTTTTTCAGTGCCTGAAACGCTTCTATCAAACTCGTAAAGCTCCAGAGGTCAATTCCGGCCTCCGGCTCATCAAATACTGTTACCTGCGCATCGCAGCGCGCCAAAACCGTTGCAATCTCAATCCGTTTGCTCTCGCCGCCCGAAAGCCGCCCGTCAACTTCCCGGTCGATATATTCGTTGGCACACAACCCGACTTTTCCAAGCACGGCACAAGCGTCGTCAGTACAGAGTTTTTTCCCGGCCGACAGCTCCAATAAATCGCGTACGGTCAGCCCCTTGAAACGCACCGGCTGTTGAAACGCATATCCGATACCGTGCTTGGCCCGCTCGGTGATATCCCAATCGGTGATGTCGGTTCCATTCAAAAATATTTCCCCTGCCGTCGGTTTTTCCAGTCCCGCGATCAGTTTTGCAATTGAAGTCTTACCGCCGCCGTTCGGCCCGGTAATCACCGTCAGCTGTCCATCCGGCACCGTTATATTGACATTGTCCAAAATTTTCACTCCGCCGGGAAGTGTCCATCCGATATTTTTTAATTCAAGCATATATTGCTACCTCTTCGCAAACTCCGGATTATTTATTTTCAACCTTTCAGCCTTAATCTATACCTAAAAGGTATATTGATAATATTATATCATAACCCTGTTATGTTTACAAGCAAAAAGCAAGAGGCGGTTTTCGCCGCCCCTTCTTTGTTTTATTTAATTATCCTAAAGCTGTCTTATCGGTTTCTTTCAGCACATCCATCAACTCGTCAACCAGTTCATAAGAAATCAGCAGATCGCCTTCGCCGTTGATTGTGACATAGTATCTGCGCGAATTATACTCAGTGAATCGAATCACATCGGTGACGCCGGTGTTCAGCTTTATTGTGATTGTCATATACGGCTCAGCCGTCGGCGGATTCTCACTGCGTTCCGAATAGGCAATTGAAGCAAATGTCGTATACAGCGACTTGATTGCAGAAACGTCAATGCTCTTGCCGTTCAAAGTCACGCCGGTGACTTCGGTCGATGAGGTCAGCTTGTAATCGAAGGTTTTGAAATCGGTATCGAAAATAATCTCATCGATATTAATAAGCTTTTCCGTATAGATGTTCCGTTCAGCCAATGAATCAAAGCTCGCTTCGTATACCGCACCCAACAAACTGTAGGGCACCGCATAAATCGCGTTTACGTCATCCACCATCACATAGACCGTGTTGTCATAGACAATGCCCATTTTAATGGTATGCTGCCCTTCGTCATATGTTTGACTGACACTGCCGTCTTCTCCGATTTCGGTGTTTTCGATGGTGTATTTGAAATTCAAGATACGAGCCGGATCATCGAGTCCATACATATGCAAAGTGTAATCGGAAATCTGCATGTCCTTTGTGCCGGCGATCTCGACGGTAACGTCCTCATCAATGATATCAAGTTCCCCCAGCAGATCGCTGATTGCGGTTGAATCCACATCTCTGTTATAGGGTTCGACGATACTGTAATCGAGATAATTGTCCTCGTTGTTTTGAATTTTCAAGGTATCACCCTGCGAACCGCTGAAATTCAATTCCTGAATTACCACATCATCTTCAAGCTGCGTATAGAGTGACGTTTGCATTACGTCTTTCAATGATATAAATGCAATATCGTAAAAGTAATTTTCAATCAGATAAACCGCATCGTCACCGCTGCGCATCATGTAGCAGTAGTAATCGGTCTCGGAATCGCTGAGGCCGACGGATCCGCCGAACGAATAGACGTAGACATTCCCGTCGTTAAACTCGATTGTCACCGTCAACTCCGGATTGTCAAACCCGTACGTCGTAAGATCCTCGGAGGCGACCTCCAGTTTCTTGGTAGCGGTGATCGTGTAAAACGCAAGTGCGATATCGTTGACTGCATAGGCGTCGGACTTGATACCGTCCAAATCATCCAAGAACCAGCTCTTATCGTCGATTCCGTTCACGGATGGATCCGGCGTAAACGAAAAGACGCCGTACAAGTTGTCAATCGTCATTTTCTTAATATCGTTCGCGACGTTATACTCATTATAACCGCTGATTCCGATAGAAATATTCTGATCGGTTTCGGTTTCGCCGTTATTGTTATCGCGTTGGCTCAAGAGAATATATGCACCGCTTGAAATCGCGAGCGCCAATACCAACACAATAACGATGATAATCGACTTTTTCTTCATCACAGATGTCTCCTTCTGGAATAGACCGTGAGTCCCGCGATGATGATCGCAACCGGCGGTAAAACCACAATAATCAGGAAGATCACAACCGTCTCACCGAATCCGCTCACGGAATAGGTCTCGGTGGTAAGATTGATCGGATCAATCACAACCTCATTGACGACGCGTTCAGTCCACTGTTTGAAAGACTCCAGCAGATATTTCGCATTGATCAGCGTACTGTCATTGATAAACGTATCGCTGGCGGAAATGACGCTGCCGGAAACCCAGACGCGTGAAGACACCGCGCCGACGGTCTTGGTGCTGATTGCGGCAACGGTATAGGAGGTATCGCCCGGATCGTCTTCTCTGGGAACAAAAGAGGCCTCTTTTGCATTATCCACAGTTGTCAGGAACGGATTGCCCGTACTCTCAAGCAAAGAGGTTGTCGTAATGGCACCCTTTGCCGGCGCTGTGAATGTAAATTCGATATCTCGGGTATACGGCATCAGCAATTTATAATTGGTGCCCGGCGTCAGGGACGCATAATTTTCACCGTAAGTGGTCTCACTCTCGGGGACTTGAGCATACACCATCAGCGGATTGCTCATATAGCGGTCGGAATCCAGTTCATATACGACATCGTCGGTGACAACAAGACCCCACTCGGCTAAAAATGCATCCAAATTCGGCGTAGTTTGTTTGTCCAATGTTGCGAAATACGCAAACGTGCGATCATATTCACCGTCATTGGTCAGGAACTTGTCGAGAATCTTCAGTTCTTCATCGGAGAAATCATACTGCGGACCCTGTGCCACGATCACGCTGACGTCGCTGAGGTCGGGATTACCCGCAAGATTGATGCTTCTGACTTCAAAGAGATTGTCCTCGAGGAATGTGCCGAAGTCGCCTGTAATCGCTTCATTGTGGCCTGTGGTAAAACCGATAACATAGGTCTTATCCATCAGAACATACTGAATGGCATAGTTCATGGCATTTTCGACATCGGAGTATTCTTTTGATTCATAAGTAGTGGTATCGGTTGTGGTATAATCCAAATCGCTGTAAGATACGATCTTATAACGCTCTCCGCATTTGACCAGAATATCACCCTCGCTGATCTGCTCATCCTGATACGGCAGCAAATAAGTCGGATTATACACAACGTCGACATAACTGTAAGTGAAATAATCCGGATTCACCTGCGCATAGGACTGGATAATTTCCAGCTGCTGCGGAAAATCCGCTTTGAAAGAGTTCTCGTTTTGCAATACCACGATATCGACCGTCTTATTGATACTCTGCACAAAGGCCTTCGTCTCATCGCTCATGGTAAATATTTTTTGCGCTGTCATGTCTGCTTTCAATGACAGCAGATCCAACGCTGATTGCGCAAGGAAAATCGTCACAAGCAGTACGATGGATACAACGACGGTAATCCAGACATGTGTTTTGCCCGTACTCGATTCCTTATGAACTCTGGCCGTTTTTTGGACGGGAGTTTTCTCGGTTGTCTTCACTGTGTTATCCTCCTTATGCCCATCTCTTGCGGTCCAAGATTCTAACCGCAATAAAGAGCAGCAATCCGGTCATACTGATATAATAGAAAATATCGGCGACGTTTAAAATGCCGTTAAAAAAGCCGGTGAAATGATGCCCGGGTGAAATCCACTCTGTGATCTTGATCAGCGTTTCGCTGGACGAAGACTGTGTCAGGGAATCGATTCTGTCCATGATCATCGTGACCGCAAGGGTGATGATAGCGGCAACGGCTTGGCTCTCAGTCAAAGCCGAGACGACAAGTCCGATTCCGATCAGCAGACCACCCAGCAAAACCAGCCCCAGATACCGGCAGATCAACAGACCCCATTCGGGGCTGCCGTAAAACGCAAGCACAACCTGGTGGACGAACACGATCGCTGTAGCGACGATATAGACCAGACAGGCGCCGAAGAACTTACCCAACACTACCTCGGTCATTGTGACAGGAGATGTATAGAAGATCTGTTCGGTTTTATGGCGTTTTTCCTCGCTTAAAAGACGCATTGTAATCAAAGGTACGATTAAATACATCAGACCGAACAAAGAACTGAACACCGGTGAAATATCTGTGGTTCCATAAAGGAAAACATCAATAAAAAAGCTAAATGACGCCATCAGAAACGTCACGCCGATAAAGAGATATCCGACGGGATGCGCAAAATAGGAGGAGAATTCACGTTTGATAATTGCTCTCATAATTCAATTTCCTTTCCGGCTCATTCCGAATCAGCGGTATCGGTCAGCCGCAGGAAGACTTCTTCCAAAGTCAGTTGACCGCTGACCATGCTGATAATCGGCCATTTCCGGTCTGCCAAACGTTCGAAGACCTCTCTGCGCACGTCAACTTTCGCTTTCGGAATGATAATGAAATCGTTGGAACCGCTTTCGCGCACGCCGTCATCGACGATCTTATCCACACCGGCGATCTTCACCAAAGTTTTTGCGACTTCATCACGCGGACCGGCAACCCGAACGGTAAAACGTGCATCCTCAGTGACCTTGCGGATAATATCATCACGCTTGCCGTCAGCCACGATCTCACCTTGATTGATGATGATAATACGGTTACATACCGCCTGAATCTCATGTAAAATGTGTGAACTGACCAAAATGGTATGTCTTCTGCCGAGGTTGGCAATCAGGTCTCGAATCTCGACGATCTGTTTGGGGTCCAAGCCGACTGTCGGCTCGTCCAAAACCAAAATCGGGGGAGTTCCTATCAAAGCCTGCGCGATACCGACACGCTGTCTGAAACCCTTTGATAGATTCTTAATCAGGCGCGGATAAACCGCATCGATTTTAACCAGTTTACAGATTTTCGAAATATGTTCCTCACGGTTGGCCTTAACCTGCTTCAGGTTAAACATGAAGTCCAGATAGGCCTTGACCGTCATATCCGGATACAACGGAGGCAGCTCCGGCAGATATCCTATATTTTTCTTAGCCTCGATGGGGTTTTCGCGGATGTCAAATCCGTTGACGGAAACCGTGCCGGAAGTTGCGGAGAGATAGCCGGTCATTATGTTCATTGTTGTGCTTTTACCGGCGCCGTTAGGACCCAAAAGACCGACGATTTCGCCTTCGCCGATTTTAAAACCGACGTCTTTAATGGCGTATTTTTCGCCGTACCGCTTGGTCAGTCCGTTCACTTCAATCATTTCAAGCCATACTCCTTTTTAATTAATCAGTCGCCTCAATGCCGAATACTACTCGGCACCCGTGACAGATTTGTGATAAACTCGTGTCATCTTATGCAAGCAATCGTTTTGACACGAAAAAAACGTCCCACATAGAAACTCAGTATAGCATATTCCCGTACATTTTTCAACCGATTCATACGGTTTCCGGACATTCCCGGGAACCGCTGCCAACATCTGTGAACGTCACCAGAGATTTCGATATCCCGGCAGGCATTGTGCAATTGCTGACAATAACAGAATGATGCCCTGCGCCGCCAAAACCAGCAGGATCGTCATCGTACTCAGTGTCGCGGAAAACACGGATACGAGCAGCGCACCCAATGCAAGCACCATCAGACCCGCCTGCAGCGCAAACCCCACCGAAAGAGATTTTCTCAATTTAAAGCAAGACAGCACAGTACGAATTCTGTCGGTCATTTTCCCATCGCAAACGGCGCCCGCTTTCAATGCGGTTCGTTCACGCAAAATCTTCTCCAATGCGGTCTTTCCCTGCGTGTCGATAATGACAACATAATCGTCGGGCAGCCCGAGTTGCTTGGAAATAATAGTGGATTTAATGCAGGGATCGCGTGTGTCCACCAGCAGGCGTACCCGCTGCTTAGCCAGTGCCCGGAGCGCATGCGCGGTATCGGAATCAATCTTATAAGTCACCAGCAATACCGCCATCAGTTCTCCGCCGAACGCCAGATAGATCAGACAGCGATTGCGTTTGGTGAATTTTTTATCAAAGTCATCGCTCGGGAGTACGATATCATATTCCGAGATGAACTCCCGCGAGCCCAAAATCACACGTTTGCCCGAAATCCAGCACACAATGCCTTTTTCGGGCTGATAGACGGTCTCGTTATCGACCGGCAGCAAATACCCTTCGTTCTCCGATAAAATCCCGGTAAACAATTCTTTCAGCGGACCGCCGCGTTTTTCCACCGCTGACGCAGCCAGAATGATCGCTTCGTCCATGCGTTTGCCGGAGAAGGTCTTGATCCCGTTCAACACCATGGTCTTTGTGCTGAAAATCTCATTATCCGTAAAGAGCATCGACGTCATATCGTAAGCGTCGTCGAAAGCGCATTGGTTGCTGACGGCAATGCCGTGCTTTTTATTCACCCCTGATGCGCGCACCTGCGGCAGCATACAGATGATACCGGAGGCAAGCGGTATCAGCATACAGACCGCGGCTGTCCACACCGTGAAAAACATCGCAAAATTACCGCCCCGGATGACTGTCACCGCAATAGCCAACAGCAGACCGAACAAGGTCACCGCAGGCACCAGAACTTTATTGATACGGTCAGCACCGTCCTCGGAATCCGACATCGCAAAATAATCGGAGGCGAAATCGGCTTTGACAAACACGCCGGCAACCGCATCTTCATCCTCTTCCGGGCGCTGCAAAATAGCGGAATTCCCTTCGTTTTGCAGGCGCAGATGAAATTTTGCGCCCGGATTGGAAATCACCTCAAACCCGTTTTTCTCTCGGACTTGCCGTAGCAGACCGGTCAGATGCGCAATCATCGCCGCAAATGCGGCAAACGGCAAAAACACGCCGAATACACCCGCCGCAAAAGATTCCGGTGTCACCATCAAGATTATCCCTTGCACTGTCGTAAAGAGCCAAATCAGCGAAGCCGCACTGTCTCCGGTCGGGCAGAGTTTGAACAGATCAACCAGCCCGCCTGAAAGCGTATCGACCGAAACCGCCAGCACAATGATATTCAATGCCAGCAATACGCCGATGATCACCCGAACCTGCTGTTTGTTCGGATTCACCTCATAGTTGCTTCCGGACACTGTCACAGGCGATTGATTTGCTTCTCCGATGGTCAGCGTTCCGTCGTCCGAAAAAACATCTGTATTGACGGCAGATGTCTCAGCCGACGCAGAAAGATCGTAAGGCAGCGCTGTCATCGGCAGTGCGGGTGATAAGACAATCAAAAGCGACGCGATAAAGATCACCAGACATACCACCACCCGCAACACCTTTTTACGGGTCCACCGCGCCAAATCGGCCGCGATTTCTTCGGTGTTGGAATTACGGGTAAATTCAAATTCCTCGCCGATATCCTCATCCTGCGAAGCCGTGGTGTCCAGAACAAAGTTCTCCATTTTTTCACGACGCGATTTTAAAAGCAGCTCCTGCGCATTGTCACTCTTCTCGTTTTCCGGTACGGGCTCGGCTTTTTTCACAGGCACATATTCGACAGGCTGTTCAGCTTGAATCTCGGGTTCGGACTCCTGCTCCGGTTTTAATTCCTGCTCAGTCTGCGGCTCCTGCTCCGGCTGGGGTTTTATGTGGGCGACAGGGGAATAAATCCGCACGTCGTCCTCTTCCTCCTGTGCGGGTTCGGGTTCCGGCCGTATCACCGCTTTTTTAATCGGCCGGATTTTAATATCTTCTTCCTCGTTGAACCTGCCCACCTGCGGCTCGGAAATCTGGGTATCAAGCGGCAGTTGGTTATCCTCAAAACTTCTCGTTCTGGGGTGTTCCTGTTTTTTACGCTCACCCGGGAACAGATCGCGGTGAATGGTTTGGCGCGTGTCCTCGTCCAGATTTTTGGACCGCTCCCGCTCTTCAAAACTGCTGATCAGTTGATTGAGTTTGCGGCGTTTTTCGGCGGCAATGCGCTCAAAAATTTCGTCACTGATCTCGCCGGGATTGTTTTTATTTTTTTCGTCGTTCATTTTTTATACCCCGCCGTCTCTCTCTTCTTACGCTGCACCGCGGCCTCGAACAGCAAAATGCCGCCTGCGACCGAGGCGTTCAGCGAGTTTATTTTACCCTTCATCGGAATGGAAATGATTCCGTCACAAGTCTCTTTAACCAGCCGGCCGATCCCCTCGCCCTCCGAGCCGATCACAATCGCGCTCGCACCGGTCAGATCGGTCTTATAAAAGTCTCCGCCGTCCATATCGGCGCCGTAAATCCAGATGCCGCGCTGTTTCAGTTCCTTCATTGCGTTCACGAGGTTGGACACCTTGACGATCGGGATATGCGATACCGCGCCCGCGGAGCTCTTGGCAACCACGCCGCCCAGCATCGCACTGCGGTGTTTGGGCACAATCACACCGTGTGCACCCGCGCATTCGGCACTGCGAATCAATGCGCCCAAATTATGCGGATCCTGAATATCGTCCGCAATTAAAATCAAAGGCGGTTCCCCTTTTTCCTCCGCCGCTTTAAAAATATCGTCCAGTTCCGCAGGTTTTGCACAGGCCGCGATTGCGACGATACCCTGATGATTTGCGCCGCCGGAAAGCGCATCCAGTTTGGCAGGATGCACCTCTTTAATCATCGCACCCGCTTTAACGCATTTGGCAATCAGCGGTGCGTTCGGCCCGTCCTTTTTGGTGACGAAAACGGTGTCGAAAATAATACCTGCGGCCAGTGCTTCGGCCACGGGATTCTTTCCGGCATATACGTCGTTTATTTCTCTGTCGCGTCCGTCTTTTTCGGAGGTAAAGCTCATTTTCGCGCTCCTGAAAAGTTTTTGCGGCTGTTTTTAATCGCAGCGTCGGTTTGCGATTTGTCGCTTGTGCTTATTATACCAAAACAATACAATAATTTCAATTATTTTTCCTTATTCGCGGGTTGAATACGTCGACAAATTCACCGCCCTGATGACGGTTACAAACACGTCACAGAATGTGCTCATTTTATAACTTCGCAGCCGTACTTGCGACCTCGGTGTTTTTCCGTAGGGAGCGACGCCCTCGTCGCTCCGTCATATACCAAGCTTTTAGAATTTCCCGTGTAAACAAGAAATCAATTCACCTGTCGCCTTTTTGATAATCAAATCCACACCGCCGTCAAATAGTTTCCCTTGTGCGCGGATGTAGTAAACTTGATCTTCTTCATCAAAATAAACATAGTACGGGCCATGCCGTGACGGCGGTTCATCATAAATGATTCTTATGTATGCTTTTGCAAGCGTCACCGCGTCTTCCGCATCTTCAACAGCAATATAATTCAATACATTCGGGGATTCTTCACATATACAAAAACGCTCTGGCTTTTGGTCAAGCATAATGATGTCTGATCTGAAAAGGCTGAAACCAATAATGAAAATTGCAATTAATGAAGCCAACAAAAAACCAGATAATACGACAACAAAAAAAGGATTCGTTATTCTTTTGCTTTTCATGCCGTTTCTCCTTTCGGTTTTTGATAGAGCAATCCTTCAAATTAAAAAACCGCGGAGAACATATCCCCGCGGCTCTTTATATTTTTTATTTCAGCGCAATTGCCTTTTTGGCCATCACCGCGATGTTTTCGGCACAAAGTCCGAACAGCTTTAACAAATCCGCCGCCGGGCCGGAGGTTCCGAACTGGTCGTTGACGCCCAGTTTCAGCACCGGAACGGGCTTGTTGCAGATCGCATCGCAGACCGCGCTGCCGAGTCCGCCGATCACGCTGTGTTCTTCGGCGGTCAGTATGCATCCGGTCTTCGCAGCGTATTTCGCCAGCAGTTCCGCATCAATCGGCTTGATCGTATGAATGTTGATTACCGCAGCGTCAATACCGTCGGCTTTCAGCAGTTCCCGGGCTGCGAGCGCTTCATTGACCATCAGGCCGGTCGCCACAATCGTGACATCCTTGCCGTCGGCTAATACGACGCCTTTACCCATCTCGAATTCATAGGTCTCCGGATTGTTGAACACCGGTGTCGCAAGCCGGCTGAATCGCAGATATACCGGTCCGTTATGCAAAATCGCCGCCTCGACAGCCGCCTTGGCTTCGACGTCATCCGCCGGGCTGATCACGGTCATACCGGGGATCGTGCGCATCAGGCCGATATCCTCGTTGCATTGATGCGTCGGGCCGTCTTCACCGACAGAGATACCGGCATGCGTTGCACCGATTTTGACGTTCATATGCGGATAGCCGATGCTGTTGCGAACCTGTTCAAACGCTCTGCCGGCGGCAAACATCGCAAACGTCGACGCGAACGGAATCAAACCTGTTGTGGAAAGACCCGCCGCCACCGACATCATATTGCCCTCGGCGATACCGCAGTCAAAAAACCGGTCGGGGTAAGCTTTTTTAAATTTAATCGTCTTGGTCGCTTCGGCGAGGTCTGCGTCGAGTACAACGATATTTGGGTATTTTTCAGCCAGTGCCACAAGCGCATCACCGTAAGATTCTCTGGTTGCTTTTTTCACAATGTCAGCCATTTTCAGTTACCCTCCAATTCAGACAGCCGTGCCTTTAATTCACTCATTGCCTGTTCATATTGCTCAGTGTTGGGCGCGCTGCCGTGCCACTTCGCCATATTTTCCATATAAGAGACGCACTTGCCCTTGACGCTGTGCGCAATGATCACCGTCGGTTCGCCTTTATGCGCAAGAGCCTCAGCAAACGCTTTTTCGATATCGTCAAATTCATGGGCGCAGATCTCAATCACGTTCCAGTTAAACGCCTTGAATTTCGGCGCGATAGGTTCGGGAGAACAGACGTCGGAGAGTTTCCCGTCAATCTGCAAACCGTTATAGTCGACGATCGCGGTGAGGTTGTCGAGCTTGTAGAATCCGGCAAACATGGCCGCTTCCCAAACCTGACCCTCTTCGAGTTCGCCGTCACCGAGCAGCGCATAAACATGAAAATCTTTCCCCTGCACCTTTGCACCTTTGGCCATACCGCAGGCTGCGGAGATGCCCTGTCCCAGTGAACCGCTGCTCATATCCACGCCGGGCGTGCCCTTCATGTCGGGATGTCCCTGCAGATAACTGCCGATATGCCGAAGCGTCTTCAAATCCTCGACCGGAAAATATCCGCGGTTGGCCAGTGTTGAATACAGCACCGGTGCGCAATGTCCCTTGGACAGCACAAAGCGGTCACGGTCGGGATCTTTGGGGTTTTTCGGATCGATGCGCATCTGTTTGAAATACAGATAAGTCATAATATCCGAGCTTGAAAGAGAACCGCCCGGGTGACCCGATTTTGCGTTGTAAACGCCCTCGATCACGCCCATGCGGATTTTTACGGCGATTTTCTCGAGTTCCAATTTTGTCTTTGCGTCCATTAATGAAACCATCCTTTCAGTCATATCATAAATCCAAATTACTACCTTATGCTTATGCGAGATATTTTTCTCTCAAAACCGATATAAATTCCGCCACGGCGCCTTGTCCCACCGGTTTGCAGATGACGTCCGCAATCTGCTTGACCTCATTGATCGCGGTCGACGGACAGCCGGAAAAAGTGGCTGCTTTCAGCAGAGCGATATCATTCCCGTAATCGCCCACCGCGAAAACCGGAGCGTTTTCCATGCCGCACAATTGCTTCAGCTGCGGAATCGCATCGCCTTTGGTGCATCCGCGCGGAATGACTTCCAAAAACACCGCGCAGGAAAAAACATAATCAAACGCGCCGGGATAATTTTTCTCCAAAAATGCTTTTACACGCTCTAAAACCTCATGTTCTTCGAGCAGCAGCATCTTGTGACAATTATAAATCTTTTCCTCGTGATTGACAAGGGTGTATTTCTGATTCTCCCACGAAAAGTGCCACTTCACCTGCTCATTCAAACGCGAGACATAGAGTTTATCCAACACCCGCATCTCCAGACCGAGCCCGGGGAATTCGCGCATGACCTTCGGAATGGCCTCCTGTGCGATTGGGTTCAAGAACCGTTCCCAGAGCACTTTTTTGTTCGGATAATCAAAAATCACCGAGCCGTTTCCGATGATGCAGGGCACATTTGTCCCGATGATCTCGGCATATTCTAGCATATCGGGCATGCGTCCGGTAGCCAGTGCGAAATGTCCGCCGTCAGCCATATATTGCTGAATGGCTCGGATATCCTCGTCACATACTTTTCCGTCATGCGGCAAAAGCGTGCCGTCGAGGTCCGAGACCAAAATCGTGTCCTTGATGTGATACTTCATGCTTGGGTAATTCCTTTCAGTTCATCTAAAAAATCAATAAAATACTGCGGCAGATCGCTCTCAAATTCCAACCAATGCCCGTCTTGGGGATGGGCAAAACCGATGTGCTTTGCGTGTAAAATCTGTCCGCCGAAATTTCTGCCTTTCTGCAATCCGCCGTAAAGCGGATCACCGGCCACGGGATGTCCCAGCGCCGCCATATGCACCCGAATTTGATGGGTTCTTCCGGTCTCGAGCTTTAAACGCACATGGGAGTAACCCGGATATTCGGCCAGCACCCGATATTTGGTCAGCGCGGGTTTGGAATTGTACGCTGTCGCCGCCATCTTTTTGCGGTCGTTCCTGCTGCGCCCGATCGGCAGCGCCACTTCCCCGCTTTCCTGCGGCAAACGCCCGATCACAACCGCTTCGTATTCACGCGTAAAACTATGCTCGGCGATTTGCACGGCGAGGTTTTTGTGTGCCTCGTCGGTCTTTGCGACAATCAGAAGGCCGCTGGTGTCTTTGTCTATGCGATGGACAATACCGGGACGAACCACGCCGTTGATGCCGGACAGCGAATCCCCGCAGTGAGCCAACAGCGCGCTCACTAGCGTTCCGTCGGTATTTCCCGCCGCCGGATGCACCACCATTCCCCGAGGTTTGTTCACGACCAGCAGCCAGTCGTCCTCATAAACGATGTCGAGCGGGATATCCTCCGGCTTCGCGGCGCACGGCTCAAGGTCGGGCAGTTCAAAAGTCACAACCTGCCCGTTTTTCAGCAGATATTTTTTTACCTGCGGCACACTGTCAACAAATATGTCGCCGCTCTCGGTCAGTTTGGCGGCCATAGCACGGCTGATAGGTGCGTTGTCGGCCAAGAATTTATCTAACCGAACGCCGTCCTGTACGGCGGTTAAGACAATCTTCTCACCCATCTTTTTTAACTTTTTCCGGTTCCTTAGAGAATAAAATAATGATCGCCAGTGCAATCGCCCCGCAGGTCACGCAGCTGTCCGCGAGGTTAAAAATCGGAAAATTAATCGGCTTAAAATAGATAAAATCAACCACATACCCGCGAAACACCCGGTCGATCAGGTTGCCGATTCCGCCCACAATGATCAGCGTGGTGCAGATGCGCGTACCCATTTTTTGAAACATCGGCAGTTTGAACATAGCCCAAACCCCTGCCGCCGCAATAATCAGCGTCACGATGATAAAAATAATCCGGCCGCCCTGCAGCATACCGAATGCCGCGCCCCGATTTTCGTGATAAAACAACTCCAATACGCCGTCAATAACGGGGATCGGATTGCCCGGCAGCGTATTCATCGCCCAGAGCTTCAGCAGTTGGTCAGCGCCGACCAAAACCACAAACATTGTGCTCAGTATGATAATGGTACTCATCACATCGCCTCCAAAAACCGCACCATCGTATCCGACAGCGCTTCAACATTTTTCTCATTTAAAAACCGGTCGCGTTTGGTGTGTATCCGACTCAAATAATATCCGAAAATCCGGCTTTTCCGAAACGCCGCGACGCCGATACCGCATCTGAAATTCGCATGGTCGGACGGATAAAACGTCGTTTTCGACGGAAAGAATATCATCTCCCGCTGTCCCTTGTCCGCCGCTTTTAATTTCTTTTCAATATCCTCGCCCACATCTTTTTTCAATAAAAACGCAAGGGTTTCTCCGTCACCCACACAGTCAAAATTGACGACCGGTTTGTTGGCAAGCAGTTTTGCATACCGCTTTTTAAATCCCAGAGATCCCAGTGTCCCCCATTCCTCTCGGTCAAAGAACACAAAAGCGGCTTCTCGTCGCAGTTCGGGCGGCAGTTTGGCTGCAATCTCGAGCAAAGCCACGACGCCGCTGGTGTTATCGTTATAGTTGTTGCGGTTCGGCATCCCTAAAATCAAATAACCCAACAAAAGAATCCCGATAAAGCCGCCAATGGTTGTAAAAGTCACAGCCGCCTCATTCACGGTGTCACCGGTGAGGATGTTGGCAAAATTGGTGATAAACGAAGTATCGGCCGTTTTGGAAACGAGCGCCGAAATCACGGCACCCATATACCCACCGGCCAACAAGAAGACATAAAACCCGGCCAGCATCAAAACGCCCAAAATAAGCTGATACAACACCGAGAGTCCAATGCTGCGCGGCAAAATGAAATTTGGGACGGCCATTTTCGGGGGCGTATCGTAATGTGCGGTAAAAATCACTTTGGCTTTTCCGAGATCGCCGACAATCACGTTGCGGTTTTTTCCCAAACACCGGTGAATTTCCATACGCGGATGATAGCCTAATTCCTCAAAACCCGCTTTAAGGGCAAGTCGAAACCGACCCTTATCGCGGGCATGAAAACGAATCATATTTTCCGATATAATTTTCTCCGAAAACGGGGTCATGATCTCAAAACAGCGGCACAGCGGGCACAGAGTTCCGGGTGTTCACCGTCGTTTCCGACAGTATCGGAATAGGTCCAGCAGCGCACGCATTTCTGCCCGCCCGCCTTTTCAACTTTAACCGAGAGCTTATCGCCCTGTTCGAGCTTCAAGCCGGAGACGATGCAGAGTTCACGCAGCAGATCAGCGTTTTTAACGAGCTTATCAGTATCCGGCGTTGTGATGGTCACAGCGGCGTCAAGCGGCGCGCCGATCAGTTTGGCGTTGCGGGCTTCCTCAAGCGCCTTTTTGACCTCCTCACGCAGGCCGAACAACATCTCCCAGTCGACGTCGGAGACATCGATTTTCTCTGCTTTCGGGAAATCATTGAACACCGGAGAAGTCCTGTCGTCGGACGAGCGGTGCGGCATCGCCTTCCAGATCTCATCCGAGGTGAAAGCGACGATCGGCGCCATGATGCGGGTGATCGCGTCAAGCACCTGCCAGATCACGGTCTGAGCGGCCCGGCGTTTTTGCCCGTCGGACTTTTCGACATACAGACGATCCTTGAGTACGTCGAAGTAAATATTGCTCATATCAACGACACAGAAGTCGTATAACGCCCGATAAACGGCATGGAACTGATAATTATCATATGCTGTTGTGGTCTTTTTAACCAGATCAGACAGACGCGACAATGCCCAGCGGTCGAGCGGCTCATAGTCGGTGCAATAATCTTTATCCGGATCGAAATCGCTCAGATTGCCCAGCACGAACCGCGCGGTATTACGAATCTTACGGTAGGCTTCGGACAGCTGTTTGATGATATCGGGTGAGATGCGTACATCATTTTGATAGTCCGATGAAGCAACCCACAGCCGCAGCACATCCGCGCCCCAGTCCTTGATAACTTCCTGCGGTGCGACGGCGTTTCCGAGGGACTTGTGCATGGCCCTGCCCTCACCGTCGACGGTCCAACCGTTGGTGATGACTGTGCGGTAGGGCGCAGCTCCTCTGGTCGCAACCGCAGTTAAAAGCGACGATTGGAACCATCCGCGGTATTGGTCGCCGCCCTCGAGATAGATGTCGGCGGGCCACTGTTCGGGGTGATTTTTCGCCAGCGAAGCAAAATGCGTCGAGCCGGAATCGAACCACCCGTCGAGCGTGTCGGTCTCCTTGTCAAATTCGGAGGCGCCGCAGTGCGGACATTTGTAATCCTCAGGCAGAATCTCGTTTGCCTCTTTTTCAAACCAGGCATTGGAGCCGTATTTCCCGAACAGCTTCGAGACGGCTTCGGTGGTCGTGGCGTCGCAGATCGGCTTGCCGCAGACCTTGCAGTAAAACACCGGAATCGGCAACCCCCAGTGACGCTGACGTGAAATGCACCAGTCGCTGCGCTCACGGATCATTGAAACCATACGGTCATGACCCCAGTCGGGGTAAAACTTGACGTCCTTGATTGCGTCAACAGCTTGTTCCTTAAAGGCGTCGACCGAGCAGAACCACTGGCTTGTCGCACGGAACAGCACCGGATTGTGACAGCGCCAGCAATGCGGATATTGATGCACGATCTTCTCACTTGCAAACAGCAGGCCGTTATCGCGCAGTTCGCCGATGATCTCTTCGCTCGCCTTGTCGGTCGGCAGTCCGGCGCTCTTTCCGGCCTCGTCGGTCATAAAGCCGCGGTCGTCAACCGGCACGAGAATCGGAAGCTCCTTGTATTTGCGGCAGACAATGTAGTCGTCCATACCGTGTCCGGGTGCGGTGTGTACGCAGCCCGTACCGGTATCAAGCGTGACGTGGTCTCCAGTGATAATCAGCGATTCGCGGTCTAAAAACGGATGCGCAGTGCGCATATACTCCAATTCAGAACCCTTAATCGTGCCGACAATCTCATAATCGGTCTTATCGGCGGCCTTCATCGTGCTTTCGACCAGTTCTTTGGCGATCACATAAAATTCATCGCCGCTCTTGACCAACGCATATTCAAATTCAGGTCCGACGCAGATGGCCACGTTGGCAGGAAGCGTCCAGGCGGTCGTTGTCCAGATGATGAAATAGGTCTTTTCACCCGCGCCGAGTGCTTTCAATTTGCCCTTGTCGTCGACGAGCGGGAACTTGACATAGATGGTCTCGCAGGCGTCGTCGCCGTATTCGATCTCGGCTTCGGCCAGCGCAGTCTCGTCGTGCGGGCACCAGTAAACCGGCTTCAGACCTTTGTAGATGTATCCTTTTCCGTACATCTCCCCAAAAACCTTGACTTCTTCCGCCTCGAATTCGGGTGCCATTGTCAGGTAGGGATGATCCCAGTCGCCCCAGACGCCGATCCGTTCAAAGCCCTCTTTTTGAATTTCAACAAAATCCGCCGCAAACTTATGGCAGGCACTGCGGAATTCCGCAATGCTCATCTTTTTGCGATCGAGCTTGTTTTGTTTGATGATCGCACTTTCAATGGGCATGCCATGGTTGTCCCAACCGGGGACATAAGGCGTATAATACCCCTGCATGGCCTTGTATTTAATAATAAAATCCTTGAGCAGCTTGTTCATTGCGGTGCCGATATGAATCGGACCGTTGGAGAACGGAGGCCCGTCGTGCAGAATAAACTGCGGCTTGCCCCCGTTTTTCGCTAATAATTTCTCGTATATTTTTAATTCTTCCCACTGTTTCAACATCTCCGGTTCGCGCTGCGGCAAACCCGCGCGCATGGGAAAATCGGTCTTGGTCAGGTTCAGTGTGGTGTTGTAATCGGTCGGCATTTTATCGTTTCATTCCCTTTATTTATTCTTGATTTTTCAGTCGGTCCAAAACTTCGGCGGCGTTCTCGCCGATCCCATCGGGCATCTCCTCCAGCAGTTTGACAAGCCGCGTTTTCAGTTCGCGCAGTTCGCCGTCAGCCGCCTTGAGTTTGCGCAGATTGTCCCCGAATTCCCGCTCAAAAGCAATGGTTTTCTGGGTAAAAGCCGCGTTGGCCCGATTCATTTTTACCAGGTAGTCGCGCTCGGCCTGCTCCAGAATCAATCTGGCCTTGTCCTGCGCGACCTGAATAATTCGCTCGGCCTCTTCGGTAATATCAGGCTTCTTTGTCGGTTCGGGTTCCGGTTGCGATACAGGCGTCGGAGTCTCCGGCGTTTCGGACAGCTTTTGAAGCAGCTCGTCCTTTTCGGCCACGAGTTTTTCGTTCATCTCTTTCAGACGTACGCAGCGTTCATTCAATTCGATGTTTTCGGCGCGCACGGACGCGTTTTCGTTTTGAAGCTGTTCCACGGTTGCCGCAGTGCGCTCAAGGAATTGCTGTGCCTCTGTTTTTGCTTTTCTCTTGACACCGTTCTTGATAAATTCCGCATCCCTGATTTGTCTTGCATCCAACATACCGGGCACTCCTTTCAGTCGTATATCTCAATTTCGGCGTGCGTTTTGTTCTTCCTGCCGCCGACGTGTGAGCCGATGAATCGAAACTTCCCCTTACCTAAAATCGAAAAAACCGTATCTTCGCGCAGTATGGCGCTCTTGTCGGTCTGTTCGGCGCCGTTGACTTTGACCTTCCCGGCGGCGATCAGCTCGACCGCTGATTCGCGTGATAAGTGCAGCAAAGCCGCCAAAACCGCGTCGAGACGAGCCGACGCGACGATCAATTCGCGCCTTTCCCGATTATGAGAAAAATTATAACACTTTTCCCCTGCGAAATCAACCCTGACGCCGCATCTGCCCACGGTTTTCAGCTCATTTTTCAGCAGCTGCGCAATCGCCTCCGAGCAAAACACGGTCGCGCCGTCCTCATCGGTCAAAATATCGCCGATGCGCTCCCGCGCAATCCCGAGCGCGGTCATCGCCCCGAGGTAATCCCGGTGCGAAAGCGACCCGAATTTTTTATCGTACTCGACACGCACCGCCCGAATCGGAAACATCGCCAAATCCGGCTCTTCGGCGAATATGCCGATCATCACCCGCTCCGCGTCCTCATATCCGCCCCAAAACGCAACTTGTACTGTTCCGATGCGGGTCAGCTTCTCTGCGGCGGGACGCAAAAATTCCCGCTGGAATTCGTCCAAAAACCCGAAAAAGCACGGTTTTCCGGGCGCGGCGTTTTTCACCGCGTCGTCAAACCGCGCCTTGATTAAAGTGTTGTCTTGATTTTTCATTGATCATTCCATATCCGCAGACTCAGCCGTCGTGCAATCCCGGAAAACAGTCGGATTATAACAATCCTCTTTTTATCATTTGCTCCGCAATTTGAACCGCGTTTGTCGCCGCGCCCTTGCGTAAATTATCGGATACACACCAAAGATTGATGCAGTTGGGTGCGGTCATATCATCGCGAATTCGCCCGACAAGCACGGCGTCACGCCATTCGTCCTTTGCCAAATCCGCTCCCACAGGGTAATTGCGTTCAAGGGAGTCCCCGCGGATATTAAGCGCTTCTTCATTCCCGTTCATTCCGTCCATACAGACAATGCCCGGTGCAGATTGTTTATCCGATAAAATCTCAATCGCTTTTGCCGCATGCATCGGTTCCATAAATTCCGCATTGATTGATTCACCGTGTCCGACCATCACAGGAACACGAACCGTTGTTGCGCTGATCATCAAATTGGGTTCTCCGAATATTTTGCGCGTCTCATTGATCATTTTCAGTTCCTCGCGTGTGTATCCGCTTTCCGTGAACCGATCAATATGCGGAATGCAGTTAAAAGCAATTTGACGAGTAAAAATTGATGAATTCTGCTCCGGTAAATTCCCAGAAAGCACCTGTCTGGTTTCTTTCTTTAGCTGTTCTATCGCAGCGCCGCTGTGTCCGCTGACCGATTGATAGGTAGAGACAATGACGCGGCGCAATCTTGCGGCTTTATGCAGCGGGTAAAGCGAAATTGCCATTTGAATCGTAGAGCAGTTGGGGTTGCAAATTAACCGCATATCCGCCGTAACAGCGTCCATATTGATTTCCGGAATCACGAGCGGATAACAGGGATACATGCGCAAATCCCCGCCGTTGTCAATGACTGTACAGCCCTTTTTGACGGCGATTTCGGCCCATTGCAAACTTGCGCCTTTTGCACCCTCTTTTCCGGCGAAAAAGACAAGATCAAGATTGCCGAAAAGGTCTTCACTGATTTTTCGGACATGCACCGGTTTCCCGTTTAAATTTTCATCCCGTTCGCTGGTTGCCATCACGGTGACAGGCCCATCCGCAGGAAACGCCCGTTCACTTAAAACTTGAAGAATCTTCTCACCCACAGGACCTACACCCAAAACCCCGACTTTCAATCCCATATTATACCTTCTCTTTCTTATAATAATGCCAACTGCTTAAAATTCAATTAATATCCTTGAATAATCAGATAAAACACAGCAAGGCAAGCCCACTGCCGGACCTGCCTTGTGAAAATTTTATCAAAACCCTTGCGGGTCAGGTGCAAAGTTTAGTTCAGACCGTTGTCGATCTCGTACAGGAAATCGCCGGTCTCGACCTCGACGTTGTACGGTGTGATCAAGAATGCCTTATCGGCGATGCGCTGGACACTGCCGTCCTGGGCATAGGCGACACCGGACAAAAAGTCGAGCAGTCGTCTGGCCTCGTTGCCGACGGTGCGTTCAAAATTGATGACGACCGCGCGTTTGTTCTTGAGATGGTCGGCGATCGGATTGGCGTCGCGGCTGTAGGACTCCGGACGGATCAAAACGACTTTGAGCTGAGATGTGGCGTTGATGTTCACGACTTTTTTGTCGTCCGCTTGAATACGCTCATACCGTTCGGGTTTTTGAAGGACGGGTTGTTCAAACTCCTCAACTGCCTCTTCATCCTGCTCGTACTCGTCATAGTCCTCTACGCCGAAGACTGCCTTCAGCTTACCGATAACGTTCATTATTCAATTCCTCCGCTCTCTTTTTTCGACCTTTCGGTCAACCCCAAATTTTTTCTATCTCTGTCTCCGTCCGAATAGGGCGGTGCCGATGCGGATCATCGTGGAGCCGCATTTGATGGCTTCTATATAATCGCCCGACATTCCCATGGACAGTAACATATCCTTATTATGAAATAATTTGTTCGAAATGTCAAGGGATTTTTCGGATATTTTTGTGAAATATTCCATTTTTTTTGACTCACTGCACCCAAGCGGTAAAATTGTCATAAAACCATCGAGCCGCAGCGAGGTCATCGTCAGTAGGTTTTCGCAGAAGTTTTCGGTGTCCTCGAGCCGTATTCCGTTCTTGTTGGGATCGTCCCCCACGTTAATTTCCGCCAACACCGGTAAAACAAGATTGCTTTTTTGCGCAAGATCATTCAACAACGCTCCGAGCCGCAGCGAATCCAATGAATCCACCGTGTCAAACAACCCGACGGTTTTTGCGGCCTTGTTGGTCTGCAAATGGCCGATCAACCGTAATGCAACGCCCTGATGGCCTGTGCGGTATTTGTTCTCGGCCTCCTGCACCCGGTTTTCGCCGATGTACTTCAATCCGGCGTCGCGTGCGAATTCATAAGCCTCCCGCCCGAAGGTTTTCGTGACGGCGCACAGTTCGATCTCTTCCGGTTTGCGTCCCGCTTCGATCGCCGCTCTCTCTATGTTTTCGCGTACCGAAGCATAGTTCATTAAGAATTGTTCTCTTTCCACTTTGCTGTATTCCATCCCCGAGGCTGTCCTTTCGAATATTTAAGATTTTGTGGTTTTGCGTAAAAAATAAAACAAGCACTTTGAGTTTGAATTTTATTTCCCAAACCTATAATGTCTTTCCGTCGGCGAGGTCCTTCCCCGTCACAATAACTTCGTCATAAAGCTGCAACCAGCCGCTGCTTCCGGTGTATTCGCAGATCGCATATTCACCGTCCGAGATCAGCACATTGATCTTGCGAAACACCATCTCCGGCCCGATAATTGCATACACTCCCGCCTGCTCGACACCGTTTTCATCGGTCACGGTTCGAATTGCACTGACCGGAACGCGCAGCCCTTTCACCGAATCGATAATAATTTCGGCCTGTTCTACCCGACACTCTCCGAGTTGTGAAATCGCATTGCGTGAAGAAACTTTTACGGCCGTATTTCCGGTCGTGCTCCCGTCTTTCTGTGCAGTCTCAATCACGGTTTGTACCTTTTCATCCGAAACGGCGGGAAACCGAATATAGAGTTTGGAGCTCGAAATTTGAATCGCTTTGGGCGTCGGTATGTTAAATACAAAATACCAGGTATAATCGGTCACGAGTTTGGGCTGTGCGGCAAGCGCCGAATTCTGACACTGAGCAATCAATGCATCGACCTTATCGCAGGAAAGTTCGGTCAACTGTGACGGTGAAAGCCCCTCCAGCCCGTCACTGTAATAAAAGAAATACCCCGAATCCGGCGCATATTGTGAGGAATAACTCCCCATGGTGTTTTTTAAAGATGCGATCTCCTGTTTCAGTTGGGCGATACGCCCGCTGTAATCGCTGTCGGTAAAATAGCTGCCGTAGCGGTTTAAAAGCTTGGTCAGCGTCCGACGCTGTTCATAAATTCCCCGCGCCCCGCCGTTTTTGGTGATTTCGTCAATACTGTCGAGGATGTCCTTCGTACCGGCCAAAACGGTATCCGGTGTCATCACTGCCTCACTGTCTGCGTTGGCGGTGAGCGCTTCCAAATCCTCAAGCTCGTCCGAGAGGAGCGCAATTTGCGCAGCTGCCTCAACACTTTTTGCGGATGAATAAATGCGTGCAATCTCCTCTTTCTTGGCAGTTCGCTCGCCGTCATCCAGCGAATAAACCACCGAACCGCCCGCATTGATTTGCAGACGGGTTTCGCTTCGAACAAAAACACCCGTCACGGGCACCGACATCTCGGCGTCGTACAGGTTTGCGGTATAGGTGGTATATTTCATGTCACCGGCCCGCACAATCAAAAGCATCGTCACGAAAACCGCCGCAACCGCAATTGCCGCAGCCGTGATGACGGTACGTTTTTTCATTTCGAAAACAACTTACTCGGACTCTTCTTCGTTGTCGAGCAGCGAAATCGGGCGTGCCGGGACGATCGTCGAGACGGCGTGTTTATAGACGAGACTTTGTTTTCCGTCGGTCTCAAGGATGATCGTGAACGCATCAAAGCCCTTCACGATGCCCTTAAACTGGAAACCGTTTTTTAAAAAGATCGTCACACCGATTTTTTCTTTTCGGGCACAATTCAGGAAAACATCCTGCAAATTCAGCGTCTTATTCATTCTTCTCTCTCTTTTCTATGTGAATTTCTGCCGACCTTTTTATCGGTATTTTCATTTTAACATATTATGCCGCATAATTGCAAGATTTTTGTAGAAAGGCCAAATAAATCGGCACCGGAGTCGGCGAAAATGCGATTTAAACCGATTTCTGCCCGCATCCAAGTGAGCTGCCGTTTGGCATAATTACGCGTGGCCTGTTTGATGCGGCTCTTTGCCTCATCAAGTGACTGTTTTCCGTCGAAATAAGCGAACAATTCTTTATATCCGATCGCCTGTGCCGAAGTCGGCCCCAGCATCGGGCGAATTTTTTGCGCTTCCTGTTCTAAACCCAGCGCAAACATCTCATCAACCCGTGCGTCAATGCGGGTATAAAGCGTTTCCCGCGATAAAAAGTTCAGCTGAACAGCGCAGATATCATAGATTTTTTCGCCGTGAGAAAGCTCATTTTGCCGGCTCTTGGTCAGTCCGGTTTCGGCTAATTCCAACCCCCGCAAAATGCGAGAACGGTCGTTTTCATGCAATTTAACAGCGGCTTCTGGGTCGATTTTCCGCAGTTTTGCAAGCATTGTTGCACCACCCGATTGATCATATTCCTTTTCCAATCGCATTCTCAGTTCGGGATCGGACTTTTCCCCGGTATAATTGATGTTGTGCAGTAATGTCGAAATATATTGCCCTGTACCCCCGACGACAATGGGCAGATGTCCCCGCTTATGAGTCCCTGTAATCGCTTTTTTGGCCTCTTCATACCAGCGAAAGACCGAAAAATCCTCGCCGGGTTCGACGACGTCAATCAAATGGTGCGGTATTTCCGTCCGTTCTTGTTCCGTCGGTTTGGCGGTGGCGATATCCATACCGGAATAAATCTGCATCGAATCGGCCCCCACGATCTCGCCGCCGTATGCTTTGGCCAGTTTAATCGCAAGTGAAGTCTTGCCCGAGGCGGTTGGTCCCGTCAGGACGATGACGTTTCGCATGAAATGACCCCCTCACCTTTCTTATTCCATTTCCCGCGCAGATAGATCAGCCACATCGGTATGGCAGTCCAGATCCAAGAAATCGGATATACGGCAAATACCGCTCGTACATCGCTGAAAACAGGAGCGGCGACGGCAATCCATACCATCCGCATTAAACACATCCCAACCAGGATCACGACCATCGGCACAAAAGTCGAACCGGCGCCCCGCATCGTGCCGCCGAAAATATCCACAATTCCGTACACCCAATAAAGCGGCAGCATCATTACCATCATTTGCACCGCACTTTTAATGACCTGCGGATCCTCGTTGAACAGTGAGGCCACCTGATTTCTGAAAATCAATAAAATTCCGCTCATGATAATGCAAGCGGAGAAAGACATCAAAAATCCGATTCTTGCACCTTTTTTAACCCGGTCAATTCGTCCCGCGCCGTAATTTTGCCCGGAAAAACCTGTTGTTGCAAGTCCGAATGAGGCGATCGTCCCGCCGACAATCCCGTCTACCTTGCCCGCGACCGCCGCACCAGCCATCACGACCGCGCCGAATCCGTTAATGGCACGTTGAATCAGAATGTTGGACAGTGAAATCACGGAGGTCTGCAGTCCCGCCGGAACGCCGAGTTTTAAAATTTGAAATAAAACATCCTTTTTGATGCGGATTTTTCGGATGAAAAGCTTATAAATGCCCTCGGTTCGCATCAGTGCCGCAACAGTCAATGCCGCCGCCAGCGTCTGCGAAATCACGGTCGCCCATGCCGTTCCCGCGATGCCCATTTTCAATCCGCCCACGAATACAAAATCCAAGACCGTATTCATTCCGGCTGCGACGGCCAAAAAGACGAGCGGCAGCGTCGAATTACCTACCGCACGCAGAATCGCCGAACCCATGTTATAAAGCATCACCGGAACCGTGCCGCAAAAATAGATAGTCAAATACTGTATCGCCATCCCCCGGACTTCCTCCGGCGTGTTGATCAGCTTAAGCAGCGCAGGAGTAAAAACCAGCCCGAGTCCGGTCAGCAAAACCCCGGCCGCAATTGATACGCCGACCGCGGTATGGACACCGTCAAAGACCCCTTTGGTGTCCCGCGCGCCGAATGCCTGCGAGATGATCACGCTTCCGCCGGTCGTAAAACCCAAAAAGAAACCCACCAACAAACTGACAATGACGCCGTTTGCACCGACGGCGGCAAGGGCGTTGTAATTGATGAGTTTTCCGGCCACCATTGTGTCTACGATATTATATAATTGCTGTAAAAAGCTGCTCAGCAAAATCGGTATCGCATAAATTAAGAGTTGCTTGGCAATGGGACCCTCGGTCATCAGACCGGAATTGCGGATCAATCGCTGTCTCATCTCTGCCTCAAATTCTGCCGAACCGGCGGTCAAATTCACGTTTGGTCATCACAATCAAAACAGGCCGTCCGTGCGGGCAATACCGGATGCGCGGATCGGTCAGAACGGTTTTCACAATCTCAAGGAGTTCTTCGGGCGCGCTCTCTTTTCCGGCTTTTATCGCAGCTTTACAAGCGGTTGTGTGCAGCAAATCGTCGAGCATATCCGAATTCCCGGCGGTCTTACCGCCTGAAGCCAGTTGATTTGCCAGTTCCCGCAGCAGCTCGGGCCCGTCGGCCGCACCGATATAGGTCGGCACCTGCCGCAGCAGAATGCTCCCGCCGAAATCCTCAATTTCAAACCCGAGGTTTCGCAGCGTCTCGGCGTTTTGCAGTACAGCGTTTTGTTCCTCGGCGCTCATCGTCACCGGCTGTGCGATCAATAACGCCTGGCTGTCGGTTTTCCCGAAATTCTCTTTCAATCGCTCAAATAAAATTCGCTCATGCGCAGCGTGTTTGTCCACCAAAAACAGCTTTTCGCCGTCTTTGCTCTCAGTGAGAATATAACACGAAAACACCTCTCCGAGCAGGCGAAGGCCCTCGGTCTCCTCACCATTGTCGGTCTCCAGATATTGCTCCCGCACCGGCTCCTGAACCGGAGGTACAGCCGACACAGAAGATACGATCCGCTCAGGGGGTTGAACGCGCTGCGGCTGCGATTTTTCTTCAAAAATTCCATCTCTGATTTCAACAGGAGTTTTTGTCACCTCAACCGAGTGGTTTTTCGAAATGACCGGCGGCGGAGCGACCTCGATTTTTATGTTTTCGGTCTTGACCGGTTTTTCCGAGATTCTTGCAAACGACTCACCGGTGAACTTGGGGATATTGTCCCCGCCCAAAACGCTCTTGATTCCGTAATAAACCGCGTCGAAAACCGGCTGTTCGTTGACAAACCGCACCTCGGTCTTGGCCGGATGAATGTTGACGTCGACGAGTTCAACCGGAAGCTTCACGTTTAAAACGCCTGCGGGAAACCGCCCGGTCGAAATTGTATTTTTAAAGGCCTGCTCGATAGCCACCTGGCAAGTTCTGCTGCGCACATATCGCCCGTTGATAAAAAAGACCTGATTGTTCCGGGTGCCCTGCGCGGCATACGGCTTGGTCACAAAACCGCTGACGGAGACGTTGTTCATACTGTACTCGACACGGGTCAGATCGGCGGCGAACTCTTTTCCCATCACCGAATAAATCGCCGAATAGAGCTTGTTGTTGCCCGGTGTAAATAAAATCTCTTTTCCGTCGCGTAAAAACCGCACCGACGTCTCGGGGTGCGAAAGCGCAAGCCGCTGCACCACCGCCGTGACGGCGTTGCCCTCGCTGACGTCCTTTTTCATAAACTTGAGCCGCGCCGGAATATTATAAAATAAGTCTCTGACTAAAATCGTCGTCCCGTTGGGACAGCCGGTCGAATAACACTCGACCATCTCACCGCCCGCCATTACCGCCCTGCAGCCCAGCTCACTGTCGGCGGTTTTGGTGATCATCTCGACCTTGGCAACCGCCCCGATCGAAGCCAGTGCCTCACCGCGAAAGCCCAAAGTGCCGATGGCCGTAAGATCGTCGGCAGTGCTGATTTTGGAGGTCGCATGGCGTAAAAAAGCCGTCGGAACCTGTTTCTCTGGGATTCCGCAGCCGTTGTCGGTCACGCGCATAAAGGTCATCCCGCCGTTTTGAATTTCGACGGTGACCTGCCCCGCACCCGCGTCAATGGAATTTTCCAACAGTTCTTTGATCACCGAAGCGGGCCGTTCCACGACCTCTCCTGCCGCAACAAGCTCAGCGACCGTTTTATCAAGAAGCCTGATCTCCGCCACGCATTTACCTCCTTTCTTTTGACACATTTGTTTTTACGGGCGGATGATATCCGCCCCTACATTATTTAAACCGTCTTTGCGAGGGCTTTAGCCCGTGGCAATCCAGACCTGACGGCAACCGGACGCTTGTGTTTATTGTAGGGGCGATTCTTAATCGCCCGCAAGTCTTGTACCGTTTCACGGGCAATATCGGGCGCGGCCCGTTGGAATCCCCCTGCCCCGTCATTGCGAGGGGTTAAATCGTTTTGGCCTTTTTCGAAAATTCGTCAAGCATGGTCAGCGCCTCGAGCGGGCTGACGGTATTGACGTCAAGATTGCGCAAGTCCTGTAAAAGTTTCTGGGTCTGCATATCGGCAAAAGCACCCTGTTCTCCGTCAACGATGCCGCCTTGTTGTTTTTTATCGGCCCAGACCCGCTCGTCGCGGTTCTTTTCAAGTTCCGCCAAAATCACTTTAGCCTTTTTGACCACCGCATCAGGCACTCCCGCCAGCTTGCTGACCTCAATACCATAACTGTCATCCGCGCCGCCTCGGGCGATTTTACGCAAAAACGTGATTTCGTCGCCGCGCTTTTTTACGAGGATGTTGTAATTTTTCACGCAGTCCAATCGGTCTTCCATCTCGCAAAGTTCGTGATAATGGGTCGCGAACATGGTCTTTGCGCCGATTTTCTTGGCATCGGCAATATATTCGACCACCGCCCGCGCAATACTCATACCGTCGAAAGTCGAAGTGCCGCGGCCGATCTCATCCAAAATAATTAAAGATTTTGCCGTCGCGTTTTTCAAAATATATGCCAGTTCACTCATCTCGACCATAAAGGTGGACTGCCCCGACGAGAGGTCGTCACTTGCACCTACACGCGTAAAAACCGCATCACAGACGCCGATTTTTGCACTCGATGCCGGTACGAACGAACCGATCTGCGCTAAAATCACAATCAGCGCGTTTTGCCTCATATAGGTTGATTTACCGGCCATATTAGGACCTGTAATCACCAGTATCTTGTTTTCACCGCAGTCCATCAGCGTGTCATTCGGTACAAATCCGCTTCCGGCGGCCAACCGTTCCACGACCGGATGCCGTCCGTCTTTGACGATCAGCGCATCGCTGTTATCCACCTCGGGACGGCAATAGTCATTTTTGCGTGCGGTCTCTGCGAATGATAAAAACACATCCAGCATCGCCACGTTTCGTGCGGTCTGTTTGATTCTCACACCCGCCGCCGCAACCTGTTCGCGCAATTCGCAGAATAATTCATATTCAAGGCCGGTCAGCTTTTCCCTGCCCTGCAAAATGTCATTTTCGAGTTCTTTCAGTTCGGGGGTTATGTACCGCTCTCCGGTCGTCAACGTCTGTTTTCGGATAAAATAGTCGGGCACCGGCAGCGTATTGCCTTTTGTAACCTCCAGATAATACCCGAACACGCGGTTATATCCGACCTTCATTTTTGAAATACCGCTCTTTTCACGTTCGTCGGCCTCGATCTTAGCCAGCGCCGCATGCGAATCGCCAAGTAAAGCCCGCAGCCGGTCTACCTCCGCGTCATATCCGTCCCGAATCAGCCCTCCCTCGGTAATCGCCAGCGGCAGATCATCTTTTAATGCGTCAGAGATCAGCCCGCAGATATCCTCAAGCGGGTCAATCCCGTCAAAAATTTCGCGGAGCAGCGCCGCCGAAAAACCCTCGCAGGTTATTTTCAACGCCGGAAGCCGTGACAGCGCGTCGGCCAGCGATTTGAGTTCGCGTGCATTCGCCGTGCCGTAGACAATCCTCGTCGCAATGCGTTCAATGTCATAAATGCCCGCCAGCAGATCGCCGATCTTTGCCGCGCCGATGTCCTCGTCGAGCAGCTGCGCCACAGCGTTTTGCCGCTTTTGAATCATCACGCAGTCTACCAGCGGTTTTTGCAGCCAGTCGGCCAGCAGCCGCCTTCCCATTGCAGTGCGAGTGCTGTCTATCACCGAGAGCAAACTGCCTTTTTTGTCGCTGGTGCGCATATTGCGGTCGAGTTCGAGGTTGCGTCGGGCGATCGCGTCGAGCGCCATATACCGGTCGGCTGTATACCATTCAATCTTCCCGGCAAACTTAATGGAATTTTTATAGACGTCTTGTATGTATCCGACCGCCGCCGAAAGCGCTGCTTCGGCTTCGGCAAAATCGCCGCCCAAGACTATGTAACCGAAATTTTCCGAGAGGCTGCGCGCGACTTGTGCGGGTTTGTAGTCGTCGTCAAAACCGAATTCACCCACAAGCCCGCATTCAGCCAGAATCGCCGCCTTGCGCTTTTCGGGGATATCGGGGTTAAAGATGATTTCCCGCGGTGAGAACCGGGTCAGTTCACACGAAACCGCACTGATTCCGCCGTCGGTTGCAGTTGCATAGACAGCGCCTGTCGAAACATCGGCAAACGCCAGCCCCGTATGTCCGCCCCGGTCGAACACCGAGCATAAATAGTTATTCCTACCCTCTTCGAGCATGTCGGTCTCGGTGACGGTGCCGGGGGTAACTAACCGGATGACGTCGCGCTTGACAAGTCCCTTAGCCTTGGCGGGATCTTCGGTTTGCTCGCAGATCGCAACCTTATACCCGCGTGAAATCAGCCGCGAAATATACCCGTCGCAGCTGTGAAACGGCACGCCGCACATCGGCGCACGCTCCTCCTGACCGCAGTCGCGGCCGGTAAGTACGAGATCAAGTTCCTTCGACGCGGTTTTCGCGTCGTCGTAGAACATCTCGTAAAAGTCGCCGATGCGGTAAAACAGGATGTATTTATCGTATTTCGCTTTAATATCGAAATACTGCTGCATCATCGGAGAGATTGCCGTACCCCCGCCTCCTTTCCCAGAATCGTCAAATCATCAGGGGCGGCAGCATGCTGCCGCCCCTGTAATCAACTGAAAAATAATTGAAAACACTCAGTGACTACAGCTTCCGCCACAGCTGTCGCAGTCTCCGCCGCAGGAGGCGTTGATGTCGATCTCCTCGGGGATCTGGCCGTCGATGGTACCGGAAATGATGGCGTTAACCTGTTGAATCATTGCATTCATCTCGGTCTGAGCAGTACTATATTTCTGCATGGTCTCGTTGGCCATGATCTGGCCGTAGAGCAGCTTCATTTCGCCTTGAATTTGATCGGTGTCCTTACCGCCGTTGGCGGCGTTGTTCAGATTCATGCGGGCAAGGTTGAAGTCGCCGATCAGCTTCTGAAGCGCCTCATCCTCATCATTGGCCTGTGCTGCAAGACGGTACGCCAAAAAGCGGTCGTCCTCCATCATTGTGTGAGCCAATTCGAGTGTTTTCGCAATTACTTTGTCCATGATTATTATCCTTTCTTTTTGCGTTTTCAAACGCGGTCATTCAATCTCCGGGGGCTTGCTCAGCCGTGACATCGGCGTCAGCATCGGCGCAATCATCAGCTTGGGCGGTTTTTCACACACAACCTCAAGAACGTTCACGCCTAAAATCTGATCCGGCGGATTCGTCGGAAGACCGGAAATTGTCAGCTTCACGCCGTCCTGCACAAACGGATATTCTTTCCCGTCCGCCAGGCAGCGTACCTTTTTCACTTTTGTGAGAATACCCGCCACCCGGAGTTCACCGGTGACGGTCCATATATAATACCACAAAAACAGGGATTTGTCGCGCACGCTCGATCTTCCGCCGCTGACCCAGTAGGTGCTTGCACACTGGAGATTGATCGCGGTGGCTCTCGTCTGCGCACCGTAGACCGCATCGCCGTTTTGTTTCAGCCATTTTCCGACGGTACGCATCGGTTCGATGGTCTCGGTCGGGATAGAGCCGTCGGGCGCGGGGCCGATGTTCAACAGTAAATTCCCCCTGCCGGAGCAGGCGTCGTTCAGCATACGGATAATCCGGTTGGCATTATAGGAATAGGGTGCCGCTTGTTCGGAATCGACATAGCCCCACGACAGCCCGTTAAAAGTCATGCACGATTCCCAATACTTTTCGCTCTCTTCAATCTTATCCTCGGGCGTATCCATATCCTCGGCCAAACCGGAACGCGGGTTGATGATGATATCGGGCTGAAGATTTCGTACAACCCGGTTGGTCTCGACAAAATCCATGTCGGTGCCGCCGAACGGCTCGTGGACATCATACCACAAGATGTCGATCTTGCCGTAGCGGGTGAGCAGCTCGTTCAGCATTCCGCGGTGATATTCAATAAACCGCATGCGTGCAGCCATGTCATAAGCTGCGGCGGAACCGTCGGGATTGTGCCAGTCCATGACCGAATGATAAAACCCGATCCCCAGACCGAATTCACGGCAGGCGGCGACGTATTCGGCCACCACGTCGTGATTATGCCCGAATTTGACCACGTTATAGGGATTGACGTCCGAGTCCCACAGCGAGTAGCCGTCATGATGGCGGGTGGTCAGCACCATGTATTTGCATCCGGCTTCATAGGCCAACTTGGCCCACTCGCGCGCACACCCCTTTTTGGGATGGAACTTGCTTGCGATTTTCTCCTCATATTCCGGCACAGTGTAGCCATCGAGCGCCATAATCCACTCATGGCGTCCCGCGACCGAATACGGCCCGAAATGCACGAACATTCCGAAACGCGCCGCATTCCACCAGGCCATTCTTTTTTCCCGTGTGGCCGCAACCGCCGCGTTGTACTCGGCAAGTGTCATCGGTTTCTCGAACATCATGATTCTCCTCCGCCATTTTTATTGTTTACCGGTCGTAATCCAGTGCCGGCGGGTTGATCAGTTCAAAGTCGCCGATCGGCCCTTCGCATTCAAGCTCAAACACCGTCACACCCATGATTTTGTCGACATGCCCATGCGCGACGTCCAGTATTTTTACTTTCTTTCCATTCTGAGTGAAGTTGTACTCTTTCCCATCGGCAAGGCAGCGCACCTTTTTCACTTTTGCACCGACGCCGTTGACCGGCAGATATCCCAACACAGGCGTGATAAACTGAATCACATAGAATTTATTGCCCTTTAAAATGCCCCGTCCGCTCGGAATCCAGGTTCTCTGATAATCGCTTTTGCCGTAGATCGCCGCGCCGTTTTGTTTCAGCCAATTCCCGACGGTCTGCAGCGGCTTCACGGCGTCCTGCGGAACGCTTCCGTCCGGAGCGGGTCCGATGTTCAGCAGCAGATTTCCGTTACCGCCTGCGGTTTGGGCGAGCAGTTTGATAATTTGCTGCGGAGAATAGGAAAATCCCGAGACCTCTTCGCTGTCAACATACCCCCACGACAGGCTGTTGAAGGTCATGCAGGCCTCCCAGTAACGCGTCTCGTCTCTGCGGTTCAAGCGTTCCTCCGGCGTCTCCAAATCCTCTTTGAGGCCCGAACGCGGGTTGATGATAATGTCGGGCTGCAGATTTCTGACAATCCGGTCGGTCTCGACAAAATCAAAATTCTCTCCGCTGTACGGATGGCTCATATCATACCATAAAATATCAATTTTCCCGTAACGCGTCAGCAGTTCATTCAGCAGATCGCGCTGGTATTTGATAAACCTCACCCGCGCGTCGAAGTCGAACCGGCTGTCACCGCAGTCGGGATTGTGCCAGTCGATAATTGAGTGATAAAGCCCGATTTTCAATCCGTTTTGGCGGCAGGCGTCGATAAATTCGGCGACCACATCATAATCGCCGCCGTATTTGACGACATTGTAGGGATTGCAGTCGGAGTCCCACATCGAATAACCGTCGTGATGGCGGGTGACCATCACCATATATTTGCAGCCCGCTTCAACAGCCAGCTTCGCCCACTCATAGGCGCAGCCCTTTTTGGGATGAAATTGCTTCGTGACCTCACGTTCATACTCGTCAATTTCGCTGGCGCTGATGGCCATATACCACTCGTGCAGCCCCGAGACCGCATACGGCCCGTAATGCACGAACATACCGAACTTGGCGTCGGTAAACCATTTCATGCGTGCGTCCCGGGTTCTGGCCACTTCGGCCTCATAATCACGTTTCGTCATTTTCTGCGCATAGGGTGAGCGTTTTTCCGACATAACAATTCCTCCGTTCAAAATGATTTGAATTTGTTTATATCCGGCGGCCGGTAACCCAGTGCCTCCCGGCCGAAATAATCTCGACATCGACAAATTGCCCGCGCAGATTTTCGCTTTCTTCACCTGCAAACAGCACCCGCGTCACGCCCCAGTCCTTTCCGCTCCACTTTTTGTGCTTTTGTTCGAATTGTTCAACTAAAACACGTGCTTTGTTCCCGACGAGTGCCTTGTGCTTCTGCTCCGCGATTTTTTCCTGTAATGCCAACAGCCGTTCAAACCGCTCTGTCTTGACCTCCGCCGAAATCTGGTTTTCAAACCCGGCCGCTGCGGTATTTTGCCGTGGCGAATAGATAAACATAAACAGCGAGTCGTATTTCACCGTCTCGACCAAATTAAGCGTCTTTTGAAAATCATCCTCGGTCTCGCCCGGAAAACCCACGATGATGTCGCTGGTCAGCGCGATGTCGGGATAAAGCCGCCGCATGATTTCAAGTTTTTTCAGATAGGTCTGCGTGTCATATCGGCGGTTCATACGCCGTAAAATCTCGTCAGAACCCGACTGCACCGGCAGATGCAGATGCTTGGCGGCATGTTTTTCCGCGGCAATCACCTCAAACAACGCCTCGTCCGCATCTTTCGGGTGGCTGGTCATAAACCGCACCCAGTAATCGCCCTCAAAAGAGCAGCATTTTTTTAAGAGTTCGGGAAAATTCGGCTTTCCGGTGTCGTGGGTTCCGTAGGAGTTGACATTCTGCCCGAGCAGCGTGATATCCTTCCATCCGCCGTTTACCAGTTGTTCAACCTCCGCGAGAATCGCCTCCGGCTTGCGGCTGCGTTCCCTACCCCGCACATTCGGCACGACGCAGTAGGTGCAAAAATTATTGCACCCGTACATAATTGAAACACCCGCGAAAACCGAATCCGAGCGCAGCAACGGCAAATCCTCGGCAATCACGCCGTCGCAGTCAGGCGTCTCGAACACATGCCCGCCGTTTTGCAGTTTTTCAAACAGCAGCTGCGGGAATTTGTGCACCGCATGCGTCCCAACCAGCATATCGACATAAGGGAAATGTTTTTTGATTTTTTCCGCTGATGTCGGCTGTTGAATCATACAGCCGCATAAACAGATAATTTTATTCGGGTTTTTCCTTTTGGAAGCCAGCAGCGCGCCGGTGTTGCCGAAAACGCGGTCTTCAGCGTTTTCGCGTACCGCGCAGGTGTTATAAATCGCTAAATCTGCGGCTTTGGGGTCTCCGATCAATTCGTAACCGCATTCAGCCAGTATTCCGGCAATCCGTTCGCCGTCAACCGCATTCTGTTGGCAGCCGTAGGAGTGCACAAAAGCCGTATGCCGGACGCCGGTTTCAACAAAAAATGCGTCGTTTTGCCTTTTGATCAAAGACATAAAACGACGCTGTGCCGCAATTTCGTCGCCGCTGACATCGAATGCACCCAAGCCGCTCATCCTTCGCCGAACCCCCATTCCTATTGGGAATTATTATAGCGGTTTTTCGATATAAATGTCAAGCGAACGGAAAATTTATAAAGGACAAATGTAGGGGCGATCTGCGATCGCCCGCCGTGTAACAATCGATACTCCTGACAATCCCTACGACGATAACTTGATCTTGCATTCTAATTCTTAATTATGAATGCCGGGAAACGCTCTTAACCGTTCCGTGTATGATACCGTCCGCAAGACCTGAAAAGCGTTGGGTGAGGAGTCAACGCCGTTCGGTTTTCAGATAGCATTTACATAACCCGAAACGGTCAAGACCGCTTCCCCGAAGTAAATCTCATCTGATTTATGCCGCGCTTCCCTTTTTCTCTTCCCTTCCGTGCTTTGCCTCAACCGCACTAAATTTCGCCCGAACCGCGTGATCCCGCTTTTTCACGGGAATCGCAAGGCAGGCAATCCCGCCTCCGACAACACCACCGATCAAAACCGACAGCACCACACCGACCCCGGTATTGCCCAAATCGCTGGTGATCAACAATGCCGTGACGATCGCAAAAGTGCAGAATGCGATAAACCCGACTGCGCTTCCGGTGGTTTTCAGATGTTTTTTCAAACCGCTTAAACCGAACAAAAACACCCTGTCCAGCATCTCTTCATTATATCTGTCTTCACGTTGTTCCTTCAAAAAAATCGACCCCTCTCCGTGGTATACATCCAGTATACAAGGAGAGGAGTACGATAAAACGGACTTTGTTGTGCTTATTGATAATAGGTGCTGGCGCGGGTACCGAGGTTATAGATGTCAACAAAGGTGTCAGGCATGACCGCATCGTAGCGGATTTTGGCCAAACTGGTATCGACCTCCGGGTCTTCACCCGGACGCAGTTCACGTGCAATCACAAGGAAACGCACATTGCTGAAATAATAGCAGCAGGAATGTAGTGTCATAACCGTATCGCCGTATTCCATGTAATATCCGGTATCAACGACGGTTCTGGCTTCGACTTCCTCCTTGAATGCGGCAAACACCTCGGGGTCGGTGAGATCGGTCTGGGTAAAATCGAACGTAGGACCGTCCTCCCATTTGATGTTGGCAACGACGAAGCCGACGATCTTAAATTCTTTCACCTCGGTGAGCGTATAAAACTTGATCACCGGGGCTTTCTGATACAGATCCAATCCGTACAGCAGGGCGTTATAATGCTCAAGCGGACCGAACATCAGGCCGTTTTTATTGTTGTGACCGTGGATGAGTATGTTCTGACTGTCGGCGTTCAGATTGACTGTGTAATCAACAAACGCAGTGCCCTCTTTGGAATATTTCAAATCGAGGTTTTTACGATAATACTTTTCGTTATCGCCGGTCTGAACGATCGGATAACCGAAATCGTCAATTCCTTCGATGGTCAAAAAGCCCACCAATTCGGAATTACGTGCGTAAAAGGGCTTGAGCTGCTCAAGAATACCCGCCGGGAACACAATGTCCTTGTAGGGATCCTCTTCGGGATCAGATACCACGGAGGGATTTTCGAACATGCTTAAATCCGACGCGACGCGGTTGCGGTCCTGATGTTCGCGGATATAGTTGTTTGCGATCATCGCGCCCGAAAAGATCAGCGCGGCGCAGCAGACAACCAACAACACGTTCATCATCAATTTTTGCTGTTTGTTCAAGGGCTTTTTCTTTTTCGTTTGTTTTTCCATAGGACGTCTTGCATCTCCTGTTTTCAGCCGATTTGCGTCCAGGTGACTTGGTCGGCAAGTGTAGTCGAAATAATATTGATCCAGGTTTTGCCCTGGTTGAGTGTCAGCTCATTGCCTTTTTCATCGTAGAGCATAATTCGGTCGGTCTCTCCGAGGCCCTTCTGCCAAAAGATCTTTTGGCCGCCGCACATGGAAAAATAATACCCCTCTCCGGCGTTAATGTCAATAGTTACCAAAGTCTCGTCGTTCGGATTTGTGTATTGTTTTGCAAAAAGTACGAGGACATTGGTCACGCCGACTTGTTCGCCGTTGTTCAGATCGGTCTGCGCAGCACCGGCGAGCGAACGCATATAAAGGCCGGTATCGTCGTCAAAATGATATTCGGCATTCAGTCCGACCGGCAGATAAATTGCTCTTGCGCGGAATGCCGTCGGTGTGATCAATTCGTTGTCGGCAGCGAATTTAAAATAGGTTGAGGGATAACTCTCATCCAGCGTTGTACGCAGTTTGGAGGAGGAGATCACCTTGGTGAGCATTTCACCGCTGGTCATAACCGTATGTTCTGTGGCGCGGGTTAATTTCAAGGTCTCATCACGGTAGGTCAGCTCTTTGTCGGCGTAGTTCACGGCGTCAAGCGTCTTGTATCCGGTGGCCTTGATGGCATCGTAGGTCTCCTGACTTGCACCGATATGAACCATAATCGAATCAAACGATTGAGCCAATTCGAAAAAATGCAGTCTTGCTTCGCGAATCGAACCGATCACAGGCGCCGAACGCCAGTCGGCGTAAAATGCCAACAGCCGGGTAATGCCGCCCTCGGCCTCGGCTTCAATCACCAGATCGGCATCGGTAATGCCGTTTTGGGGCAGCGCCTTGACATAATTGTTGATTACCACCGAAACCGGACGCGTACGCGCCATATAGGTCGGCAGATTGCTCTGTCCGGTCAGCGGATTGATCGTACCGGTCGAAACATAGTCAGCTCCTGTGCTGTAAGGCACGCTCGATTCGACGGGCTGTGAAGAGGTCGCTTCGGAAGAGACGCTCACCCAAGGGTCGGAAGTCTCCATGCCGCTGTATTCCTGCACTGTTCCGCAGCCGGCCGTTAAAAGCAAAAGCACCATTAAAGCCGCGCAGAGAAATCGTCTCATTCGGGTACCTCCTCTTCACTAAGACGTTTTAATCGCCATGTTTGTTACAAGTCTTTATGTATTTTCAATGCAAATCATGTTATAAGGTCTCCCGTTCCTCGGGGAAAACACGCTGCATGATAACACCGAAAGGTCATGTGTGTCAAGATGATTTGCTCCGGGCTTTGATTGCACCGGTCGGACAAACGGGTACACAAGCGCCGCAGCTCGTACATTTGGCGGGATCGATGACAGCGAGATTATTGTCGAGTGTAATTGCTCCGCTCGGGCAGGTACGGACGCATTTGCCGCAGCCGATGCATCCGGCTTTACAGGTTTTTACGGTAGTTGCACCCTTATCGTGACTGGAGCACAACACAATGTGGGTCACGTCGGTCTTAACCATCTTAATCAGCCCTTTGGGGCAGGCCTTGGCACAGGACGAACATCCCGTACACTTGCCCTGATTCACGACAGCCACACCCTTTTGAATCGAAATTGCATCATACACGCAGGCTCTGACACAATCACCGAGCCCCATGCAGCCGTAGGTGCAGGCGCTGATGCCGCCGTAAAAAGTCGAAGCGGCCGCGCAGGTCTGAATACCCCGGTAGTTCATTTTAATATCCACTTTGTCTTTAGAACCGCAGCAATAGACGACTGCGGTTTTCGGGTTCACTTCGATAACACCCAGACCGGTGATCTTACCGATCTTCTCGGCGACCGAAGCACCGCCCGGACCGCACAAATGCGCAGGCGCATTGCCTTTTGCAATTGCGGCGGCATATTCGTCACAACCCGCATATCCGCAGCCGCCGCAGTTTGCACCGGGCAGAACCTCGCGGATCTTCTTTTCATTTTCATTGACCGGTACGGCCATAAACACCGAAGACACGGCGAGAATGATGCCGCCCAACAGCGCTAAAGCGCCCACAATCAAAATCGGAAGCCAGATTTCCATTCCCATCTCACATCCCTCCGAACAGCCCTTCGGCAAGCCCGGCAAATCCGAGCATAGTCAGTGCCGTAATCGAGGCCGCAACCAGTGTGATCGGCAAACCCTGAAGCGATTTCGGGATATCGGAATCGGCGATTTTGGAACGCACGCCGGTGAACATCACCATCGCCAGCAAAAATCCCACGCCGGCTGCAAAGGCGTTAAACAGCGCTTCAATATACGAATAGCCCTGATCAATATTCAAAATCGTGACGCCCAGTACCGCGCAGTTTGTGGTAATCAGCGGCAGATAAATACCCAGCGCAGAATACAGCGGCGGAATGTACCTTTTCAATACCATTTCAACCAACTGCACCAACACGGCGATAACCAGAATGAATACAATAGTCTGCATATACCCTAAACCGTTGGGATCGAGCAAATAGGTTTGAATCGGCCAGGTGACAGCGGTGGCCAGCACCATGACAAAGGTAACGGCGGCGCTCATGCCGACCGAGGTGTTGAGTTTTTTCGAGACGCCTAAAAACGGGCAGATGCCGAGGAATTTCGACAAAACGAAGTTGTTGGTCAAAACCGCCGCGACAATAATGGCGAGAATCTTCGTCATTTCGTTTCCTCCTTCTCGGAGGCGCAGGCCTCGTCTTTTCCGGCTTGTCCGCAGAATTCACGTGCGGCGCAGGCGGCGCAGCCGGTGTTTGCCACCGGTTTGCCGGTGATCTTATTTGCCAGCGCGATCAAAATTCCGAACACGAAGAAACCGCCCGGGGGCAGGATCATAATCAGCATCGGCTCGATATGTCCTTGTGTGACGGCCATGCCGAAGAGGGTGCCGTTGCCGACCAGCTCACGGATGCAGCCCATCGCGAGCAGCGCCGCGGTAAAACCGATGCCCATACCGACGGCGTCCAGCACCGAGGCCAATACAGTGTTTTTGCTGGCGAACATTTCGGCGCGGGCCAAAATGATGCAGTTAACCGTAATCAACGGCAAAAAAATACCGAGCTGCGCGTCGAGGTCGGGGGCATACGCTTTGATGATCATTTGAACGACCGTCACAAATCCCGCGATGACCGTGATGTAGGCCGGGATTCGGATTTTATCGGGAATGACTTTACGCAACAGAGATATCACTAAATTTGACCCGATCAGCACAAAAGTCGCCGCCGCCCCCATACCGATGGCATTGCTGGCCATCGTGGTGACCGCGAGTGTCGGACAGGTACCCAACACCAGCCGCAGAACCGGATTTTCTTTTAATATTCCGTTGGTCAGCGTCTTCCACATCACTGCTCACCTCCGTTAAAATGGGTCAGCACCGTGTTGACCGCGTTTGTGATTGCCTTTGATGAAATCGTGGCGCCCGAGATGGCGCTGATCTGGTCATCGGAAGCAGCTGCACCCTTGACGACTGTAAACACATCCACGTCTTTATCGGAAAACTGTCCGTAAAATTCGCTGTTTTCGGCCTTTTTACCCAATCCCGGAGTCTCCGTCGACGACAGAATCGAAATACCGGCAACAGTGCCGTCGGCTTTGATGCCGACCATCAGCGAGATCGGACCGCCATAACCCTTCGCGTCGATCAGATAGGCTCTGCCGAGCGCCGCACCGGCTGCATCCGCGCAGTCATAATAGACAAACGCGTCGCATTCGGTCTCGGTCTTGTCAACCGTTCCGGGCAGTAAAAGGGTGAGATTTTCGTTGATTTTTTCTTCAGCTTGTGCTGCAATCTTGTCCGCGGTAAAAAAGTAGGTCACCGAAACCGCGCCCGAAATCACAATACATAACGCCAATAAGACCAATATCGGCCTGATAATCTGTCTGATCATGACTTCGCTACCTCCTTCCCTTTGCGGGGAACGCCGAACGGACGCGGGAAGGTTGCCCGTTCAATCAGCGGGGTCAGGATGTTCATAAATAAAATCGAATAGGATACACCCTCGGGGAGATTGGACCACAGCCGAATCACCACCGTAAGAATACCGCAGCCCACACCGAAGATCACTCTCCCCAGCGCATTCGTCGGGCTGGTGGCATAATCGGTGGCCATAAAGAACGCACCCAGAATCAGGCCGCCGGAGAGCATCTGCATCACCGGATCCGCACCGGCTATCCAGGTGAGAAGTCCGACCGTGCCGATGTAGCACAGCGGAATGATCGGTACGATGACCTTGCGGATCATCAGATAGATACCTCCCGCAATCAATAACAGCCGGCTGACCTCACCAATGCAGCCGATTGTATCGACGTTCCCGATCAAGGCGCCGAGAATCGTCGGACCGTCCGGCGTCAAAACCGTTCCGGCTTTCATCATGGCAAGCGGCGTCGCCGAGGAGACTCCGTCATAGGCCGTCAGCCATGCTGTCATCGCGGTCGGGAATGAAGTCATCAGCACGATGCGCGCCGTAATGGCGGGATTGGCGAAATTCTGCCCGATTCCGCCGAAGAATTGTTTGACAATTACAATCGCAATAAAAGAGCCGATCACGGCCATCCAAATCGGAAATTTGGGCGGCAGGTTATAGGCCAGCAAAAGCCCTGTCACAACCGCCGAGAGATCGCCGATTGAATTTTCACGTTTGGTAATAATCCGGAATAAATACTCAAATAAAACCGCCGAGACCACCGTCACCGCAATCAGCACCGCACTGTACCAGCCGAACATCACGCAGGCGGCGATTCCCGCAGGAAGCAGTGCAATGATCACGTCGAGCATGATATGCCGCGTGGTGGAAGTTGAGGAAAGGTGCGGCGAGGAGGTGACGATAAAGCGTTTTTCCATCATCTTTTTCCCCCCTGCTTTTTCACATAGGCCTTGCCGAGCCGCATCATTTGAGTCAGCTGCCGCTTGGCCGGGCAGATGTAGGAACAGCATCCGCACTCGACGCAGTTCATCACGCCTTTTTTCGTCAAATCAGCAGCATCGCCGCGCAGATACGCCTTATACAATTCAAACGGCGCGAGGTGCATCGGACAGGCGCCGACACAGCGGCCGCAGCGGATACAGGGTTGTTCGGGTTCTTTTTCTCCGCCGGCTCCGGCAAAAACCAGAATCGCATTATTTTGTTTCAGCACCGGCTGTTCATCGGTATAAACCGTCAAACCCATCATCGGGCCGCCCATCATAATGCGGTTCGCATCCGATGTATAACCGCCGCAAAACGCCACGATATCCTTAATGGGCGTTCCGATGGTCACCCGCAGATTGCCGGGATTCTTAACGCCGTTCCCGTCCACGGTCATACGGCGGGCGACGAGCGGCATGCCGTCTTTGAGATAACGGCTCACAAACGCCGTCGAGGTGATATTCATTACGACGCAGCCGACGTCGGACGGCAGTTTTCCCGGGGGAACCTTGCGTCCGGTGGTGCTGTATATAATCATTTTTTCCGCACCCTGCGGATATTGGGCAGGAATGGACTTGACGCAGATCCGGTGGCCTTCGGTGCTGCAGGTTTTTGCAACCTTTGTCAGTTCGGCAATGGCCATGGGTTTGTTGTTTTCAACAGCGATCACGGTTTGTTTGGCGTTAAAATGTTCCGCCATAATCATAATACCGTTCATGATATCCCAGGTGTTCTCCAAGCATTCGCGGTTGTCGGCGGTAATGTAGGGCTCGCACTCGGCGCCGTTGATCACCAGCGTGTCAATGCAGTCCTCTTTATATAATGCAAACTTGACGTGGGTCGGAAAACCCGCGCCGCCCAAACCCACCAGACCCGAAGCGCGCACCGCCGTCACTAAATCCTCTTTGCTGTGGATATGCGGGGGCTTAACACCCTCAAAAATACGGCCTTCCCCGTCGTTTTCGATCTCGACGGTAGCCGTTCTGGTTCCGTTGGGGAGTATAATTTCGCCGATCCCGAGCACTTTTCCGCTCACACCCGAATGGATCGGTGCGCTTACATACGCGGTGCTGTCGCCGATCACCTGTCCGATGGCGACACTGTCGCCCTTAGCCACCGTCGGAACACAGGGCGCTCCGACATGTTGAAGCATGGACACAACCACTCTCTCAGGCGCGGGCATCTCGACGGTGGCGCACTTTGCCGTATTCTTATAGTGCGGCGGATGCACGCCTTTTTCCAGGCCGAAAAGAGCGGCGATTTGTCCTTTAAATCCCATCGACTCATCCCTTCCAAGGTTCTGTCGTCATTTTAACATAAACGAATTTAGGTGTCAACGGAAAAAGGTTGTCAACTTTGCATCTCTTGCCCAGTATACTTGCAGCGGTGATTGGATGAAATATCAAAGCAAAACAATTATATTATTCCTGTTCTGCGTTGCCTGCGTTGCTGTGTTGGCCGTTTTCCCCAAGCAAGCAGCTTCGGGAATCACGCAAGGGCTTATGTTGGCTGCGGGGCTGTTTATCCCGGCGATGCTGCCGATGTACTTCCTTGTCTTTTTCATTGCCGAAACCCGGGTTGAAGCGGTTTTCCGCTGCATTTTATCGCCGCTTTGCCGTTTTTTGTGGGTTGGCGACGGTGCATCGATCGTTCTGGTGTCCGGCTTTTTGGGAGGATATCCGTCGGGGGCAATCGCAGCAAAGAAGCAGGTCGAACGAGGTGCACTGAGCGAAGAAGAGGCCGGTCGGCTGTTATTTTTCTGTATTAATCCCGGCCCTGTTTTTGTCGTCGGTGCAGTCGGCGGCACCTTATTGGGAAGCGTCAAAGCGGGTTTTTTACTGCTGGCTGCAGGTTGGTCGGCCTCCCTCCTGGTATCTATTTTCTGCCGTATTAAAGGCAAGGTGAATTTGGCAAAGCGCAAACAACGGCTCTACAGCCCCTTGACTGTCGCTTTTTGCGATTCGATTTCCAATGCCGCAAACGCCTCACTGGTGGCCTGTGCGGCCATTGCCCTTTCCTGCGCGGCAGTCTCGGTACTCGCGACATTTTTTCACGGCGGGGAAATGATCTTATCTCCGCTGTTCGAAGTCACAGGCGGCGTCAGCACACTCAGCAAAACCGGCTCGTTGCCGCTCTGTGCGGCGGCACTCGGTTTCGGCGGCATTTCCGTGATGATTCAAATCGCCGCCTTCGGTGCCAAGTTTTTCAGCGCAAAAAAATTGCTTTTATCCCGTATCATCCACGCCCTGCTCTCTGCCGGCTTTACGGCGGCATTGTCCGCGTTTTTCCCCGTCAAACTGCAGGAAAACGCAGCTCAAACCTTTGCTGCGGTTCGTGAAAATCAAGTGCCCGCAGCCCTGCTTTTGGTGTTTTGCGGGTTTGCGCTTTCGCTTGCAAATTTGATGAAAAAGCGATATAATCGTGAAGGTTTATAAAAGACCGTTTATCGACCGAGCATATTCGCTCCAAGCTTTATATATAAGGATGGCTTATTCATGAAAACGCCCGAAGAAAAGAAAATCATTCCGAGTTGTATCTATTGTATATACGGAACGGGAAAATCGGAATGCAGAAAGCGCGTGGAAGCACGGGGGAAAAACGCCTGCTTCCGTTTCAAATACGATCCTCTGCTCCGCGTTCCGAAACCCCCGCGCGTCATTCCCGATTATTCGGAAGATGAATTCAAACTTTAGTTAATTAAACGCTTTGCAACATCAACGGCCCCGTTTAATAAACGGAGCCGTTTGATTTTTGGGACTTTAGCGTTTCAAATTTTGCTGTCAGAACTCTCTGTTCCACTTTAAAAATCGGATATATTCCCTGACTTTTGCAACCTCTGCAATGGACAGAGAATTGATTTCTTTGCTAAGTCCCTGGCAGCATGTCTCATCTTCCTTTTTCCTCCACTCAAGCAATTCCTGGGCGCTTTCTCCGAACGCTGCGGCAATACGCTCAATCTCGCTGAGCTTCAGTTTATTAGGTGAGGCGCTGATCTTCCTTTGTAACGTAGAACGAGAGATACCGGTCGCTTTTTCAAGAGATTCGTAAGAATAACCCTGTTCGTTCATCAAACGAAGAATTTTTTCCGAAAGCTCCACATTAATCATCTCCCATAGTGGTTACAAATATTGTAACATACCTATTTCAAAAATGCAACCAATTGTTAAAAATAATGATGAATTTGTGGATATTCTTGCTATATATCTCAATTTAGAGTTGACAATTTCCATAATATCGGTTATCATATCTCATATATGAGACATCGGAGGCATTTGTTTGATCAACAAAAATAAATTGCTCCAAATTATCACCCGGAACGGATACAATCAAAGTTCTTTTGCTGCTGTTATCGGGATGAATAGGAGTACGTTTTCCACAAAACTCAACGGGTGCAGCAGTTTCACGCTCGAGCAGGTTGAAGATATTTGCAGTATCTTAAAAATCAACGATCCGCTTGAAAAATGTGAAATCTTTTTATGCCCGTGGCCATCTCAATTTTGCGACACAAAAAAGTTGAAAGGAAAAGACCATATGGGCTGCTGAACCTTGCGGCACCCAGACGGGTAATACGGACTGAATGAATTTATGAATGTTTCGGAATCTCGACAAAACCGGGAAACTGAAATCGACCTGCTTCAGATTTTCCGAATTTTAAAGAAAAAAATCTGGATTATTATCGCCGCTGTGCTAATTTGCTCCGGTATCGCTTACGAGTATACCCTCTTGTTTGTCGTACCGTCTTATCAAGCCGGTGTTATGATCTACGTCAACAACAGCTCTATCTCGGTGGGAGGTGCGTCCATCAGTATATCGGATGCACAGTTATCCGCCGCATATAAACTTGTCGACACCTACATCGTCATCCTCAAAGCTCGTTCCACACTCGAAGAAGTCATCTCCCTATCCAAGGTGAATTATTCCTATGAACAGCTTTATAGCATGATTGAGGGATATTCGGTTGATTCAACCGAAATCTTTAAGATCAGCGTCACCTCGCGTTCCCCTTCGGAAGCGGCTCTTCTTGCCAATACCATCGCCCAGGTCCTCCCGCAGCGGATCTCGGAAATTGTAGAAGGCAGTTCCGTTAAAATCGTCGATTATGCGGTAACTCCTCTGTGGCGGGTTTCACCCAGCTACACCAAGAACATCTCAATGGGTGCCGTAGCGGGTTTTGTGCTGAGCGTCGCATACATCATCATCCGAAATCAGTCGGATACCCGAATCACTTCAAAAGAATATCTCACCCAGGTTTACGGTATACCGGTCATCGGAATTATACCCGATATCAAAGATACCGGCACCAACGATATCTTTAATTATTATTACCGATCAGACGAAAATTCATCCACTGCTTCCAATCCCTGAAATAGAGGTATCAGCATTGAAAACAAATCAAACCCCCCCTCAAAATGACGTCAAAAATGAACACCCGGCAGCGCAGTTGTCCGAGTATTCCATCGGCAAGAATCTCAGTTTTTCCGCCTCGGAGGCCTATAAATCCCTGCGGACCAATCTGATGTATTCATTTGCCGATTATATCGGCTGCCGTGTGATCGGCATCACCAGCACCGAACGGTTTGAGGGAAAAACCACCACGGCGATCAATCTCGCCTATTCGCTGATGGAATCGGGCAAAAAAGTGTTGCTCATGGAATGTGATCTCCGTCTCCCGTCGTTTTCGGGCGTGTTGAAAATCCCCTCATCGCCGGGTCTGTCGAACATTTTGATTAACCCCGGCAAAAATCGGCTGAACGCGCTCATTAATTACAACGGCACGGATCTGTTTTTTCTTCCGGCCGGCGATACGCCGCCGAATCCCGCCGAACTGCTGTCCAGCAACGCCATGAGCGAACTGATTAAATTCTATTCTTCGGTTTTTGAATACATCATCCTCGATCTTCCGCCCACCCTGGCAGTGACCGATGCGCCGATCGTCTCAAAATACACCAACGGCATCATTTTTGTCGTCCGCCACAATGTGACCGACAGCCTCCGGCTGCGGGATTCCATGAATCGACTCTCTCTGGTCGGAGCACGGATCTTCGGCTTTGTCTACAATTGTAACCCGAGATCGGAGAACAAATACTCCAAGCGTTATATTAACAGCTATCTGAAACAACAGAGCAAAAAAAGCAAAGCCTAAAATGATTCACAGCGCCGCCATAGGCGTCCACACAATTACAAGGAGGTTTCGCATGAAAAACAAGCTTCTCCCCGTCCTCATCGTGTTTTTACTGATCCCTTCTCTGTCTTTTACCGCTTTCGGTTCATCCAATTTCACACCGAGTGTTCAGGCAAAAGACGCTCCGGAAATTGTACCGCAGGTAATTGAAACCGAAATCATCTATGCGGAAATCATCAATAAAAACAACGAAGTTATACAAAAAGTCACCGACAGCGGCGAAATTATCGTCACACCCATGTCGGAAGCCGAGTCCTCCGCCGAAGATATCAAACAATCCCTGGAAAACGCCTATAAGAAAGTCGGCGGTGTCCGTTTTCTGACGGATATTGTTTCGGATCTCGAGGAAATTATTAAAAAGCTTGATCCTAAAACCTCCGCAGACGATCTGGTGGCCCGGGATCTCTTCAATGTCACGACCAGAGGCAATATTCCGCCCATCACCGAAACCAACCGTCTCCGCGTCCGATTCCGATTGGGTGTTTCCCCTGCCGACATCGTCATTGTCGCGATGTGCGAAGGAGAAACCGACTGGCCGGTAATCGATGCAAAAGATGTCGTCAACAACGCAGACGGCACCGTTACGGTCACTTTTTCAAAGACGGGAACCGTGCTCGTCATTGTCGAAGGCGCCGCTTCCGTTCCGGCCATGTCCGACGGTTTTAATCTCAAAACCGCCGCTATAATCACAGCCGGCTGCATGCTCACATTCATCGCCGCTATCGTCATTTTCAAACCGAAACGAACACCTGACGGAGCAGCGCGATGAAGCGCATTCATATCAGCCGAAAAGCGACTCAAATCATCGTCGCTTTCGTTTTAATTTGCGTCATGATGATCTTCGCGGTTCAAAAACTGGCCGCCTGGGAACAGAAACAAGTCGTCGTTGATCAAAATACCAGCGGATTCTATTCCGACATCTACCCTGCTGTCTCTCAAATTGTCAACGGCGAACAGACCTACATTGAAAACAAAGAGTTGATCACAATCCTTTTTCTGGGCATCGACACCTCCGGAGAAGTGATCTCCTCCGGTTCTTATAACAATAAGCAGCAAGCGGACTTCCTCGCGTTACTCATTATAGATCCCGCCGCAAACGACTGCACGCTGCTGCATCTCAACCGCGATACGATGACCGACATCAATGTACTGGGTGTCACCGGACAAGCCGCCGGAACCACCTACGGCCAACTCGCTTTGGCACATACATACGGAACCGGTCTGCAGGACAGCTGTCAAAATACGGTTCAAACCGTTTCAAACCTGCTGTTCGGCATCTCGATTGATTATTTCGTTTCGATCAATATGGATGCGGTTGCCCTATTAAATGACCTCATAGGTGGCGTTACCGTCACTATTTCGGACGATTTTTCAAACGTCGACCCACAATTAAAGGAAGGAGAAACCGTGACACTCACCGGCCAGCACGCGTTGAATTATGTCCGCGCCCGACAGGGCATGACAGACGCAACAAATCTGGCCCGAATGGCGCGGCAAAGACAATATATCAGTTCGTTTTTAAAACAGTTAAAAGCAAAAATGAATTCGGAAAATGATGATTTTATTATGGAAATTTATCAATCTGTTTCCGATTATATCGTTACAAACTGCACAGTTCAGACCTTTTCGGAAATTGCTGATCACTTACTATGCACAGACGATATCCAAATAAAAACCCCCGCCGGCATATCCGAAAAAGGGGATCAATACATCGAATTTTATCCGGATAAGGATTTATTGTTTCAGTTCACAATGAGTATTTTCTTTAAAAAAACGGCTTCATAAATCTGCTTAACAAAAAAACTGCCGGGACTTTTAACGAGGGGGTAAAAACATGGCGAATTATTCTAACGCGGTGCAATATGACACAGAAGAAGTGATAACAATTCACTTCGGCAGCGATATTAAATATAAAAAGTATACCATTGTCGAAAGATTAACCCGTCCGTGCGCCAAACCCGTCTGTGATGCCATCAAAAGAGTATTTGACATCATCCTCTCTCTGTTCGGTACTCTCATCGCATTATTACCGATGATTTTCATTGCCATACTCATTAAACTGGATTCCCCCGGTCCCGCATTTTTTATTCAGGAACGGCTCGGTAAAGACGGAAAACCGTTTCATATCATCAAATTCCGCTCCATGCGCATCGATGCCGAAAAAAACGGGGCGCAGTGGGCCTGCCTGCATGACACCAGAGTCACAAAAATCGGAAAAATCCTCCGTAGCACCCGCTTGGACGAACTTCCGCAGTTGTTTTGCATCCTTGCCGGCAAAATGAGCATTGTGGGTCCAAGGCCGGAACGAGCGGTTTTCTACGATGAATTCGACAAATACATCGAAGGCTTCCGTCAGCGGCTTCTGGTCAAACCCGGACTGACGGGATTGGCACAGATAAACGGCGGATATGAGTTGGAGCCGGAGGAAAAGATCATCTATGACATCGAATACATCAAGATCAGATCGCCTTATCTGGATTTCAAGATCATTCTCAAGACGATCATGATTGTTTTCAATCATAACGGTGCCAGATGATGAGGAATACGATCGAATACCTGCTCAAACACAATATTTTCCTTCAAAAAGCCTATCAGACAGTGCTCAGCGCTTTCTTCCGTCTGATTGGTATATTTATTCGCACCGATGACCGGTTGATCCTATTTTCCGCATTTAACGGAAAGAATTACAACGACAGCCCCAAGGCCGTTTATGAGTATATGAAAATGCTGCCGGAGTGCGCTTCATTTCGTTTTGTATGGGCTTTTGAGCACCCGAATCAATTTCCGAAGCCGGACTGCGAAAAAGTAAAAACCGACACCTGGAAGTATTTCATCACGGCGTTAAAGGCGAAATATTGGGTCACCAACGTCAATATCGGGCGTGGTCTTCACTTTAAAAAGAAGGCCACCGTCTATCTCAATACCTGGCACGGAACCGGCCCCAAAAAAGGCGGTAACGCGGTCAACGGCCGGAAAGACTACAATTTTTCCGATATCGACATTCTCTGCTGTGACGGTGAATATCTCAAGGAGATCATGATCCGAGATTTCGGCGCCTCGGAAGAAAATATCCTGATGTGCGGCAGACCGCGGGAAGACGAACTCTATCATGCCACGCCAGAAAAAGTCAGGTCTTGCCGGGAAAAACTGAACCTCCCTCCGGATAAAAAAGTCATTCTCTATGCGCCGACCTGGCGGGACAGTAAAAACGGCGGAAAAAGTTATCCGTTGGATCTTCCGATCCATCCCGAGCTTTGGGAAAAAGAGCTGAAAGACGACTATATTGTTTTAATCCGGGCGCATTCCCTTGTCACCGACCTGATGAAAATTAATTATACCAGTTTCATCCGAAACGTCTCCGCCCATCCGGACATCAACGACCTTTACCTCGCATCAGATCTGTTGATTTCCGATTACTCCAGCGCATTCACGGATTATTCCATTCTTTCGAAACCGATGCTTTGTTTTGCCTATGACTATGCTTCATTTGATCGGGAGCGCGGTTTATATTTTGATCTGCGAGACCATTTCGACGTTCTTTTCACTGAAGACGAGCTGTTGCAAAAAATTAAAAATCTCGATTCCGGTCGGGAGCGGGAAATCGCCGAAAAATACAGAAATCATTTCATCCGTCGGCAAGACAATGCAACGCAGCAATGCGTCAGACGTCTGTTGGAATTGAGTCAAAGACAAAAATCCGGGGAGTGAAATCATGAACATCGCCTTAATCATCGCGGGCGGCAGCGGAAAACGCACGGGGCAGGATGTACCGAAGCAATTTATGTGCGTCTACAATAAGCCCATCGTTGTCTATACGATGGAAAAATTCCAAAATAACGCTAATATTGATTTGATAGCGGTCGTTTGTATCGACGGCTGGCATGATTTTATTAAAGCGTACGCCCGGCAATTCGGCATCAATAAACTGAACCGCGTGATCGAGGGCGGCGGCACCAGACATGAATCCATCTATAAAGGGCTGTGTTCTCTGGCGGATATCGCATCCCAAGATGACATTATTCTCGTTATGGACGCCAACAGACCTCTTGTGGAAGACCGCGTCATTGATGATAGCATCGAGAAATGCAAACTCCATCAATTTGCCTTACCGGTTGCGCCCTGTGTCGACTCGATGTATTTTTCCGAAAACGGCGATTCGGGCATCCAAAATCTCGAACGCAGCAGATTATTCAAAGGCCAGACGCCCGAGTCGATCCAATACCAAAAAGCCGTTGAGTTATATCAAAAAGCCAACGATCAAGAGTTGGACGCTTTAAGCACTTCGGCCTTGCTGATCCATTTTGGCGAACCCGTACAGTTCTCTGAGGGTTCGGAGAAAAATATCAAGATTACAACGGCCGAGGACATCGAAATTTTCAAAGCATTGTTGAATTCCAAAAATGATGTATGGATTAAGTAAACCATCATCGTTTTTGCAAAGGGAGTGATTTTATGAATATGTTGTTTGTTTTAAATATCGGATTCGACCGACCGGGTCCCTCTGTCCATCTGTTCGAAGACATATTCATACAAGCGCTGAGAAAAGGGCATAAAGTACGAATCATCCTCAAAACCACGGGCGGTGTAAGCCCCGAAATGCCTGACGTTTTAAAATGCCATCCGAATCTGACCTATCATGTTATTTCCGAAAAAGAACCCCTAAAAAACAACTTCGTCATCCGGTATCTCATCGAAATCCGATACGCGTTCCGCTGCTGTAAAATCTATAAAAGCCAAGAAGATACCGACGTTGTTTTTCTGCAGTCATGCGCAAACGCAATTTTCCCGGTCTGTCTGCTCTGTCGCCGCCTGAAAAAACCCGTCGTGTTCAATGTGCAGGATATTTTCCCCGAAAACGCAGCACGCATCGGAATTTTCAGCAAAAACGCCCCCCTGTTCCGCATTTTTTCACGGCTGCAGCGAAAAGCATATGCAAAATGTGCAAAGATCATCACGATCTCAGAGGATATGAAAAAAACGCTGGCCTCTTCGGGCGTCCCGGAACAAAAAATCGCTGTCATCCCCAACTGGGGCGACACCGAACGCACATTACAAATCCCACGTGATGAAAATGAATTTATCAGACATTATCTGCGCTTTCGCGACACCAGCGGTTTTCACGTCGTCTATGCCGGAAACATCGGCCGCATGCAAAACGTGGATATCGTTTTGAAAGCCGCCCAGAAACTGCGAGACCATTCCGATATCCGGTTTTGGATTGTCGGAAACGGTGTTTACAGGGAAAAACTGAGGCGCTATGCGCAAACACTGTCTCTCGAAAACCTCGTTTTCTTGGATCCGGTTCCCGCGCAGTATGCCATCCACCTGTATGCTTTTTCAGACATCAATCTCATTCCGTTGGCAAAAGGTGTGATTCACACCGCGACGCCAAGTAAAACGGCCAACTGTGCCGCCTGTATGAAACCGGCAATTGCGGCGGTGGGCTTTGATTCTCACTACGCCAATTTTTACCGTGAACATTTCGGCTGGAAGATCACGGACAGCGATGATGCCGACGGACTTGCTCAAGCGATTCTCGAAATCAAGCATTCGGGACATCGGCCTTCCGAAGATGCCGCAAGAATATTTCACGAAACATTCTCCCCCTCGAAAAACAGCATGCGATATGTGCAAACACTGGAATCCGCCGCCCGGGCGGCCATGGTAACCTAGGCTGCCATGTAAATAATAAATCAGGAGGTTATGTAATGCGGGTAGGTTTAATTATACCATGCAATTTAAAATATTCCCCTTACGTAAACTATTATTCCGAGCATTTTAAGTCTCTGGGTATTGAATATGATTGCATTATTTGGGATAAAACCGGGCAATCCGATGAAGTTGGTTATGTGTTTCACAGAAAAAGTTCCACAAGAAAAATATCTGATAAAATTATCGGTTATCTCCTATTCGCTGACTATATAAAGAAAACCTGTAAAAACCGAAAATACGATAAAATCATTGTATTCACAATTGTCCCCGGGCTGTATCTCTTAAACTTTTTGGTAAAACGCTATAACGGCAAATATATCCTTGACATTCGCGATTATTCCCCGCTCATCACCATCTTTCCGGCGAAATTTAAAAAGTTATTAAACTGTGCTTCCTATGTCGTTTCTTCATCATATGAGTTTAAAAGCTGGATAAAGCATGATTTTATAATCGGACATAATGTTGACACAAACTCCATTCGTGAAAATGAGCAAATTGATAACTCAAAGGTTTCGACGAAACCATATAAAATTATGTTCGCAGGGAGTTTAATTGAAGGGGCTATAAATAAAAATTTAATTGATACGTTGGCGAATTGCAGCGACATCACGCTCAATTACACCGGTACTCAGACACAAGATAAAATAGCCCTTGAACAACATGTTTTAAATTCAAAGATTCAAAACGTCACATTTAACGGTGTGTATAAAAAAGAAGAAATATATTCGATATATCGAAATAACGCAGATTTTATCAATATTTTACGGGCAAATACCCCAATCAATAAAAACGCGATACCGAACAAATTATATGATGCCGTCCTTGCGGGAGTTCCGGTGTTAGTATTCGAACATAATACCGGTATTGTCAAATATGTAAATGATTTTAATTTAGGCATTGTAATTGAAGACAAACCGCCCAAAGAATTTAAATCCTATCTTTTAGAAAAGCTCAATTCTTACGATGCCAAAAACTATATGTCGGGAAGGAAAAATTTCATCGATCATATCAAAGATGAATACGAAATATTTCATTCGATGTTAACCCAATGGGTAAAAAACGGCTAAAGGAGTGTTCTTGTGAAGAAAAAAATCATGTTGGTTTTTGGGACAAGGCCTGAAGCCATAAAAATGTGCCCGCTTGTAAATGAACTAAAAAAAAGAAACGTCTTCAATATTGTTGTTTGCGTTACCGGACAGCATCGCCAAATGCTGGACCAAGTTCTTAAAACGTTTCAGATTGTTCCCGATTATGATCTTTCTATCATGAAGGATAAACAGACCCTCTTTGATATAACGATTAATATTTTATCAATGATACGAAAAATCCTTGAAGATGAGCGCCCTGATTTGGTTTTAGTGCACGGCGATACATCGACAACATTTTTGACGGCGCTGTCATGCTATTATTTGCAAATACCGGTAGGACATATTGAAGCGGGATTAAGAACCTATGATATTTATTCACCTTATCCCGAAGAATTCAACCGTCAAGCAGTCAGTATTATCTCACGCTTCAATTTTGCGCCCACAGAAATTTCCCGTGAAAATTTGATAAAAGAAGGTAAAAACCCCGATAGCATTTTTGTGACGGGAAATACCGCTATTGATGCACTTAAAACAACGGTAAACCAAAATTATACACACCAAGAATTAACTTGGGCTTCCGACAGTAAACTCATCCTCATCACTGCTCACAGGCGCGAAAACATCGGTGAGCCTTTACGTCATGTTTTTAAAGCCATTCATCGGATTCTCAACGAATTTCCAAATGTTAAAGCGATATACCCCATCCACATGAATCCGGTCGTCAGACAAATCGCTCAAGAAGAATTAGGCGACTGCGACAATATTCATATAATTGAACCGCTTGACGTAATCGACTTTCATAATTTTCTGAACAATTGTTGTTTTGTTCTGACTGACAGCGGCGGAATTCAAGAAGAAGCGCCTTCTCTCGGAAAGCCTGTACTTGTCGTGCGCAACACCACCGAGCGGCCCGAAGGTATTTCGGCAGGCACTCTAAAACTGGTTGGAACACAGGAAAATACCATTTTTGACAATATGAAAGCGCTCTTGGAAAACGAAGATTTATACAAGAAAATGAGCAAGGCAAGCAATCCCTATGGAGACGGCAAAGCGTGCTTAAGAATCGCAGATATTCTTGAAAAACAGCAAGCATTTCAATGACGATTCATTTATAAAAATGAAAAACCAACGAAAGCGGTGATATCAATGTTCCTCTATATAAGTGCCGGAACCTCATATGACATTTATAACAGGCAGTTTGATGCCGGGCTGATCGACGTAGGTTATCAGGCACAAAAATTCAACAATAATATCATCGTCGGTTTATCTCAAAAAGTTGAAGTCGTCTCTTTGTCCGCTCTCCCCTATTTCGATGTGGATACGCAACGAATAGAGGATAACGAAAAGAATATAAGGTTTATTTGCATAAAGAATTGTAAAGGCAAACTCCATAAAATAAATAAAACGAAATTCTTAATTCAGGAAGGGGAAAAAATAATAAAAGACAAACGTCCCGCCGTTATAATCTGCGATGCAATATCTTTTTCACACGCATTTGCAGCCCTGTATCTTTCACGCAAATACCGCATTCCCTCTATTGCCATCGTTACGGATGTGCCCGAAGTTATGTGCAGCGGCAAAATGAACCTATTTATGAGACTTGACGCCATATGTATGAAACAATTTTCGGCTTTCATTCTGCTAACCGCTCAAATGAACGAAATCGTAAATCAGAAAAAGCGACCTTATATAGTTATGGAAGGTTCCTGTATAACGAATATGCCCATCCCGCAAAGAAATGAAAATGGCCCTGCCGTCTGCATATACAGCGGGTCATTATGGAAGAAAAACGCCGGCCTCGAATACTTAATAGAAGGTTTTTTATTAGCCAATATTCCGAATTGTGAATTACATTTTTACGGCAACGGGGAGCTGACAGAAAAGATTATGGAAATCAGTGAAAAACATCCCAAAATCAAATATATGGGGTGTGTCACAAATGCCGAAATGATACAAAGACTTAGCTACGCAGCTTTGTTGATAAATCCAAGGCCGTCTGACGAATATTTTTGCAAATATTCATTTCCGTCAAAAACATTTGAATACATGGCAAGCGGAGTGCCGGTTTTAATGACAAAACTGCCCGGAATCCCCACAGAATATTTTAATTATGTTTACACAATAGATGAAGAAAACGGAGAAGGTGTTTGTAATAAATTAAAAGAAATTTTCAATCAGCCAAGTAATTTTATGCGCAACAAAGGATTGACGGCAAGAAAATATATTACGGAAAACAAAAACAATGTAATTCAATCGCAGCGAATTTTGGATTTTATCAATTCACTCTGAGAAACGGTGGGAAAATGCACAAAACAAAAAATTTCTTTACATTAAATCAAATGATCATTTTGGCAGGCGTGTTTTTGGCAGCCATGAATTTTCTGGGGAGATACTATTATTTTATTTATCTCGCCTTTGTGTTGTTCTGTATTTTTTATCGGGGGAAATTTAAAATGGACGCCGCAGCTGTGCCGCTGTTCATCTTATCGGTCTGTATTCTTTTATTCGCACCGAGTTCCTTAAATCAATTAACTTATATGATAAAACCGTTTACCTATCCCCTGTGTTATATTATCGGGTATAATTTATTGAAAACGGCCAACGATGTACCGAACGATGAAAAGATCGAGACTCGCCTGAAAGCCATCATTTGTATTCTGGGAATCGGATTGCTTATCCACCTGTTGTTAAACATGGTGATCAATATCAATATCAGCTCCCGCAATTCGATTGACTTTTGGTCAAAAGAGGTTTTAAGTGCAACGGGTCAAACCGCATTGAGCTGTCTGGCAATCGGTGTGGCCTGTGCTTTGTTGTTTTCCGATACAAAATTCATTCACAAATTGTTATCTTTGGCAACGCTGACATTGATCCTGCTGTACAATCTGATCCTTGCCGGCCGGACAATCATCATCATGGTTGTGTTGATGCTCTTATTATCATTTGCACATCTGTTGATTACAGATGAAAACCGAAAGCAAAAAACAACTGCCGTTTTTTTCGTCCTGTTTTTGATTGCAGCCGCTTTTATCCTTTATCAGGGGAATGTCTTCAATATTCAAGACCTGATTAAAAACTCAAACCTGTATCAACGCTTTTTCGGCCAGTGGGGACAGAACGTCGCCAGTGACGGGCGGTTGCAGTACAAACGTTACTTTTTAAGCAAGCTGTTCGATTACCCGTTCGGGGGCGCACATATCCGGCATGAAGTGGGTTCCTATGCCCACGACCTCTATCTCGACACTTATGACGAAGCCGGTTTCATCGCATTCTTTGCGGTTATCTCATACATGCTTATATCCTTAAAACACCTGTGGAGATGCCTGAAAGACCGATCGATCAATTTTTCGCTTCGCCAGTTGATCTTCTGCACCTATACTGTCCTGTATGCGGAATTTTTGATCGAGCCCATCTTGCTGGGCATGCCTTGGATTTTTGCCTCTTTTTGTCTGATAGACGGCGCTCTATCCTATTATTTGAACCGCAGAAAAACCGTTGCCGTCTCAGAAAAAAACGGAGAATGGGGGAAAGCTTATGCGTATCGCTGAAATTAATATGCTTTCAAGCGGAAGTACGGGAAACATCATGCTGAATATCGCAAAATGTGCGCGCGGCGTCGGAATTGACGCACGCACCTATTCCACGCACGTGTTTTCTAAAAAATACACCAAATGCCCTCCCGCCCCCACCGGACACAAATACTTCGGTACTTATTTCGAAAACGGTTTACATTTTATACTCACAAGAATCACCGGCTGCAACGGGTGTTTTTCCTACTTCGGGACCCAACGCTTGATCGATGAGCTGAAAGAATATAAGCCGGATGCCATCCATCTACATAACCTTCATCAATTCTGTTTTCATCTCCCGTCGTTGTTCCGTTATCTCAAATCCAGCGGCACACCCGTCGTCTGGACACTCCATGATTGCTGGACTTTTACGGGCCAGTGCCCTCATTTTTTAATGGCCGGGTGCAACAAATGGAAAACGGGATGCCATCATTGCCCGCAGTTCCGTGAATACCCAAAGTCCTACATGGATCAAACCAAGCGGATGTATAAATTGAAGAAGAAATGGTTTTGCAGTATTCCGAATATGACCCTTGTAACACCCTCGCAATGGTTGGCGGATTTGGTGAAACAATCGTTTCTCGGGGAGTATCCCGTTCGTGTGATCAACAACGGGATTGATCTGCATGTCTTCAAACCGACACCGAGTGATTTTCGAGAAAGATACGGATTGACCGGAAAGCGTCTTATTCTCGGGGTGGCATACGGTTGGGGGCCGCGAAAAGGGCTGGATATATTCATCGATCTTTCAAAACGCCTTGATCCAGAGAAATATCAAATCATTCTCGTCGGTACAAACGATAAAACGGACAAGCTCCTGCCTCCCGAAATTATTTCTATCCACCGTACGCAAAATCAAAAAGAACTCGCCGAAATTTACACTGCTGCTGATGTATTTGCAAATCCGACAAGAGAAGATAATTTTCCTACTGTTAATATAGAATCCCTTGCCTGCGGCACACCGGTTATCACTTTTAATTCCGGAGGCAGCCCCGAAATCCCCGATGAAACATGCGGTTTGGTAGTTTCCTGCAATGATATCGACACGTTATACGATGAAATTGTCCGTGTCTGTGAGACAAAACCGTTTTCGGAAGAGGCTTGTCTGAAAAGAGCGCGCAGTTTTGACATGAACAACAAGTTCATGGAATATGTGCGCCTGTGCCGCGAGGAAGCGTTATGAACATTGTTTTTGTCTCAAACTTCTTCAATCACCATCAAAAACCGTTTTCGGAGGCCATGAACGCCCTGACAAACGGCCAATATTCCTTTATCGAAACCGGTGTTATGAGCCAAGAACGCATCAATTTTGGATGGGCTGTTCAACATTATCCCGCATATGTCAAAAAATATTTTGAGAATGAACAAAATCGACTGCTCTGCCGGGAACTGATCGATGCCGCAGATGTCGTAATTATCGGAAACGCACCGGAGGAACTGATCAAAAATCGTTTGAAAATCGGAAAATTAATATTCAGATATTCCGAGCGTATTTATAAAAACGGGTTTCAGTGGTATAAGCTCCCAAAGCGTATGATCGGTTTTTATTTAAAATTCACCCGTTATAAAAATCAATATTTGCTTTGCGCAAGCGCTTATACCGCCGCGGATTTTGCCAAAACGGGAGCTTTTATCAATAAAGCCTATAAATGGGGTTATTTCCCTGAAGCGAAACAATATAACAATATTGAAAACTTAATCCGTCAAAAAGAACCCGTCTCCATCCTGTGGGCCGCACGACTAATTGACTGGAAGCACCCGGAAGCCGCGATAGATACTGCTAAACACCTTAAAAAAAGCGGATATTCGTTCAAACTCCGAATGATCGGAACAGGCCCGCTGAAAAACGCTGTTGACTCCGCAATCGCCGAAAACAACCTGTGCGACTGTGTCGAACTGATGGGTCCCATGTCGCCCGATCAAGTGCGAAAACACATGGAAGAATCGGAAATTTTCATCGCGACCTCCGATTTCAGAGAAGGTTGGGGTGCCGTACTCAACGAATCCCTGAATAGTGCTTGTGCAGTCGTGGCAAGCCATGCCATGGGTTCGGTGCCGTTGCTGATCAAAGACCGTGATAACGGGCTGATTTACGAAAACGGCAATACAGACGACCTCTTTCAAAAGGTTAAGTACATGCTCGATCACGACCGGGAACGACAGGAAATGGGGCTTCGGGCTTATCAAAGCATCACCGAGCAATGGAACGCCGAAAACGCAGCAGCACGATTCATTCAACTCGCGGAGGCAATCCTGAACGGAAACAAACGCCCCGATCTATTTGAATACGATGTGTGCAGCAAGGCCGGAATCTTAAAAAACGGATGGTACAAAACTCATGAGTAAGTACAATTTGTATCAAATCAAGGATGTGCTGCCATGATAAAAGCCGTAAAAAACCTATTCCGTTCCAATGTGGCAAAAAACGCCTCCTGGATTATCGGCTGCCGAATCGTCCAGATGCTCATCTCGTTTTTTGTCGGCATCCTGACGGCACGATATTTGGGACCGGGTAATTACGGACTGATCAATTATGCGGGCGCCTATACGGCGTTTTTCACCTCGCTGTGTACCTTGGGTATCAACTCGATCATCATCAAGGATTTTGTAGATCATCCCGATGAACAAGGTGAAACCATCGGCTCGGCCATCGGTCTCCGTCTGATTTCCAGCGCTCTTTCTGCCCTGATGATTATCGGAATCGTCAGTATTGTCGACCGCGGAGAAACGACCACCATATTGGTCACGGCACTGTGCAGTTTGGGATTGATTTTTCAAACCGTCGATACCATTAATTACTGGTTTCAAAATCGCCTCCAATCGAAAATCACCTCTTTGGCAGTATTATTCGGTTATATCATCGTGTCGGCATACAAAATTATTCTGTTAATTCTGAAAAAAGATGTCACCTGGTTCGCCTTCTCGACCTCGATCGATCACATCTGCATTGTAGTTTTTATCTACATCTCTTATAAAAAGAACGGTGGCCCGAAATTAACTTTCTCCTTTAAAAAAGGCATGAAGCTGCTCAAAAGCAGTTATCACTTCATCATTTCGGGCTTGATGGTTGCAATTTACGGTTACACCGATAAATTTATGCTGAAGCAAATGCTCGATGAATCAACGGTCGGTTATTATTCGATCGCAACTGCTCTTTGCGCGGTTTGGACGTTTGTCCTCTCTGCAATCATCCAATCAATGGTTCCCGGCATCATGGAATCTTACAGCAAAGATAAAAATATATTCGAGCGAAAAAACGTACAGCTGTATGCCATTGTGTTTTATGTATCCATATTTGTCTCTCTGTTCTTTACCGTTTTTGCATCCCCGATTATATCGATATTATACGGCGCCGAATATTTGCCGTCGATCATGCCTCTCAGAATCGTGACCTGGTATACTGCATTTTCTTACCTCGGCGTTGCCAGAAACGCCTGGATTGTCTGTGAGAACAAGCAGCGATATTTAAAATACATCTATATCTGCGCTGCGGTCATGAACGTTGCCATGAATCTGATCTTTATTCCCTTCTGGGGTGCTTCGGGAGCCGCAGTCGCTTCTTTACTGACACAGATTTTCACAAGCATCATCCTTCCGTTATTTATGAAAGACCTCAGACGAAATTCCATTTTAATCTTTAAGGGGATTGCATTAAGAGGGATACTATCTAAGAATCGGTCAAATCCTTAATACAACACACCGGAATCTGTATACTCTTGCCGCTAATACGAATGGGTAAAAATATAAAAGAAGGAGCCATCATAATGAATGAACACAAATTATTAACGTTAGCAGAACTTCAGGACATTTTGTATGAGATCCTGAAAGCGTTTGCCGCGTTTTGCGACGATAATCATTTGAACTATTTCCTTTTTGGAGGCACTCTGCTTGGTGCGGTGCGTCATCAGAATTTTATACCGTGGGACGATGATGTTGATGTTTCAATGCCGAGGCCCGATTACGAAAAATTCATTGAATTGACGAAGAATTCTCCATGGGAAAATTACGCGGTAACACAATACACCCAACCATTTATCAAAATGGTGGATACAAGAACCGTGATGAAAGAGCGCTTAGTAAAGGATTCATTGGATACTGAGAGTATTTTTATAGACATATTTCCCATTGACGGTTTACCGACGTCAGAAAAAAAGCAAAAAGAACATTTTAAAAGGGTAAAAATCAAAAAAAGATTCCTTGTATATAACATCGTGGATATTAATAAACTCCTGAAAGAAGACCAAAATCATAAATTTTATCGTAAAATCATCTATTCATTGTTTTCCATATTGAGTTATCAAAAACTCAGAGATGCCGTTAACAATCAGGCGCAAAGATATGCCTATTCCCAATCAGAATACGTGTCTGTAAGCATATGGGGGTGGGCCGAAAAAGATATCAGTAAAAAATCGGCATTGGAAAAAAGAGTCGCTGTTCCTTTTAGAGATTCTATGTTCTGGTGTCAAGGAGACTATATCGAGAGTCTGAAGAAAAAATACGGGGACTATATGAAGCTCCCGCCGGAAAATAAAAGACCCCCGTTTCACGGACTATGCTATCTAAAAGAAAGGATGGATGAATCATGGTAATCGGATATACTGCCGGCGTATATGATTTATTTCATATCGGACATTTGAATCTTTTTAAAAATGCCAAAGGCATGTGTGACAAGTTGATTGTCGGCGTGACGGTGGACGAGCTCGTTACATACAAAGGCAAACGGGCCATTATCCCGTTTGAAGACCGCATTGAAATCGTGCGGAGCATCAAATATGTTGATGCGGCAGTTCCGCAGTATGACATGGACAAGCTGTTGATGTGTAAAAAGCTTGGCGCTTCGCTTTTATTTGTGGGTGACGATTGGTTTGAAACGGAGAAATGGATTGAATATGAAAAAAAGTTCCAAGCAGAAAATATTAAAATCATCTATTTCCCCTACACAAAAGGGGTGTCATCTACGCAAATAATAAAAGCGTCAAATGCAATAAGAGATAAAGATAAAAAATGATTTTCGATGAAACTACTGCTTTATATTCTTGATTTGACAAAGAAGATGCTTCTTGAATCAAAATAAACTGAAAAACACATAAGGATGAAAAAATGTTACAATTAAAAAACAAAACGCTCTTAATCACCGGAGGTACCGGCTCGTTCGGCAACGCCGTTTTAAACCGGTTTCTCGAAACCGATATCGGCGAAATCCGCATTTTATCCCGCGACGAAAAAAAGCAGGACGATATGCGGCACGACTTCCAAACCAAAATGCCCGAAGTGTCGGATAAAATCAAATTTTTCATCGGTGACGTCCGGGACCTCTCCGGTGTGAAAAACGCCATGCACGGGGTGGACTATATCTTTCACGCGGCGGCGCTCAAGCAGGTGCCGTCCTGCGAATTTTTTCCGCTTGAAGCCGTCAAGACCAACGTCCTCGGTACCGATAATGTTTTGACGGCAGCCATCGGCGAGGGGGTCAAAACCGTCATCTGCCTGTCGACCGACAAAGCTGCCTACCCCGTCAATGCGATGGGAACCAGCAAGGCTATGATGGAAAAGGTTATTGTCGCAAAATCGCGCACGGTTTCGCCCGACCGGACCAAAATCTGCTGTACCCGTTACGGCAACGTCATGTGCAGCCGCGGTTCGGTCATTCCGCTCTGGATCGAACAGATCAAATCAGGCAAGCCAATCACAGTTACCGAACCTAAGATGACGCGTTTTATCATGTCGCTCGACGAGGCGGTTGATCTTGTTTTATTCGCCTTCGAAAACGGCGTCTCCGGCGATATTCTCGTGCAAAAGGCTCCGGCCTGTACCATTGAAATACTTGCACAAGCTGTGAAAGAATTGTTCTGCTCCGAAGACGAGATCAAAGTGATCGGCATCCGTCACGGCGAAAAGATGTATGAGACCCTTCTGACCAACGAAGAATGTGCCCATGCGGTCGATTTGGGCAGTTTCTACCGCGTCCCGTGCGACAAGCGCGATTTGAACTACGACAAATACTTTAAAGACGGCGATGTCAAACGCAACACCCTCAGCGAATTCAATTCCAACAACACCCGGCTTTTAAATGTTGAGCAAGTAAAAGAAAAACTGCTCTCCCTTCAGTACATACGGGACGAGCTGGAAGCTTTTCAAAAATGACGGACGATTTTACATCCGGTATGATGGCGCTCATCAGAAGCGCATTAACCGCAGTACCCGCAGCGCTGCCGGAGAATTTTAACTGGCCTGCGGCCTATCAACTCGCAGACGCGCATCAGATTCTCCCGCTTCTTTACTATGGAATCCTTAATTCAAACTGCACCGTGCCCCAAGACCAACTGCGGCTTTTCAAACAGAGTGTTATCACCGGTGCGGTATTGGATCAAATGCAAACGGCCGAATTTGAGCGCATCTCCCGCGCTTTCGAAACAAACGGCATCGACTATATGCCGCTCAAAGGCATCAATTTAAAGCCGCTGTATCCCGATCGTTCTATACGCATCATGAGCGATACGGACCTCTTAATCCGCACCGGACAATACGCCGAAATCGTTCCCGTGATGCAGTCTCTCGGCTATACCCAAACCGTCGAAAGCAACCACGAATATGTATGGCGAAAATCCGACGCACTGACGGTCGAATTGCACAAACGCCTGATCCCGTCGTATAATAAGGACTATTGTTCATATTACGGCGACGGATGGCAGCTTGCGCATCCGGTGAAACCGAAAAGTCCTCAATATCAACTGAGCAAAGAGGATCAGTTCATCTACCTTCTCACCCATTTTGCAAAGCACTACCGCGACGGCGGAATCGGCATTCGGCATCTCGTCGACCTTTGGGTATACAAAAACGCCAATCCCGCCATGAAGCCCTCCTATCTCCGTTCCGAACTGACCAAACTTCAGCTCACCGCGTTTTATGACAACATCACCGATGTTCTCGACGTCTGGTTCAATGGCCACACCCCCGGCAGCAAATCAAATCTGATCACCAAACACATCTTCGAAAGCGGCGCATACGGCACGAATGAATTCAAAGCGCTTGCCATCTTGCTCAAGTCGGGAAAAACAGGCGACTCCGCCAAAAAGAAAAGACGAAAAGCCATTACCCGGCTCCTGTTTTTACCCTGCCGTCAGATGGCAGTCCGTTATCCCGTGCTGAACAAATTCCCCTTTTTACTTCCGGTCTTCTGGATGATCCGGGGCGTCGATACGGTTTTGTTCCACCGCGATAAAATCGCGAAACAAAAAAAGCGGCTGAATGCTCTCACCCCAGTCAATATCGATCAATACCGGCGGGAACTGCATGATGTCGGATTGAATTTTAATTTTGAGGAGTGATTTGATGAACATTTTAATCACGGGTGCCGGAGGTTTTATCGGAAAAAACCTCTGCGCGGCGTTGAAAAACATCAGGGACGGCAAAGACAAAACCACCGGTCTCAGCGCCGACATCACTTTATTTGAATACGATCTCGAAACCGACCCGTCGCTGTTGGATGATTACTGCAGAAAAGCCGATTTCGTCTTTCACCTCGCCGGTGTCAACCGTCCGAAAGAACTCTCTGAATTCATGGAGGGCAATTTCGGTTTCACCTCCGTTTTGCTGGAAACGCTGAAAAAGCATCATAACACCTGCCCGGTGATGATCTCCTCCTCCATTCAGGCCCAACTCGACAACCCTTACGGGCAGAGCAAAAAGGCCGGTGAAGCGCTGATGTTTACCTATTCCGAAGAGACCGGCGCCAAAGTGCTTGTCTACCGCTTCCCCAACGTCTTCGGGAAATGGTGCCGCCCCAATTATAACAGCGCCGTGGCGACTTTTTGCCACAATATCGCCCACGGCCTGCCGATCACCGTCAACGACCGCAGCGTTATGATGACGCTGGTTTACATTGACGACGTTGTTGCAGAACTCATCCGTGCCCTGAGCGGCAGTGAAAACCGCGTCGGCGAATATTGCAAAGTCCCTGTTGAGCATAAAATCACTCTCGGCGAGATCGCCGACCTGATTTACAGTTTTAAGCACAGCCGAACGGACCGCAGCGTCCCCGACCTGTCCGACGAATTCACCAAAAAACTCTATGCGGCTTATCTTTCCTATCTGCCGCCGAATAAACTCAGCTATCCCCTGAGAATGAACGTCGACAACCGCGGCAGCTTCACCGAAATTCTGCGCACCGCCGACCGCGGCCAGTTCTCGGTCAATGTCTCCAAGCCCGGCATCACCAAGGGCAATCATTGGCACAACACCAAAAACGAGAAGTTCCTGGTTGTGAGCGGAAAAGGCGTAATCCGCTTCCGGAAAATTGACACCGCCGAGGTTTATGAGTATTATGTATGCGGCGAGCAGTTGGAAATAATCGATATCCCCACCGGATACACCCATAACATCGAAAACCTCGGCGACACCGATATGGTCACCTTCATGTGGGCCAGCGAGTGTTTTGACCCCGAAAAACCGGACACTTTTTATGAGGAAGTATAACATGAGTAAATTAAAATTGATGACCATCGTCGGCACAAGGCCCGAAATCATCCGGCTTTCGGCGACAATCAAAAAATGCGACGTCTATTTCGATCAAATTCTCGTACACACCGGACAGAATTACGATTACGAGCTCAATCAAATTTTTTTCGAGGACCTCGGCCTGCGTGCGCCCGACTTCTATCTGGACTCGGTCGGTCAAAACCTGGGCGAGACCGTCGGCAATATCATCGCCAAATCCTATGCGCTGATGACCGAGCAAAAACCGGATGCTCTGCTGATTCTCGGTGACACCAACTCCTGCCTGTCGGCCATTTCGGCAAAGCGCCTGCACATTCCGATTTTTCATATGGAAGCGGGCAACCGCTGTTTCGACGAGTGCCTGCCGGAGGAGACCAACCGCCGCATCGTCGACCACATTTCCGACGTCAACCTGTGTTACAGCGAACATGCACGCCGGTATCTGAACGCCGAGGGCACCGCCAAAGAGCGCACTTTCGTCACCGGTTCGCCGATGGCTGAAGTACTGCAGGCCAATCTCGACAAAATCAAGGCCTCCGAGGTACTCTCTCGCCTCGAACTTGAACCGAAAAAATATATTCTGCTCTCGGCCCACCGCGAAGAAAACATCGATACGGAGGCCAACTTCATCAATCTGATGAACGCGGTGAACGCACTGGCGGAAAAATACGATCTGCCGATCTTGTATTCCTGCCACCCCAGAAGCGCCAAATTCATCGAGCAGCGTGATTTCAAATTCGATCAACGGGTCAGGCAGAACAAACCCCTCGGCTTTCACGATTATAACAACCTGCAGATGAACGCCTTTGCAGTCGTCTCGGATTCCGGAACCCTGCCCGAGGAGAGCAGCTTCTTCCTCTCGGTCGGTTCACCGTTCCCCGCCGTCTGTATCCGCACCTCCACCGAACGGCCCGAAGCGCTTGACAAAGGCGATTTCGTCATCGCCGGAATCACCGCCGAGCGGGTTTTGCAGGCTGTTGACACAGCGGTCGCAATGAATCAAAACGGCGATAACGGTATCCCGGTCCCCGATTATATCGATCAAAACGTCAGCGATAAGGTCGTCAAAATCATCCAATCCTACACCGGAATCGTCAATAAGATGGTGTGGCGAAAAAATTAAAATATCTTATTTATGAGATAAAGGGTGCGATTTTAAATCGCACCCTTTTTATTGAAAGTGTCCCTGGATTCACCGTCTGTCCATTATCCGAAATCCCCAAAAAGTGCTTGACAAAGGGAATAATCCGTGATAGCATATATGGATGTGGAGTTGTTTGCAGTTGCGAAAAGCAAACCGTAAATCAGAGCGGATATCGAATCATTATGCCTTTCGTTTCTCATATTTGGGTTTATTCGTTCTCGGCAACCCCCATACTTTTTAACAGCAGCTTCGGGAGAAAAACCTATGGAATGTTTCGGCCCCGCATACGAACTGCTTCCCAAAATGCGGGAACTCTTAGCCCGGGGTGAGGGTTTCTGGCTCACCGTCACCGGCAACAGCATGTACCCCACCCTCACTCATCTCGAAGACAAGGTCTATATCTCACCTCTTGACGGGCAGATAAAAAAGGGCGACATTCTGCTCACCCGAACCCAAAACGGTGGTTGTATTCTCCACCGTCTGATCCGCCGCAAAGGGGATTCGCTTTATTATCAGGGTGACGCGCTCAATACCCAAGAAGGTCCTCTGCCAATTAGGTATGTGGTCGGAAGAGTGACAAAAATACAGCACCGTGAAAAAATTATTTCGGTAAGCCCGTTTTATCACTTCGAGTGCTTATTGCGGCTGAGGGGATATCGCTTTAAAAGACGGCTTGCAGCCGCGGTAATAACCACCGTATCCGATAAACGAAATGGCGGAAAGTAACATGGCTGAAACATTTATCGATTACAACTGCTGTTTCGGGGACTGTCTTTTACGCGTTCATGAACAAGGTTCCATGCTCCGCAACGGCCCGTTTTCCCGATTTTTATGCGAAAAACCCTATCGCAGCACCGTCACTCTGAAAATTACCCGCACACAGCTTCCGGCAAAAGGTGATCTGAAAGCCGTCACCCGAGATCAAAACCTGATCGTATATGCCGCAGACAGCGGATGGATGTTTGAAAGCGGCAATCCCCAAGCGCCCTGTACCGTTTCGGCCTCACCCGATTATTCCGAACTGCGCGCATACCTCCCGACCGGTAAAAACGACCGGACGTGGGAAGAAAGTTTTCTCCAACTCCTCAGAGTCGCGCTGGAATGCCGTATGATTTATTGCGGCCTTGTCTCAATTCACGCCTCCTGCGTCAGTCATAACGGCGCAGCAATTCTCTTCACAGGGCCTTCAGGAACCGGAAAAAGCACACAGGCCGCCCTCTGGCAAGCCCGTTTCGGGGCGGAAATTCTCAGCGGTGATAGACCGCTTGTTGGGGTCTCGGACAAAGAAATTCGTGCTTACGGCGTCCCATGGGACGGAAAAGAACAGATTTTCCTTCAAAAGGACTTCCCGGTCAAAGCGATTGCCGAACTCCGGCAGGCCAATGAAAACCGCATCAGAAAATTGGACAAAGACCAGGCGTTCCGGCTGTTGATGACGCAGTGTTTTATCCCGATGTGGGACGACGAAGCCAAGTTCCTTGCGGTCAAAACCATTCGCGCATTGATTGAATCGGTCCCGTTTTACAGGATGTTTTGCCTTCCGAACGAAGACGCGGCCGAACTGCTGAACAAAGTTCTTTTTTCCGCCGAAAACTCATTAACAAAGAGGGTGCAGAGAGATATGAAAATTGTAAAAGGATTCATCCTGAGAAATGTTGCGGGCGAGTGGATCGCGATGCCCGCAGGCGATCATATCAAAACGTTCGAAGGCGCCGTTGTGCTCAACGAGGTCTCGGCATTCATCTGGAAGCAACTGTCTCAACCGATCTCGCGGGAGGACCTGCTCTCGGCCGTTTTGTGCGAATTTGACATCGACCAAGCCACCGCCGCAGCCGATTTGGATGAATTTCTCGCCCTGCTCGACAAAAAGGGCTTTTTACAGAAAGACTGAGCGGAGGCAAACAAGGAATGTCGCAGCTTTTAGAGGCACTTGCTTCAAAAGAGGAACTTGAAAAATCAATTGCCTTTGAACAGTACCTGCGCAAATCGGCATTTGAAAAAGGCGTCCCTCTCATCGGATACTTCGAACTCACACCGAGATGCACTTTGAACTGCGTCATGTGTTATGTCCATTTGAATCCCGTGCAAATGTCAAATCAAGCGGAGCTTCCTGTCGGGCAATGGAAATCGCTGATGGATCAGGCCTGTGATGCGGGTATGCTGTATGCCGTATTGACCGGCGGCGAATGCCTGATGTATCCGGGGTTCTTTGAACTCTACGAGCACCTGCAGTCCCGGGGCGTGCTGATATCCGTATTCACCAACGCAACGCTTATTGATGAGAAAACGGTTTTGTGGCTTTCCAAGCACCCGCCTCAGCGGGTTCAGATTTCGGTCTACGGCAGCTCTGCCGAACAATATCAAACCATCACCGGCAGCGCGGACGCTTTTGATAAAGTGGATCACGCCATTGATCTTTTAAAAGCGGCGAATATCCCGTTAAATCTCGCAATTACGGTATGCAGGCAAATGCTTTCCGATTTTGAGCCGTTATTGCGCTATTGCAAATCCAAAGCACCCGTCCCGTATTATATCAATCCTTTTCCCTTTCCCGCCAGAAGCGAAACGGGACGCGCTTATGGTAATTATACGCCTTCCACAGATGAGATTGTTGAAATTTTTAAAACCAGAAAACGATTCGAAGGCGGCAGCGCGATTCCGTGGTCCTGCGAAGAAGAACTGCTTGCCAACGCAACTCACGCAGAGAATGCCGATGAACCGCCCTTTTCAAGAAAGGTCAGCTGTACGGCGGGCACCATTAAATTTTCAATCAATTGGCGCGGCGTTATGACCCCATGCAATGTGTTTGATTTCGCCGAATCTCATCCTCTCAAGGACGGATTCAGAGCCGCATGGGACGAGATCCACACAAAAACTGCGGCTTACCGAACACCCGTAGAGTGCACAAAATGTGCATACCGCCGCGCATGTATTCCCTGTCCCGCCATTCATTGGCTGGCCTCGGGCAAAGACCGGGTAAATCCCTTGATATGCACCACCATTAAAAAACTATCTTTGGAAGGTCTTCGAACATTATAAACTTACTACCATTTAATTGCTATAAGAAAGGAAAACCGATCATGAAAAAGCACTACGAAAAACCCTGTCTGGAGGTCACGGAGTTCCGTTTTTCCGAACACATCGCAGCATCCGGAGACGCGGTGCCGAACTGCACCATCATCTGGTTGAATTCCGGACCCACCGGCTGCACTTCGGGTACACCGGTAGAGTATTCCGTCAATAACTGATCGAAACAAAAATCAACTTGTTTTCTCTTTAACTCGTATATCAAAGAGAAAACAAAACCACGGAGGCGGCAATCATGAAAGATAAGCTCAAAAAACTTGCCGTCTTCTTTCGCGACAAAGACAATCAAACAAAATATCTCGGGTGGATGATCGCAAAAACAAAACCGTTCGTCCGCCCTTTGGTGTGTTTGTTTCTTCTGAATGTCCTGCTCGCGCTTGCCGGCATCGGGATAACCGTCGTTACGAAGTATGTCATCGACGGTGCAACCGGCAGCGGTTCCGTCTTCACAATTCCGGGCATTGCGCTGATCATCCTCCTTTCGGCTCTGAGCATCGGTGTCGGCGCTTTCACCGGTATAAAATCCTCTCTGATCAACGAACGGTATGCGTTCAACATCCGCTCAAAGGTCTATCACAGCGTCCTCCGGGGCGTGTGGCCGAAAATCAGTTCATTTCACAGCGGAGACATCATCACCCGGCTGACCGGTGATATCAACAGCGTTGCAGGCGGCATCTCCTCGATTTTTCCGACGGCCTTATTTCTGGCCGTACGGCTGATCGTCGCTTTCAGCGTGCTGTTTTATTACGATCATTTTTTAGCGGTTGCGGCGTTGCTGCTCGGCCCGGTCGGCGTATTAATCAGTCTGACCTTCGGTGGTAAACTAAAAAAATATCAGGACGAGTTAAACAAAACCGAATCGGAATACCGGTCTTTTTTACAGGAAACGGTGGAAAATATCTCGGTGGAGAAGGCCTTTGAACAGGAGGATCTCTGCGCCGCAAAACTCGAAGACCTGCGCAAAAAACGATTGGGCATCATCACAAAACGCAGCCGACTGAACGCCGCAATGAACGTCTCCATTCGCACGGTGTTTTACCTGGGTTATGTCGTTGCGTTTGCCTGGGGCATCTTTCGTCTGTCAAACAACTCGATCACATACGGCACGATGACGGTTTTTCTTTCGCTCGTCTCGCAGGTACAGGGGCCGATTCTGGACCTCGGAAACCTGATCCCGCAGTTCATCTCCGTACTGGCCTCCGCGGGCCGCGTGATGGAAATCGACGCAATTGAACCGGAAATCGTCAGAGAACAAAAAATCCCAGACGCAAGCAAAAATATCGGGATCAAAATCAACGACCTCACTTTCGGTTATAATAAAGAAACAGTGCTTGAACACGTCAGCTGTGTCATCGCACCCAACGAAATCGTCGGCGTCGTCGGCGAGAGCGGCGCGGGCAAGACCACATTGGCCTATTTGCTGCTCTCCCTGCTCCGTCCCGACAGCGGAAATCTTTGTTTTTACAATGATTCAGGCGCCGAAGAAGAGGCGACTGCAGCCGCACGCCGATTCATCTCCTATGTCCCGCAGGGCAATACACTCCTATCCGGTACGATTGCCGAAAACCTGCGCACCGGTAACCCGAACGCATCCGATACCGATTTACAGCAGGCGTTAAAAACCGCCGACTGCCTGTCTTTCGTCGAACGGCTGGAAGAAAAACTGGAAACACGCATCGGTGAAAACGGAGCCGGTTTGTCGGTGGGACAGGCCCAGCGAATCGCAATTGCGCGCGCGATTTTAAAAAATGCCCCTATTTTAATTTTAGATGAAGCGACCTCGGCGCTGGATGCGGAAACCGAAGAACGCGTTTTAAAAAATTTGCGATCCAGCGGTATGATCCACACCTGCTTCATCATCACTCACAGAAGATCGATGTTGACCTATTGCAGCCGTGCCGTCGAAGTGAAAGATAAAAAAGTGCAGCCGCTACATTTGACCGATTTTAAAAACGACACAGATAAAACATAAATCACCGCTCGAATAAATCCCCCGGATTTGCAGATAATGATTGGGAAATGTCGCATATTGCGGCAGAGAAATTGTAAATTCGGAGGCAATTTATCATATGAAGGCAACGGGAATCGTCAGGCGTATCGACGATCTGGGTCGAGTGGTCATCCCCAAGGAAATCCGGCGCACCATGCGCATCCGGGAAGGCGATCCGCTCGAAATTTTTACGAACGCCGACGGCGAAGTCATTTTTAAAAAATATTCACCCATCGGCGAACTGACCGAGGTGTCCAGCATCTATGCGGAGGTCATGTTTAAAAACAGCACCGACCCGGTCGTGATCTGTGACCGCGACCATGTGATTGCAGCGTCGGGCGTATCAAAAAAAGAGGTATTGGAACGGCGGGTTTCGCCGTTACTCGAAGAAGTTATGGAGCAGCGCAAGCCGTTTGTCGCCAAACCGGGTCTGAAACATCTGACGGCCATCGAGGGCATCGAGCGCACCTCCTCAATCGCAATCCCGATTTTGGCAGCGGGGGACGTATGCGGCGCAGTGCTGATGATGTCGGATGATAACAACACCGTCCCCAAGGACAGCGACGTCAAAATGATCAATGTGGCAGCGGCATTTCTGGGCCGCCAGCTTGAGGGTTAAGAAATAATGTCATTCTGAGCGAAGCAATTTCTAATTGCGTAGTCGAAGAATCTCGGACTGATAACGGCAATGTAATAACGATTATATTTTATATCCAAACTGCCCGCGCATTTTGCGCGGGCAGTTTTGTATACCCCGCCGCCGCCCTTACATATACAAATCTTGCATTCCGTGTCAATTTATGGTATAATTATTGCAGTTCAATATCAATCAAGCGGAGGAATCGGGCATGAATCATCCAGAAAATCCGTCCATGCACTTTTCGGTGTTGATGACCGCAGGTCTGCTCCTATGCGGCTGCGTTCTTCTCTCCTGTTCATCTGCCTCATCGCAGGCCTCTTCCACGCTGATTTTATCCGAAACCGCTTCTCCGTCATCAGTTTCCGTATCTTCTCAACTCTCTTTCCAATCCTCAGCGGTATCCTCTACATCGGTATCCTCCGAGCCGTATTCCTTTGTCCCGCTCTCGGTGGCTTCGACCCCCGACGAAGAAGCTGACGACCTATTTTCGCACAGCCTGCTCGCCGTTGCCAAACAGGGCAAATGGGGCTATATCGACAAAACCGGAAACTTTGTCATTCCGCCGCAGTTTGACAATGCCTTTCAATTTACCCCTATCGGATATGCCTGCGTAGCCATAGGAGACCTTTACGGTTATATCAATTTGAAAGGTGAATACATTGTCGAACCGAAATATGATACCGTTTACGGCTTTGACGATAACGGCCTCGCAGTAGTCGAATTAAACGATAAATGGGGCGTCATTGACGTAACCGGTGAATATATCATCCCCTTGGAATACGATGAATTCGATTTTTATACAATCGGATATGTCAGTCGTCAGTATTTCTGGCGTAATGGTTATTTAACTGCACAGCAAGGTGAAAAATGGTGTGTTTTCGATACCTCCGGAAACCAAATTATTAATGTGAAATGTGATTGGATTGATACTTATAACGCCGACGGCTTAACCGCCGTTAAGGTCGGTGAAAAATACGGGTACATCGATAAGGCCGGAAATGAAATCATCTCTCCTTGTTTTGATGACATCTATTCTTTTTCAAACGGCCTTGCGGCTGTTCAGGAAAACGGAAAATGGGGATTTTATAACCTTGATGGAAAAGAAGTGATCAAACCCCGTTTTGACGATGTATACTCCTTTTTCGGCGACTATGCAGCGGTCAAGGAAAACAGAAGTTGGGGATTTATAAATACTGCGGGTGAATATGTGATTCAACCACAATACAGCGTAATGAAACTTGTGGAAAATGTTTTTATCGTTAAAAACTGGCTCTGTTACGGAATCGTCAGGCTTGATGGAACGGTCATTGTCCAACCCATATACAGTGATATCACCCCTCTCTCTTATGAATACGACGAATTATTATACGAATATCCTGATCCATGTTTCCCAGACGGATTATTCAAAGCGGAAAAAGACGATCGTTATAGCTACATGGATATCTCCGGTAACTTAATCTCTGAAACCTTTTTTACTGATGTAAGTGATGACGGTTTTTCTGCCATCGGTCTTGCGGCCATCGAAGTCGGCGGGAAGTGGGGTTATATCGACACTACAGGTCATATGATCATACAACCGCAATTTGATGAAGCAAATTTATTTTCCGATTGCGGTCTCGCTGCCGTAAGATCCGGAGGAAAATGGGGATTCATCAATACCGAAGGCAATTTTGTGATTGAACCGATATATAATTCTGATTTTTCCTTCACACCCAGTGGTTTGGCTCGTGTATATGTGAATGGCTTATACGGATATATAGATATGACCGGGAATTATATCGCTGAACCGATTTATCAATATATCAATACATACGATGGAGCGCTAATTCGTTTTTCTCAAGGTAGCCGCTGGTTTCTGATTTCAACCACAGGGGAAATTTTAAAGGAAGATTCCACACTAAAATATGAAAAAACAACATCGTCCGAAACCACTTCAACCTTTCTAAGTGACTTATCGGTTTTTTCAGAAATAAACAGCGAAGGATATTATCGTTATGGTTATAAGGATTCGAGCGGGAAAATAGTCATCGCTTCACAATTTACAGATGCGGAAGAATTCGCTTCCAACGGCCTTGCGGCAGTGCGAATAAATGAAAATTGGGGTTATATTAATAAAACCGGAAAATTAGTAATCGAAGCAAAATTCGAACAAGCAAAAACTTTCAGCGAAAACGGACAAGCATATGTCAGAATTGACGAGAAATGGGCGATTATTGATGAAACAGGGGGCTACATTCTCGAACCTAAACTCGAATATATCACGGACTTCGCCGATAATGGGCTCGCTTTAGTGAAATTTAACGGGTTATACGGTTATGTCAATCGCAATTGGGAATTTGTAATAGACCCGCAATTTTACGATGCGGAATCATTTTCATCCGATGGATTGGCAGCGGTTAAGTTGACTGCCAACGGTGCTTGGGGTTATATAAACGCAGCAGAAGAATTTGTCATTGCTCCGCAATACCATACCGCTTACAAATTCTCAGACGGCACAGCGGTTGTCGAAGGCTTTCAATTATACGGCTTTATGGGCACATCCGGCAAAATCATAATTCCGGAACAGTTTACGAAATCTTCGACTGCATTTTCAGGCGATGGTTATCTTGTCGTGGCTTTAATCGAAAACGGTGAATTAAGATTTGGCTTACTCAATTCTAGTTTTGAATATGTTATTCCTTTATCTCTCGATGATATAAATTTTGCTTATGAAGAAGCCCGTATCTTCATGATGTAAATCGTCTTTACTTCCGTGAATCTTCATAAAATGTAGGTTTGTCAATGATGTGTTACAAAAAGGATAAAGAAAAAAGGATTACGGATTCAGGAACTCCCAAAGGAACTGTTTTGGAGATTTCCAAGCGAGAGGACGCATGGGGAAAGAGTTGTACTTTCTGCTGTGAACAGCTAATTGCTTTTTAAAATCCTCGAAAGAATAGAAACGATGAGTGGCATAGAAGTATTCATTGTCTTTGCGATGACTGCGTTCGACC
>Ga0116163_1000027_pt1 | contig 105709 bp, 86 predicted proteins | sample AD_UKC107_MetaG_FD_89889 | JGI IMG/M metagenome (GOLD analysis project Ga0116163, IMG submission 89889) | Active sludge microbial communities of municipal wastewater-treating anaerobic digesters from Hong Kong - AD_UKC107_MetaG | ecosystem: Engineered > Bioreactor > Anaerobic > Digestate...
CGATCTGGCGGCCGACCTTCTTCGAGGAGCGATTTGTCTGCCGCTGCATCTCCCTCGGGTTTGAGACGGCTCTTGCGACGAGGCACATAGTCTCAAACAGGAGGGGTACCGCCTTCACCCTCCTTTCGGTGGGGGTGGCGGTGGGGGTGATCATAATGTCTCTTGGCCTCACCTCTGGCGTGCGAACCGAGATCGTGGCCAGCACCATCGAGAAGAACCCTCACCTCTACATCGAGCCCAAAGAGGACGAGGAGTATCTCCACCTCTACAGGACCATATCCGACCGCGTGTGGGAGTACCCCGGCGTCGTCGCCGTCTCGGCGAGGCTCGTCGGCCAGGGGGCGGCAAGCTCCAGGGAGAACGTCGAGGGGGTGGAGTTCGTCGGGGTCGACCCCGGCCCCGAAGACCTTCTGATGAGGGTCCAGGACTCGATCCTCTCCGGAGACTTCTCGGAGCTGAAGTTCAGGCCGCGCTCGGCCTTCATCGGCTCGTCGCTCGCCGAGAACCTGGAGATCCGGCCGGGGGAGAGCTTCGACCTGGTCTTGAAGGATAGGGAGGTCAGGCTCAAGGTGGCGGGGCTGGTGGAGAAGGGGACGGTCAAGGATTACAACCTCGTCTACCTCCCCTTGGAGACGGCTCAGGACCTGGTGGGGGAGGGGGACGTCGTCTCCGAGATCGGGGTCAGGCTCTCCGACTTCGAGGAGGCGCCAGCGGCCGCTGCCGCCCTAAAAAGAAGCCTCCGCCGCGAGACCAGCTCCTGGCAGGAGTACAGCCGGGAGATCGCAAGGTTCGTCGGGACTCAGTCTCGCATAAACCTGATCTTCTACTCCATGATCCTCGCCATCTCCGGCTTCGTCATAGCGAACACCACCATCATGATCATCAGCCGGAGGACCCGGGAGATCGGAATCCTCATGGCCATGGGCGCCCAGAGGGGATCGATCCTGGAGATCTTCATCCTGGAGAACCTCCTCCTCGCCGTCCCGGGAGGTCTTCTGGGATCGATCGTCGGCCTATTCGCGGGAAGGCTGATCGCAGCTTACGGCCCCTCCGGCTTCGGCGGGGTCGCCCTCACCTTCTCCTTGCGGCCGGAGCTGGTCCTCTACTCGGTCCTCTTCGCCCTGGTCCTGAACCTCCTCGCGGGGCTCTACCCCGCCTTCAGGGCTTCAAAGCTTGATCCCGTCGAGGCCATCTCTCAATCTTAAAGATAACGTTAAGTTGACCAGAAAAAACTGCCCTGGCTCCGGCTCGATGTATTTTCGTAGCTTGCACCACATCGTCCCCGGAACCAGTCCACCGATTGTCGGGCGGCCACCGCCCACCCCTGGTCAGCGGCGAAATCGGCGAAATAGCAGACGCATCCACCGGATCAGATGCGGCAGAGCCTGTTCAGCGCCGATCTTGAATGAGGCCGCCCTCTTCGCCAGCTTTATTAAATGAGAGGACGGCCCCTGTCATCGTCGATGTCGGAGGCGAGCCGAAAGTGCAAGAGACGGATCGAAGGTGTTTATGACGTGACCGCGCCCGACCCCGCCCCCGACCCAGCGCCCTCCCTCTACCCTGTCAGGAGACAGAAGCACCTGGGAGATAGGGGGCTTGTCGCCCTCATCGCCTTTCTCAGCGCCTTCGTCCCCCTCTCCACAGACCTCTACCTCCCCGCCCTTCCGGGGATGGCCCTCTACTTCGAGGTCTCTGCTGACCTCGCCAACCTCACTCTGATCCTCTTCTTCGTATTCTTCGCCGGGGGCATGCTCCTCTGGGGCCCCCTCAGCGACAGGTATGGCCGCAGGCCCGTGCTCATGGCCGGGCTTGTCATATACACCGCCGCCAGCCTGGGCTGTGCGGCCTCCGGCGACATCCATCAGCTGATAGCCTTCCGCATCCTCCAGGCGGTCGGGGCGAGCAGCGCCTTCGCCGTGGCCACGGCCATGATCAAGGATGTCTTCAACAGCAAGAGCCGGGAGCCGATCCTGGCTATGGTCCAGTCCATGGTTCTGATATCGCCGGTGGCAGCCCCGGTCCTCGGGGCGCTCCTTCTGAAGTTCGTCTCCTGGAGGGGAGTCTTCTGGTCTCTGGCCCTCATCGGCCTGTTGGCCCTCGCAGGGAGCCTGGCTCTGGAAGAGACCATCGATCATCGGAACACCGGCTCGATGGCCCAGGCCCTGGGCCGGATCTTCGAGGTGGCAAGAAACCCTGGCTTCGCCTCCTTGCTCATTTTGTTCTCGCTGCCGGGCATATTCGCCATGGCCTTTTTGGCCGCATCCTCCTACATCTACATAAACGGCTTCGGGCTCAGCCCTCAGGTCTACAGCTACTACTTCGCCGTCAACGCCCTGGGGATGATCTCCGGCCCCATGATTTATATGCGGATCTCCAGAAGACGCCGGAGGAGGTCGATCATCGTGGGATGCTTTGGAGCGATAATGGCGAGCGGGATGTTGATATCGTGGTTCGGCGGCCTTCAGCCTTGGTTTTTTGCCCTGGCCCTCCTTCCGGCGACGATCTCCGCAAGCTGCGTTCGAACCCCGGCCACAAACCTGATCCTGGAGCAGCAGAGGGGGGACACGGGATCTGCGGCGGCCCTGATGAGCTGCTTCGGCATCCTCATGGGGAGCGTGGGCATGATCGTCATCTCCCTGAGCTGGACCAACCCCATCCTGATCCTGGGGACGATGAATTTCGTCATCGGGCTCGTCTGTGGGGCGCTGTGGCTTTTGATATCAACAAAGGAGTATGTGAAGCAGGTGCCGGAGAGATACATCGCACCTTCTGCAGGCAGTTAGCGCTAACCAGTTGGATATATAGAAAGTATAGGAGGATGTACGCAGATCTGGGGGCGAAGATGGGGGAGGAGACGAATCGGATCTGCAGATGGCGGATGGCAGAAGGTAGAACGGCTCTCAAAGACGCTGGAAGCCGTAAACAAGACCATTACATTTCAGGCGGCATGGATCAGCATCCAACAGCTGAATTTTGGCGTCTTTGATCCCCGGGGAGCGGCTGATTTTTAACCTTTGAACGCGTAAAGTGCAAGGGGGTTATTGAAGATGATGTCAAAATGGGTAATAGTCCTTTCGTTCCTGCTCCTCCTCCTCTCCGCTCCGGGGTTGTGCAGGGAGGCCCAGGAGGGGTCCTCAGGATCGTCCGCTGATCCAGCACTCGGATCCCCAGATCCTCTTGGCTCCACCACCGCTCTCGGACCCGCCTCGCCGGCGGGACCCTCCCCGTCCCTCCAGACGGGCCCTGCCAGCGTCGCCGGGACCTGGAGCCTGGTCCTCGTCGACGGGGCCACCGGGAGGTCCCTGCCTCTGGAGGCGGATATCAGTCAGATCGATGGGGTGATATTCGGCAGGGGGGCCGTCGGCGGGACTGGAACGACTGCGACCTTTCTCCCTCTGGAGACGGAGCCCAGGCCGACCAGGGATGAGGGGATCAGGTCGATGGTCTGGTGGCTCCACCAGGACCCGGCGCCCGTGACGCAGGCCGCCCAGGCCCGCTATCTGACCGTCGGCGCGAGTGGGACCGTCAGCGGCCAGAGCGTGAGCCTGGATCTGATCTTCCTGGATCAGTTCGCCCTCTACAGGCTGGACCTGGCCGTCTTCGGGAACTCGGTCTCTGGAGGCTACCTCGCCTATGACGCCGGGGGCGGGTTGAGGTCGGGGAGCTGCTACGGGTCAATCCTGCCTGGCCGCGGCCGGGCGGCCGTCCCCCTGGGCGGAACCCATTCGCCGGTCACCGTAGGAGGGTCGAGCTACTGATGCGAGACGGGACCGAACCGACCTGAGAACCTGAAGACTGCCGCTACTTCCCGGTCACCGGGACGTACTCGATGCCGGGCCTCCGCCGCGCGACCTCCATCCGATAGAGCTTCATCAGATCGTAGACCTCGGCGGGGACGTCGGTGTTGACACACTCCCCCAGGAGCCTCCTCGCGTCCTCGGCCAGGAAGGGGTGGTCGTGGGTGTACTTCCCGGAGACGAACTCCTCGATGATCACGCCCACCTTCTCCCCATCGCACTTGCCGTCCAGGATCGTCTTCACCAGGCCGTCCATCTGGCTCAGGGCCTTCTCCGCCTGGTCGGCGAGGACGATGGTCTTGTCGTCCACCTCGTCGATCTTCTTCTTCGCCATCAGCTTCACCAGGGAGGTGGCGGGGTAAGAGCCGGTCTGGTCTCCGAGCTGGGGATCGACCGGCCCCAGGGCGGCGTGGGGGTCCATGATGATCTCGTCGACGGCGAGGGCGATGAGGGTCCCCCCGCTCATGGCGTAGTGGGGGATGATGACCGTCTTCCTCGCCGGGTGGGCCTTCAAGGCCAGAGCGATCTGGGTGGCGGCCAGGGCCAGCCCCCCGGGCGTATGGAGGATCAGGTCGATGGGGACGTCCTTGGGGGTGGTCCTGATGGCCCTGAGGACCTGCTCGCTGTCGTCGATGTCGATGTACCTGGCGAGAGGTATCCCAAGGAAGCTCAAGATCTCCTGCCGGTGTATCAGGGTCACCACCACAGACCTCCTCCTCTTTCCCATCTTGACCAGGAGCCTTCTTCGGCTCTGCTCCAGGTACCTTCTCTGGATCATGGGGACCAGGAAGAGGATCAGAAAGAAGATCACCCATATGTTGCTCAGGAGAGACTCGGGCCCCAGCTGGAGGAGGATAGGTTCGTACATCCGATCGACGATAGCGATGGAATTCTATTTAAATTTGTTGAGGCCATCTGAAGGATTTTTGTTGGGTCGTCTCGGGTCATCTCGGGAGTTCGCTGAGGATTCGCTCTGGCTCCTTGAAGGTGCTGCAAGATTCCGGCGGTCTACAGTCTCAGATGAGATCCGAAGACCCTTCCGACCTCAACCCGCTGACGACCGTCACGCCGGCGATGAAAATCGTCGAACATCCTTGAGCTGGAGGATCGGAGCTGAAAGAGGAGCAGGTGAACAAGGGCGATTTGATTTAAATGCATGTAGAATAAAGGAAAGGAGGTGGAGAGGTGGGGGGGTGGAGATGGGCGGTGGAGAAAGGGAGGTGGAAAGATGAGAGATGAAGTGATGGTGGAGAAAAAGATGTTGGAAGCGGGAGATGCTGCGCCGGGGTTCTGTCTTCCGGACCAGGATGGCAGAGAGGTCTGCTCTGAAGAGCTCTCGGGGAGATGGATTGTATTGTACTTCTATCCGAAGGACAACACCTCTGGCTGTACTCAGGAGGCGAAGGACTTTACCGGAACGCTGAGGGACTTCAGGGACCTTGGGGCCGAGGTCCTGGGCGTGAGCCCCGACTCGCCCCAGAGCCACAGAAAGTTCAGGGAGAAGCACGCCCTTGATCTGACCCTCCTGAGCGATCCGGAGCACCGGGTCCTGGAGGCCTATGGCGCCTGGGGGACGAAGAAGATGTACGGCAAAGAATATCAGGGTGTCTTGAGGAGCACGGCGATCATCGATCCCCGAGGCGAGATCGCTCGGGTCTGGAGGAGGGTTCGGGTGAAGGGGCATGTGGAGACGGTCCTGGAAGCCCTGAGATCTCTGGCCTCTGAAGGGTGAGAAAGATGTGGAAGATGAGCGAGGGGGTAGAAGAAACGAGAGAGTGAGCCGGAAGACGAACGAGATAGAGGCAGAATAGGAACGAGTGAGGTGGGCGGAAGAAGAACGAGAGAGGCGGAAGAGAGGGATGGAGAAAGAAAAGACGAGGACCGGAGTGAGGAATGGAGATCCCCGTCCAGGTCGAGGGCCACAAGGTTTATGCTTCATCCACCTTCTTTCGTGATCCGTTCAGGAGGAATCTCATCTGCTCGAAAGGCTCAAAAAATCGCTTCTGGAGGCTCCCATCTACAAGCGGGGCGATTACAACTACTTCATCCATCCCATTACCGACGGCGTCCCCGAGGTGAGGCCGGATCTGATCAGGGAGGTCGTAACCCACATCGTCCGGACGGCTAATCTGGACGTCGACAAGATCGTCACCGTCGAGGCGATGGGGATCCACATCGGGACTGGCCTCTCCCTCTTCACGGACATACCCCTGGTGATAATCAGAAAGAGAAAGTACGGCCTCCCCGGCGAGATCGAGGTGAGCCAGGTCACCGGCTACTCCAAGGGGCAGCTCTACCTGAACGGCATCTCCCCCGGGGACAGGGTGATCGTCGTCGACGACGTCGTCAGCACCGGGGGAACGGCCCTGGCTACCCTGGGGGCGCTGGAGGCGGCCGGAGCCGAGGTGGTGGACGTCGTCGCGGTGATAGAGAGGGGGTCGGGTGCCGAGAGGCTGAAGAGCCAGGGCTACTCGATCAAGACCATGGTGAAGGTGGATGCAGACGAGTTCGGGGTCAAGATCCTTGAATAGATACCGCGAATACCCCGAGTCGATCCCTCAATCCAGGATGGACCTTCGATCCGGCATCATCCGTCTATCGGGAGTCCCGATTCAAGAGGGCATCCTCGGTCCATCTCCTCTCGCGGCCGGGCGGCGAGTGGTTTGAGCCTGGAGGAGGATCTCGGGGCCGAGACCGAGAAATGGCTCCTCAAGGCGGAGGAGGCTGCAAAGCTGGTCTCGGCCCGGGGAGATGCGGGGGAGAGGTATCTCGCAAACATCGCCGCATACCTCTCCGACAGCCGGTACTTTCTCGGAAAGGGGGATCTGATCAGGGCCTTCGAGGCGGTCGTCTGGGCCTGGGCCTGGATCGAGATCGGCGAAGATGCGGGATTTCTGATCCCGAAGGGGATGCCCTCTTTTGACCCTCATTAAGATATGGGATATAGGTATAGATGAGGGAGAGTAGGAGGGGATCGAGGATGATATGGGCAGGATGGAGAATCCAGGTCAGAAATCGACTTCGATCGTCCTGCCGTTCAGGACGTCCTCTTCGCTCACTTCTATCTCCTTGCCTTCGCCTCCAACGGCGCTCATCACAGGTCCCAACAGGTAGGGTCTCACAGAGTGGGTCCCGGGCCTCTCATCGGTGGAGTAAGGGACGTATATCTCATAACGACCGTCAATGGGCGTTACCGAGTTGAAGTACTGGAACCTTCTTCCCTGGTTTGAGGTCATCTCCAGGATGACCCCCATGGGCTCATCGTAGGGCGTCTTCCCGGCGATCCTGGCGCCGGGGACCCGCTCGAAGATCTTGACCTTGCTGACGGAGAACTTGAGCCCAGAAGAGTTCTCAGACTCGTAGATGAGGCGGAATCTGCCCAGGTCGGTGCAGTCGCGGAGGTGAAGCTTTGCGAGGGGAGTTTCCATGAACCTTGGTGAGTGCTCGAAGGTTGATATGTCCGAATCGGAGGATATGGCGACGTATCTTCCAGGATCCTCGTCGATCCAGCGGGCGATCACGGGGAGTTTGGTGTATACCATATCCGCGTCGGTTATGACGTATCGGACGTCCCTCGCCTCGGCTATCGCCAGCGCCGCTTCCTCGTCCTCTGCAAGGAAGAACTCGGCGGAGGCTCTCGCACCCGCCTGGAAGTTGTTCGCCACCACGGGCCTCTTTGATTTGTACAGGATCCAGTTGCCGTAGTCCCACCAGCTCAATACTCCGTAGTCCCCTGACTCAAACGGCTGATCGAACCCCACGGTCGGCGGGGAGTTTTCCCTCAGCCAGTCGAGGGAAACAAGCCAATCTCCAGCGATCTCTGGCTTATTCTCGGCTATTTGAGGGAGGCTGGCGACGGAGGGGAGAAGAAGGAGCAGAAAAAAGAGGCCCGTTATGGCCCTTACCGTCCCCGGCTCCATCTCTTGAAGACGTTCCATCGATCTGATTCTCTCTCTTCCCCAGAAGAATAGAAGGGCGACCAGGATCGATCCGCTGATGGAGAAGAGGAAGATGAACCTGGCCTGAAAGATCATCAGAGCTACGGAGAAAGAAGCCCAGACGACGAAGAGAAGCTGATCTCTGCGAACCAGCGGGTCCCCGATGCTCCGCATCAAAAGGGTGAGCCCTGCCAGGGCGAATACCAGGCCGAGGATGGGGAGGGAGAACAGCTCGTAGATCTCGAATATGGGCATGGCCTCAGATATGCCCAGCTTTGAGAGATCGGTTCCGAAGAAGTATCCGAACCCTTCCCTCAATAGACGGATAGCATTGAACCCTATCTCTGTGGCGCTGCTCAAGATCAGGCCGAGATAGACCGAAATCATCACCACGGGCAGAAAGGCCTGCCAGGGGGCCGTCTTTTCTGCAAAGAGGCGAGAGAGGAGGTATAGATAGGTCAATGCGGCGAGAGACCCCAGAACTCCGATGAAGGAAGGGACGAGCCAATTCTGATTACAGAAAGGGAGAAACAGGAGAAGGGATACCCCGAAGGCAGTCGCCAGCGGGATGATCGTATCTTCGGAGGTGCTCCCCCTTCGAAGGTCGAGGGTCACCTGTAGGGAAGCGTAGATCAGGATCGCGACCATGTAGATCGGCGCACCCAACCAGGTGTAGGCGACCGCTGCCAAAAGAACTCCTGCGGCGGCCCCATACAGCAGCCTTTGCCTCCTTTCGGTGAGGGCGCGAGAGAGGAGGAGGACGGATCCGATGATGAGAAGAAGCTCCAGCGAATCGTGATCTGGAAATCCAAAGATGGTTCGAGCAATGTGTTTTGAATCGGTTGCCAGAAGGAAAGCCGAGAGAAGAGCAACTCTCGATCCGAAGAGCTTCTTTGCGAGAAGATACAGCAGAAGGATCATCAGCGTTCCCAGCATCGGTGGGATCACGGCTGCCGCGACCTCCACATCCCCTGGAGACCCTCCCAGAAGAAGGGATAGTGCCGCTCCGATCTGATCGAAGAGGGGCGGCCACAGGAGCTTGAAGCCCAGAGGATGGTTCAGGTAGGAGTCGTACCAGAGGGTGGTGGGGAAGCTATCGACGGTGTAAAGGATTCTTCGCAGATGGTAGAACGAATCGAAATGATAGAACTGGATCTCCCCCCCGGCTAGCGCATTTCTTGCCAGCACCAGCCTTAAAAAGAGCCCCAGCGCTGTCGTCGCCAGAAGACCCCAGACCTCGCGAGACCTCTGCCACTCCATCTCTGGAGTATTGCTGCAATTGCTGTTCATATAAGTTTCCATTTTCCGCAAACCATGGCTTCGGGCCGGATCTTCGGATATCGATCGACATCGTCAGGGGACGATCTGGTCTGCTTCAATTCCAATTCTTGGAGACGGCAGAAAAGCTTAAAATAATGAAATCTGGTGTTGATTTGTGACTCTTGTCAGCCTGGTGATCCCCGCCATGGACGAGGAGGAGGCGATAGGTGAGTGCATCCGACGGGCAAAAGCCGTCTTCGAGGAGATGGGGATCGAGGGAGAGGTTATCGTGGTGGACAGCTCCTCCGATTCGACTCCGGATATCGCCCGCTCTCTGGGAGCGGAGGTGATCCGGCCGGAGAAGCTGGGGTACGGAAACGCCTACCAGACAGGGTTCGAGCGCGCTCGAGGAAAGTACATAGTCATCATGGACGGGGATCTCACCTACGATCCTCACGAGATGCCCGAGTTCATTAATCTGCTTGAGAGCGGCAGAGCCGATTTTGTCATTGGATCGAGGCTTAAAGGTCAGATCGAGGCGGGGGCTATGCCCGCCCTCCACAGGTACATCGGAAACCCCCTCCTCACCCGGACCCTCAACCTCCTCTTCGGGGCAGGGATATCAGATGCCCACTGCGGCATGAGGGCGATATCCAGAGAGGCTCTGGAGAAGCTAAATCTCCGGGCCGAGGGGATGGAGTTTGCGTCGGAGATGGTGATAGAAGCATCGAGGAAGAAGCTAAGGATATCGGAGGTCCCCATCACATACAATCTTCGAAAGGGGAGATCCAAGCTCAACTCCTTCTCCGACGGATGGAGGCACCTGAGGTTCATGATGCTATATCGTCCAGGACCCTTCCTCCTCATTCCCGGGACCATCGCCCTGCTTGTGGGGCTCGCCCTGACCGTTCTCGTCTTGATGCAGGCGCCCGACCAGGAGCTCAGAGCCCATTCCCTCATCCTGGGCGGCATGCTGCTGATGATAGGATATCAGATCCTCCTCCTGGGATTCTATATAGCTGCCTTCAGAAAAACTTACGGGATCGAGGGGCCCGGAAGGCTCGCAAGGATGCTGGCCAGCTACCACTCCCTGGAGATGGAGCTGTTGGTGGGAACGGCTCTCTTTCTGAGCGGTTTGATCCTGGGGATGGACGTGATCCTGGGCTGGATTGAGGTGGGATACGGATCTCTGCAGGAGATGGAGAAGTCGGTTATGACGATGGTCCTCATCATCGTAGGTATTCAGACCATATTTTCGGCGATATTTATAAGTCTGCTCTTGCTGAAATCCGAGAATGGGAGCAATAGATGATCCAGAGAGGGGGCTGTTCTCCCTTCCGAAGGGAAACCAACGCTCCGTTTGAGGCTCGATCTTCATGAAGATCGCATACGTCCACGACGTATTATACCCCAGCGTCAAAGGCGGCGCAGAGAAGAGGGTCTGGGAGGTATCCCGAAGGCTTGCAGATAAAGGTCATGAGGTACACATATTCACCATGAGGTACTGGGACGGCGGAGCTGCCGTCGAAAGAGACGGCGTCCATCTTCACGGCATCTGCAGACCCGGGGAGCTCTACGTCGGAGGGAGGAGGTCCATCGCTGCTGCGATCCGCTTTTCTGCGAAGTTCCTCCAGTCTTTCAGAGGGGACTATGACGTCATCGACGCTCAAGAGTTTCCGTACCTTCCATGCTTCTCTGCCAAGGTTCACTCGAAGTTGAAGCGCGCTCCCCTGGTCATAACCTGGCACGAGGTCTGGGGTGATTACTGGCGCGAGTACCTGGGAATGATGGCCCCATTGGGGATGCTGGTGGAGAAGGAGACGGTCAGGCTCCCGCAGAAGATCATCCCGGTATCCGAGAGGGTCAGAGAAGATCTGGCCAGGATGGGGGTGGAGGCCGAGAGGATGGAGGTCGTCGGAAACGGCGTCGACCTTGAGCTGATCCGCTCGGTGGAGGCGAACGAGCCGATCTACGACGTCATCTACGCGGGCAGGCTCTCGGCCCACAAGAGGGTCGATCTGCTCATCGAGGCGGTGGGCCTCGTCAGGGAGGAGATCCCCGGTATAAGGTGCGGGATAGTGGGGGACGGCCCAGAGATGGCGGCCCTAACCCGGCTGGCCGAGGAGCTGAATTTGGCCAAGAACGTCGATTTTCTTGGATTTCTGGATGAGGAAGAGGAGGTCATAGCGATGATGAAGTCCTCCAAGATCTTAGTCCTCCCCTCGATGAGAGAGGGGTTTGGGATCTCGGTTCTAGAGGCGAATGCCTGCGGATTGCCGGCCGTCGTCGTCGATGCAAAGAAGAGCGCGGCCGCCGACTTGATACAAGAGGGGGTAAATGGCGCCGTCTGCGATCCTTCGGCCGGCTCCATCGCATCGAAGATAGCAGAGCTTCTCGGAAGCGATTCCTATAAACAGATGTCCAGCTCTTCGAGAGATTTGGCGAGGCGGCATGGCTGGGACCAGATCGCAAAGAAGGTCGAAGATTTATATGGGGGGCTTTGAGGGATGAACGACATTGAGGATTCAATCTCCAGGATTGAATAATGGGCGGCTTGTGATGGTGATATGAAGATCCTCCAGACTCCGGCCCGATATTACCCCTACGTCGGCGGGGTGGAAAACTACGTCCGATCCCTGAGCGAAGAGCTGGTGAAGCTGGGGCACGAGGTGACCGTTCTCTGTGCCAATGAGCCGGATTCCGTTGAGGAGGAGCTGCTGGAAGGGGTCAGAGTTCGAAGGATTCCCTACATCGGCAAGATCGCAAATACCAACATCACCCCGAGGCTTCCCATCGAGATCCTGAAAGAGGATTTCGACGTGATCCACACTCATCTGCCCACCCCATGGAGCGCGGACTGGAGCTTCATCGCCGCTGCCATCAAAGGTAAACCTCTGGTCTTGACCCACCACAGCGATATCGTCGGTCGGGGCAAAATTAACTGGATCGCAAAGACATACAAAAACATCAACCATAGATTGATACTTGATGGAGCCTCCAAAATAATCGTCACGAATCCCAAGGTGGTCGAGTCGTCAGATTACTTCAACGAGCATTTGAATAAAATTGAATTAATCCCGGTGGGTGTGAATGTCGAAAGGTTCATGCCCATCGAAAATCTTGAAAAATGGGGCCCATCGGAGAAAGCCGTCCTCTTCATAAGCGTCCTAGACGAATTTCATGAGTTCAAAGGTCTCGACCTCCTCATAGCAGCGATGGCAAAGGTGGTCAGAGAGGTTCCTGAGGCGAAGTTGATCGTAGGAGGCGTGGGTGAACTTCTGGGCCGCTACAAAAGCATGGCAACTTCCCTCGGCCTCGCAGACGAGGTCCAGTTTCTCGGATACGTCCCCGAAGATGAGATCGCAAAGATCTACAACCGATCCGACCTCTTTGTGCTGCCGTCGATATCCGGGATCCAGGAGACCTTTGGGATGGTCTGCCTGGAGGCGATGGCCTGCGGCCTGCCCGTGGTGGCCACGGACGTCGTCGGAGTCGCCGAGGATCTGAGAAGGCACGGGGCGGGCGCAGTCGTTCCGATAAAGGATGAAAAGGCTCTGGCAGACGCCATAATAAAATTGTTGAAAGATGGGGAGCTGAGGGTGAAGATGGGGGCTTCTGGAAGGTCGATTGCTGAGAGATGCTACAGCTGGAGGCGGGTGGCTCTGAAGATGGTGGGGGTTTACGAGGGTTTGATCGATGGAATCCCTGAATTATAAAATTATCCTGGCAGTTCGTCTCCCGATTGCAGCCTTATATGCGGTATCTGAAGCCGGGTCAAAGGAGCCGGACACAAGGCTTATCAGATCGAGGATAGAGAACGGCGGTCGTAAAGTACAATATCAGAGAAGAGATACCCATGTACAGTCTAAGCAAATCTCTCAGCAAACTGCCTATCATTGAAAGGTGATTTACATGCCCTTCGAGTTTAAAAGGCTGGAGATCCCGGATACCATCTTGATAGAGCCGAAGGTCTTCGAAGACGACAGAGGTTTCTTTCTGGAGACTTATAAAAAAGATGAAATGGGAACTACCGGTATAAAGGGGGATTTTGTTCAGGACAACCACTCCAGGTCCAGGCGAGGGGTTCTCAGAGGACTTCACTTCCAGAAGGAACCGCATGCACAGGCCAAGATCGTCCGATGCATAAGAGGTATAATTTATGATGTTGTTGTTGATCTCAGAAAGAAGTCTCCAACTTTTTCGCGATATTTGGGTCTTGTCCTATCCGAGGAAAACAGACATCAGCTCTACATTCCAAGGGGATGCGCTCACGGGTTCTTGACGTTGAGCGAGGTCTCCGAGGTTGAATATAAAGTCGACAACACCTACGCTCCCAATAGCGAAGGAGGTCTGATCTGGAATGATCCGGATGTGGACATATCGTGGCCGATCGACGATCTCATCATATCAGAGAGAGACCGGCTCTGGCCTACGCTGAGGGAGCTGGATCAGAGGGATGAGCTGTTCTGATCCGGATTGGTCGAACCGCGAGGTCTGGAAATGAAGGCGTTGATATTGTCCGGGGGGCACGGGACGAGGCTTCGGCCCATAACCCACTCTCAACAGAAGCAGCTGATACCAATCGCCAACAAACCCGTCCTCTTCTACGCGATAGAGGACGTCATAGAGGCTGGAGCCAGAGATATAGCAATCATCGTCGGCCCCAATAAAGATCAGATCGCGGAGACGGTCAGATCGAGAGATTGGGATGCCGATATAGAGTTCATATTCCAGGGTGACCCGGCGGGGCTCGCCCATACGATTCTGGTCGCCGAAGATTTTCTGGGAGATTCAGAGTTCATAATGTACCTCGGAGACAACGTCATAAAAGGTGGGATCACCCGTCCCACGGAGCTTTTCAGGGATAGTGAACCTGATTCCCTCGTCCTTCTGACGGAAGTTGAAGAGCCGCAGAGGTTCGGGGTTGCCGAACTTGACGAGGAGGGTGGAGTGAAGAGGCTGGTGGAGAAGCCCGAGGTTCCACCTTCAAACTTCGCCCTGGTGGGAATATACTTCTTCAAGCCTTTGATCATAGAGGCATGCAAGAGCATAAAGCCCTCCTGGCGGGGAGAGCTGGAGATCACCGACGCCATCCAATGGCTGATAGACAACGGCCACCGAGTAGAGGCGTCCATAGTCGATGGATGGTGGAAGGACACAGGGAAGGCTGAGGATATCCTTGAGGCAAACCGGCTTATCCTCGACGAGATGAAGCCGAAGAATGACGGGATCGCGAAAGGATCGAAGATATTTGGGAGGGCCGTCATAGGGAAGGGGACGGTCATCGAGAACTCTGAGATAAAGGGGCCATGTATCCTCGGAGTGGACTGCTCCATCATGGACTCGTATATAGGTCCTTATACCTCAATAAACGACGGCTGCACCATCGAGGGTACAGAGATCGAGGACAGCGTCGTGATGGAAGAGTGTTCCATATCCAATGCCGGAAGAATTACAGAAAGCCTTATCGGCAAGAACGTGAAAATAGGAGAGAACAGCCGAAAGCCCGGTGGACATAAGCTCGTAGTAGGGGATAATTCGGAGATTCGGTTGTGATTTTATGAAGGTTCTGGTCACGGGCGGGCTGGGGTTTATAGGAAGCAATTTCGTTAGAAGATATCTAAGAGAAAATCGTGATGCTGAGATCGTGAACCTGGATGCTCAAAAGCGTGGATCAAGCCCGGAGAATCTATCAAGGGTGGAGGATGATGAGAGATACACTTTCATTCCGGGAGAAATATCCGATCTCGAACTGGTATCAGGCCTCGTTTGCGACTCAGACGTCGTAGTGAACTTCGCAGCAGAGACCCACGTCGACAGGAGCATATCGGACCCCACATCTTTTTTCGATAGCAACGTGAGAGGCGTCTTCATCATCCTGGAAGCCCTCAGAAAGAATAATCCCGGCGGAAGGCTGGTTCATATATCCACGGATGAGGTCTATGGGGACGCTCTAAAGGGATCGTTCACCGAAAGAGACGCGCTGAAGCCCTCATCCCCCTACTCCGCCAGCAAAGCCGCCTCCGACGTCTTCGTCCTGGCCTACGCACGAACCTATGGGCTGGACGTCATGGTCACCCGGTGCACCAATAACTACGGTCCGCACCAGTTCCCAGAGAAGCTGATACCGAAAACGATAATAAGAACCCTGATGAACCTGAAGATCCCAATCTACGGGACGGGAAAGAACGTCAGGGACTGGATCTATGTAATAGACCACTGCCGAGCCATCGAGATGGTGATGCAATCAGGCAAGGCCGGCGAGGTCTACAACGTATCCTCCGGCGAGGAGAAGACGAACCTTGAGGTTGTTGGCGAGATCCTGAGCTGCATGGGTGAGGATGAGGGGGGGATAGAGTTCGTGGAGGATCGGCCCGGCCACGATCTGAGGTACAGCCTCGACTCCTCCAAGATCAGGGATGAGCTGGGATGGTGTCCAGAGCACGACTTCAGGAAGGGGATAGAGGAGGCGGTCAGGTGGTACGAGGAGAACGAAGGATGGTGGAGGCCCCTGGCTGACGATCGGGTCCTTCATCCGACTCCATGGAAGCTGGAGTGGTGATCGGTGAGGGTATTGATAACGGGGGGGAGCGGCCTGTTGGGAAGCAGGCTCGCCGAGATCGCCGCCGACAGAGGGGAGGAGGTCTTCTCCGGATACTGCCACCATCTCCCGGTGGCTGGCGAGAGGATCAAGTTCGATCTGGAAGATGAGGGCGAGATCAGAGATAAGATCCTGGAGGTAGCTCCAGAGGTGGTCTATCATACCGCCGCAATGACAGACGTCGACAGGTGCGAGACGGATCGAGATCTCGCCTGGCGGATCAACGCAAAATCGACAGAATCCGTTGCCAAGTCCGCCGCAGAGGTCAGAGCCTTCGTGGTCTACGTCTCTACAGACTACGTCTTCGATGGGAAGAGGGGGCTTTACAGAGAGGACGACAGGACCGACCCCATCAATCATTACGGTCTCACCAAACTCGTTGGGGAGAGGTTCTGCGACTGTGTGGCCAGGACTTCCGTCATATACGGGGCGAGACCCGCCGGCGGCAAAGTGAACTTCGCTCTCTGGCTGATGGAGAGGCTGAAGAGTGGAGAGGAGGTGAGGATTGTAACGGATCAGTACGTTACGCCCACCCTGAACACCAACCTGGCGAAGATGCTCCTGGAGGCGGGGGACAAGAGGCTCTCGGGGGTCTACCACATGGCCGGAGCGACGAGGATATCCAGATACGGATTTGCGCGAAAACTCGCAGAGGTCTTCGGGCTGGACCCCGAGCTTGTGATCCCGGCAAAGATGAGTGATATGATCTGGAAGGCGAAACGTCCAAAAGATTCGTCCCTCGACGTTGCCAGGGCTCAAGGGGTCCTGGACGATGGGCCTCACGACCTTGAAAAGTCCCTATTGGCCCTCAGGGAAGAGATTGAGACGACTGTTGGAAAATAGAGCAACTTTATGAAAAAAAAATTGGGGGACACATCTTGAGCATTCTTGTTACGGGGGGGGCTGGATTCATTGGATCAAACCTGGTGGAGAGACTTCTGGATTCAGGCGAAGAGGTCACGGTTCTGGACGATCTGAGCACCGGAAGCAGAGATAACCTGGATGGCTTATCGGGGAGGCTTGAGGTCATTTATGGTAGCTGCAGCAACCTGCTCGATCTGGAGCTCAGCCCCGGAGCCATATACCATCTGGGCATCCCCTCATCATCGCCGATTTACAAGAAAGATCCGATGCTGGTAGGCGAGGCGATTAAGGGTATGATCGCGGTTCTGGAGCTGGCAAAAAAATCCGGATGCAAAGTCGTTTACGCCTCGACCTCGTCCCTCTATAGCGGTCAAACTCCGCCCCATCGAGAGGATATGGAGGTCGACATCACCGACTATTACACCGAGGCGAGGTTCTCCATGGAGCGGATCGCCTCGCTTTATAAGAAGCTTTTTGATGTCGACTCCGCAGGCATGAGGTTCTTCTCCGTCTACGGTCCCAGGGAGAGGGCGAAGAAGCAGTACGCAAACATCGTCACTCAGTTCCTCTGGGAGATGATGGAAGGACGGGCTCCTGTCATCTACGGGGACGGGAGGCAGACTCGTGACTTCGTCTACGTCAAAGACGTGGTCCGGGCTCTGATGTTGGCCATGAGCTCAGATTATGTTGGTGTCCTCAACGTCGGAACTGGAACGAGCTACAGCTTCAACCAGGTGGTCGAGATCCTGGCTGAGAAGATGAGCCTCGACGTCGAGCCGGTCCACGTCGATAACCCCATCAAAAACTACGTGGCCCACACTCTGGCAGATACCTCCAAGGCCGAAGGGATTCTCGGCTTCAGATCACGATACCCTCTGCCAGATGGGATTGCTGAACTGATGGAATATTACGGCAGGTCAGGATAAGGACGGCCTGAGAAGGTATTAAAAAACTTGGAGCGAGGCTCAGGGCTGAGATGAAGGTGTGGACTGGAAGAGGGGGTCCGGAGATTCGATCGGGCATGATAAGCGTTGTGATCCCCAACTACAACGGCAGGCGTTACCTGGAAGGGTGCCTATCCTCTCTATCGGACCAGACCTTCAAAAATTTCGAGACGATTCTGGTGGACAACGGGTCATCCGATGGGAGCGCGGAGTACGCTAAAACGAGCTTTCCTGAGGTAAGGATCGTCGAGAATGAGAATAACCTGGGCTTTGCCGGGGGTGTGAATTCCGGTATCAGAAGCTCCCGGGGCGAGTTCATTCTGACCCTCAACAACGACACCATAGCCGACAGAAACCTCCTCAGGTGCCTGGCGGAGGCCATGGGTTCAGACGAGGGGGTGGGGATGGTGGCACCAAAGATGCTTTTCTCAGACGGCAGGATAAACTCCGCGGGAATCTGCATCTCTCGGAGCGGAGCCGCCTGGGACCGGGGGATGGGGGAGGAGGACCGGGGCCAGTACGATCGGGCCCGCGAGATCTTCGGACCGTCAGCGGGGGCGGCGTTGTACCGGAGAGCTATGCTCGATGAGATCGGCCTCTTCGATGAGGATTTCTTCATCTACATGGAGGATGTGGACCTGGCCTTCCGGGGGCAGCTTGCAGGATGGAGGTGCATCTACGTACCCGAAGCCAGGGTCCGCCACTTTCACGGTGGAACGGCGGGGTTCGGCTCGGATCTATCGGTGTATTACGGGAACAGGAACGTCCTCTGGTATCCGGTAAAGGACTTTCCCACGAGGCTTCTGGCGACGTCCCTTCCCTGGATCGCAGGGCGGAGCCTCGCCGTCATCCTCTATTACGCCCTCCGAGGTCAGGGGAGGACGGCCCTGAGGGCGAAGGTCGACGGATTGCGGGGCCTGCCCCTGATGCTCGAAAAACGGAGGAAGGTGGTCCGGAAGGTCTCGGAGAGGGAGATACGCAAACATATAAGGACTTGGAGCGAGATCAAGGGGCCCTGAGATGTGGATCGTCGAGTACAGGGAACTGATAAGGATCTTGACCGTCAGTGATCTCAAGGTGAAGTACCAGAGCTCGGTCCTGGGTTTTCTCTGGTCGCTCTTGAATCCGCTATTGATGATGCTGGTCCTCTATGCGGTCTTCAAGAACGTCTTCCGGTTCGATCAGGACAACTTTGCCCTTTATCTCCTCATAGGGATAGTCAGCTGGCGGTTCCTTCAGAACGGGACCTCCACCTCGATGTCGGCGATCGTGAATAAACCGAGCCTGGTCACCAAGGTCTACGTCCCCCGTCAGATCCTTGTTCTGGCCAGCGTCCTCTCCAGCTTCACCAGCTCGATCCTGGAGTTCACGGTCCTGGTCCCCCTCCTCCTCTTCTTCGGGGTGGAGCTGTCCTTAAACGTCCTCTTCTTCCCCCTGATCCACGCCATCTTCTTCTTGATCGTTTACGGGACGAGCCTGATCCTGGCGGCCCTCTACGTCTACTACCGGGATCTGAACCAGATCTGGGAGGTCCTCCTCCAGGCCGCCTTCTTCCTCTCGCCGATAGTATACCCGATATCCATAGTTCCCGAGAAGTACCTCGGCGTCTACATGAAAAACCCCGCCACGGTCTTGATAGAGATGTATCGGGAGACGCTCCTCTACGGAGAGGCCCCATCCATCGGCGAGATCGCCATAGTCATCGTAGCCGCGGGGGCGGTTCTCCTCGCGGGGACCGCCCTCTTCAGGCGGCTTGAGGGAAGGTTCGCGGAGGAGATCTGATTGCCCCTCAATCTGCCCCTCAATCTGGCAGGCCTGAAGGCGATCGAGGCCGTGATAAACGGGGGTGACGGAGCCGCTGACAGAAACGGAAACGACGCCATCGTCGTCGAGGGGCTATCCAAGAGGTTTCGGATCCCCCACGAGAAGAAGTCTACCTTCTACGACCATCTGGTGGGGCTGGTGAAGGGCGGGAGCTACACCTACGAGGTCTTCTCCGCCCTGGAGGACGTCAGCTTCACCGTGGGCCGGGGCGAGACCTTCGGAGTCATCGGGCCGAACGGCTGCGGGAAGAGCACCCTGCTCAAGGTCCTGGCCGGGGTCCTCCGCCCCGACGCCGGGAGGGTGAAGATCGCGGGGAAGATCGCCCCCTTCCTGGAGCTGGGGGTGGGGTTTCACCCGGAGCTGACGGCGACGGAGAACATCCACCTCTACGGCGCCATCATGGGCCTGACCCGCCGGGAGATCGAGGGGAAGCGGGAGGAGATCCTGGAGTTCGCGGAGCTGAAGCGCTTTGAGAACATGAAGCTTAAGAACTTCTCTTCCGGTATGTACGTCAAGCTCGCCTTCTCCACGGCGATTCAGACCGACCCCGACGTCCTCCTGGTCGACGAGGTCTTATCGGTGGGGGACGAGGCCTTCCAGAAGAAGTGCGCGGGGAAGATCGACGAGATCCGCCGGGCGGGAAAGACGATCCTCCTCGTCTCCCACGCCCTGGACGCGGTAAGGGACTTATGCGAGAGGTGCCTTTTTCTGGAAGAGGGGAGGATGGTCGCCTTGGGCGAGGCTGATCAGGTGGTGGAGGAGTACCTCCAAAGGATGAGAGACGAAGAAGGCAGAGGAGGGCACGAGATCGATGTCTGAGAGGCCCAGCTCCAAAAGGTATGAGCCGCCGTCCATGAATCTAAAAAACAAGAATGATAGTCATACTCTCATCGTCGAGCTGACGGGAAGTAATAATTTAATATTGGAAGTTGGAACCTCCACCGGATACTTGACCAAGATGCTCCGAGACCTGGGAAATCGCGTCATAGGCGTTGAGATCGACGAAGAGGCGGCAGAGAGTGCCAGCCAGTACTGCGATCTGATGATAACCGGAGACGTCGAAGAGGTCGACCTCGACGAGTATCTTGGATCCTCCTCCATCGACGTGGCGGTCTTTGGGGATGTCCTTGAGCATCTCAAATATCCGGCCATTGTGCTCAAAAAAGTCAAAAGATATCTGAAGCCTCAGGGCGGCATCGTCGTATCCATCCCGAACGTCTGTCACGGCGACGTCCTCTTGAACCTGCTGGAAGGCGACTTCAGATACACTTCCATGGGCCTCCTCGACGAGACCCACCTCAGGTTCTTCGGGCTGAAGAACGTCGTCGATCTCCTCGACGGCTCCGGCTATTCTATTGAAGAGATCAGAACGACTCGATTGCCCGTCGGTGGAACTGAGCTCCGACTCGATCCGGAAAAGATGCCTCGTGAGCTCGTCAAGTTCATCGAGGCGCTTCCCAACTCTGAAGTCTACCAGTTCGTATTGAGGGCCAAGGCGAGCGATAGGCCGAAGAACGAGCCGGTCGCCGTGGCGGACTTGAGGGCGATCTTCGATTGGTCTATTGAAGATCTGCTGAATGAGCATGAGGGGCCACTGAAGCGCGAGATCGCCGAGATAGCCGCAAAACATCAGGAAGCTTCTGAGCGTGTTGTAGCTCTAAATGGTGAGCTCCAGAAGGAAACGGAGCGGGCCCGGCTTCTTGAACGGGAAGTATCGGAGCGGGTGGGAAGGATAGCCGAGCTTTCTGGAGAGGTGGAGAAAGCCGGCGAGCATATCCAATCCCTCAGCTGGGAGGTATCGGAGCGGGATGTTAGGATCGCCGAGCTCGGCGGAGAGCTTGAGAAGGTCGACGAGCGTGTGCAGTCCCTCGGCCTTGCGGTATCGGAGCGGGAGGGAAGGATAGCCGAGCTTTCTGGTGAGATGGAGAAGGTGAGGGAGCGGACCCAGCCGCTTGAACAGGCGGTAATAGAGGGAGATAAGAAGATCTATGAGCTAGAACAGAAGCTTCAGATATCCTTTGAGAGTATTAAGTCCTTAAATTTAGCCGTCGCTGATAGGGATAGAAGAATAGATGAGCTGGATGAACGATTTAAACAATCGGAAAGTCATGGTCTCTGTCTGGAGAATGAGATTTCTGAAATGCGACGGAGTGCAGTATGGCAGCTCACCATGAAGTTTCATAATGGATTTGTGGAGCCACTTTTTCCTATCGGAACAGAAAGAAGGGGCATTTACGATCTGGGATTGAGAGCCAATAGGATACTTATCAATGAGGGGTGGGGAAGCCTATGGTCGGCCTATAAACAAAAAAAATATGATAAATTATATAGGAAATCTGGGCCCGATCCGTCGGCAGCTCAATTAAATATTCGTGATTTTTTAAAATTTTATTATAATAATGAGCGATCCCCTCATGTCAAAACTCACGAATCCTCAGTTGATATAATTATTTGCGTTCATAATGCATTAAATGATGTCAAGAAATGTTTGGAATCCGTAATTAAATTCACATCATATCCGTATTCCTTAACCCTTGTGGACGACGGGAGTAATACTCAGACGAGGATGTATCTAGATGATTTTGCTAAAATTTTTGGAGCATATTTAATACGGAATGATGGTGCAAACGGCTATACAATCGCAGCCAATCAGGGTCTCAAGCATTCCAGTGGTGACTATATAGTTTTGCTTAATAGTGATACAGTTGTGGCTCCTGAATGGTTGGATAGGTTGATAGAATGCGCAAAGTCCAATGATCATGTAGGAATAGTAGGACCTCTATCAAACACAGCATCTTGGCAATCAGTTCCCGAAATAGAAATTAATGGAGATTGGGCAAGAAATGAGCTTCCTGATGATGTATCCGTGGAGAAGATGAGCGGATTAGTTGCTAAATATTCTGCTCGATTGTATCCGAGATTGCCCTTTTTAAACGGATTCTGCTTATTGATAAAAAGATCCCTAATAGATGATATAGGATATTTCGACGAAGATAATTTTGGAAGAGGTTATGGTGAAGAGAACGATTATTGTATCAGGGCCAAAGAATCTGGATGGGCCCTTCAAGTAGCGGATGATGTGTACATATTCCATGCTCAATCTTCCAGTTATTCAGATGAAAAACGGAAAAAATTATGTAAAATCTCCGATGATGCTCTCAAAAGAAAGCATCTTCAAGTTGATATCGGTCAAAGAGCTCGGGAATGTAGATACGATAGAACGCTTGAAGGGATACGTGCACGCACAAAGATGTTGCATAAGCGAGAAAGATTAATAATTGAAGCAAAAAAAAGATGGGAAGGCAAAAGGGTCCTCATATTCTTGCCGATAATCGATCCTGGAGGGGGAGCTTACGTCATCATTCAAGAAAGCAGATCCATGCTAAACATGGGAATCGATGTGCGTCTATTTAATCTGTCGGAATTTAAAGACGTCTTCATCAAGAACTATCCTGACTTAGATGTGCCTGTCATATTCGGTAGCAGGAGTGATTTAGTCTCAATATCCAAAAATTTCGATGCGATCGTTGCCACCGTGAACACATCGGTGGATTGGCTAATTCCATCAGGCAAGGATTATGGATCATCTCCCAAAAAGGTGTATTATATTCAAGATTTTGAGCCTTATTTCTACCCGGAGGGATCTGATGGGCATCTAAAAGCTTTGAACTCGTATAAAATGTATCCTGATCTCATAAGAATAACGAAGACGAAATGGAACGCAGATACCATTAAAGACAAAATTGGTGTAGATTCCTCCCTATTAGGCCCGAGCGTCGATGTCGACCTGTTTAGACCGCGCCCCAGAATGAACTTCATCGCTCAAAGAAGGCCTGTTCATATTGCTGCAATGATAAGGCCCAGCACGCCTCGGCGAAATCCTTCATTTACTATGAAAATCTTCCGGGATTTGTGCACCAGTCATGCTGAGAATATAAAAATAATATTATTTGGATGTTCGGAGGATGAGCTAAAATCAGTCGATTATTCCGATGACTTTGATTATATTCATGCTGGGTTGCTGGATCGCAAGGAGATATCCTGGTTATTTAACGAGGTTGACATATTCGTCGATTTTTCTTCGTATCAGGCTATGGGTTTAACTGCTTTGGAGGCCATGTCATGTGGTTCAGCAGTCGTAGTACCAAAGAATGGGGGAAGCTCCGATTTTGTTACACATGAGTTAAATGGTCTGATGGTCGATACAACATCAGAGGACGATTGTTTAGGCGCTTTAATTCGATTAGTAGATGATGACATTCTAAGGGAAAGATTGAGCAGACAGGCTCTGAGGGATGCATGTAAATATCCTCCAGAGGTTTCTGCTTATAAAGCTCTAAGTCAGATTTTTAAGTAAATAAGTTGAATCAGCTGAAGGATGATGATGATAGACGTATGCGTGCTCTATGAACATAGCGGCGATCAAAAGCCCCATGGCTCCAGTTTTATAAGGTTAATTAATCCACTAACTCATTATAAATTGAAAAATAAAATAAAAATGACGGCTCGCACTTCATACGATCAGACAGATCCAGACATGATAATTGTTGATCGGTTATGGTCGCCGGATATAGATATCTATAAGGCTGAAAAACTGGTAGATTTTTGCCGGAAGAAGGGGGCTTCATTAATCTATTCCATTGATGATAATTTAATTGATCTAAATATTAATGGGCCAGGAAGAATAAGGCCCACTATTCATGAGAAGAACGTAATCCGCTACTTCGTCCGGGAGGCTGACGGGGTCATTGTCAGCACTCAACCCCTGAAAGAACGGCTTGAGGATTTAAATGAAAGGATAATTGTCGTGGAAAATGCCCTTGATGAGAAGTTAATTGAAATCGGTAGGAGAAACCCAAAGCGAGGTGAAAAGCTGACATTAGGTTATATGGGGACCTATACCCATGATAGGGATTTTATTGAGATATATCCAGCGTTACGAAAAATAATACATAAATACAAATACCAAGTTCGTTTAGAGGTCGTCGGAGCATTGTCTGATGATAAATTATTGAAATCAATTCCAAATGCGACTCGGCTCGAAACCAGAGGAAATGAAGAATACTCTAAGTTTTGGGGGTGGATGAACAGGAATATCCATTGGGACATGGCGATTGCACCTTTAATTAAAAACGAATTTACAAAATGTAAATCAGATATAAAATTTCTCGATTATGCTGCCCTGGGAGCGCCTGCAATTTGCACCAAATTTGCACCTTATGAGAGGAGTGTGATCCACAAGAAGAATGGCTTGATCGTCGAAAACGATACTGAGTCGTGGATCGATGCGATGGAGGCCCTGATAAATGACCAGGAGCTGAGGGCGAAGTTGAGGCGTAATGCACAAGAATATCTCCTCTCAAATCGGACCCTCGATAAGTGCATTTCTAGGTGGGAGAACGCTTTATCAGAGATATGCGGTTTAGAGAGCGGATCTTAGATTGTTAGATTGATAATATGTGGCAGGAACAGTACGAGCTCCTCCGATCTGGAGCAAAATGCCTGAAGGATGAAGGGTGGGATACTTTCAGCTGGAAGCTCCGCAGCTATTTCAAATGCAGAAGAGCTGACAGGGGCTCATATCAATCATGGATAAAGAGTTACGAGCCCGATAAGGCCGGCTTGGAGCTTTTGAGAAGCAAATCTGAAGAATTTATATATAAACCAAAGATCAGCTTAGTTATGCCGGTCTGGAATTCGGACCGCAGGTGGCTATCTGCAGCCATCGAGTCCGTTCTGAATCAGGCGTATGATAACTGGGAGCTCTGCATCTGTGAAGGGGGATCGACTCTCCCTCATGTTCGTGAGGTATTAGATTCATACGCTAATAAAAATAAAAAAATTAAATTAAACTACATAGATTTTAATAAGGGAATATCCGGAAATCTTAATGAGGCGCTATCTTCGGCGACAGGGGATTTTGTCGGATTCTTGGATCATGACGACGAACTCGCACCCTTCGCGCTGCATGAAGTAGCTTCAATATTGAACGAGAATAGGACCATAAAATTTATATATTCAGATGAGGATAAAATAAATGATAAGGGGATCAGATCGACGCCCCATTTCAAACCAGACTGGTCTCCCGATCTCTTCTTATCCTGCAACTATTTATGCCATTTTTCCGTGATTGAGAGAGCTCTTGTAGATGAGGCCAGAGGTTTCAGAGAGGAATTCGATGGCTCTCAAGACTACGACCTCTTTTTGAGGATTTTGGAGCGTATCGAAGCGTACGAAATAGCGCATATACCCAAGATCCTCTACCACTGGAGGATTACATCGACCTCATCTGCGTTATCGTCCGAGGCGAAGCCTTATGCGAGTATCGCAGCCAAAAAGGCCCTGAGGGATGCCATGGCCAGGCGCGGGATCGGGATATCTGATGTGATCGATGGTCTCTATCCCGGAATTTACAGGATAAAATATGAGATCGAAGGCCACCCGAAAGTATCCATCGTAATTCCGTGGGAGGGAGATATCAATATTCTAGATAATTGTATAAATTCTATATTAACAAATACCAACTATGATAATTTCGAAATTTTTATTGTATCAGATCAAGGAAGAGAAGAGATGGATGCAACATATCATCATGGAATCAAGGAGCATTCTAAGATCCGAGTTTTGGGGCATTCCGGACTCAGTACCAGAGCAGAGATCTTAAACTACGCAATTTCAAAAATTAATAATGAATATATATTAATTTTAGACGAGCACCTGGAGGTCACCAACGCTGATTGGCTCTCATCTATGCTCGAGCATATTCAGCGAGATGATGTCGGTGCGGTCGGTGCCAAGCTTTACCGCCCGGACAAAAGGGTAGAGCACGCCGGAATCGTCTTTGGTGCAGATGGCACTCCGCTCCATTTCCACAGAGGCTATCCAAAGTCGGACCATGGGTACTTCGGCAGGCTTCAAATGGTCCAGAACTTCAGCGCGGTTTCAGGATCTTGCATGATGACCAGGAAGCGGCTATTTGATGAGGTCGGAGAGTTCGATCATGCTAATTTTGGTCAGCTACTTTATGACATCGACTTCTGTCTCAAATTAAAGGATAACGGCTATATTGTATTATATACTCCTTATGCAGAATTGTTGTATTACAAATCATCACTTACAAGAAATAAACGACCTAATGATCCAACAGGCGGTTATTCAAATGAAGTCTCGCATATGATTGAAAAATGGAATAGGATACTAAAAATGGACCCTTCATTTAGCCCAAATCTAAAAATAGATAATGATCTTTGCATAAGGTTCAATCAGTTATAATATATAATATATAGAATTCATTTTTAACATCAGGACGTAAGGATTAAATAGATTATTGTACAGCTTTGAGAATATGAGTGAATATTTTATCCCGACAAAAACACTAAAGGAATATCAAATTGATGGAAATATGATGGCAATTCATCATTTGATACGATACCAATGGGTCACAGAATTTTTAAAAGATATAACGCCAAATACAATAATTGATATGGCTTGCGGAGCTGGATATGGGACCTATCAAGTAGGAAAAGAACTTCCATACGCTACTGTAGTTGGGATAGACTATGATTCCGATGCTATTGATTACGCAAGACGCCATTTTAGGCTTCCCAATGTAAATTATCTTGTTGGTAATGTACTAGAATGGGAGTTCGGAGATTACGACTGTGTTATAAGTTTTGATACTATCGAACACCTGTCTCATCGAGAAATAATGATGGAAAATATTGTTAATCATGTAAGTACTTGTCTTATATTATCTACACCATGCGGTCATAACATAGACATATTTTCACCTGAGTGGAGCGATCATAAAATAGAATATTCTGCGGCTAGCTTATACAATTTCCTCTCCAGATATTTTAGGAAAATCATCAGGCCAGAATGTGATGATTTTCCTCACTTAGAGGCATTTTACATGATAGATTACTTGCTCCGCTTGAACCCTGTAATTTGTTACGATCCGATACGAATATTAAATAATCCATATAGAAATTGATCGTATTTTGCTGTTTTAGAAAATCGATATATTTGAATTTCTATCCAGATCCAGGTATACGAGTGCAAACGACCTGTCAACAAAATTTTAAAATAAATATTCCAGATCATTCAAAGATAAAATTGTTAAGAGTCCGCCTGAGTGGCGGACTCAAACTCGCAGATTATGCCTGCAGCCAATTGCCTTTGACCGGAATGTGGGTGCTGGCTCCAAAGTAGACATATTGATCTACCACCCCGTCATTGTTGTTGTCCAGGAACCAGAGGCTGGTCGACGGATCGAATACACCCACGGTATCCGTTCCATCTCCATCCCAGTCACCCGGAACAGGGATGTGAGTTGAGGCTCCGTAGTAGAGGAATATATCAGCAACTCCGTCGTTGTTGTTGTCCAGGAACCAGAGGCTGGTCGATGGATCGAATACCCCCACAGTATCAGTTCCGTCTCCGTCCCAGTCGCCAACGACAGGCTTGTGAGTTGGTGCTCCATAGTAGAAGGCGGTATCTGCGATGCCGTCGTTGTCATAGTCCAGGAACCATATGCCATAGGTCGGATCGAATACGCCCACGGTATCTGTACCATCCCCGTCCCAGTCGCCCGTTACTGGAATATGGGTACTGGCTCCATAATAGACGAACTGATCAGCAACTCCATCGTTGTCGTTGTCCAGGAACCATAGGCTTGTTGCCGGATCGAATACGCCAACGGTGTCTTTGCCATCCCCGTCCCAGTCGCCAGATATCGGCTTATGAGTTGTAGCTCCGTAGTAGAAGGCCTTGTCTGCGACGCCGTCGTTGTCGTAGTCCAGGAACCATATGCCGTAGGTCGGATCGAATACTCCCACGCCATCCTTTTTGGGCTCGTTAAAGAAGCCCACTCCAACGTCCTCGTTTACCAGCGTCACGGCGACACATGTCGCGTCGACGCTAGTCCAACCGTCTCTGATTTCTTCGCAGACTTCGTAATCGCCTGGGACGAGGTTGCAGAACTGATAATATCCGGTTGAGTTGGTCGTAGTATTGGCGATCTCATTTCCAGCATCATCTTTGAGAGTGATCCTCCAGCCGTCGAGATGTTCGCCGGTGCTGACATCGACCTTATAGCCATAGATGCAGAATCGGGGTTCGGCCTCGCCCCGGTGCGAATCGATGAAATCCGAGGGGTCAACGGTGAATCCATCGGCTTCTAGAAGTGATATGGTTTCATAGTATCCGTTGCCCAGGTCATTGGGATACCAGTCCAATGGATTCACCGGCTCTGTGCGCATCTCAAAATGGAGATGCGGACTCATTCCCTGGGAGGTAATATCCGCAATGGTCCCTATCTGTTCGCCCTGGCTAACAACAGATCCTACACTTAATCCTGACTTGATAGCAATATGGATATAGACGGAGTATATTGGATCGCCGTTGGGCATCGTATGTTCAATTGCTATGCCCTCACCTGCGACATTAGAAGTGGTCGCAAAAACAACACCATCTGCCGCTGCGTAAACTGGAGCGCCCACATCGCTGGAACCGCCTCCCTCACCGTTCCAGTCTTCACCCGGATGATATCCACCGTAGTCTTCGTTATAAACCCTCCAATCCTGGGCGTTATACCAGCCATCGCTGTCATTCTCTTCCGTGACATAACCTGTGCCGCCTAGAGCTCGTGGGGTTCCGACTGGGTAGTCGAATGAGAGCGTTTCCGATGGATTTTCTGGCTTTACTTTGATCAGCCAGACGTCAGAACCGCCAGCGCCGTAAGAGTTGGTGAAACCTGCTATGATGTACCCGCCATCGGTCGTCTGCAGGACAGAGTAGCCAATATCAGAATCAGTCCCGCCGAAGGTCTTGTTCCAGACCATGTTCCCGTCCGATTCGGTCTTGATCAGCCAAAAATCAGCACTGCCAGCGCCGTAAGACGTGGTATAACCTGCTATGACGTACCTACCATCGCTCGTCTCCTGGACGGAATTGCCCTCATCACCAGATAATCCGCCGAAGGTTTTATTCCATATTTCGATACCATAAGGGTCGGTCTTGATCAGCCAGACGTCACGGTTTCCAGCGCCGTAAGACGTGGTGTAACCTGCTATGACGTACCCACCATCGCTCGTCTCCAGGATGGAATAGCCCACATCACGAGATGATCCGCCGAAGGTCTTGTTCCAAGTCTCGGTCCCCGATGAGTCCGTTTTAATCAGCAAGACATCAGAATCGTCGTAGACACCTGCAATGATATAACCATCGTCGCTCGTCTGCCGGACAGAAAAGCCATAATCGTAGCTGGTCCCGCCGAAAGTCTTATCCCAGAGCTTGTTCCCCAACGAGTCGGTCTTGATAAGCCAGACGTCACCGTTTCCACTTTTCCCGCTTGAGATAACGTACCCGCCGTCACCCGTCTGCTGGACAGAACAGCCGATATTACCACAGGTCTCGCCGAAAGTCTTATCCCAAAGCTTGTTCCCTAACGAGTCGGTCTTGATAAGCCAGACGTACCAGTGTCCTTGGGCGTTGTTGCTACTTGCGATGATGTACCCACCGTCGGTCGTCTGCTGGACGGAATTTCGGGAGCCGCTATACCATCCGTTGAAGGTGAAGGTCTTGTCCCAAACCGTATTCCCAGCCGCGTCGGTTTTGATCAGCCAGAGAGAATAAAATTTTTGGCCTACAATTATGTATCCGCCTTCGGACGTCTGCTGGACGGAATAGCCCACATCATCAGATGATCCACCGAAGGTCTTGTTCCATTCCTCTTCAGGCGCAGGAGTATCAATTACGGTAACAATTTTTGTATCGGACCATTCTGAAGATAGGCATTTGCTATCGATTGCCTTAACTTTGATATTATAAGTCCCCGGATTACGCCAACAGTGAGCCTCGCCTGCAAGGGTGCCAGAATCGACCAAGTCCGATCCAGAAGTCATCCCGTCATCCCAGTCGAAGACGTATTTCACCTGATCGCCGTCAGGATCCGTTGATGATGTCGAAAATTCAATCGACTCGCCTGCGATGCCTTCATCAGGTCCCTGGGGAACAGTGGGAGGTGCTGGAGGTTCATTATCAGATCCTACCTTGATCAGCCAGACGTCATAATTGCCAGAGCCGAAAGAATTAGTGGAACCTCCAATGATGTATCCGCCGTCACTTGTCTGTTGGACGGAATAGCCTGCTTCGGTCTCATACCCTCCGAATCTTTTGGCCCAAACTTCATTCCCGAGAATGTCGGTCTTGGTCAGGACGATCTGTGTATTTGATTCGCCGCGATCACCGCCACAGAGTAATACAATGTAACCACCATCAGTCGTTTGTTGGACGGAATAGCCATGACCAGAGTTGCCTGCCCCACTCAAGGTCTTGTTCCAAATCTCGTTTCCGGCAGAATCGGTTTTGATCAGCCAACCATCGCAATAGTTGTAAGGCTCGTAAGAAGTGTACCCGACTATGACGTATCCGCCGTCGGTAGTCTGCTGAACGGAATATCCTTGTTCAGAGGAGGAACCGCCGAAGGTCTTATTCCACACCTCGTTTCCGAGAGAATCAGTCTTGATCAGCCAGACGTCAGGTCCTCCGGCGCCATAAGAACTGGTGTACCCGGCGATGACGTACCCACCATCGTTTGTCTGCTGGACGGAATACCCGATTTCATCATAGACACTCCCACCAAAGGTCTTGTTCCACATCTCGTTCCCGTCTGAGTCGGTTTTGATCAGCCAGACATTGTGATCTATTCCTCCGCCGAAAGACCTGGTATAACCTGCAATGACGTACCCGCCATCAGTCGTCTGCTGGACGGAATTACCCTCATCATGGCCGGTCCCGCCAAAGGTCTCGTTCCAAATCTCGTTCCCCGATGAGTCGGTCCTGATTAGCCAGACATCATTCGAACCTGCGCCGTAAGACCCTGTATACCCTGCGACGACATATCCGCCATCGGTTGTCTGCTGGACAGATTCGCCCTCATCATGGCTGGTCCCGCCGAAGGTCTTGTTCCAAATCTCTATTCCGGCAGAGTCGGTTTTTATCATCCAGGCGTCATCTAGGCCCGCGCCGAAAGAGCTAGTCCAACCTGCAACGATGTATCCGCCGTCGGTCGTCTGCTGGACGGAATGGCCATGATCATTGGCCGCCCCGCCGAAAGTCTTGTTCCATTCCTCCTCTGGAACTTCTGGAGCGTCAGGATATGTTACATTGAGGACGTACCATCTAAAAGCCTTTCCAAAATTAACATATTCGGAACTGTAATTCATGTCCATATTCACCAAGAAGGTGCCGTTCGGACGTTTTCCACCAATAAGGCCTGTACCCCAGCTATTAAGCATAACCCAATAGCGGTTATTTGGGTCGGTATCGTTGTAGCCTACACAGACAACCGAATGGCCGGCACCCTCCCCCTCAGAATAATTATATTCCTTTCCATTTGCAAAGTCCAGGTCGATAACCTCGTTTTCCGGTTCAGTATGAAAATATGACCGAAAATCGGACCAATTATCTCCTGTTGGCAAGAAGAAATCAAAATAAACCGCTTTTCCGTCAAGAAGAGCAGCTGTAATGTTTTCTATAGCAGTTTCGTTATCAACGAAGGTGATCGGATCCGCCCGGACGGAGATGATCGGATAGTTTCCGGGGTATTCTGATATGCTGCTAGATGGTACTTTTGTTATACAGTTTTTACAAAAACTTGTGTTGTCCATCCATTCGGCGTTATGGTTACTCCATGAGATTTCCATTCCTGTATCGTTATAAAACTTGGCAAACCCATATGGATTACCGCCGCAACAAGCCCAGGATCCACATCTGCTGCAGCTACCGTTGTTATACTTGGAAGTGGCATATTGAACAGAAAGGCGATCTCGGATGGTTCTTCGGACATCAAGGTCGATTTCCATTACGGCAGTTCCTGCCCATATCCAGCAGTTTCCGCAGTTTCCTTGGTCTCGTTCTTCGGGGACGTACTCAAGATGATCTAAGAGGCTAAAGGGCTGTCCCGCTAAAGCCCTGATTTCGGCCACTATCTTCGGATCGGGATAAAAGGGCGTGGCTCTTTTGTCCAGCTCGTTCCATTCTCGTATCTCTTCAGGAGTGAAATGCATGGTAGGATAACTGCGTGTCATCAAAGCGGATCTTATAATCTCGAATCTAACGTTACCAAAATCGTATCGATCTAAACTCTTATCGACAAGGCTTACTTGGTATATCCCGGTGCCGGGGAGGGTCTGATTCCAACCAGGGAGCAGGTCTTCAGCCACAATATAGGAGCCGGGACTCAAGTTGTCAAAACGATACGAACCAAACTCATCAGTGCTAATATTGAGAATTTCGACGCCGTCGCGCATCAACCTGACAGTCCAGTTGGAAAGGCCGGATTCATCTTCATCCTTGATACCATTATAATTCTGATCATCGAAGATTTTACCTCCTATCGAGAGATTCATGGTATCATCAATATGTTCCAGTGATTCGGGCGAGGTATGGGAGACGATGGCTGTATCGTTTTCTAACGCTGAGATATCAGGAACTTCCAGCATGAGGTCGGATAACTCGTATTCGGGAAACGGCTCGATTTCGAGCATAGGAATCGAGGGGTCCATAAGCTCGTCGTCAAAAATTGAATCGTCACTGGTAGACGCTATCATTGAGAACGGAGCCAGACCGATAAGCACCAAAGCTAAGGCTAACTTCCCCTTCATCGATATACCCTCGAACAGTTGTCTATATGATTTTAGTAGAAATAGTTTTCTTTGTGCGCCATGAGAAGTGGGTTATTAGATAGATCGATGTCTAAGCCTGCGAGGCTTTCTATTTAAAAATATATTAATCCGCCGAGTTGCGGACTAAGCTCTAAACATTATACCAGTTGCCTCTGACCGGTACGTGGAAGCTGGCCCCGTAGTAAACGTACTCGTCGGCTACCCCGTCGTTGTCGTTGTCCAGGAACCAGAGGCTGGTCGACGGATCGAATACACCAACGGTATCCGTTCCATCTCCGTCCCAGTCACCCGAAATTGGGATGTGAGTTGAGGCTCCGTAGTAGACGAATTGGTCAGCAACACCGTCGTTGTTGTTGTCCAGGAACCAGAGGCTGGTCGATGGATCGAATACCCCCACAGTATCAGTTCCGTCTCCGTCCCAGTCGCCAACGACAGGCTTGTGAGTTGGTGCTCCGTAGTAGAAGGCGGTATCTGCGATGCCGTCGTTGTCGTGGTCCAAGAACCATATGCCATAGGTTGGATCGAATACACCCACGGTATCCGTTCCATCTCCGTCCCAGTCGCCGGTTACTGGTATATGGAAGCTGGCCCCATAATAGATGAACTGGTCAGCAATCCCATCATTATTGTTGTCCAGGAACCAGAGGCTTGTTGCCGGATCGAATACGCCAACGGTGTCTTTGCCATCCCCGTCCCAGTCGCCAGATATCGGCTTATGAGTTGTAGCTCCGTAATAGAAGGCTTTGTCGGCGATGCCGTTTTTATCGTAGTCCAGGAACCATATGCCGTAGGTGGGATCGAATACTCCAACACCATCGGGAGATATTGCAGGTGGCCCAACTATAATTTGTTTTGAGTTAGCTGCGGTGTAGCTCTCTCCATAAGATGATGACGAAACTGATGTCGATATCGTGTAACTCTGATTTGAGCTTACCATCGGCGCCTGAATTGTCCAGGTAGCTGTCTCGCTGTTTCCAGATCCTGGGTCAACAATTCCCAGAGAGCTCGGATTTGAACCGCTGGCTATGGAGAAGCCAGTTGGAAGATTCAGGCTCGCGCTTACACCGTGGGCCTTTATGTCTCCGGTATTGGTCACTGTCGTCGAAGCTGTAAAGGTTCCGCCGCTGGGGATTGCGCCTGGGACCGAGAGGCTGGCGATCAATGTTGGTGGATTGACTTGAGAAAAGGTCTCCTCTGCGGCCAGAGCATAACTTTCTGAAGTTATGCCTGACGGATAAGAACCTACTGGCTCAATCTTAATAATTGCTGAGGAATATGAAGAATCGGATCTGACCTGCGCCGCATTGTTGAGGCTCGACGTCGAGCTGGAGATGCCGAGGCCGTTCGACTCATCATACAGGTACAGGTCCAGATCGCTCAGGCTGAGAAACTGCGTCGGGAAGCTAGCACCGTTATATACTACGTGTCTGTTCCACACCAGGGTTGCAGTATCTCCACTTACCGCAGGCCCCTTATAGAACTTCTCCACTGCACCTTCGGGCGTTGCCGCCAGGCTTCCGGTATGAACGTCCCCTCTGTGGAAATAAGCATGATCCAGGTCAACGTAACCGTAACCATAAGTGTTGTCCGGACCTGAGGTGCCCAAATCGCCTGCGGTATTTGCCAGAAGTGCTTTGACGGCCTTGGAGTCCCATTGAGAGGCCGCATAATCCAGTATCAGAAGAATGCTTCCGGCGACATGCGGAGCTGCCATACTGGTTCCCGTCTTTTCGACGAAGTCGGCTCCAGTCTCCCAGTGATAGTTGGACGACATTATGAGCGTTCCGGGAGCGGCCACATCCGGCTTCAGCCTGCCGTCTCCTGTGGGCCCCCTGCTGCTTGATGAGAGTATGACATCATCAGATCGCGTTACCGTGTTTTTATCGTTTACGTTGCCTACGGTTATCACATTGTATGCAGATCCGGGATCTGTAACCGTAGTCCCGGCCGGTCCGCTATTGCCGGCAGAAACGGCTATGGGCGTATTGAGACTGAAGACGACTGCGTCCATGTGGTGGCAGGACGCGGTATCACCATTCGAGCCGGGAATTGCGCCGAAGCTGAAGCTTATCACATCTGCATCATCGGTGGGATTGTCGAGGGCCCAATCGACGGCCTCCAGTCGGTCGCTCAATCTCATTGAGCCTCCTCCAGAGTTGGTCAGCCATCCCGCCTTCGCATTGATGAGCACATCAACTCCGTACCCTATGCCTTTATAAGTCGAATTGGTGCTGGCGACGATCCCTGCGCAATGAGTCCCATGTCCTTGCAGATCGTCAGTGGTATCCGGATCGTCGTTGTAGGCTGGATCTGTTGAGCCTGAGGTGTGGAAGGTCCTCGCCAGTTCGACCGAGAGATCGGGATGCGATCCGTCTACGCCTGTATCCACCACCGCGGCGTCCCATGTGCCTCCAGAATATCCAGCACTCCACCAGCTATTTGCATAGATGGCGGATGCGCTCACGTCAAGGCTTGCGTTGAATAATTCATCGTACCAGATGGCGGCGATCGATGGGTCCTGGGAGAGCTCCTCCAGATAACCGATGGGCACGCTTGCAGCTATCGAGTTGTAGATCTTTCCGCTATATCTGATCTCTCCGTCCTGAGCCTCTATATTCCTGATCACCGGAGCCTGTATCTCATCAGCCAAAGGCGCAGACCTCTCAAAGATCTCCCTTCTCATCTGCATCGTCTCCTGATCGAGCCTGGCTCTGGTCTCGTTCAGCAGATCTATTTCCTCTTCTGTGAGCAGCTCCTCTTCTGTGGCGATGACATCCGAGTCTTCGCCAGCGGCGATCATCATGGGCTCTATCCGCTCGTATACCGCCCTGGCCGGGGCTGTGATCTCCTCGAATTTGGGTTCGTAGGCGGCCTGGACTTCGATGCTCACGTTATGCGCAGGCTGCTCGACGAAGGCGATGACGACGGGAATTGTGTCGTTTTTGTTGTCGCTCTCGACGATCTTTCTCAATTTTTCATCTAGTTTCAGGATATTCGGGTCGATTGATAGTCGTTGAATCTCATAATTGAGGATCTCCTCTTTATTGGCGTAAATCGTGCCTTTTTGATCTCCATATATTGCAGATTCATCAATAGGGTCCTTGATGATCTCGAACTTCTCTCCAGTAATGGGGCTTATAAAAAATTCAGAACTTATGTTAGCAAAATTATGTGCTTCAAGGTTTGATACGAGTTCAACCTTGGAGGGCGTTTGTGAAGAGACCTCAATCCACTCCAGACTATCAGATTCATTGTCTAGAGTAGTGTAATTCATGGGTGAGGAAATAGAAGAAGGATAAAAACCTTCGTCCGGGAAGAAAAGATCATCCCCAAGCATTTCCTCATCAAAGGAGAGGTTAAAATCAAAATCGATATTCATGAACTCATCCGCCGAAGTTTGTGGGATAATGATAACCGCAAAAAAAGCACTTAAAAGTACCAGCGATGAAGTTGGAAGTCGGGTCAATTTCATTATTTACCCTCGATTGCTCCTTTTTAGTAAGATATATACCCTTAAGATAAATAATTAATGGATTCTACAAGAGGCTTTCGATTAATCAAAAATCTTATTATCTTGGATAATTTTTAAAATAGTTTAAATCCAATCCAGCAAAATTGTATGAACAAATGTGGTCCTATAAGTATACACAAAAAAATATATTAATCTGCCTAAATAGCAGACTAGATTCTAGACATTATACCAGTTGCCCGTTACCGGAATGTGAGAGCTAGCTCCAAAGTAGACATATTGATCTGCCACCCCATCACTGTCGTTGTCCAGGAACCAGAGGCCGGTCGATGGATCGAATACACCCACAGTATCTGTCCCATCGCCATCCCAGTCTCCAGTTACAGGAATATGGCTGCTGGCTCCATAGTAGACAAATTGATCAGCAACTCCGTCATTGTTGTTGTCCAGGAACCACGAACTCGTAGCCGGATCGAATACGCCCACGGTATCCATCCCGTCACCGTTCCAGTCGCCAACAACCGGCTTGTGGGTTGGTGCTCCGTAGTAAAATGCCGCGTCAGCGACACCATTGTTATCGTAGTCCAGGAACCAGATACCGTATGTTGGATCGAATACGCCCACTGTATCCGCGCCATCTCCATCCCAGTCGCCTGTTACTGGAATGTGAGTGCTGGCACCGTAGTAAACAAATTGATCAGCTGCTCCGTCGTTGTTGTTGTCCAGGAACCATAGACTTGTAGCTGGATCAAATACACCAGCTGTATCCTTCCCGTCACCGTCCCAGTCGCCAGATACCGGCTTATGAGTTGTAGCTCCATAGTAGAAAGCGTCGTCCGCAACGCCGTTGTTGTCATAGTCCAGGAACCATATGCCAAAAGACGGATCGAATACACCCACCGTATCTTTGGTGTATTCTGGAAGCTCATACTCCAGATCGAGGGTCTCCCAGTAGAAGGCAGGTATAGGGTCCGAACCGTCAAGAGAGTAGCAGTCGTAGTTCATGTCCATATCCACGCGGAAGAGCCCGTTGGGACGGTTCGCGTTCGTTCCCCAGCTGTTGACCATGATCCAGTATCGGTTGTTGGGATCGGTGTCGTCGTAGCCAACGCATAAGACCGCGTGGCCTGCACCTTCATCCTTATTCCATGCCTTTCCTGCTGAAAATGTCGGGTCCCAGACGGAGGTCTCCGGCTGCAAATCCCAGAAATCGAAAAAGTTATACCACTCCGCATTCGAAGGCAAGGCGAAACCGAAGAAGACGGCCTTATTCTGGTTGAGCACGTTCTTGATGTTGGATATTGCGGTGGAATTGCCCACATTCCAGGTGGTTATAGCCTGGGCCTCGATCGAGGCGATGGGATAGTCCGGGCTGATGGAAATGGAGCTCGCAGGCACGCTTGATGAGCCATCCGCACAGCTTCTGCCCTGGTCTTGCCAATGGGCGTTGGCGTTGGTCCAGGGAATGGCCTTTCCCATACCTCCATAAAAGTCGGCCACATCCCAGATCGAGCCGCCACAGCATGCCCATTCATTGCCACTCCCACTGTTGAAGTTGGAGTTTAGATACTGAATCGACAGGCGGTCTTTGACTCCTTCCTCGACGGAGAGTCCGATCTCCATAACTCCGGTTCCCGCCCAGACCCAGCAGTTGCCACAGTAGGGTCCCTGATTGCGCTCAGAAGGGGTGTACTGGAGGTGATTCAAGAGGCTGAGCGATCCCATTGGAGAAGCCTCCAGATCCCTTTCTATCTGAGGGTTGAGAAGAGCGCGAGGAGATTCGTTGTACTGGTCTATCCATCTTTGCAGCTCCTCCATGGAGGGACGCATGAGCGGATACCCGATGAGGGCCCGCTCGACGACTCCCCTGGAGTTGCCGAAGTCGTACCTGTGGCCGTTCTTATCCACGAGGGTGATCTGATAGACCCCTCCCCCCGGAGCGGTCTGATTCCACTCGGGCATGAGGTCCTCAGATACCATGTAGCTTCCGGGCCCCAGGCCTTCGAATATGTATCCTCCGAGTTCGTCGGAGGTGACATTGGAGATCTCCGCGTCATCCCGCGCCAGCCGGATCGTCCAGCCGGAAAGACCGGGCTCTCCGGCTTCCATGACGCCGTTGCTGTTTGCATCATGGAATACTGTGCCGTTTATGAAGAGCGAGTCCGTGATCTCTTCAGGTCCGATTTCACCGACGGAGTAATCGGATTCATTTGCCGATAACGAAGGAGTTAGCAGCATCGCAAAGATGCTTAAAACCCCCACGCATAAAAGCGGCAAACTGTTGGTCGATCTTCGAATCATAATTTATCACCATCTCCCCTTTGCAGCTGTCATTTGGATTTTATTCCATATGACTAAATCCTATTCACCCTTCCAGAGATATAAACTTTTTCCTAGATTAAATAACGAATATGACACCCCTTTAATTCGATCACCTAATGTATTTAATTCAAAATAATATTGATCCTTTCTAAATAATTTTTGTATAATGCGCATAATACTATTTTCCAGCGTCGGCAAGATCTCTAGAAGTTCTCGAGCATAGTATTGCATCGCCGAATGTCAGACTGTTGCTTTCAAAATGGAGAGCCGACCGTATTGCATCATGAAACTTCAGCAAAGCATCGCTCTGAAAGATTGCTCGGGTATGAGCTTCCCATATCCGAAGTTTGCAGGTGAAAGGTCTTGCCCTCGACCCTTGCAGCATATAGACAGATCTTCTCCCCTATTTGGTGGAGAAGTTGGAGATGAAATCCAAGCCCGGCAAGTCAAACTCCTTTTGGCCAGCGCCATCCCAGTCGAAGGAGCGATTCACCACATCTCAATCGAATTCGATGGGCGAGGTTGTAGCCGCGGTCGACATGGGCTCCAGCCATAGATGGGTCCTGATTGTATCTGCGAATCTTTTGATCAAGGAGTCTCGGAACCAGGCTCCGATCTCAACGAGGCGGGGTCACCCAGGCAGAGGAACATTAGCGTTGTCGTCTGCAAACGAGCTTGTCTCGTACCTTGCGATCACCTCGACCAGGCATAGTCCGCGATCTGGCAGAAGCTCGCAAATTCCCTCCTTACCGATGGCGTCAAAGAGGCATCGATCTGAGCAGCGTCACGCTCCGGAGAAGCGGCTTGCCCTCGGGAACGCCTCCGTCGATCCATCATCCTTTGCCAGCACCTCCGCGAGTCATCCCGTCCGGTCCAGGGCGGGGTTGTAGGAGGTGACGCTGAAGACTCCGGGATCGCCATCGCCGTCATTCAGTCTTCTTGGGTGTGGGAAGCGCCGTAATCCTCGCTCGTCCAATTCCATCCGGACTCCCCTCCTTTTGGAGCAAGAGGGGTTCGCCGAAGGTCCGGGATCTCTCAGACCTTATTGTACATATCGCTAGCTAAATATTTCACAATCAGGGCGAATAAGTGGACAAAACAGAAAAAGTTATATCCCAATCTCCCCCGAAATACCCTCATGGGCGAATATCTGGTGAGATGTCCGGGTTGCGGATATGTGCAGCCGCCCCACGCTCTCGCCTGTCAAAATGACGACTCACTCCTCAGAACCGAGTATCTTACAAAAAGGCTAACCCTTCGTGACGATCTTCCGGGGCTCTGGAAGTTCTACGACTGGCTCCCGGTGAAGATGCCCCTGCGGGGGTCGGGGGAGAAGCCGGTCACCTATCGGAGCCAGGGGCTGTCCCGGGAGCTGGGCCTGGCCAACCTCTTCATCAGCTTCAGCGGCTACTGGCCCGAGCGGGGGGGGAAGATGACCACCTGCAGCTTCAAGGACCTGGAAGCTCCGCCCATGGTGGAGAGGATGGCCGAGCGAAAGGACGGCCAGATCCTGGTGGTCGCCTCGGCGGGGAACACCGCCCGGGCCTTCGCCCAGGCGGCCTCGGAGGCAGAGATCCCCCTGGTCCTGGTCGTCCCCTCCTCGGGGCTGGGCAGACTCTGGATCTGCCGGGAGCCCTCGGACTCCATATGCGTGGTCTCGGTGAAGGGCGACTACACCGAGGCGATCGACCTCGCCGGAAGGCTGGCCGAGAATCCTCGGTTCGTGGGCGAGGGAGGGGCGAGGAACGTGGCCCGGAGGGACGGGATGGGGGTGGTGATGCTGGACGGCGTCCTCACCATGAAGGCCCTCCCCAAGCACTACTTCCAGGCTGTGGGGAGCGGGACCGGCGGGATCGCCGCCTGGGAGGCGTCGATCCGGCTGATCGAGGACGGCCGCTTCGGCCCGGCTCTCCCCAGGCTCCACCTGGCTCAAAACGCCCCCTGCGCCCCCATCTATGCAGCCTGGACCGGCTCCGGGATGGACGCCGGTCTCTGCCCCGCAGGGATGTACGACGACGTCCTCTTCAACCGAAAGCCGCCTTACGCCGTCAAAGGCGGGGTCAAAGACGCCCTGGAGGAGACGCAAGGCCTGGTCTACGCCGTCTCAAACCGGGAGGCGGCCCTCGCCCAGCGGGTCTTCGAGGAGTCTGAAGATATCGATATTCTCCCCGCGGCGGCGATCGCGGTCGCAGCCCTCCAAGAGGCCGTGCAATCCGGGACGGTCGAAGAAGACGATCCCATTCTGCTCAACATCACCGGGGGCGGAGTCTCCCGGGCGAAGGAGGAACTGGAGATGTTCACCCTCAAATCCGACCTCGAGGCCGATCCCTCGGCCCTCTCATCTGAATCTTCATCCGACAGCGTTCGGGGCGACCTTGGAGCCGAGATCTTAGAGATCCTGAAACGGGGGGCCTGAACCATGACCACGGACAGAGCCTGCAAGCTCGCCGTCATCGGCGGGGTGGACAAGGACGGAAATCCGGACCAGGTGGAGAGGCTGGAGATGCATCGTGGAGAGATCATCGGGATCGTCGGCCCCACCGGCTCGGGAAAGAGCTCCCTCATCGCCGACATCGAGCAGTTCGCCCAGGGGGACACACCTTCGGGGAGGAAGATCCTGATCGACGGATGCGAGCCCAAAGCCGAGACCAGATCCGACCCCCGAAAGAAGCTGATCGCCCAGCTCTCCCAGAACATGCACTTTCTCGCCGACATGAGCGTGGAGGAGTTTTTGCGGATGCACGCCAAGAGCAGGGGGAGGGATCCCCAGGTGGTGGGCAGAGTGATCGAGCTGGCCAACACCCTCACCGGTGAGCCGGTCCATCCCCACCACCATCTGACCATCCTCAGCGGCGGCCAGTCGAGGGCCCTCATGACCGCCGACATCGCCGTGATCAGCGATTCACCCATCGTCCTCATCGACGAGATCGAAAACGCCGGGATCAAGAAGAAAGAAGCCCTGGAGCTTCTCGCGGGCGAGGGTAAGATCGTCGTGGTGGTGACTCACGATCCCATGCTGGCCTTGATGACCTCAAGGAGGATCGTCATGAAGAACGGCGGGATGGTGAGGGTGATCGAGACCAGCTCATCCGAGCAGAAGGTCTGCGAGGACCTGGCCAAAGTCGACGACTGGCTGATGAACCTGAGGGAGACGATCCGGCGGGGCGAGGTGGTGGTGGGGGCAGCGCTTTGAAGCTTGCAGTGATCGCGGGAACCCCCGGCTCCGGCAAGACCTCTGTCCTCATCCACGCCGCAAAGAGCCTCCAGAGGGAGGGGGTCAGGCCTGCGGTGGTCAAGATCGACTGTCTCTGGACCGAGGACGATAAGAGGTTCCAGCGGCTGGGGGTCCCCGTCGCCGTGGGCCTGGCCAAGGACATGTGTCCGGACCACTACTCGATCTACAACGTCGACGAGATGCTGGAGTGGGCCCGTGGCGAGGAGGCTGACGTCCTGCTGAACGAGACCGCGGGGCTCTGCCTCCGCTGCGCCCCCTACCCCGACCTGTGCCTTGCGGTCTGCGTCATCGACGTCACCACCGGGCCCAACGCCCCCCTCAAGGTGGGACCTCTTCTGACCACGGCGGACGTGGCCGTGGTGACCAAGGGGGACATGGTCTCCCAGGCCGAGAGGGAGGTCTTCCGGGAGAGGATTCTGGAGGCGAATCCCGGCTGCAGGATCGTCGAGGCCAACGGCCTGTCCGGCAAGGGGGCGGCGGAGCTGGCCGAGCTGATCAGGGAAGGCCCCGAGGTCGGCGACCAGATGCTCCTGCGGCACAATCCGCCGCTGGCCATCTGCACCCTGTGCACCGGGGAGCTCCGGGTATCGAAGGAGCATCACCGGGGCGTCCTCCGCCACCTGGACGGGTTCATGGAGTACTCCGGGGAGTAGAGGTCCGGGATTAAAGGTCCGGGGAGTAGAGGGCTGTAGTTCCCGGCCACCGACCATGGACGGAGCAAGCGAGATGGAGCAGGCGAGATGAAAAAGATGGAAGGGCTTCTGCCCGGCTACAACTGCGGCGAGTGCGGGTTCAAGAGCTGCCGTGGGTTCGCGAGGGCCCTCTTGAAAGGCACCGACCGGGGAAGAGAGATCGAGATCGACCTCTGCCCTCACCTGGGCCTGGAGAAGCACCGGGAGAAGAGGGCCGAGATGGAAGGGATCCTTCTCCGGCTCCGAAGCCGACAGGGCGAGGGGCGAGAGGGCGAAGAGGAAGGGGCCGAGATCCGGGGGGTGATCGACGGCCTGGCCGCGGACTTCGCCCTGGCGCCCCTCCCCGGCGAGCCCTCCTGTCGCGAGGACGTCCACCCCTTCGACCGGGATCTGGAGTTTGAGGTCGGAGACGTCCTCCGCTACCGACCCCTGGGCTGTCCGGTAACTCATTTCGGGAAGGTGATCAAGATCGACCACGGCCTGGTAACAGTCCACATGGTGGGGCCCCGCCACCTCCTCGGCGACGAGAACTTCGCCCCCAAGGACGTGGGGGTCTGCCTGGTGGCGGCCTTCGAGGGGATGGTCAGCAAGGGCCGGGTCCCCGAGGTGGGGGAGACGGTGAGCTTTCTTCCCGAGCACTGCATGATGCAGAAGGTCCATTCGGGGATGATCGTCCACTCCGAGGGGAGGATGGTCAGGATCGAGAGCATCGATCTGAAGGTGTGGTAAACTACCCCCCTTTAAAAGGGGGGGCTTTCTGTAGCCCTGGAATCTTTTCTGCCTTGGTTATGCAGAACAACCCCGGACCTCCGGGCTGGTTTACAACAGCCCCAAGATCAGCAATGTTTCGAGCCCCGTTAAAGTCTGCATCGCCGCACCAACCACAAGAAGGACAATAGAACTCCTTTCCGTTCCTGTTTCCTATGTGATGGCACTGGTGGCAAGTTTTGCTCGTATAGGCAGGCTCTACCAGAATTACTGGGATACCAGCAGCTAGAGCCTTGTAGCTCACGAACTCCTTGAGCTGGTAGAACGCCCACTTGTGGAGCGATTTCATCCGACGATTAGAAGTCTGCCTGATACCTGAAAGATCTTCTAACGCGATCGCAGACTCAGTTTCAATGGCTCTCTGAACTATGTTTTTGCTGATCCCATGGTTAACCCATTTCTGGAACCTTTGCTCCTTTCCCGACAGCCGTTTCAGAAGTTGCCTGCATCTCCGTCTGGAACTTCTTGTGCCCTTCGAGGCTTTCCTTTGGAGGTCAGTTCGCAGTTGGGCGAAATGTTCTCTCACTCTCTTGATCTCGGATCCTGAGTACATCTCACCTTCTGAAGTTACCACTAGGTCAGTTATCCCAAGATCAACACCGATCACCTTATCGGTCTTGATAGGATCGGGAGCTTCGAATTTGACTTGGATATCGATATAGTAGCCGGATTGCTTCTTAACCAGCGTTGCCGACGTTGGGCTCTGCCCTTTCAACAAGTTCCGTTGGTAGTTCCCGATATCAAGAGGAATTCGTTCCCTACCATGCAGAAGAGTTAAGCTCACTTTTTCGTCGGCTTTACGATACTGGAATATCCTCTGATCGTAATTGATACTGGTAGGATGGAATTCTTCGATCTTGTTCCTACCGGCAGTCTTGCGATTCGCGGCCACTCGATCAATGGCCCTGATGGTCAGATTCGAAGATAATCCGAACTTCTCTCTAACTTCCTGGTAGATCATGTGCTGAATTCGAATTTTGCCCTTAATCTTTGGATCAACGTTCTGATTGATCCAAGTACAAGCTTCGGCAAAAGCTTTCAAAGTATCTTCTATAGTTTTAGCTTGGTCATCAGAGGGTTTGAGCTTACATATCACGGTTAAAACCTGATCTACCATCGTGTCACATGTTACATTACAGTCTTAAATATGTTTCTGTGCATAGGGCAGTGGATTAGGCACGCATTCCTCTCACGATTAAAAAGTCGCGAGCATCCTGCTGAGTTTATCGTGAACGAATCGTACCATCCCCGCCCTTTGAACCTTGGATATCCCGGTTTTTCGCCAGATTTTACCCGTCTAAAGAACGCATTGAATGCAAGGTCCACCCGTTCTTGGACGTTCTGGAGGACTTGAGAATGGACTTCATTCAATTCAGGTCTTTCTGTCTTCCACGTAGGGAGCTTGTTGTGCGTATCGAATTTTGGTGACCGTTTTGCCTTCTAGCTCCCATGAGTCTTTTCGGAATGCCAGGGTTTGATTGTAAACCCATCTTCACAAGTCCAGCGTCCGCTCCATCCTCGATCTCTGAGATCTGGTGGGGATAGATCCGGTATTTGAACGACTTGCGCATAATGGTTTAAGATGCTAAATAATATTTATAGATTGGGCATAAATCTGGGAGGGGCTCTAAATCCCCGGCCTGAAGATCGGGGTTTTACGCCCCTATCCACTCTCCGTTAACTATAATACTATGATGCGACGAGATAAAAAATGGATACAGAAATGCCGGGCGCTGGTTGCGGCCTCGGATCGAATGAGGCGCCGCCTTCTCTGAACCTGGAGTGGGCATCTGATGGCGAATGATCTTTCAGAGGACGATCTGAAGAAAGGGACTCCGATGCCAGGTCGACGGCGTCTATGAGGTGGCGCCGGTTCCGGCAGGCTCCGGGAGACGTTGATGACGGGACCTGGACGGTTCAAGCGCGAGTTCAAGATATTAATTTCAAGAGGTGAAGTGGATGAAAATCGGCATTATTCCTTGCAGTTCGGCCCCGAGAGGGCTGAAGATCTTATTTGGATGCCTCATGTTATGCCTTCTGACTTTCATGCCGGCGGCGGCCCAGGATGAAAATACGACCACGGGCGTAGATGCTGCCCAGGATGAGAATCTCACCTGGATCGGTGGGGACCTCTACGATTATGCAGAGCTCAGCTTCGCCGTCCCTAAGGAAGTTGAGGAAATCGTGGAGGCCGAATCCCTCGAAGAGGGAAATTACTCTCAGGGGAGATATGTGCTGGCATCCCTCCTCTTCAACCAGAGCAGAGTATTCGTCCTCCTCCTCTACCCTTGCGATCCCCCTCTCGGAGAGCTTGACGCCCTGGGCCTGAAAGCAGCCGCTGAGAGCTTCGACTCTGGGCTCAATCGGACCGTTTACAGCCCCGACCCCTACTTCATCGGCGACCGGCCCGCCATCTGGGGAATGATCGAAAACCAGGCTCTGGTCGTCTACCAGCCGTCCAACCTGACCACTTCCGTAATTTCAGTAATATACATAGACGGGAACGTCACCGAGGACGTGGTGGTCTACTTCCCCGACTCTCTCCGGATAGTCCTCAACGAGAGCAGCTCACCCCTCTGGCCCGGCTACTGCGAGGGGCTTGAGACGGGCGAGGCGGGATCTATCGAGGCCGCAAACCAGACCGAAGAGGTCGCGGCGCCGGTGGAGGCGGTGGTGAATGAGACCGGGCCTGCAGAAGTGGCGGAGCAGGCAGTCAGCGAAGCCGAAGAGGTTGCAGAGACGGAGCAGGCCGTCAGCGAAGCCGAAGAGGTTGCAGAGACGGAGCAGGCCGTGAACCAGACCGGGCCGGGTCCCAGCGCAGAAGATACCCAGGCCGTACTTGGAGATGTCAAGAGTCAGCTCGAAGAGAAGTTTGGCAGAAAGTTCCCTTGAAGGCCGCCTCTTCCGGCCTTCAAATCCCCATTCTTTTCCCTTCTGCCCTTTACTTGCGGAAAACCCATGTTTCGGATCTACGACCTAAAGAGCGGAGACTCCTGGAGATCGAGATCAATATTTAAGTGAATGGGATCAATAACGGGATCAGAATGAGCGGAATCGATCCCAGCCGGGCCGTATATGCGGGGATGAAACGGGCAGGCATAGACTTCGTCGCCAGCGTCCCTTGCGTCAACCTCGATTGCCTGATCGCCATGGCTGCATCCGACCCGGATACAAGGCACCTCCCCGTCACCCGGGAGGAGGAGGGGGTCGGGATATGCGCGGGGGCATATCTCGGAGGAAAGAGGCCCGCCCTCCTGATGCAGAACTCGGGGCTCGGAAACAGCATCAACGCCCTCGCCTCTCTGAACCGCCTCTACAGGATCCCGCTCCTCCTAATCATCAGCCATCGAGGCGGCGAGGGGGAGACGATCGCGGGCCAGATCCCCATGGGCAGGCTGACGCCCGCACTCCTGGAGGCCATGGAGATCCCCCGGTTCGCGCCCGACCCCTCGGAGGCCGAGGAGATCGTGGCCCGAGCCGCAAAGATCGCCTGGGCCGCGGGCACGCCGGCGGCGGTGCTGCTGGAGATCCAGTTCTGGAGGGGGCGCTCTTTATGATGAAGAGGATCGAGGCCATCGCCATCATCGCCCAAGAGGCCGAGCGCCAGGACGCCCTTCTGGTGGGCAACATCGGCTATCCCTCCCGGGAGCTGTACGCCGTCGGCGATCGCCCCTCTAACTTCTACATGTTGGGGTCCATGGGCCTCGCCTCGTCCATCGGCTTGGGCCTCGCCCTGGCCCGGCCGGACCGGAGGGTCATCGCCATCGACGGCGACGGCTCCGTTTTGATGAACCTGGGAAGCCTCGCCACCATCGCCGATCAGAGGCCGAAGAACTACCTTCTGGTCATCCTGGACAACGGCTGTTACGGCTCCACCGGATGCCAGCCGACCTGCACCTGCAGGAGAGCGGACCTGGCCCGGATCGCTGAGGGCGCCGGAAACGAGGTGAGGATCGCCGGAACGGAGGAGGAGCTTAGAAAGGGGCTCGCCGAGAGGGGGGTCCTGGTGGTGAAGGTGGAGATGGGGAACGCCGCCGTTCCGGTGATCGATCTATCCCCCGAGGAGATCATCGGTCGGTTCACGAAGGTCTCGCTCCTCAGGGCCTCTACCTGGAAGGAGATCGTCTTCGTCCCAAAGGGCTCCAGATCGATCAGGTTCCAGGTTATGACGCCGTCATCGTACGACGAGAAGGGGATCGAAGAGCCGACGAGCCTCATCCCGTCGGGGAGGTGGTGGGTGACGGCGACTACCCTCGGCGTATCTGCCTCGTTTCGGATGGTCAGGTTGTAGTTGACTCGTTTGGGATCGTCGGCATCGATCCTTCCGGTCATCGTCGCCGAGATAGCGTCCGGAAGGCAGCAGAGCTCCCCTCGATCGATGGTGGAGAAGTTTGTGGCGTTGACCCAGTCGCCGTTGTAGCCTCCCGAAGCCTCAACCCTGTTGAAGAGATCGCCATCCATACTATCGGTTACGTCCGCCGTCGGCGAGGCGGACACCAATTCTACGGGTCCGGTGAAGATGTCCTCAACCACTACGTTTACAGGAGCGGGGCTGACGTTGTTGCAGACTGTGATGGCGTATGTGATCTCCTCGCAGGGCTTTGAGGTCTTTTTATCCCCAGTCTTGGAGACCGCCATGCCGCCGTATGCCAGTTCGTAGTTCTCAATCGGCTCCATCAGGCGGCGTCGGCCCAGAGGACGAGCCTCGATACCAGGTCGATCCCTTCAGGGGCCACCTTAGCTAATCTCGGACATCCTCAAACTTCTCCCAAAAAAATGTTTTTCCGCTCAGAAATCGAAGAGAGACCTCTGGCGGTCGTCCTTCTCCGGCTCCGTCACCTCGGAGCCCTGGCCAAGGTTGGCGGATGCCGCTCCGCCATCATCGACAGGCCCCTCCGGCTCCTCATCCAGATCCGAGGCCTTCGAGCCCGCCTCGTAATCCTCTTCGTCGAGAGCGTCCTTTTTGGTCTTATCCGCCCTTCGAGGCCGCTCCCTCTTTTCGGCCTGCTCCGGCTTTGAAGTTCCGCCCCAGGCGATCTCTATCTCCGAGACCCTCTCCTCTTCGAGGAGCTCCTGGGCCGCCTCGTAGAGCTTCGCCACCTTCTTGGTCGTCGGCTTAGTCCCCATCAGGAGGGCGATCTCCTCGACGGAAAAGTCGAGGAGGGCCGCCACCTTCGGCCCTGTCTCCGGATCTTTGAGGAGGAGGGCGAAAAGCCCCATCATCTCGCTCCTGGCCATCCGAGAGCTGATGTGACAGTGGCCTCCGATCTTCTTCGCCGCCGAGTCCCGGACCTGCCTTGCGCCCTTGGTCTGGCCCATCCTCCGCCAGTAGCTCGGGGGCCGGAAGGGGATGTATCCCCCCTTCTTCTCGGTCCGGGCGGACTGGACGCCTCCGGTCATCATGAAGGAGGCGTACCGCCACAGGCCGTAGTTCTGACGCCGCCGGACCCGGCCGAGGAAGACGTCGGCCCTTGAGAGCCGATCGTATCCTCTGGCCAGATCTCCGGCGTTGTAGACCTGGGGGAGGTTCTCGTCGACCCAGTGGACCAGGTCCTCGGGGCTCTCGTCTAATGTCCAGGCGATCTTGACCGCCTCGGAGGGGCTGGAGCCTCGCAGAATCTTGGCCACCCCGTCGAAGATGGAGGCCTTGGAGTCCCGGACGCCCGTCGCCACCTCGCCGACGTCGAGGGCTCCCTCCAGGGCCGCCTGGAGGTCGTTTACGGCGCTTCGGAGGTCGCCATTGACATTATCGGCGATCTCCTCGATCATCTCCGGGGTGCATCCCGCCTTTTCGGCCCGACATATGTCTCTCAGCGCCGAGATGACGGTGCTCTTCCTGATGGACCTGAACTGGATTCCCAGGGTCGCCTCTCTCAGGGGTTTTGTCAGGCCGTAGTAGTCGTTGGCGATCAGGATCACCGGCTGGTCGGTCTCTCGGACCAGCCGCAGCATCGCCGCCGAGCCTCCCCGGTCCGCAGAGCCGTAGAGGTTGTCGGCCTCGTCCAGGATGACCAGCCTCTTTTTGCCGGAGAAGGTCATCATCCTGGAAGCGGCGCCAGCTACCTTCTGAATGGCGGCGGCGGTCCTGCTATCGCTCGCGTTCATCTCGATCTGGTCCCAGCCCAGCTCCTCGGCCAGGGCCAGGGCTGCGGAGGTCTTCCCCACTCCGGCGGGGCCGTAGAGGACGACGGCCCTCTTCTCGGGAACCCCCCCCTCCCAGGACCGGGCCCAGGCCTCCAGATCCGAGACGGCCTTGCCGTTTCCCAGGACCTCTTTCAGGGATTTGGGCCTGTACTTCTCCGTCCACTTGATGGCTGCCATCTACCAGACGCCCTCTCTGCCGGTCATCTCCTCGACCTCGATCTCCCAGATCACCATGGGCATCTTCTCCATATCCTCCCGGCGGAAGTTCTTGCCCCCGTGGCCTGCCATCACCCTTCTGGTGAATATATCAAAGAGCCTCTCTTTCGCCTCCGAGTCCGTTGAGAGGCGGACCCTGCCGGAGGCGATGACGCTCTTCCACCTCCCGCCCTCGGCACGGTCCACCTCGAAGGAGACCCTGGGGTTCGCCCTGACCAGGTCCAGCTTCTTTCCTCTCAGGCCGGAGTGGAGGAGGATTTTGCCCTCTGCGTAGACGTAAGACATGGGCACGACGTAGGGCTCGCCCTCCGCTGAGAGGCCGACCCTCCCGAACCTGGAGCTTGCGAGCATCTCCTCGCACTCGGCCAAAGACATCTCCCTCGGTTTCATGTTTTCAGTATCAGGATCCGGGGCTATTAAATTCTTCTTCCCCGGCCCCGCCAAAGGTTTTTAGCCTCGGGCCGCCAAACCTGCGGCGATGTTCAAGAAGATTCTGATCGCCAACCGTGGGGAGATCGCCATCCGCATCATGCGAGCCTGCCGCGAGCTCGGCATCTCCACCGTCGCCGTGTACTCCGAGGCCGACAGAAACGCCCTCTTCGCCAAGTACGCCGACGAGGCGGTCTTCGTGGGCCCCTCGCCGGCTTCCCAGAGCTACCTCCGGATCGACAAGATCCTGGATGCGGCAGAAGAGACCGGAGCCGAGGGGATCCACCCCGGTTACGGCTTCCTCTCCGAAAACCCCGTCTTCGCCCGGGCTTGTGAGGATAAGGGGATCGTCTTCATCGGACCCACCAGCCGATCCATCGACAAGATGGGGTCCAAGATCGCCGCTCGAGAGATCATGAAGAATGCGGGCGTTCCCATCGTCCCCGGGAGCGAGGGGGGGATCCGAGATCCGGAAGAGGCGATCGAGCTGGTGGAGTCCATCGGATACCCGGTGATGCTTAAGCCTGCAGCCGGAGGCGGCGGGATCGGGATGAAGATCGTCTGGGAGGACAAAGACCTCGGCCCGGCCCTCAATTCGGCGAGGTCGATCGCCAAATCCGCCTTCGGCGACGAGACCGTCTACATCGAGAAGTACCTCACAGACCCGAGGCACATCGAGTTTCAAATCCTGGCCGACTCCAGGGGGAAGACCATCTACGTCTCCGACCGGGAGTGCTCGATCCAGAGGCGTCACCAGAAGCTGATCGAGGAGTCTCCCTCTCCGATCATGACCCCCGAGCTGCGGGAGGAGATGGGATCGATCGCGGTCCGGGCGGCGGAGGCGATCGACTACAGGTCCGCCGGAACTGTGGAGTTCATGTACTCAAGGGGCGACTACTACTTCCTGGAGATGAACACCAGGCTCCAGGTCGAGCATCCCATCACCGAGATGGTGACCAGCGTCGACCTGGCCAAAGAGCAGATCCGGATCGCCGCCGACGAGCCCCTGGCCTACTCCCAGGACGAGATCGAGATCCGGGGCTGGGCCATCGAGTGCAGGGTCAACGCCGAGGACCCCCTCAACGACTTCACCCCCGCCCCCGGCAGGATAAAGAGGTACAGAAGCCCCGGAGGCCCCGGCATAAGGGTCGACAGCGGCGTCTACGCCGGTTTTGTCATCCCGCCCTACTACGACTCCATGATATCCAAGGTGGTGGCCATGGGGAGGGACAGGAAGGAGGCGATCGCCCGGATGGAGCGGGCTCTCTACGAGTACATCGTCACCGGGGTCCAGACCAACATCAACTTCCACCTGGCGGTCCTCCGCCACGAGAGGTTCAGGCGCGGCGACATCAACACCAACTTCCTCAAGGAAGAGGCGATTATGGAAGAGGTGAAGAAGGTCGCAGAGGCGGAGCGGGAGAAGGGGCTCTCCCTCGCCTCGGCCCTGGGCGCCGACACCCGGAAGGTGGCGGCCATATCCGCGGCCGTGGGAGCCTACATGGCCCAGCGCGAACCCGCCTCCGAGGAGTAGGTCGACCCTTGAGGAGGAGAGAGATCAAGAGGGTTCTCCTGGAGGAGCTCGGGGACTGGATCAGTGGCGAAACGCTGGCCGAATCCCTGGGCGTCAGCCGGGCCGCCGTCTGGAAGCAGGTTCAATCCCTCCGGGCCGAGGGGTACGATATAGAGGCCTCGAAGAGGGGGTACAGGCTCGGGTCCGTGCCCGACCTCCTCAGCGAAGATCTGGTGGGATGGGGGCTGAAGACCAGGTTTGTAGGAAGGACGATCTTCATCTTCCCCTCTCTCACCTCCACCAACGCCGAGGCCAAGAGTATAGCCGCCTCGGCCGAGGAGGGGACGGTGATCGTCTCCGAGGTCCAGACCTCCGGCAGGGGGAGGATGGAGCGGCCCTGGCTTTCTCCTCCAGGCGGCGTCTGGATGAGCATCATCTTGAAGCCCAGGATCCACCCCTCCCTCGCCTCCAGGGTGAACATCGCCGCAGCCGTCGCTGCGGCAAGGGCCCTTGAGTCCCTCTACGGCCTCGAGGTCAGGATCAAGTGGCCCAACGACCTCCTGGTTGGAGAGAAAAAGATCTGCGGAATTCTGACGGAGATGGGAGCGGAGATGGACCAGCTGGAATACGCCGTGGTGGGGATCGGGATCAACGCCAACCTCGACCCCGACCTCCTGCCCAAAGAGTGGGGGGCCACCTCCATATCCGGGGAGCTGGATAGAGAGGTACTCCGGGCACAGCTCATCGGAAGAGTCCTGGAAGAGGTGGAGAGGGCCTGCGAGGAGGTGGACGGGCCCTTTGAAGGGCTTCTTGAAGAGTGGTCCCTCCGCTCCGGGACCTTGGGCCGAAGGGTGAGGATCACCACCAGGAGCGGGGAGTTTGAGGGGGTTGCAGAGGCCCTGGAGGACGACGGAGCACTTGTGGTGAGAAGGGACGATGGCGACATGGTGAGGGTCTTCGCCGGGGACTGCATCCACCTCAGAGCGGGGGCAGAGCAGGCAAATGGTGTTAGCGTGGATTCCCGCCGCCTCGGTCACGGCTCTGGCGTAGGGTATTTGTAACTGGAGATTTTTGAGATGAGATGGGGTCATAGATGAAGCGCAAGGTCGAGGTGAGGGGGATAGCCAGGGATACGCTCTACTTCATCCTCGAGGCCTCCAGGTCTACCCTGCCCGTGGAGTTTGCCGGGCTTCTCAGGGCAGAGGACGGCGTCATCACCGAGGTGATCATGCTCCCCGGAACCGAGTCGTCCAGCAAGAGCGCCCTGGTCCGGCTTTACATGCTCCCCAACATGAGGATCGCGGGATCGGTCCACAGCCACCCTTCCCCCAACATCCGCCCCTCTCAGGCGGACCTGATCTTCTTTTCCAAGACCGGCGACTACCACATAATTGCCGGAACCCCGTTCGACATGGAGAGCTGGACCTGCTACGACAGGACGGGACGCGAGAGAGACCTTCCCGTCCTGGACGTGGAGGTCGGGGAGGAGGATGAGGACTGGTTTGATTAGAGTTCTGGCCACGGGAACCTTCGACCTCCTCCATCCAGGCCACCTCATGTACCTGGAGCAGTCCAGGGCCCTGGGGGACGAGCTGGTGGTGATCGTGGCCAGAGACGCCAACGTCAAACACAAGCCTAGGCCCATCATCCCCCAGGACCAGAGGCTTTTGATGGTATCGGCCTTGAAGACGGTGGACAGAGCGATCCTGGGAAGCGAATCGGACATGTTTCAGCCCATAGAGGAGCTGGAGCCGGACGTAATCACCCTGGGGTACGACCAGCACTTCGACGTCGTCCTCCTCAAAGAGGAGCTGGCGACCCGGGGGATCGACGCCACGGTGGTGAGGCTGGAGGAGCACGACCCCTGTCCCCTCTGCAGCTCCCGGATGATAGTGGCGAAAGCTCTGGCCGAACGTTGCCCCAGAGGAGGTCAGATCTCCCCCAGGGCTGATCGGCGTTCCCGTTGAGGTTGAAGAGCGAACTTTATGGACTTCGGATCTTGCAGCAAAGCGCCAGTTACTTATACCGACCGTCCCTCCTTGCCGACAATATGGCCCCTAAAGTCGCAGTCGGCGGCACCTTCGACCCCATTCATGACGGCCATCTCGCTCTTTTGAGGAAGGCCTTTGAGGTGGCCGGAGAGGAAGGAGAGGTGGTGATCGCCCTGACCTCGGACAGGATGGCCAAAAGTCAGCGAATCCGCCCCGTCCGAGACTTCGATACCAGGGTCGAAAACCTCAAGGCGGCCCTGAAGGATCATCTGGGGGAGGGCCGGTTCGAGATCGAGATGCTTCACACCTTCTACGGCTCGGCGATCGAGGAGGACTACGATGCCATCGTCGTCTCGCCGGAGACGGAGCCGATGGCCTGCAACATCAACGAGATCAGGAGGGAGAACAACCTTTCCCCCCTCAAGATCGTGAGGATCGATTACCAGCTGGCCGAGGACGACATCCGGATCTCATCCACCCGGATCTGCGGGGGCGAGATCGACTCCCATGGGAAGATGCTGGTCTAGGCGGCTGACCCAGGCCTCGCCGTCAGAAGTGACGGATTTCTGCCCGGCCGGATCCGGCCGACGACCATCGGCGACCGTAATCCATATCAACTCACACAATAAAAAGGCAAAGCATGAAGCTTCGCCTCCTCGCGCTCTTCGCGCTCTTTTCGATATCCTTTGTGCCCGCCGTGGGGGAGAGGTATGCGGAGGACAATCCGCTATACCCTCTGGCCTGGTACAACAAGGGCGTCGCTCTCTCGGAGCTGGGCAGATACGATGAAGCCATCAGCTGCTATGACAACGCCATCGAGCTGGACCCGGAGTACTCTCTCGCCTGGAACAACAGGGGAATCGCCCAGTCCGCCCTGGGAAGCCGCGAAGAGGCCCTGGACTGCTACAACCGTTCCCTGGAAATAGATCCGGATTATGCGCCGGCCTGGAACAACAGGGGGGTCGTCCTGGAGGCCCTGGGCAGATTCGACGAGGCCCTGGCATCCTACGATAAGGCACTGGAGATCGATCCCGAGTACAGCCTGGTCTGGAGCAACAAGGGAGGTATCTTCTACGACCGGGGAGATTACAACAGCTCCATCGACTGCTACCAGCGTGCCGTCGAGATCGATCCGGAGATGAAAGAGGCCTGGAACAGCCTGGGTCGATCCCTCTATGCCCTGGGCTCGTACAACCGGTCCATAGAATGTTACCAGGAGGCCCTCGGGCTCGACCCGGGCTACGCCTCGGCCTGGAACAATATGGGGATCGCCCTGGGAACCCTGGGACGCCACCAGGAGGCCCTCGACTGTTACCAGGAGGCGCTGAAGATCGACCCCGCCCACGTCATGACCCTCTACAACAAGGGGATCGCCCTGGGGATTCTGGGACGGCAGGAGGAGGCGATAGAGAGCTACGATCAGGTCCTCCGCCTCGATCCGAACAGCTCTCAGGCCTGGTACAACCGGGGGGTAGCTCTGGGCCTCTTGGGGAGGTTCGAGGAGGCGGTGGGCAGCTACGACGAAGGTCTATCTATCGATCCAGGCTACGCCCCGGCCTGGAACAACATGGGGATCGCTCTGGGGGTTCTGGGACGGCAGGAGGAGGCGCTGACATCTTACGACCAGGCCCTGAGGCTGAACCCGGACTACGCCTCGGCCTGGTACAACCGGGGGGTCGCCCTCAGCGCCATCGGCCGCTACGAGGAGGCGGTCGACTGCTACGCCCGGGCTCTGGAGATCGATCCGGAGATCAAGGAGGCCTGGAACAACATGGGGATCGCCCTCAGCGCCCTGGGAAGGCACGAAGAGGCGATCGAGTGCTATGAAAGGGCGCTGGAAGCAGGAGCCGGAGAGATGGAGGCGGGGAACGCTACAATAGTTGATGCCGGGAACGGAGCTCTGTCGGACGCATGCGACGTCGCAGTATCCGATTCTGGAAATGTCACCGCGTTCGACGGCTCCGACCTCACCGAATCCAGTCCCGGAAATGTCACCGCGTCCGACGGCTCCAACCTCACCGAATCCAGTCCTGGAAATGTCACCGCGTCCGACGGCTCCAACCTCACCGAATCCAATCCGAGAAACGGCACAAAAGCCGATGCCGGGAACTTCACATTATCCCGCAGCTGAAACGCCATCAAGGAATATTCTCAAAATCCGATATCTCAAAATTCGGCAGGTTCGGATTGAACGAAAACGAGAGTTAAAGGTCGAGGCAGGATGGATCAGGCGTGGGAAGGCGTCAATCGTCGTCGCCGCGGCTCACGTTCTTCAGCCTCTCGACCCCTCCGATCTCCTCGATCACCGAGATCACGGAGAAGGGGACGAGCCGCTTCCAGCTCTCGTCTCCGGCCAGCATCATCCTCCGTATGGCGGTTCCCGAGTAGACCTCTCTTCTGAACATCGGCGGCCTCTTCACCTCCACCCCGGCCTCGACGAAGAGCTGGACCACCAGAGGGTTGTTGGAGTAGACGAGGTCGAAGTTGGGGGTCATGGCTTCAACGTGGGAGACCCAGACGGCATTTCTGGCCATATCCTCCAGAGGTATGACGTAGCAGGTGGCGTCGAGCCCCCGCAGCGCAGGCCAGATCATGCTGATCCTCTCCCCGGCGGTGAAGGGGTTGTCCAGGGTGTGGCTGGCCTGGGCAGATCCCAGGCCCACCACGATCTCGTCCACCTCCTCGACGATCTTCTGGAGGATGGCCTGGTGGCCCAGGTGGTAGGGTTGGAACCGTCCGATGTAAAGTCCTCTCTTCATAGACGCTCTTTTGACCTGCTTCTGAGGGATATTCGAATTGATCTCTTTCTGAGGAGTTCTCTTCCAGTCAGCTTCTGAGGATCTCCTTTCCGATCAGCTTTATGGACCTCTCCTTGTTGGGTCCGATGGGAGAGCCGACGACGATCTGGGTGACCCCGGTCGCCAGAAGCTCGTCCACCCTCGTCCGGCAGTCGGCGGGAGTTCCGGATACGGAGAAGGCATTTATCATGGTCTCGGTGACGGCGGCCAGGGCCGCACCGAAGTCGCCCCTGGCGATGGCTCCGGAGACGGCCGCCGCCTCCTCGGGCTTTATCCCGTGGCGGGAGAGGACCGACTCGGGAGACCCGGCCACGATGAAGGCGACCACTATCTTGGCCTCGTTGGCGGCCTTCTCGCCGTTCTTGTCGGCGCTGAAGCTGGTGTAGGCACAGATCTCCACCTCCTTTGGGTCGCGGCCCGCCTTCTCTGCCCCCTGCTTCACCAGGGGGACGGCGTACTTGAAATCCTGGGGATGGCTCGCGTTGACCAGAACCCCGTCGGCGATCATCCCCGCCATCTCCAGCATCTTGGGGCCCTGGGCTCCGATGTAGATGGGGATATCGCCAGCCTTGAAGGCGAGCTGGGCTCCGGCCATGCCGAAGGACGATACCCTCTTCTTCGCCAGGAGCTCCCGCATCGCCGAGACCGACTCTTTGACCGCGGTGAGGGGCTTCTCCCAGGCGATCCCCATGGCGTCGAAGGTGGCCTTGTCGCCGGGGCCTATCCCCAAAATCGCCCTCCCTCCGGAGATCTCGTTGATGGAGGCGATGCTGGAGGCGGTGACGGCGACGTTCCTGGTGTAGGGGTTGGTGACGCCGGTTCCGAGCCTGACCCTGCTCGTGGCCAAAGAGAGTATCGCCAGGGTCGAATAGACGTCTCGGTTGTTGTAGTGATCGGTGATCCAGATGGTGTCGAAGCCCGCGTCTTCCGCCAGCTTTGCCATGTAGCCCACCTTCAGGGCGGGCTCGTTGGGGACGAACTCTATTCCGAACAATTTTCTCTCTCCAGGACTATCCGATCCCCGGGGGCGAGGCCGAAGAGATCTTTAGCGCTCCCCCCGTTGACCGCAATTTCTGCAAACCCATGGGACCCAATGGTTATAAGGGGTTCGTCATAGCCCGCCTGGGCGTAGGTTCTGACCCGCCGGACCCTTCTTCCCGATATGACCAACTCGCCCTCCGGGATTTCGATGGCGTTGAGGATGAGGTTGCCGAAACCGTCGACGTAGATCACCTCCGTTTCCAGCCCGTCATTGAAGACCTCGGCCTTGCCGAAGTCGATCGTCTTCGGCTCAACCCTGGGGCCGAAGGACTGGGGCTTCGCGCCGCAGGCCAGCATCGCCGCCGCCGGGGCGAAGACGTCTCTTCCGTGGAAGGTGGGGGCCGCATCACGGGCGAATGCCGGGTCTATCATCCAGGCTCTGGGCGATCCCAGGGACCCCGCGGCTGGGATGAGAAGGCCGTTGTCCGGTCCGACGAAGAGGTGGCCGCCGCTTTCGACGACGAGGCTGAGCCGGTCGGTCCCCACCCCCGGGTCGACCACGGCCAGGTGGACCGTCCCCTCGGGGAAGGCCCGGGCCGCGACCATCAGGGCGAAGGCTCCGGCCCTGATGTCCTGGGGCGGTATATGATGGGAGATGTCCACGAGTACGGCGTCCCTGGTCCGGGAGAGGATCGCCCCCTTCATCTCCGCCGGATAAAGGGATCCAAAATCCGATAGCAGGGTTATGATCGGCCGGTTTGAAGAGCCTGGCATGATCATCCTCTGGCCTTCCGTCTTTAAGTGGTTGTCCGGATGTTCGGATCGGAGATCTGCCACCGCGTCGGCGATTTGGCCGATATCGCCGGAGACCGCGGCCGGTGGTCTGATGGAAAAGTTCAACCGGGAGAAAGGTTTATGGCCCTTTCGGGAGATGTTGTAACATGGCAGATTGTGAACTTTGCGGACTTGCTAAGCCGACCCTGGTTGCGGTGAGAGCTCAGGTGCACACCCTCGCAAACCCCGAGGGCGCTTACAAGGGGCTGTGTCAGGACTGTCTCGCCTCCTGCGAGGCGGCTTACCAGCAGCACTTCGGCGAGAAGAAGGAAGAGAAGAAATAGGCTCTCGATCGCGCATTTCTCTTTTTTGGCCGTCGATCTTCGATCCGGCGCATTCGCCGCAGGCCTGAGGTTGGTGGACCTGATGCAGAAGGAGGAGAAGGTGGTGGTGCTGCTGCTCTTGATGGCGTTGGGATCTTTATTCGTCGCCTCCTGGGCCCTGGGCGACTTCGACCCACTCCCCGCCGAGCCTGGCCGGGTCCCCACCTCGATAGTCGCCGAGGGGCAGGTCAGCTCGATCGCCACCACCGACGGCGGCCACCTGATCATCCGGCTCCAGTACTCGACGATGCCGATATTCGTGAAGAGCGATTGCGGCGCCCTGGATGTGGCTATGAGGGTGGCCAAGGGAGATCAAATCCGGGTGAGGGGCGAGGTCTCCGAGTACCAGGGGCGCCGGAAGCTCTCGGTCCAGAGGGCCGAGGATGTGGAGGTCCTGTAAGAGGGACGGGACCGGCGAAGGCTTTAGCAGGCGGATGTATCTGGTATCTGGTCGCCGAACCCTTGCTTGACAAAGAGAAGAAGGAGGACGGGAAGGGAGGAAGGAAGATGGTGGAGGTTCTTCAGCTGGACGAAAAGACGCTCTACGCCGAGGACGAAGACTGGCGGGTCGATCTGGGGGACGGCGCGCCCATCGGCCTGGGGATCGTATTCGAGGCCACGGATCTCTTGGGGACGGAGGGGTTCGGGGATGAGGAGTACTCGATCGTCGTGGAGGCGACGATCTTGCCCCGGCCGGAGGACCTGGACGAGGAGGTGGTCATAGAGGTTTCGGAGGAGGAGAACGCGAGCCGCGGCGCCCTGGTGTTGGACGTATACCACCATTACGGCGGCGTCCCTGTCAACATCGACGCCCTCCAGCCCGCCAGGGCCTCCTGCGGCGCCTCGGCCTTCGTCGCCGACCAGGTGGTCCGGCCGGAGAAGACCGCCTCGGGTCAGACGATCGAGGTCAGACACTTTCGGTCCGTCGAAGACGCCCTCGCGTTCACCAGGGAGTTTTACATATTCATGTCTCCCATCGTCTTCGAGTTCCTCGACTTTCTTCTCCACCAGCCCCTGGGTTCGGGGACGGGGTGGGACAAGATCAGGAGGCTCGCGAGGGGTGAATGAGTGCGAAGGGAATCGAGCAAAGTACATCTAGTAGATATTAATTATTATTTTTATTATGAATCCTACCATAATTGAATACGTCACATTGATGATGGTCCCGGTCAAATAATATAAAGAATTCTTGTTTATGTCTTCTTCACGGACGACTGCCTTCCCAGCAAATATCAATGAAAGAGCTATGTAGGCATCAACCAGCATAAAGGTCAGTATCAACAAGTTTTCGCACTTTCCAATGACAAATCCTGTATCACGAGCTTCTTTACCAATTTTCTGATGTATGGTTCCATTTGATATATAGCCCAAAATCGAATAGATCAGCTTTCCACTTGTGGCCATTAGCAAGAGATATCCCGCAGATACGATAGCTATATCAGTCGCAGTCAAACCTTCGATCATATGTTTGATCCCTCTGATTTAATCTCTTCTGGTAGCTATTCAATATGTAATTAAGATTTCCCTCGATATGTCTGATATCCTTCCACATCGAACGAGTGAGAGCTTTGGATACAGCCTGCTGAGTAACTCCCAAGATTTCTGCTACCTCTGACTGAGATTTATCCTTTTCATATTCCTGTACCGCTCGAAATTGTGTTGCAGACCAATTAGATTTTATAATTAAAATTAAATTTATCTCTCCGGATATAGCTGAGTCCACCACTTCATCGCCGACGGACATGTGAAACTTTAAATTTAGTTTTTTTAAATTATTTATCATATCAGCTGCTCTATGGAACGCCGGTCCGTCCATCCTTGCCACATCTCCAGTCTCTAAACCGGTATCAATGTAGTCCAAAACCAGTACAAAGCGTACCGATTCTGGATATAAAAGGTTTAAAATTGTGGATATTATATTGTATACATTTGTGATGGAATATAAAACGCCTCCGAATTCGTCAATTCCTTTTAGGATCTTAAAATCCGTGTATATATCTTCAGAGTATCTGGAGGTTACAGCCTGACAGGCTCGTTCAACATTCTTTCTAAATCCATCTCTATCATCGATCTTGCGAGATGAGATCACATCGCCGAGGATGACGTAAAGCTTTTGGGTCATGGTTACATCTCGGAGTTCTTACTATATAAATACAACCTAAATAGTTGTATTCAAGCTTTACAAGTTCTAAAGTTGTAAATATTGTAAGATATATCATGAGAAGAGGGGAAGAACCCTCGGGGGAAATATTGAAGATTGATCAGTATCTTTAAGATTAAAGCATTAGCCCTCCATCCATCATAAACCCTATTCATCTCTCTCATCAGGAGATGATTTATCCACTATCTGATAAAAGGAGAGAATTCGATATCATCTCCTTTGCAGAAGATGCCACTTGCGGGAGCGATGGTTTGAAGCGGAGACATTCCGATGATCTACCTATATTACACCGACCAGTTCCAAAACTACAACTTCGGCCCGGAGCACCCCTTAAACCCCATAAGGCTCGCCCTCTCCTACAAGCTGATAGAGGAATCAGGGCTCCTGGATGAAAAGACGGAGCTTGTGAGGCCGGACCCCGCCGCCGAGGAGGAGCTCCACCTCGTCCACACCCTGGAGTACATCGAGGCGGTGAGGGAGGAGGAGACCGACCTCGCCTTCGGCCTGGGGAGCGACGACACCCCCGTATTTCCCGGCATCTTCGACGCCTCACGCTCCATGGCCGGAGGGAGCATCGCGGCCGCTAAAAGGATTCTGGAGGAGGACTGCATCGCCTTCAACCTCGCCGGGGGCCTCCATCACGCCTTCCCCACTTTGGCCGCGGGATTCTGCGTCTTCAACGACGCGGCTCTCGCCATCTGCATATTAAGAAAGAAGTTCTCCCGGATCCTTTACCTGGACATAGACGCCCACCACGGCGACGGAGTCCAGCAGATCTTCTATCAGGACCGGGACGTTCTCACCTTCTCCATCCACGAGTCTGGAAACTACCTATTTCCGGGGACTGGATTTGTTGACGAGGCCGGAGCCGGGGAGGGCCTGGGCTACTCCGTCAACGTCCCCATGCCCATGAACGCTGGAGATCAGGACTTTCTTCTGGCCTTCGAGGGGGTGGTGCCCAGGCTCTTCGAGTGGTTCCGGCCGGAGGTGGTGGTGGCCCAGCTGGGAACGGACACCCATTACTCCGACCCCCTGACCAGCCTCAACGTCACCCTGCGGGGCTACACCGCCATGGTCCGTCGGATCGTGGAGCTCTCGAAGAAATATGCGCAGGGCAGACTGCTGGCCCTGGGCGGAGGGGGGTACAACCTGGCGGTGGTGCCGACGGCCTGGACCTGTGGCCTCACCATCATGAGAGAGGAACAGCTCAGCGAATACTTGCCGCCCTACTGGGTGGAGCTCTTCAGCAACGTGGTGGGCTACGTCCCCCTCTCCTATCCGGACCTGGACCTGAAGGTGGGAAAAGAGACCCAGAAGAGAATCTCAGCCGAGCTGGCCGCGACCCTGGAGAAGCTGTCGCGGGTCCACTCGGAGATCCACCCTCAGCTGTTCTGACCTATCCGGCGCCAAGGCCTGCCCCGAGACCGACTCCAGCTCCTCGCCCGAGGGTCCTCCTTCATGGATAGATTGGTCCTCCCTTCATAGATTGATAATCCTATTCTGCCTATCCGGCCTCGCCCTGATCGAAGATGATCCTCATCTCCTCGGCCCCTCCATCCACCGCCACGGTCTCAAAGCCCATCCTCTTGATCAGCCTGAGAGCGGGCAGGTTTCCTTCGAGGACCTCGGCGGTGAACCCGAGAAGGCCCTTCTTCTTGGCGATGGAGGTCATGTAGGAATGGAGGAGCGTCCCCACACCCTGGCCCTGGAAGTCGTCTTTCACCACCAGGGCCAGCTCGGCGGTTCTGTGGTCCTCGTTTCTGCTGTACTGGGCGAGGCCGATCACCGTCTCTCTCTCCCCCCGGGTCAGGAGGGCCAGGATCACCATGTCCCGCGAATAGTCCACCGCCACGAAGTTCTGAATCCGGGAGTGGGGCATATCTCTCCTGGCCGAGGCGAACCTCCTGTAGAGGGTTTTATCGGAGAGAGAGTAGAAGAACTCCTTGACCAATGGCTCGTCGGTGACCTTCACCGGCCGGAGGAAAATCCGCAGCCCCGACCTGGTGACCTTCCAGGCCTCCAGATCCTGGGGATACTCGACGGAAAGAAAGATCTGGTCCCGATAGACGAGGGAGAGCTTCCGGGCCTCTTCCAGGAGCTGCTGCCTGAACCTCGGATGGGATATGGCGATGAGGTTCATCGCCCTCTCCCTTACGCTCTTTCCCCGTAGGTTTGCGATCCCGTATTCGTTGACCACGTAGTGGACGTCCCCCCGGTGGATGGTGGCGCAGGCCCCGGGGCCGAGCCGGGGGACGATCCGGCTGGAGAGCCCGTCTTTCGAGACGGAGGGGAGGGCGAGGATCGCCTTGCCGCCCGGGGCAAGGGCCGCTCCCCGCATGAACTCCGCCTCGCCGCCGACGCCGCTGTAAAACCTACCTCCCAGGGACTCGGCCGTGGCCTGGCCGGTGAGGTCGATCTCCAGGGCGGTGTTTATGGCCGTCATATTCCTCTGGCCGGCGATGAGGGGAAGGCTGTTGGTGTGGTCGATGGTCTTGAAGAGGACATCTGGATTTTTATGGAGGAATTCGTAGGTGGCCCGCTTCCCGACGGCGAAGGAGGCTACAGCCAATCCGGGATTGAGGGTCTTTCTGCTGTTATCAAGAGCTTCCGACCTCATCAGCCCGACGACGCCGTCGGTGAAGAGGTCGCTGTGGAGTCCGAGATGCGACTTATCCGAGAGGTGAGAGAGGACCGCGTCCGGCACGCCGCCGAAACCCACCTGAAGGGTGGCACCATCCTCGACGATCCGGGCGACGTTCCTTCCGATCTTCTGGGCGATCTCATCGGGGACGAACTCGACCATCTCCAGGAGGGGCTCATCTCCGACCACGACGCAGTCCAGGTCCCGGATGTTCACCATCCCGTCCCCACGAACGCGGGGCATCCGGGGATTGGCCTGGGCCACCACCATGGAGGAGGCCTCCGCCGCCGCCAGGACGGCGTCGACGCTTATCCCCAGGCTCATCTCCCCCTCTTCATCGGGGAGAGAGGTCTGGATCAGCGAGAGGTCGATGGAGAGATCGCCTTTTCGGATCAGATCGGGGACCGCGGAGAAGAAGGCCGGCGTATAGTCTGCGGCGCCTTGGTTGACCGCGGACCTGCTCGCCTCTCCGATGAAGAGGGTGTTCAGCCTGAGGTTTTCTCTGAACCCCTCATCCAGATAGGGAGCGGCTCCGAGGTTGCAGATGGAGAGGAGCTCGAGGTCGAAGATCTCGTTCTCATGGGCCTCAACGTATCCCATCAAAGCTCGAACCAGGGCCTGGGGCTCTCCGCAGGCCGTCCCGACGAAGATCCTGGCCCCGGAATGAACCCGCCCGAATATCTCCTCACAAGGTACGAACTTGTCCGGAAACCGCTTCTTCCAGCCGTCCCAGTCGAACCGGTCGACGCGATAGTCCGAGTTCATAATTACATCCTGCAAGAGACCGAAGAGACCCAACCTGACCTGCACTGCCCAACCTCTGTAAAGAGAAGGCGCTCCATTGCGTGGCGACCCCGCTGCGACGGTACGGCGACATGTATGAGAGTTTTAGTCTGTCATTTTGATATCGCCCCAGAGGAGGCGAGGATACCCCGTTCAACGTGTTTGATCATTCCAAACCTTTGAATCGAACATCATCCCATTTTTGTATCTTACCAAGGTCTACATCTTATCAGGATATGATGATTTCGATTAATTTTTAATGAATCCCTCTGGCTTGAAGCATGGTGCTCTGATCTTCCTTTCGCTCCGGTTCAGATGACGAGTATTGTGACTTCAACAAAAGCTTATCAATAAGCCGTTTCGTCTTCGAGGTTAAAATCGAGGGTGAGAAGTATGCATATCCCACTTACAATGCGCGCCATGATCCTGGAAGAGCCGGGTAGCCCTCTGCGGATGATGACCGTCCCCGTCCCGCGGCCCGGCCCCGGCCAGATCCTGATCAAGGTCCGGGCCTGCGGCGTCTGCAGGACCGACCTGCACATCGTGGACGGAGAGCTTCCAGAGCCGAAGCTCCCCCTGATTCCCGGCCACGAGATCGTGGGGACGGTCGTCGCTGCGGGCGGAAGTACGGAGGAAGGCGCGGGAGGAGACGAGGAGGGTGGAGATGCCGGAGCCGAAGGCGAAGGACGAAGGACGGGCAGGTTCCGGATCGGAGAGAGGGTGGGGGTCCCCTGGCTCGGATACACCGATGGGACCTGCCCCAGCTGCCTACGGGGCAGAGAGAACCTCTGCGACAACGCCCGATTCACCGGCTACACCGTCGACGGCGGGTACGCCGAGTACGTCGTCGCCAATGAGAGGTTCACATTTCGGCTCCCCGAGGCCTACGCCGACGCCGAGGCCGCGCCGCTTCTTTGCGCCGGCCTCATCGGCTACCGCTCTTACCGGATGGCGACGGCGGGCCCCGGCGCGGAACGGATCGGGATCTACGGCTTCGGGGCCGCAGCCCACATCATCGCCCAGGTGGCCCGGTTTCAGGATAAGGAGATCTACGCCTTCACCCGCCCCGGCGACGTCGAGGCCCAGGAGTTCGCCCTCCGGCTCGGGGCATTCTGGGCCGGCGGCTCGGATCAGGAGCCGCCCCAGGCCCTGGACGCCGCCATCATCTTCGCCCCCGCGGGGCCCCTGGTCCCCGCGGCTTTGAGGGCGACGGCCAAGGGAGGGACGGTCGTCTGCGCCGGGATCCACATGAGCGACCTCCCCTCCTTCCCCTATCGCATCCTCTGGGAGGAGAGGGTCCTCCGATCCGTCGCCAATCTGACCAGAGAAGACGGCGAGGAGTTTCTGGATATCGCCCCCCGGGTCCCCGTCAGGACCGAGGTGATCCCCTTCGCCCTGGAGGAGGCGAACCTCGCCCTGGAGAGGCTCCGGTCCGGAGAGATCGAGGGGGCGGCGGTCCTGGTGATCCGGTGAGGCCGGAGCGTCTTCCATGGTCCATTGATCCCGCGATGCCACCCTAGCTCCCTCTTTCCTCCGTCATCCTCTCGTCCTCAGTCTTCCTCTCTTCCTCACCTTCCTCTCCTCACCTACCTCTTCCTCACCTTCCTCTCGTCCTCCGTCTGTCAGCGCTAAGACTCCCTGGTTATCCTCAGCCCCCACCGGTTGAGCTTGCCCACGTCAGACCTCGCCACGTCTGCGACCTTCAGCATCCAGGCGCCTTCGATCTCCTCCCCCCGGAGCTTCGAAAGGGCCGGGGTCGTGGCCGAATTGTAGCTTCTGATGATGTTGTCGTCGGCCATCCCACCCCTTTCGTGGAGGGGAATCGCCGTTCCCGCCGGGGATACGAGGGCCACCACCAGGTCCCCGATGAAGTTGTGGGTGATGTCGACATAGACCTCTACCTCCCTCACCCTTCCCTGGTCTCTGGTGCTGATCGTGGCCACGATCCCGTTCGGATCGTTGTCGGGGATGGTGGCCGCCGGCGCGTCCTCCAGGTTCAGCGAGCTGCTCTTCTGCCCTTCGATCTCCAGCTCCCATCGGTTCAGCCTGCCCTCATCTTTAGCCGCCAGGTCCTGGATGAAGAGGGTCCAGTCCCCCTGAATGGACTGGCCTGCGAGGGACCCCAGGCTCGGGGTCGTCCTCAGATCGAAGGTCTCTCTGATGTCGTTTGAACTTCCGCCGTGCCGATCGTGAATCAGGGCGGACTTTCCAGAAGGGGAGATGAGGGTCAGGCGGAGGTCGCCGATGAAGGAATGAGATACGTCGACGGCGACCTTGACGCTGGAGAGGTTTGCGGCCTCTGAGAAGGTCACCTTGTCCCGAACCCCCTGGACGTCGCCGTCGGGGATGGCAAGGTTCGGAGTGGAGGCCTGCCGGAAGGCCTTCTGCCCCGTCTCTCCTCTGCGCCTCAGGGCCTCGGCCACCGCCTTCGCCGCATCGACCCTCCCGTGGCCGAACCAGGGACTCCAGGTCCCCTCGGGGAGCCCGAGTTCGACGAACTCGCCTCGGTTGAAGGGTGGTATCGGGGAGACGTCCCAGCTGGTATCGAGATCGTAGGCCGCAGGCTCGGTGCGCGGATACCCCTCCAAGCTCAAGTCCTTTGAGGCGGTCTCCTTCAGGATCGACGCCACCTCCAGAGCCGAGAGGTCGGGGTTTGCGGATATCACCAGGGCGGCGATCCCAGCCACCAGGGGGGCGGCGCTGGAGGTTCCGCCGAATTGCTCTGTAACCGGGATGAGCTCGCCGGTAGTGGTGGTGATCGCAAGGCCCGGGACGATCTGCCTGAAGTAAGAGTGTATGTTGTTGCTGGGGGCAGAGATGTCGATCCCGGTCCCGTAGTTGGAGTAGTGGCTCCTCTGGCCCAGGCTGGACACCGCGGCCACGATCATCACCCCGGGAATCTCGGCCAGGTCGTTTTGGAAAAGACGGGTGGTCTCAACGCCGACCCAGATCGGGCTTCCGTCCGGCCTGAAAGACCATCCGTCGGTGAAAGGAACCTCCATCGATGCGGCGTGCTGGATGGGACAGTTCTCGTTTCCCGCCGCCCAGATGAAGACGATCCCCCTGCCCCGGAGGCCGCCGGTCCTGGCCAGGTCCGAGATCCTGCGGGTGACCAGGGGGGCGAAGTCCATGGTGGGGGTGGACCCCCAGGAGTTGGTGAGGACGTCCACCTTGTCGGCGACGAACTCCAGGGCCGAGTAGAACTTGTCGTCACTGATCAGAAGAGATCCGTCGTCGTCTATCTCCCATTTTATGGGAAGAAGTCGGCAGCCCGGGGCCGCTCCCACGGTCAGGGCCGAGTCCACCTCGGCCCCAATCACCCCGGCGCAGGAGGTCCCGTGGTTCTCGTCCCTCGTATACATCTCCTTTGGGTCGGCGCCGATGGTGATGTTGGTGACGAGATTCGTCCCCCGGAAGTAGCCCCAGCCGGCGAACTTGTCGGGGGAGTCGAAGTCCTTGTGATCGATCTTGCAGCCGTCGTCGGTGATTCCCACCACCACACTTTCGCTTCCGAAATGCTCCAGGATCTTCCAGGCCTCCTCGCACCGGGAGGAGGACCGGGGATCGAAGCTTCTGTCAACGAATCGGGTGTGAAGATGCCACTGCCTCGAATAGGCGGGGTCCGTGGGGAGGGCGAGCTCATAGGTTCTCATCCGCCGGTTGAGGTCGTGGTCTGCAGTCTCCACCGTCGGCTCCTCTTCCATCAGCTTCACCACCAGCTTCACCGGGTTCATCCCCGTGGCCTCGGTGAGCTGGAAGAGAAAGTCGCGCTCGGAGTAGGATTTGAGCCTGACCAGGCCGTACTTCCCGGCAAAGGCGTCCACCTCGCCCGGGGGCAGGGCCTCCCGGAAGGTGACGATGACCCGGTCGGTGATCAGAAACTCCTCCCCGGTCTCGGCGACCCGGTAAGCGTGATGGGTGGGGGCGAGATGACGGGTCACGCTCATAAGAGGCTCAAGCTCGGCCACCTTGGTGGTGACCCTGGAAGAGGCCGAAGATACCTTCTCCGCGTCCTCGATCCCCATCTTCTCCAGCGTCTCTGGAAGCGCCCTCACCACGAACTGGTCCGGCTCCTTCTCCAGGAGGACCTTCTTTCCCGCCCGATAGGTATAAGCTTCTTTATTCTCAGTCACGATCAACACCTTCGATATAACACCGCTTTGTTCTGTGCCTGATCAGGATATATTTCCTTCGATAAGTAGACCGACATCCTCCAGCTATCCGAGTCATTCTATTGTTTATATTAAATTATTAAATATTTTAGATTCATCTTATTGATCTCGTCTTTCAATCGAGAATTGGCGAAATCTCGCTTGTTTTCTGGCTTGCATCCGACCGGACCGCCGCAGCATATTGGTCAAAAATCTGGAGCTCTTCTGCGATCAACCCTGAGATTTTCTGAGATCCTATGCCGTCGCGTAGGATCTCCTTCCCCTCCGGATACTTTCGCCCCGCGGACCCAAAAGGCCTATTTCAAATCGAACCGTTCCTGATATCGTGACCACCCTGGAGAAGATGGCCCGCCTCGCTGCCCTGAGCAGGTTCGACTCCCTGGGCCCGTTTCCCGGAAGGAAGATCGATCCGGCCAAGGTCGAGGTTCTGGGGAGGGGGACGAAGCACGACATCTGCTCGTCCACCTCGGCAAAGAGGCGGGAGGAGGGGATCTATCGCTTCGGCGACGTCCTCCGAGGCGGGCTCTGCCACTCCTTCACCGGCAGCGGAAGGTGCGTCAGCCTCTTCAAGACCCTCTACACCAACGCCTGCCCTCACGACTGCAGGTACTGCGTTAACGCCAAAAGCTCCGGAAGTTCCCGGACCTTCTCCTATTCGCCGGAGGAGCTGGCCAGGACCACCGTCGCCCTCTATCGAACCAATCGGATCGAGGGGCTGTTCTTGAGCTCGGGGATCGGCGAGGGCGAGGAGGAGACCATGGAGGAGATGATCGAGACGGTGAGGCTCCTGAGAGGGAGCTATGGGTTCGGGGGCTACGTCCACCTGAAGATCCTCCCCGGCTCGTCCAGAGAGCTGGTGAGGGAGGCGATGGAGCTCTCGGACAGGGTGAGCGTGAACCTGGAGGCTCCGTCGGAGTCGCGGCTGTCTGAGCTCTGCCCCTCGAAGGACTACCAGAGGGACATCCTGGCCAGGCAGAGGTACGTGAGGGACCTCTCCAGGGAGGTCGATCTTCCCGCGGGCCAGACCACCCAGATGGTGGTGGGGGCGGCCGGGGAGACCGACCGGGAGATCTTCGACCGGCTCCTCTTCGAGTACGATGTCTTGGAGCTGAAACGGGTCTACTTCTCCGCCTTCAGGCCGGTGGCGGGGACCGCCTTCGAGGGGAGGGATAAGGAGCAGAGCTGGCGGGAACACCGCCTCTACCAGGTCGACTGGCTCCGCCGGGTATACAGGCTGGAAGATGAGGAGATCACGGCGGCCTTCGATGAAGACGGTTTCCTCCAGAACGGCGACCCCAAGGTGGCGATAGCCAGGGAACTCTTCGACTCGCCCATCGACCCCAACTCCGCCTCCTTCGGTGAGCTGATCAGGGTGCCGGGGATCGGCCCCAGGAGCGCCAGGAGGATCGCCCTCCTTCGAAAGAAGAGGAGGATCGAGAGGATGAGGGATCTCGCGGCCCTGGGAGTCGCGACCCGCCGGGCGGGGCCCTTCCTCAAGGTGGGCGGCAAATGCGCCACCACCCTGGACCGGTGGATGGGATGAGAACCCCCGAAAACTTCGTCGAGCTTCTCGCTCGTCACAAGAACTCTGACCGCAGGCTGATCGAGCATGCGAAACGGCTCACCCCCCTTGATATCGAGACCTCGACCGACCCCAAGGTCGTCCGCCTGCGCAGGATGATCTACGCGGTCCAGGGGGAGATTCAGCGGATGAGGGGCTTTGTGAGGCTATCGCCTCTGGGAAGAGGGGTCCTCTGGGGACCGATGAGCCCTGAGCATGAGATCGGATTTTATGTCGCCGACTTCTTCGCGAGGAGGTTTCCGGGGACCATGATCGTCCTGGGAGACGAACGGAGATCCTGGGCATCTCTGCTGACCGGGTCCGGATATCTCCGCTCGCGGGGTGTCGGGGTCTCAACCGCCCTGGAAGAGCTGGGCCGGCTCACCGATGCTGAAGCCAAGGAGGGCGGGGAAGAGGAGGAAGAGGACAGGGCCGAGGCCGGAGCCGAATCCGAAGTCGAGGCCGGCCTCGCCCAGCTCTGGGAGGTTTACTATCAAAGCCAGGACCAGCCGCCAAGAGACGGCAGGCGGACCTTCGGCGGGCGCATATCCAGACGTTCCCTCAAGTCCGCGGGGATGGAGACGGAGAGGGGGAGAGCTAACAGGAGACTGGGGGACTTTATTTGAAGATCTCCCCCGTCTCCTTCGACCAGAGGAGGAGGTCCAGGTGGCCCATGGGAATTCCGGTCGCCTTGGAGAATTCGATCATCCTCCGCTCGATATCCAGGTACCTCTTTCTGGTGAGGGATGCGGGGACCTGGTCGATGACCCCCAGGATCACCAGATTTTTGAGGATGTGGCGGTCGAGGATGGCGAGCTCCTCGCCCAGGCCGATGTTCCGGAGGAAATGGCCCGCCTCCTTGTACCCCAGGCCCATCACGTTCTCCACCAGCCACTCCCTTGCCGCAAAGGGGTTCGGGAACCCTCCTAATATGGATCGAAGCGAGAGCCGGCCGTCTCTTGAAAACTGGTTTCGGGCCGCCACGATGTAGCCCGCCTTCCTCTCCCTGAAGCGGACGTTCGATAGCTTCTCCAGGATCTCCCCGGCGCTGCCTGCAAAGAGGAGGTCGCAGCCTCTGAGCCGTTCGATGGCGGGCCAGCAGGTCCTGGCCCGGGACTGGGGGGTGAGGATGCAGAAGGCGAGCTCGGCGAAGAGGTCCTGCTCCGAGCCCAGTGCCCAGATCCGCCTGAAGTCGGCGAGGCGGGCTTCGATCGCCTCCTTCTGGGCAGCGTGGAAGGCGAGGATCTGGTCGATCTGATCGGGGTTCATCTACGCTCCGTGGTCGTGGGGCGATAAGACGGTGTCGGAAGGAGGAGGGCCTCGGCCTTCCGTCCGTCCATTCGCACCGGAAAGAGGCCAGAATATCCGAAACTAAACTGATTCATCGTCCGTCGATGAGTCGGAGGATGAGAAGCAGCCCTCCAATGCGATTATCATGCGAGTAGTTATCATGCTATTACATGCGATTTTATGCGATTTTCATGGCTCCAGAAGTGCATGCTTCGAAGTGCGTGCTTGCCTCCAGCTTCATCTATAATATCGGAGTAACCTTCTAATACAATTAATCCTCATCAGTATCCGGCGCGGTTGGGAACATGTCGGAAAAGAGACTCATTATCGATGGTCGAGAGGTAACGGTCCCCGAGGGGGCCACCATCCTCGACGCGGCCCGGAAGGCGGGCTCTTATGTGCCGGCGCTCTGCGATCATCCGGACCTGAAGCCCATAGGCTCCTGCAAGCTCTGCATCGTCTCGGTGGAGGGGCTTGATCACTACCCTACATCCTGCAACACCCTGGCGGAGGAGGGGATGGTGGTAGAGACCCGGACCGAAGAGCTGCAGGAGATGAGAAGATTCGCCCTGGAGATGCTCCTCGCCCTCACCAACCATCCTACCTCATGCCTCTTTTGCGAGCGGAAGGACGAATGCACCGAGCTCCGCGAGTGCATGAAGAAGTTTCCGGTGACTGTGGGCTGCAAGTTCTGCCCCAGGGATGGAAGATGCGAGCTGCAGGCGGTGGTGGAGTTCGTCGGCCTGGAGAGGGTTCGCTACCAGCACACCTTCAGAAATATGCCGGTCTTGAGGGAGCCCTTCTTCGACCGCAACTACAACCTCTGCATCATGTGCACCCGGTGCGTCCGGATCTGCGACGAGGTGCGGGGCAACAAGGTCCTCTTCACCAATCCCGACTTTCACCGCATGCACTGGATCGGCCCCGCGGCTCTCCAGGACTCCGAATGCAAGTTCTGCGGCGCCTGTGTGGACGTCTGCCCCACCGGAGCTCTATCCGTCCGGTCCGATAAATGGGTCTGCCCGGAGAAGTTCGTCCCCACCGTCTGCCCCTACTGCGGGGTGGGATGCCGGCTGGAGCTGGGGGTCAAAGACGGCATCATCGTCTCCATCGTTCCGGATCGGGAGGGGCCGGTGAACCGGGGGCAGCTCTGCGTCAAGGGCCGCTTCGGCCTGGACGAGATCATCCACCACCCCGACCGGCTGACCGTCCCCCTGATCAGGCGGGACGGGAGGCTGGAGGAGGCGAGCTGGGAGGAGGCCCTGGACCTGGTGGCGCGGAGGTTCTCCGAGATCAAGGACGAATATGGACCCGACTCCCTGGGGGCCTTCTCCTCATCAAGGTGCACCAACGAGGAGAACTACCTGGTCCAGAAGCTGGCCCGGGCCGTCTTCGGCACCAACAATGTGGACAACTGCGCCCGGATCTGCCACGCCCCCTCGGTGACCGGCCTTGCCGCCTGCTTCGGAAGCGGCGCCGCCACCAACTCCTTCGACCAGATCGAGGACGCCGATGTCCTCTTCATCATCGGCTCCAACACCACCGAGGCCCACCCCATCGTGGGGCTGAAGGTGATCAAGGCCTTCAACAACGGCGCCAAGATCATCGTGGCCGACCCCCGGAAGATCGAGCTGGTGGATCGGGCCGAGGTCTGGCTGAACCTCCGGCCGGGAACGAACATCGCCCTCCTCAACGGGATGATGAACGTCATCCTCCGGGAGGGGCTGGAGGACCGAAAGTTCATCGAAGGCCGCAGCGAGGGGTTCGAGGAGTTCAGGAAGGTGGTGGAGACCTATCCGCCGGAGAGGGCCGCCGAGATAACGGGAATTCCCGAGGAGGATATCATCGAGGCGGCCCGGCTCTACGCCGGGGCGGAGAAGGCGATGATCATCTACAGCCTGGGGATGACCGAGCACGTCACCGGCACCCTGAACGTGATGTCGCTCGGAAACCTGGCCATGCTGACCGGGAACGTGGGCCGACCTTCGACGGGGGTGATGCCCCTGCGGGGTCAGAACAACGTCCAGGGGGCCTGCGACATGGGGGCCCTCCCCAACAACTACGTCGGCTATCAGCCGGTGACCGACCCCGCGGTCAGGGCCAAGTTCGAGGAGGCCTGGAGGGTCCGGCTCCCCGAGAAGCCCGGCCTCACCTCCACCCAGATGCTGGAGCAGCTCGCAGCAGAAGGGGGGGAAGGGGGAGAGGGAGAAGGAGAAGTAGAGGGAGGCGGAGGGATCAGAAGGGGGATCAGAGGGATGTACATCCTGGGGGAGGACCCCGCCCAGACCGACCCCGACACCAACCGGGTCCGCTCCGCCCTGGAAGCCCTGGACTTCCTGGTGGTCCAGGAGATCTTCCCCACCGAGACGACCAGGTACGCCGACGTGATCCTACCGGCCGCGAGCTTCGCCGAGTGCGACGGGACCTTCACCAACGGCGAGCGGCGGATTCAGAGGGTGAACCGGGCCATCCCTCCCCTGGCTGGCCTCGCCAACTGGGAGACGATCTGCATCATCGCCGAGAAGATGGGCTATCCCATGAGCTACGCCAATCCCTCGGAGATCATGGAGGAGATCGCGAAGCTCGCGCCCATGTTCGGTGGGGTGTGCTTCTCGCGGCTGGCCGACCGGGGCCTGCAGTGGCCCTGCCCCTCCCTGGACCATCCGGGGACGGAGACGATGCACATGGGCTGCTTCAGCCGGGGCCTGGGCAAGTTCAACGCCGTCGAGCACAGGCCCCCCGCCGAGGTGACCGACCCCGAGTACCCCCTGATCCTCACCACCGGCAGAAGGCGCGAGCACTACAACTGCGGCTCCATGACCCGCCGCTCCAAGGGGATCATGTGGATCTGGCCGGAGGAGACGATCGAGATCAGCCCCGCCGACGCCGAAGAGCTGGGGATCGAGGACGGGGAGACGGTCCTGGTCAAATCCAGGCGGGGCGAGGTGAGGGTGAAGGCGAGGGTCACCGAGAAGTCGTCCCGCGGCGTGGCCTTCATGTCCTTCCACTACCGGGATGTCCTCACCAACCTCCTCACCAACGCCGCCCTGGACCCGGTGGCCAAGACCCCGGAGTACAAGGCCTGCGCCATACGGGTGGAGAAGATACCGTCGTGAAGGAGAGGAGGGAGGTGATCGGTCTTTGTGACCGACCCGGCCTTCTCCTTTATTCTTCTTCTATTCTTCTTCTCGCTGAGCCGGATATAAAATAGCTCATCGAGTATATTACCCACCGTTTCGACGAAGTGGAAGCGTTCCCCCTGAGCTTTCCGATGCTGGGCCACCGAATCCTTGCCCTATAATAGAGGTTGCAGAAGGCTAATTCTTAGAATGGATCGCTGTCAAAGCCCGTTGCCCAAATTCACCGAAAGTAGGAAAAGCTCGAGGCTATCTTATTTTCTAAGATCTGCATAAAGATAGAATCTCACCACCATTTATGTCCCTGATCACATTCGTGTTGGACGTAGTGTCCTCGATTTAAATAGCATTTGTGGCCACACTCTGGACATACATGAATGCAGGGTTCTGTGTCTATATAATCTTCTGTCATGATTAAAGAGGATTACCTAAATTTATTTAATACTTTCGATTGGTTAAAAAAACTATTTAAGACAGAAAAGTGATCTTGTTAGTCTGCGGTCTTGCGGGCCACGATCATGATCTCCATCTCGTCCAGATCAAGCCGTCTTCGCCCCCAGCTCCCCGCCGTCCCGCCCCACATGCCGACCACGGTCAGCCCCGCCAGGCGGAAGAGGAGAACCAGCTCCGTCGGCAGGAAAGACCGCTCTCGAACCGGAACGGGAGGGAGCCCCTCCCGGGGCGGTCATTCCGACGACCAGACCATCGTCAGGGGATCGAACCGCCCCTCCGCTACGTCCTCGTTCGACGCCCTGCGGATCTTGGACGCTCCATTTAGGACGGTGAGGAGGGCCTTCGCCCCCGGCTTCAGGGATCGAGAGATGTTGGCGAGGATCGACAGTGGCTGGCCGATGGGGTCGTCCTCCGCGCCGAGGAGCCCGAAGGCCCCCTCGCTAGAGGCAGATGGCGCCGTCTTACCGTTCGGGTGGCGAGAACCGGGCGGCGTCGGCGCGGACCCACCCGACGGAGACCCCGGCCGCCTCGGCCGAAGCCGCGACCTGGGCGAGCATCTCCGATGAGAGGTCCAGCCCGGTGACAGAATAGCCGCTGCCTGGGCGAGCTCGATGGAGTGGCGTCCCGTCCCGCATCCGACGTCGAGGATCGAGCCGCCGGGCGGGAGCGCCAGCTCCTCGATGAGGAAGTCCACCTCAGGAAGTGTGTTCTTGGTGAAGATGTTATCCTCGTAGATCGGCGCATGCGCATCAGAGAACTCTTCCCATGTGCTCTTCTCTTTCAACGGATCACCCGTCTTTTTTGCCGAACTCAGAGATCTGCTCGAGCCGCGGTGCGAGGGTAGCACCATCGGCTCCAGCGCTTTTCTTGATTGCTCAAAACTATTATACCTGCGGCGGTGATCATGCAAGAGGGCGTTTTGCTCGACCAATGTTAGAGCCATCTGCTCCACCTGTGCAGGTCCTGATAAAAAACGTTGTCCCGGTGTCACCGGGCGGCGCAGGGGTCGGATGGAGTGCTAATTATTAACCAGCAATATGGTAATAATTTTCATTTAACAGTTTTGGACTCCTCACTAGTTGAAGGAGAAAGCATTAAAACGATTCCATTATCCGGAGGTTTTAAATGCATCTAAGAACCTACGTACATGTAATGAGCTATGAATACGAGGAGATTTATTTAAATACGATACTAAAACCAATTCGGGCTTGCGAAAGTTATAAGCCTAACTTAGGTCATAAGAAACGAAATGGCTATTCTCTAATGGAATTTAAAGAATTATATGGAAATGACCCATTTTATCATTGGCTTGGACTTGATGATTCCCTTATGTATGCAGCACATCGCGCCGCTGGCGGGATGACAAGCATTTATCGGCAGATCGGCATCGGTTTTGAAAATCTGTTTAGATTAATCCTACAAGATACATTGGATTTATCTGATGAACAGGTAAGATGGTCCTACAATGTTAGACGTGTTGATAACGAGATGAGAAAATTATCCTTAGATGGGCGCATACCGGTCGATGAAATATCTGATAAAAATGCCAAAGATCGAATTTGTTCTTGGTTAAATGACGTAACAGATCTACTTGAGATCAATCCAGCCGTAGCTTCGTCAATAAAGGGCGTCGTTTTCGAAGTAAGACAAGGATATAAAAGTAAAGATTCGAAAAGGCAAAATGCCGATATTGCAAATGCTGCAGCAGCATATACAAGCGCGTACCTGCCTTGCGCACTAATATTATCCACGCAAATAGATGAGGATATTTATTTTCGTTATCGTGCTGAAAAATGGATGTTACTTACTGGTAGAACAGATAGTACGACCCCATTAGTGTCTACTTATGCATTTATGAAAAACGTCATCGGTTACGATTTAGCGAGTTTTCTACAGCGTAATAGTGACACTTTGAGAGCTGAGATTGGGCAAATACTTCAGGCATTACTGAAACCGTAGCGAGGATCAATTTATGAACCGAAAGGTAATTGGACAGCGTTCTGATTTTACACATAAGTATAACTCAAAACTTGGAAGACATGGGTGGTTACGCTTAACACCTGCATACTCTGTGAAAATTGTAGATGAATTATTAAAAAATGAGGCGAAAGGTATACGTATACTTGATCCATTTTCAGGAACTGCAACAACTCCATTGTGCGCAGGCTACTTAGGGTATCATGCTACATCAGTAGAAATAAATCCCTTTTTGGTATGGTTGGGCAAGGTAAAAAATGATACATATCCTAAAAATATAATCGAGTCAACTTCGAAGAATGTGAAAATTATTTTATCTAATGTAGTTGAGAACAAATGTAGTTCTATTGCACCTCCGCCAATACATAACATAAATCGATGGTGGGATGAAAAAAGCGTAGAATATTTATGCAAATTATTAGGATCGATAAACGACCTCTTTCCTGACCCGACACCTAATAAGAATTTATTATTAATAGCAGCTTGTAGATTGTTAATTAAATTGTCTAACGCATCTTTTAATCATCAATCGATGTCTTTTAAAGATAACAATGAGGAGAAAAATGTATTTAATACAGAGATTTTATCAAATATCTTTTTGAGAGAACTTTCATTTGTTTTGGATTCTGCAGCCAAAAATCCCAAAACCAAGAACGAAGTTGTTTTAGGGGATTCTAAAAGGGTGCGTGAGATTATATCTGGAAAATTCGATTTGGTTATCACTTCACCACCTTATCCCAACCGTATTTCTTATATCCGGGAGTTAAGGCCGTATATGTATTGGTTAGGATATTTAAAAAAGGCCCGTGAAGCTGGAGAGCTAGACTGGAACACAATAGGTGGAACTTGGGGCATTGCGACAAGCCGCCTTTCCGAATGGGAACGAAGCTGTAATAGTTTTTACCCTGATTATCTAATAGATATTTTATCAAAAATATCACATAAAGATAATAAAAACGGCCAATTACTTGCAAATTATATATATAAATATTTCGAAGATATTTGGACCCACCTGGATAATTTAGCGAATGCGCTATCGTTTGGATCTAAAGTTCATTATATAATAGGCAATTCTACATTTTATGGAGTATTATTGCCTACCGAAACGATCTATGTGGACATGTTTAAAGAACTTGGATTCAAAGATATAAAGCTAAATGTAATCCGAAAAAGGAATTCGAAAAAAGAATTATACGAATATGACGTAAGTGGATCGATAATATAAATATTCCGACCTCCAACAAGCCGGCCTAATGGATTGATAAAAATATATATTTATAATATACCATAATAAAGATTGTCGGTTTCCATCTGAATCCTGAAGTCTTGCAATATTCATACAATACTCCAGCGTTTTTTTAGTCAGGCATTTTTGGGTTGCAGATCTCGCCCGATATTGGCGGTAAGGATGGTTAAGATGAGTTCTGCTAAGAGGTTGCATTAGGCGAATAGTGACCAGATATTACCAAAAGCTGGCGAGATGAACGTCAATCTGCTCTTTCTGGACTTGAAGAAAGGCGAGGACTCATCGACCTCTTCGCCTTCGTCATGTTGGAACTTGCGTCAAGTAGATAAATTATGAGGTATCTCTCAGAGGAATATGAAGTTAATTTACAATGAAGACAGCTATGTAAAATCGTTTGACACATTGGTTGATTCTGTAGATGGTGATAGAATAGTTCTAGAAGCAACAGCCTTCTATCCCGAGTCTGGGGGGCAACCCTCTGATCAAGGATCGCTCTTTAGGGATGGTTATGAGTTCAAAGTTTTGAGAGTTGAGCCATCTGGACCGATTCATATAATAGATAGACATGGTCTTCTTCCTGGAGATAAGGTCTCTGGAATAATTGACTGGGAAAGACGCTATAGGTTCATGAGAAGTCATACTGCTTGTCATATTTTGGGCGCGGTGATTTTTAATGAGACAGATGCAAAGATAACAGGAAATCAAATAGGTCTCGACAAATCTAGAATTGATTTCAATTTAGATAAATTTGATAAATCAGAGATGGCAGCATATGTTGCCAAAGCTAATCGTATCATAACCGACGATCATATCGTAAAGATTAGCTTTCTATCAAAAGCTGATGCAATGGCCATACCCAATTTAGTGCTCCTAGCCATGAAGGTTCCAGATAGAGAGGTTATCAGAATTGTTGAGATAGAAGGCGTAGATACGCAGGCATGTGGAGGGACCCATGTCCGAAATACTAGCGAGATAAAGGGTATAAAGCTGACCAAAGCCGAGAACAAAGGGAAATCCAATAGGAGGGTTTACTTCGAGCTATTGGATTAAAAATCCACTGAAATAAGCAAATTGGTCATTGAATTAGCAGCTATCTCGATAGCAAGTCTGCTGAGATTTGCTTCCTGCTAATTTCATTTTATTGAATCTTTAAGTCTATTAGCTCATATAAATTCCTATTATATTCCGAGAATTTACTCTCAAACCTTTTTATTCTTAAAATTAGATCTGAGTAATTTAGAATATCTTTGAATATCAGTTTATTATTATCTGTAGTAAAGTTGAATCCTTCAAAAATATATGGTATTTTTTCTTTTTTTATTTCAAAATTATCTACTATGTATTCTAATTGCGTAGCATATCCTATGCTCTCAAGATTAGCTTGCTTAAATTCCTGACTTTTCTTTAATAAAAAATCTTTAAAATACAATTCTGTATTAGTTGCTATTAATGAAGCAACAATATTATATGGTTCAAGATATACGTATCCTACATCAGATGTTATTTTTTTGCTTATAACATGAGTTGATATCATACGGCCAAACCATAATACTCCTACCATTTCTCTAAGGCTAAACTTTTCTGCATCTTCTAACGATAATCTAAACTTAAACATATTACCCATTTTAATTGGTGTATTTTGATCTGTAATTGCAGAAGTGGGAATAGTAGATAATTTGTTCTTGGGTATTTTCGACCTACCTATTGTTATATCATCGATAAGTAATGATACTATCGACCCTTTCTCTGCTTGTTCAACATCCCCTCCTTTTGAAATTCTAATATTCTTTACTTTTGCAGAAGCAGTCTTATAACCCTTATTATATATTGGAGAGATATTTATTGCATCGCCTTTAGATAACATCCCGCTGATTATTTTCCCCCTCAATATTTTCCCGAACTCTTTATCGAATTCTCTTTCTACAGTCATGAATAAAGGTTCATTGCTTGCGCCCAACTTTTTGTCTTCATAAATGTTTTTTAATGTTGAGATTAATGTTGGTCCAAAATACCAATCCATTTTATCGTTTTTAGCTATTACATTTTCGTCATTTTCATTTTTAACATCAATTGAAACCGGTATAAACGTCGCTGAGCTTAAATCATCGCATAATGTTTTTATTATTTGGACCGCATTATCAAATTCTTTTTCAGAATATCCCATATTATCCATTTTAGAGATTAAAATAATTAATTTATTCTCTGGTGTCTTAAAATTTAACCATATAAAGAGTGGCATGAAAAATTCGTGCAATACATTTAAGCTTTTCATACTAAGCAATCTATGTTTCACCAACTTCCTTGCTTCAATCATAAATATACCAATATCGCCATAATATATTCCTCTAATCCTAGCATGATAAATGTGCTGTGCACCAGGTGTATCAATAACCGTTATATCATAATCACCCATATTAATTCTTTCTATATGCATATATTTTGTTGTCCCTAATTTTTTATCCCCTAATCTTATTCTTTCATCTGCAGCGGTATCCATTATGTAAGCAAATTTTTGGCTTTCGTCATAATTGCCTGTCTTTTTAACCTTAGATATAACAGCATTTATATCAAAATCTGGGTCTAGTTTTGCACGTAGATAGCCACCTAGCGTCGATTTACCTGCTTCAGCAGGACCAAATAGGACTACACTTCGTTCCATAATTAGTTCCTCCTTTAATTGTTTATTAAACTTTCCATAGATTTCATTAAACCTGCAGAGTACATAATAATGAGTTCTGTCTCTCCTTCAGAAATGCACATTTTCATTTCTTTAAGGTCATTTATCTTCATTTTATATCCTTCACTGATAGAGAATTTAGCATCAATTCTGTTAAGATTTGATTCAATAATATCCACTCTTAGGCAATCTATTAAATTGAAATCATTATCTTTTATTGAAATGCATGGGCTCTTTAGGTTTTTGCCGTATATGTGGATTATACCATTATCATCTGGAATTACACCATATATCTCTGTTTCAACGGGAAAGCCTTCGTGATTGAAACCGCTCAGTATTTGAATTTGGTTAATAATTTTTACTCTTGAATTTGGCGGTATGTCGCGATCAATATAACAATATCCTGCTATTGCTACATTATTCCCAATACTTATCGGCCCGATTAGTCTCGCACACGGCCCAACCTCTACATTATTTCCTAATGTTGGGTGCCTCTTTCCAGAAGGATTATATGAAATCTTCTTTGCCCCAAGAATAACACCATTTAGTATATAACAATCTTCACCTATTTCAGATGTTTCTCCTATAACAGTATTAGTTCCGTGATCAATAACAAATCGAGCACCAATCTTTGCAGCAGGGTGAATCTCTACAAGTGTATTTTTTTTAGCATCCTCTGAAATTTTCCGTGCTAACTCAAATTTTAAATCTTTATTAATATAATTATAATTATATAACGCATTGGCAACTCTATAATACATGACTGCCCGGAATGTATTATAAGTCTTTAGGATGTAATCTCCAGAACTTCTTGCTGCAGGATCCTTTTTAACTAAAGCCATCAGATCCTCGAAAATAAATGAATATACTATTTTTTGTAGATCTTCTATGTTGTTTTTTGTTACTCCTGATGTTCGCATTATATTTTCTGGCATATATAAGTTAAATATATTCTCAACATCCCTCCGAACCTGCCTAATTAGGTATACGTCATTTAAATCCGTTTTATTATTAATAGCCAAAATGGAGCATTTAGACCACCTACAACGAAGTATAGACTTATTAAACTAGATAATTTCTCCCGCCATCTGGAGCGATCGTTACTATTTTACTCCCTTTCCCTAATTCCTTAGCCATATTTAGAGCTCCGCATATATTTGCTGATGAAGATAATCCTAAAAATAAGCCTTCCTTTTTTGCCAAATCCTCTTTTACTGCTACAACATCTGGAAAATCTACTGAGATAACTTTATTTATGACATTACTATCAAGAAATTTTGGCATTATTCCAACTGCTAATCCTTCTATACTATGCGGAATGGCTTTTCCCTTCAATACATCGCAACCTTTTGGTTGCACTCCAACAATAATTGCGTCAGCAAATTTCTCCTTAATAGCTTTTCCTATTCCCATAATTGTTCCCCCACTACCAATACCAGCAACAAAAGAATCAACGCAGTCAAGAGATTGAACAATCTCTTGTCCGGTTATCTCATAATGTGCTAATGGATTAGATAAATTAGAAAATTGGTCTAAATATATGTAGTCGTCATTTTGAGATAATATCTTCTCTACGAGTTTTATATGTGAATTGTTTCCTGTCCTGCTATCTGATAGAATTACCCGAGCACCATATGCCTCCGATATTTTCATCTTGTTTTTGCTATAATTGTCTGGGACCACCAAAACTACGTTATAACCACGGATCGCACCAATAATTGATAAACCGATTCCTGTATTACCACCGGTAGGTTCTATAATCGTTTGCCCTGAGTTGGGTTTAAGAATACCTTTCTTTTCTGCATCAATTATCATACTTAATGCAATCCGCGTTTTAATGCTTCCACCAGGATTAAAATCTTCTAATTTAACATAGATATCTCCTGCATCGTTGGGGCATATCTTTTGGATTTTGACAATTGGCGTATTGCCGACGAAATCAAGTAAAGTATCACCAATAACCAATATACCGCCTCCGCCAATTGATTGCAACAAGATCATTTAAAGGTTTTGGCCTATAAACACTTTGCACCTGATGTCTGGGAGTAGCACTTCTGGATGTTCATCACACCTCCCTGAACCTCATCTTCAGCTCGTAGACCCCCTCCTCCCTCCTCTTCTCGATATCGAAGCCCATCTTCTCGAAGAGGCTCCGCATCGGCCTGTTGGTTGAAAGGACCTCGGCGGAGAATCCCAGGAGCCCCTGCCTTTTGGCCAGGTAGGTGAGGTGGTGGAGGAGCTCGGTGCCCACGCCCTTCCCCTGGTAGTCGTCCCTCACCACCAATGCCACCTCGGCGGTGTGCATGTCCCGGTTGAGGCTGTACTGGCCGACCCCCACCACCGTCTCCTGCTCCGGCTCGCCCTTCCCCTCGACGACGGCCAGGATCACCATGTCCCTCGTATAGTCCACGGCGACGAGGTCCTGCCTCATCTCGTGGGGGACGTTCTTTCTCGCGGAGATGAACCGGGTGTAGAGGCTCTCGTCGGAGAGGCTGTAGAAGAAGTCCTTGATCAGGGGCTCGTCGCTGATCTTGACGGGCCGCAGGAGGATCTCCTGGCCCGCGCCCGCGCGGGTGGTCCTGTGGATGGCGAGGTGTTCGGGGTACTCGCCGCCCTTGCCGGGGACGTAGGCCTGATCCAGGTAGATCAGCTTCAGCCTCTTCGCCTCCTCGATCAGCCAGGGCCGGAAGACGGGATGGGCGATTGATATGAGGTCCATGGCCCTCTCCCGGATGTTCTTTCCCTGGAGGTAGGCGATCCCGTGCTCGGTGACCACGTACTGGACGTCGCCACGGGTCAGGGTCACCCCCGATCCGGGGTGGAGGGCGGGGACGATCCGCGAGACGGTTCCGCCCAGGGCGGTGGAGGGGAGGGCCAGGATCGACTTTCCGCCCGGCGCCAGGAGCGAGCCCCTCATGAAGTCCGCCTGCCCCCCGATCCCGCTGTAGAAGGTGCTGCCCAGGGACTCGGCCGTGGCCTGGCCGGTGAGGTCGATCTCCATGGCGCTGTTGATGGCGGTCATCTTCCTGATCTTCGAGATGATCAGGGGGTTATTGGTGTAGTCGATGGTCTTGAACTCCACCGAGGGGTTGTCGTCCAGGTACTCGTAAGTCTCGGCCCGCCCCATGCAGAAGGCGGCGACGGTCTTCCCCCGGTCGATGGTCTTCTGGCTGTTGTCCACGACCCCCGACTTCATCAGCTCCACGATCCCGTCTGTGAGAAGCTCGGTGTGGATGCCCAGGTGATTTTTTCCCTGGAGGTGGGAGAGGAGGGCGTTGGGGGCGTAGCCGTACCCCACCTGGATCGTGGAGCCGTCCTCGATGATCCGGGCCACGTAGGAGGCGATCCTGGCCGCGGTGTCGCTGACGACGACGGGGCGGTACTCCAGGAGCGGCTCGTCGAAGGGGACGAGGTAGTCCACATCCTCCACGCTCAGAAAGCCGTCCCCGTGGATCCGGGGCATGAACCGGTTGATCTGGGCGATGACCAGGGGCGCCACCTCCAGGGCGGCCTTGACGATGTCGACACTGACCCCCAGGCTCATGTACCCGTGGTCGTCGGGGGGCGAGGTCTGGACCAGGGCCACGTCGATGGGGGTGATCTCCCTTCGGAAGAGATCGGGGACCTGGGAGAGGAAGATGGGGGTGTAGTCGGCGGCCCCCCGGTTGACCGCGTCCCGAGTGCTGTCGCCGACGAAGAAGGAGTCCAGCCGAAAGTTATCCGCCAGCTTCTCGTCGGCGTAGGGGGCGACGCCGAGGGACCAGACGTGGATCACCTCCGCCTCGAAGAAGGCCTTGGGATTGCTTTTTACGTACTCCACCAGGGAGCTGAGGAGAAACTGGGGCTCGCCGCACCCGGTGCCGATGAAGATCCGGTCGCCAGGATGGATGTTCCTGAATATGGCGCCGAGGGGGGCGAACTTATCGGGCCAGATCTCCCTCTCCCGCTCGTACCCCCCTTCGCGGCTCCGATCGCAGTCCTCATCACAGCCACCATCATAGATATCTCGCTTCATTGAATGTCCTCATCTCCCTCGCCCAAATCCCCCGCCTACTTACTCCAGGATCTTATTCCAGAGATCGAGGTCGGAAGCGGGTCACCTCTCCAGGGACCGCCACCGGTAACGGCGGCCGAACTTCTCTATCCCCTCGAAGCTTCCCAGTATCGCAAGCAGGTCCCCCCTCTTCAAAACCGTCTCCGGGCCGATGGAGAAGAGGCACTCCTCCTCCCTCTCGATGGCCACCACGGTGCAGCCGAACCTCTCCGGAAGGTTCAGCTCAGAAAGCCTCTTTCCGGCGAGGCGGGATCCAAAGCCCACCCGGAACCTGGTCATCTCCAGCTCCTCGTAGATCATGGTGAACTCCTCCTCCTGCCTCTGGGCGATCCTGGCCAGCATGGAGCTTGCCACGATGGGGACGGAGGCGACGTAGTCGGCGCCGGCCCGGTAGATCTTCTCCGCCGAGCTGAGGTGGTTGGCCCTGGCCACGATGAAGGCCTCGCCGTTGAGGTTCCTGGCCAGAAGGGTGGCGAAGACCACGTCGGAGTCGTCGTTGAGCATGATCAGAACCCCGGCCGCGTCCTTCACCCCCGACTCCACCAGCACCTCCTCGGAGGTGCCGTCACCGACGATGGATCGAAAAGGGGCGTCGTCGAGCTCCCTTCTGTCCACCACCGATGGGGACACCCCCCTCTCGGTGAGGGCCGCCACGATCCTGCGACCTACATCGCCGTAACCGATCACGATCAGCGGCCCCGTCCGGGGAGGCCCCATGGTCAGCTCCCTCAGCCGATCCAGCCCCTCCCTCTCCCCCACCGCCATCAGCACCGAATGAGAGCTGACCACCTCGTCCTTGGGGATGGAGACGAACCTCCCCTTCTGCCACATCCCCACCACCTTCGCCCCCGTCTCCGACAGGGCCGGGTCATGGACCACCTTTCCGATGAGAGGGCTTCCCTGGTAGATGGGGAGGGGGACCATCAGGCTCCCGAAGAGCTTGATCGCCCCTGGAAATACCCCCTTTCGGGGGGGCGAGGTGATCTGGGCGACGAAGCTTCCCAGGAGGGCCTTGGGCGATATCACCCTGCTGGCTCCGGCGTAGCTGAGAAACCTCGCTCGAGCCAGGTCCTCGGCCAGGGCCACCACCTCGACCCCGGAGATCTCCCGGGCCGTCAAGGATATGTCGGCGTTCCTCTCGTCCCTCTCGTTGGCGATGAGAAGGCTTGCACTCCCTATGTTGGCGCTGGCGAGGGTATCCCTCTCGGCGGGGTCGCCCCATAAGACCTGATACCTCTTGCTGATCTTCCGGGCCGTCTCCTCCGACCTCTCGATCACCAGAAAGGGGAGCTTCTGCCTTCTGAAGTTCTCCGCCAGAGCCTCGACTATGGGATTGTAGCCGCAGATTATGATGTGGCCTTTCATCTTTGGGGGGGCCTTCGAGGGGAGCTCGCGGTTGAGGCTCTCAAGCCATGGGGTGACGATGACGGGCAGAAGCACGGCAAAGAGGATGAATATCCCGGAGAGGCCCACGACGGCGCTGAAGACCCTTCCGGGAAGGTTCTCGAAGACCACGTCTCCATACCCCACCGTGGTCATGGTGGTGACCACCCAGTAGACGGCGGTCACCGGATCGGCGTTCCCGGTCTGCCCCTCTCGAGCCATCAGCTCCATGAAGATCGTGGCGTAGAGGGCGACCAAGAAGATCGTCGCCAGGGCGTAACATAGGACTCTGCGCAAAGCCGTAACCCCTAATACCAGATTGATCGAGATACGTTAAAAAGATTCTGACTTCAGGCAGCCGACCTCATGGAGATCCTTCTCTATTCCCTCCAGCCTCTCTTCCAGGGCCTCCATCGTGGTGATCGAAGTTGCCTCACCGTCCCAGGCGAGGATCATCGAGGCGCCCTTCAATGGGTGGGATTCAAGCCCCACCTCCTCGAAAGATAGCTCAAACTCCCGAAGGTTGCAGTCCGGGCGGAGACGATGGACCAGGTCGGCCGGCTGCCAGGAGAGGGCGACCCACCCGGCTTTCGATGATTTCGAGATCAAATCTTCGACCAGGGAGGCTTCGGACTTCTCGAGGTAGGGCGAGTCGATGAGGAGAAGGGCTGGCTTTTTCAGCCGGTCCAGAAGGTCGGAGACGCCCGAAAACCCGTCTCCGAGATGAAAATGCCGAGTCGATGTGCCCTCGCTCCACTCCCGAGATCTCCAGGCCCTCTCCACCTCGGGGCTTTTGTCCCAGAGCTCTGCCTCGAGGGCGACACCTCGTCTATCGGCAAGCTCCAGGACTATGGAGGCAGACCCCGGATAGCGCTCAAGGCCGCGGGAGTTTCTCTCCCCCAAGATTTGAAGGTGGCGATATTTGGCCAGAGGTTCGGGGCAGGGCCAGAGCCTTCCGATCCCCCCCTCCCACTCGCCGCCGGGGCGGAGCCGGTACTCGGGGCGTCCGGCGTGGCTCTCGACGTAGACCCGGACTCCGCCCCCCAGGAGGTGGTCGGCCACCTCGGCCAGGATCAGGTGCTTCCAGACGTCGCCGGCGTTTCCGGCGTGGCGGCGGTGGTCGTAGCCCATGAGTTCAAATTCTCCTTTATCGTGATATATTTGACCGGTGGCGAAGAATGAAGAAGGGGAAAAGCGATATAAGAGATCGCCCTCGACTGAGCGAGGGAGATCTCTTGGTGGACCTTCCGAAAACTCCGACCGGACCCGGTCCGGCCGATCCAAGACTGATGGAGCCTCCGGTTTTGAAGATCATACTGATGGGCAACCCCAACGTCGGAAAGAGCGTCGTGTTCTCCAGGCTCACCGGGATCGAGGTGATATCCTCCAACTACCCGGGAACCACCGTCGAGTACACCCTGGGCAAGACCTCCATCCTGGGGGAGAGCGCCGAGGTGATCGACCCCCCCGGGGTCTACTCTCTGGAGCCCTCCTGCAGGGCCGAGGAGGTGACCAGGGAGATCTTCGAGGAGGGGGCGGACGTGGTGGTCAACGTGGTCGACGCCACCAACCTGGAGCGGAACCTGAACCTCACCCTCCAGATCCTGGAGCGGGGCCTCCCCACGGTCGTCGTCCTCAACCTCTGGGACGTGGCCACCCGGACGGGCATCAACATCGACCTCACGGCTCTGGAGGAGGAGCTGGGCGTCCCCGTCTTGCCGGCGGTGGCGGTCAGCGGCCAGGGGATAAGAGAGCTGGTGGAGGCGATACCGAAGGCCCGGGTGCCCACCGGACCGGTCCATTTTGAGTCCGCAGATCAGAGATGGGCCCGGGTCGGCGAGATCGTGGAGAGGTCCCAGCGGGTCGTCCACAAGCATCCCACCATCCTGGAGAAGCTGGAGGAGGCGACGATCAAGCCCCTCTTCGGGGTCCCCTTCGGCCTTCTGGTGCTGTACCTCTCCTTCACCGGGGTGATCAGGCTGGGGGAGTTTCTCATCGACCGCATCCTGGACCCGACCTTCGCCGTCTACGGGGCCTGGGTCAACCACATCGTCGGCCAGCACGCCAGCGGCCTCCTCCGGGACATCCTCATCGGGACGTCGCCAGAGATCGAGACCTCCTTCGGCCTCCTCACCACCGGCCTTTACGTCCCCCTGGGGATGGTGCTGCCCTTCGTCATCCCCTTCTACATCGTCCTGGGAGTTCTGGAGGACGTGGGCTACCTCCCCCGGATCAGCGTCCTAGTGGACGCCCTGATGCATCGGGTGGGCCTTCACGGGGCGGCCGTCGTCCCCTGCATCCTCGGCCTCGGCTGCAACGTCCCCGGGGTTATGGCCACCAGGGTCCTGGAGTCGCCGAAGCAGAGATACCTCGCCGCCACCCTGATGGCAGTCTCGGTCCCCTGCGCCGCCCAGAATGCTATGATCTGGGGCCTTTTGGGCCCCTTCGGCCTCCGCTACATCGCCCTCGTCTACGGGACCCTGGCCCTCGTCTTCGTCACCGCCGGCTTCATCCTCTCCCGGATCATCGGCGGCGAGTCGCCGGAGATCTTCCTGGAGATCCCGCCCTATCGAGTCCCCGACGGCAGAGCCCTCTTCAAGAAGACCTGGATGCGGTCGAAGTACTTTTTGAAGGAGGCGGTCCCCTACGTCCTTCTCGGCGTCTTCCTCATGAACGTCCTCTTCATCACCGGGATAGTCGACGTCGTGGGGAGCCTGGCGGAGCCGGTGGTCACCGGCCTATTCGGCCTTCCCAAGGACGCCGCGGCCACCATGATCGTCGGGTTTCTGAGAAAGGACGTGGCGGTGGGGATGCTGGCTCCTCTGGGAATGACCGCGGGCCAGCTGGTCGTGGCCTCGGTGGTCCTGGCCATGTACTTCCCCTGCGTGGCCACCTTCGTCGTCTTCATGAAGGAGCTGGGGCTGAAGAATACCGCCAGGTCGGCTCTGATCATGCTATCGGCGGCGACGATCGTTGGGACTCTGCTTCACGCCCTCCTGACGGTCTGAAGATAGCGAGATTTGTATTCTTCGATTAAGATCTTGCTGTCTTTCTGTCTCTTGGTCACTACGGGTCTCCTTAGCAGCAATCCGACCCCATCACATAAATCGAAACATTTTTCTTCGGTCATGTTAATCCGATCGCTGGGTAAAGGATAAAAAGACGAAACTAGCGGTCATCTTGGCGGTGCTATGCGCATCTGCGCTGCTGTGTGGATGCTTGGTGGAGAACAATCTTCAGAAGATACTAGCGTGTCTGGCGACTCAGAGGACGAGGTAGCCATATACAGACAAGCGATCTGCCTTCAGAATATATCCTGATAAATCGCAGTGCGTTGTTGGAATACAGCTCTATTGGCAGATACACAAACCAGACCCTGGGAAGGTATTCTTTCTTCTTAGTATGGTGATCGAGAACCGGTGAGGGTTGAGAACGTGACGGCCGCCAGCTATGAAACGTTCGCCGAGGGCTGGCTTCAGGGAAGTGAGGCCTGGGGGAGGCCGGTGAACTTTCTGGTGATGCCCGACGGGGCCCTCCTCGTCTCCGACGAGCGAGCCGGGGCGATCTTGCAGGATCGGCTACGTGGGGTGAAAGCGAGAGGCAGACTCGATCAAGTATATGGCTGCCCTCGAGACAAATCTCTAAGGCGGTTGGCAAGGGATACGCTTCATCGAAACCGATATCCGAAATCCTGAATCACGGCCGTATAGAACCAAAAGTTTTTAAGCTCATGACCTCCCTATATATACAATGGAGGTGTTGAGGTTGTTCGGTTGGCTTTGGTTTCTGATCATAGGCATTGTTGCGGGATGGCTGGCAGGGCATATAACCAGAGGGAAGGGATTCGGCCTCCTCGGGAATATGGTGATGGGCGTGATAGGAGCCTTTGTGGGGGGTTTTCTCTTCGGGTTGGCGGGACTTTCTGCCCACGGCTTCATCGGATCCATCATTGCGGCCACGGTCGGGGCGGTGGTCTTCATCTTCCTGCTGAGATATCTTAAAAAAATCGGCTGATTCTCTTTTTGGGATGAGATCGACATGAACGGGGATAGAGGTGGACCAGAGAGATCCGATCCATCCTCCCTTCCCCGGCCGGGAGGGACAGAGTGACTCTTGCCGGATCAAGATCGCTGAGGAGGGACTGAAAAGAGGATTGAGTATCAAACTTCGCTTTCATCCCGGCTCTCTTCGACCGGAGAGACCACCATCCCCTGACCACAGGATCTCTCCTCCAGCTGAATGGTGACATGCTCTATTCCGAAGAGCTGCTCCAGCTTTCCCTTTATCTCATCTATTATCCTCTCTGCCTGAGAGATGCTCTGGTCATCGACGACCACATGGGCGCTCAGAATGATGGAGGCTGAACAGACTCCCCAGACGTGGAGGTCGTGGACCTGGACGACTCCGGGAACGCCGCAGATGGCTTCGGATACATCCTCCAGCCGGAGATATCTGGGAACGCCTTCCATCATGATGCGGAAGGAGTCTTTGACCAGCCGAAAGGAGCTGACGAAGATCAAGAGGCTGATGAAGATGCTCGCTATGGGGTCGGCCAGAGTCCATCCGGTCCTCCAGATGACCAGGGCGGCCACGATAACTCCGAAGGAGGCGGCGGCATCCCCCATCAGGTGGAGCATCGCCGATCTCAGGTTGAGATCCTCCGGAGCGTGAGCCCCAGCGTGGCTATGGCCGCCCTTGAGCACGAAGGCTGCAACGAGATTCACGGCCATGCCGAAGGAGGCCAGAACTAAGAGGTCCAGTCCCTTCACCGGAGCCGGTTCCAGAAGCCTGGAATAAGCTTCGGCCAGGATTCCCAGCGAGACCAGGCCCAGGGTCAATCCGTTGGCCAGGGACGCCGCGACCTCGAAGCGATGAAATCCGTAGCTGTATCGCTCATCAGCTGGCCGGGTCGATAGGCGGATGGCAAGCCAGCTCAGCCCCAGGGCGGAGATGTCCAGGAATACATGGGCCGCGTCCGAGAGCAGAGCCAGGCTGCCCGTCCACCAGCTGCCGGCCACCTCCACCACCAGGATGGAGCCCGAAAGGAGGATGGCGATGAAGAACCGACGCTCTACTTCCTTTATCTCATGTCTTCTCATCCCTGGCTCTCCTAACTGAGATCTGGCTGGGGCTGGATCTGGATAATATTTTCGATCGAGTGATCAGCGAACGATCGGTTGAGTGATCGGTTGAATGATCAGGTGAACAATCGGTAGGATGCAGGTTGATTAGACCTTTCATGACCAATTGGCCTCATCAGGCCGCAGGACTGGCACGAGATTCCGAGCAGCGATTTTGGGCAGGATCGCCTCTCCGGCCTGTTACTCGGGTATCTCAAACCGAACCCCGATCTTGAATATGCGCTTGGTGGGAAGGAGGAGCTGATCGAGGCCGGTCTCGTCTCTTATCTCCGAGAGGATCTCCTCGATCCTGGCCTCGGACGCCGATATGGTGAACCACATGTTGAACTTGGTATGGTTCGGCCGGAGGTAGTTGTGAGAGATCTCCCGGTATCCGTTCACCACCTCGGCCACCTGGTCGATCCTTTCGTCGGGGACGGGAAGGGCCACCAGGACCCCGGAGCAGCCCAGCCGCCTCATGTCCAGGATCGGCCCGATCCTCCGAATTATCCCCAGATCCCGGAGCCTCTTTGCCCTCCTGATCACCTCGTCCTCGCTCCTCCCCAGGACCTCGCCCAGGGCGAAGAAGGGCCGGGCGGCGAGGGGGAACTCCTCCTGGATGATCTCCAGGAGCCTGCGGTCCAGATCGTCGAGGTCGGGCCTCTCCTGGCTGACCGGCACCTCTTCAATCGGTTCGTTGTCGGTCAGCTCGTTGTCCATAAGCTCGTCCTCAATCGATTCGTATTCGATCGCACCATCCTTGATGGCGACGTCATCCACGGGAAGCGGCTTCACCAGCTCACTCCCTCCCATAGCTGCAGAGAGGGTCGGATTCCAGGTAGTCGCCGGTCCTGGCATAGGCCCTCGCCCTGCACCCGCCGCAGACCGTCCGATGGTCGCACCCGCCGCACCGCCCCAGTAGCTCCCTCTTCCGAAGATCCTGAAAAACGGGGGAGCTCTCCCAGATCTCCGGGAAGCTCTCCATTCTGACGTTCCCCGCCACCACCGGCAGGTAGCCGCAGGGGCAGACGTCTCCGGTCCGAGAGACGAAGACGAAGCCGGTCCCGGCGAGGCAGGCGCTTCCCATCATCCCCTCCCTCTCTGATTCGGTGAGCACCTCCCTCATCACCAGGCCGTACTGAGGAGCGCAGGTGACCTTCACCTCGATCCTCCTCCTCCTGCACTCTCTGGCCACCCAGCGGAGGATCTCGTCCTGCTCCTCCGGCGTCACCAATTCCTCCTCCCTTCCCCGACCCGTAGGAACCAGGAAGAAGAGGTGGAAGGCGACCGCCCCGAGCTCCTCGGCCAGGTCCATGGTGGGACCGACCGCGTCGAGGTTCTCTTTGGTGATGGTCATGTTGATCTGGAAGTCGACCTCGCCCCGGAGGTTCTCGATCCCCCGCCTGGCGAGGTTGAAGGAGCCGGGGCCCCGGGTGAAGTCGTTGGTCTCCGAGTCTGGGCCGTCGAGGCTGATGCTGACCCGGGCGATCCCGGCCCGTTTTATCCTCTCCACCATCCGGGGAGAGAGGAGGGTCCCGTTGGTGGCCAGGGAGACCCGGATGCCCCGGTCCCGGGCGTATTCCGCCAATTCGAAGATGTCCGGGCGGAGGAGGGGCTCTCCGCCGCTGAGGATTATCATCGGCCTCTCGGGCGCCACCTGGTCGATGAAGGCCAGCGCCTCCTCGGTGGAGAGCTCCGCCTGGTCGGGGGAGGCGGAGGCCGAGGCCCGGCAGTACTCGCAGGCGAGGTTACAGGCCGCCGTCACCTCCCAGGCTATGATCAGCATCTAGAGCATTCCCTTCTTGGAGAGGAGCTCCGCGTTGAGGACGCTGGCGCCGGCGGCGCCCCGGACGGTGTTGTGGCCCATGACGATGTAGCGGATCCCCTCCCTGATCCGGCCGACGGAGACGGCCATCCCCTTCCCGGCGTTCCTGTCCAGGCGGGGCTGGGGCCGGTCCGGCTCGTCCCGGACGATGAGGGGCTTCTTGGGCTCGGTGGGCAGGTCGGAGAGGCCGGGGTCGAACTTGAGGAAGGCCTCTCGAACCTCGGCGGGGGTGGGCTTCGAGGCCATCTCCACCCAGAGGGCCTCGGTGTGGCCGTCCATCACCGGGACCCGGTGGCAGCTGGCGCTGACGTCGAAGGGCGCATCGACGATTTTGTCGCCGTCGAAGGTTCCCAGGATCTTCTGGGCCTCCTTCTCCACCTTCTCCTCCTCTCCGGAGATGAAGGGGATGATGTTGCCCAGGATGGCCATGGAGGGGACGCCCTCGTATCCGGCGCCGCTGACCGCCTGCATGGAGGCGATGATCACCCGTTTGATGTCCATGGGCATGAGGGGCTTGAGGGTCAGGGCGAACATGATGGTGGTGCAGTTGGGGTTGGTGACGATGTAGCCGTCCCAGCCCCGCTTCTTCTGCTGGACCTCGATGAGGCCGAGGTGCTCGGGGTTGCACTCGGGGATCATCAGGGGGACGTCCGGCTCGAACCGGTAAGCACTGGCGTTGCTGGCCACGGCAAACCCGGCCCGGGCGAAGTCGGCCTCCACCTTCTTCGCCTCGTCGGCGGGGAGGGCGGAGAAGACGACGTCGGCCTCCACCTCCTTGGGGTCCACGGCCACCACTCCCATCTCGGCGACCTGTGGCGGGAGCTCGTGCTCCAGCCGCCACCGGGCAGCATCGCTGTATTTCTTGCCCGCGCTCCTCTCGGAGGCGTCGAGGCTGGTCAGCTCAAACCAGGGATGGTCCCAAAGCTGCTCGATGAAACGCTGCCCAACCGCACCCGTTGCTCCAAGAACGCCTGCTCTTATTTTGGCCATTGATAATCACCTTGAACGACAGCGGCTTCTTGGTGGCGACTTGATATAAATGCCTTCTCCGAAACGGGATCGCAATCCCGACCATTTGCGGATTTGGGGCCCAAATCCCCGGAAAACAGCACCCATCCGATTCGTCCCGCCGGAAGATTCGCGACCCCTCCTCGAAATTTTGGGCGGGCCGAAGATTGTCGGCTCAGAGCTTCAGCAGGAGGTGACCGGCGAGTAATCGGCGGGGAGCTTGAAGTCGATCTTCATCGCCTCCCGGGCCCGAGCCTCGCCGCCGCCCGCCAGATCAGCAGGAGCCCCGGCGGCGATGTACATCTTCAAATCCCTCCAGGCCGCCTCCACGTCCCGGGGGAGCTTGATGCACTTGGGGAGCTGGTGGCGGCCCGACCCGGCGGCGGCCATGCACCCTCCGCCCGTCCCCTTTCGGCGAGCGCACCGGAGGCGGCAGAAGGCTGCCGTCTTCAGGAGCACCTTCTCTACGCTGATCCTGTAGGGCGGATCGGCCACCGATCGGGCGTAGACCGCGGCGGCCATGGCGAAGAAGGAGAGGTTCTCTATGGTCGAGGGGGACCAGACCCTGGAGAGCCGCCTCATCGCCCGTGGATCGATCTCCTCCTTCGCCAGCTCCACCAGCGCCCGGTATCCCCGGGCGGTGGGCATGAGGAGCATCTGGTCGAACTCGAACTCCTTCTCGGTCGCCCGGCCGTCCACGAGCGTGACAAACCGGTGGCCGTACCTCTCGGCGTAGTCGAACATTGGGACCTCGTCAGCTGGAAGGGAGAGAGTGAGGGCATTTTATATCAGGGTTCTGAGGTTCGCAGGCAATTAGGTGATATGCGAGTGCTTCACCAGAATGCTGGCGAAATACGTACATTTTTTGGCTGCATATTTATAGTGCTGGACCCAATAAATAAAACTTATTTGGCCAATAGATGGACCCCCTGGCTATCAATGATTAGTATCATTCATTGGTGTAGCACTATAATCGCTGTTAATTGACGGCAAATTGATTAAACGAACATGCTCAACAAAGTGTTATTCTATTATCAATGGTTCCTGATCCTTTGTGTATCGATTCATTGCCTTGTGATTCATTGCCTCCAAGTTGTATATATCTATAGGTCATAAAATATCCTGAACCTTGTACCGCGTCCCCGAAATCAAAATTAATCGCGTCATTAACAACTTCTTCACCGGGAGCGTTAGGTATTCTTATGGCCATCTCGGCCTCGCGTATCTTCCCATCTTCACCTTTGCCCCTTATTTTAACTCTGTATATTCCTGGTGAAGGCTTATCGTTAAATCTGATCATCAAAATCGAATTCTCATCGACATTTATTACCGGATTAAATAATCCAATAATCATATTGTCTGATCTGTCTGATGTGGATGCATAGAGAAATATATTTTTATCATATTTTATGAATCGGTTCGCATTAACAGCAGTAATTTTATTATAAAAGGTATGATTATCTGGAGTTTTCCTATCTGCTTCATCATAATATTGATCAGAACCGGCAGTACTTTCTGAGATATCTAAATCACTAAATGTAGAATTATCTGAAATATTTATATATACACTCTGTAGTTCAAGTCTGTAGTCGCTGGCATCAGGGCCAAAAATCATCGGATATGTGGAGGCAACAAATGGACCAGATAACTGTGATATGGCTAATAATATTGCACCTACAAATACGAGATCTATGTATTTCAAGTCGACATCATCACCAAACAGCTGACGTGAATATTTTCTTGAAAATCTAAATGTTATTAAGCCAACCAAGAATAATATAATCACTGCGAACAAGAACAATACTATAGCCCAAAAAACGTGAATATTAACGCTCTTTAAATAGTATATTGATAAAATAGATAATACAATTACCATAGCTCTAATTATCAATGATGCACAATTAGATCTCCTCATCTCTCTAAATGTTGTGCATTTCTGATACTTAAGCTTAATCTGGGATCTTAGGGTGTCAATCTTGGTGAAAACTCTTCACTTCATTACCGATAAATTTCGACTCAATTCATTGAACATCGTCTAATCCCACGGCTCCTCAGTAAAGCGCCATTTAACGACATAGGGATCCACCGCTGTTTATTTCCTTACATTGACTAGCAACGAAAACCTTCAAACCACAGATTGCAATTCTAGTCGCCCCAATCGCCCGCCAACCCGCCGCCGAGTTTCCCCGAAAATTTATACCTCGAATTATTTATAAACCTCCTCCACCCCACCCGCCAGGATAAGGTTAAATGCGAATAACGATCTCACGCTCTTCCCATGCCGGGCAGTAAATCCCAAAGCTACGCCTTCATGGCCTCAGAAAAGCCCCTCATTGGAAAGACGATCCCAGATATGTTCGACGAGATCGCGGAAAAGTACCCCGACAACGACGCCATCGTATCCGTTCACCAGGGGCTGCGCTACACCTACCGCGAGCTGCAACAGGAGGTCAACCGCGCGGCTAAGGGATTTCTCGCTCTGGGCCTGAAGAAGGGCGACCGGCTGGCCATCTGGGCGACGAACATCGCCGAGTGGATCATCTGCCAGATCGCCACCGCCAAGGTGGGGATCATCCTCGTGAACATCAACCCCGCCTACCGGACCCACGAGCTGCTCTACGCCCTCAAGCAGTCCGAGACCGAGGCGCTCTTCTTGATCGACCGGTTCAAGACCTCCGACTACGTGGGGATGTTCTTCGAGATCTGCCCGGAGGCGGCTTCGAGCAAGCCCGGCGAGATCTCCTGCGAGAATTTGCCCTATCTGAAGACGGCGGTCCTGATCCGGGGCGAGAAGAGGCCGGGCATGTACACCTGGGAGGAGTTGCTGAAGATGGGCGAGGAGATCCACGACGACGTCTTGCGGGCGGAGCAGGAGGAGCTGGACTTCGACGACCCCATCAACATCCAGTACACCTCCGGGACCACCGGCTTTCCCAAGGGGGTCGTCCTCACCCACCACAACATCCTCAACAACGGCTACTTCATCGGCGAGTGCATGAAGTTCACCGACAAAGACCGGCTCTGCATCCCCGTCCCCTTCTACCACTGCTTCGGGATGGTCCTCTCCAACATGGCCTGCCTCACCCACGGGGCGACCATGGTCCTCCCGGCCGAGTACTTCGAACCCGCGGCGACCCTGGAGGCGGTGGCGAAGGAGAGGTGCACCGCGCTGCACGGCGTCCCCACCATGTTCGTCGCAGAGCTGGAGCATCCACGCTTTCAGGAGTTCGACCTCTCCAGCCTCCGGACCGGGATCATGGCCGGCTCCCCCTGCCCTACCGAGTACATGAAGAAGGTGAGCAACCTCATGAACATGAAGGAGGTGGTGATAACCTACGGCCAGACCGAGGCCTCCCCCGGGATCACCATGTCCTCGACCTCCGACTCCCTGGACCGGAGGGTCTCCACCGTCGGAAAGCCCATGCCCCACACCGAGGTGAAGATCGTCGACCCCGGCACCGGCAAGATCTCCCCCCGGGGCGAGACCGGGGAGATCTGCGCCAGGGGCTACGCCATCATGAGGTGCTACTACAACAACCCCGGCGCCACCGAGAAGGCCATCGACAAAGAGGGGTGGCTCCACACCGGGGACCTGGGCGTCCTCGACGACGAGGACTACTGCAAGATCACCGGCCGGCTCAAGGACATGGTGATCAGAGGCGGCGAGAACATCTACCCCCGGGAGATCGAGGAGTTCCTCTACACCCACCCCGACATCAGCGACGTCCAGGTGATCGGGGTCCCCGACGCACGGTTCGGCGAGGAGCTGATGGCCTGGATCAAGCTGAAGGAGGGCAGGACCCTCACCGCCGAGGAGGTCAAGCTCTTCTGCAAGGGGAGGATCGCCCACTTCAAGATCCCCCGGTACATCAAGTTCGTCGACGGCTTCCCCATGACCGTCTCCGGCAAGATCCAGAAGTACAAGATGAGGGAGGAGTCGATCAAGGAGCTGGGGCTGGAAGAGGTGGCCAGGGCGGAGACGGCCTGAGGCCGCCCGGCAGCCTCCGCCACCGCCCGCTGCCATTCGCCACCTGCCCGCCATCCATCTCGTCACCTACCGCTGTGCCATCCATCCCGTCACCTCCCGCCGTAAGACCGGACGTGCTCCCAGGCTCTCTGTAATTCCGTACCCCCTTCACCGCTGGCGTAGATAGAGGGGTCGGTTCGGCCATAGAGCTTCCGATCCGCTCCGACCGGGCAGACCTTGATGCACGCCCCGCAGGGCGAGACCCCTTTCTCGGTCAGGTGGGCGCTGTAGGCGGTGCAGGCAGATTTATCGGTGAGGCCTGCGGGGTAGTCCCTCTCGTCCAGGGCGTTGGCAGGACACATCCGGACGCATCTCATGCACCGGGTGCAGAGATCCTCTTCCATCAAGGGATCAGCCGGAAGCTCTGCCGAGGTGAAGAGGGAGCCGAAGCGGACCCTGGGGCCGTACTTTCTGGTCAGAAGGACGTTGTTCACCCCGAAGCTTCCCAGACCGGCGAGATAGGCCGCGTGCCGATGGGAGAAGAAGGCCACCGGATTCTTGACGAGGGCCCTGAGGTCGGCATATCCGTCTCGAGGGACGAAGACCGAAGGGCATTCCCTCTCGTTTAAGAAGTTTGAGAGCCGGTAGGTGTACTGGTCCAGGAGGATGTTGACGGTCCGATAGAGCTCCCGGTACCAGATCGAGGGCGAGGTCTCCAGCGCGGGAAGGGAGATGGGAAGACCTATGACGACCACCGACCTCGCCTCCGGAAATATAGACTGGGGCCAGAACTCCTCGGGGACCCAGGGCTCGAAAGGATGCGAAGCCCATCGGTCGACGCCGGCGATCCCCACCATCGGGATCTCCATGCTTTGGCACCGTTCCAGGAGGGCTCTTTTCAGCTCTTCGCTCATGATGGTAGTATATTTGGAGGGGTGATAAAAGATCTGGCGGAAGGCCCTTTCTCTTACATTAGTGGCAAGCTGGACGATATCGAAGCCGATTTCCACCCGCCCGGATCGAGGGTGGACCGCCACCGTCCGATCGCCTCCCGGCCCAGGATGAGGCCGCCTATCCAGAAGGACGCCCCGCAGGAGATGGCGATAAAGGACGATAGGGGCAACTTGTCCTAACGATTAAAATAGCGGAACACTTGATCAATAGTCGATCTCCTTCCAATGACAGCTTCGACAAGGCTTTTGAATTCGCTGGGGAATCAAGGCGGAGTGGTGGCATTTTTTCCAAAGTGCCAGTTTGAATTAGCGGCGATGAATAGACCAAACGTATTAAATTGCTCCATGGTGAATCCCCAACAAAGGAGGCGTTTTCAATCTGGGTTGACTACGATGAAGAAGCAGACGTCCTTTACGTCAGCTTCAAAAAGCCAAGTCACGCCGACGACTCTGAGCTTACAGACGACGACGTTATAATCAGACGCGAAAAGGGCGAAGTGGTGGGGATGACCTTCCTCAATGCGTCTAAGAGGGCCGGTGTCGCGAAGAGCGGGTCCTGAGCCTTAGAAGGGATTGATTCAGTGGCAATCGGCCCAGCGGCCCAACTCCAGGACCTCGGTGAGTGCGGCCACCCTCATCCCCCCCGGCGCCACCGGCGCGGATCGAGGGAGCCGCGCCACCGTCTGATAGCCTCCCGGCCCAGGATGAGGCCGCCGATCCAGAAGGACGCCTCGCCGGAGATGACCAGAAGGGACGAGAGGGCGACCTTCCCCTCCGTGGACAAGGTGGTCGTCGGGACGAGGAGGAGGGAGCCGTAGAGGAGACAGGATAGGGCGACCAGGCCGAAGCCGAGCCGCCTCTTCCAGCTCGCAGGTCCAGCCTCCGGCTCGGCTTTTTCGGACGGCAGGGCCCGGCCCGCCTCCAGAGCCGCGCCGCCCGAGGACCCCGTGTTCACCGCCTCGGCCGCCATCCGGCAGGCTCACCTCATCTCCCGCAGGGCCGCCAGGGCAGAATCAACCCTCTCTTTCATCTCGGCGACCAGCCGCCCGTTCTCCTCGATCCTCTCCAGCCGGTCGGCGGCCATCCTACTGGTCTCAGCTGGCGCGGGCCCTCCGATCCTCGACCTGGCGGCCACGTTCTCCTTCGGGTCCAGGGCAGCCTTCAGCTCTTCCTCGCCGAAGCCCCTCTCGCTGGGTCTGAATCCGGCGATCCTCTCCGCGGCCTCGTCCAGATCCTGAACGGTCGGAAGGTCACTCCTGACCGCCAGGGCCCCCACGATCTGGTGGGCGGTCCGAAAGGGGATCTTCGCATTTCTGACCAGGGAGTCGGCCAGCTCCGTCGCCGTGGAGAAGCCCGCGCCTGAGGATGCCTCCAGCCGATCGGTTCTGAACTTGGCCGACGAGATGGCTCCGGCCATGATCCGGACTGCGCCCCTGGTCGTCGAGACGCCCCGCCAGAGGTTCGGCGTCGCCTCCTGCAGGTCGCGGTTGTAGCTCATGGGAAGCGCCTTGCAGATGGCCAGGGCGGCGATGAGGGCCCCGAATACCGAGCCGGTCTTCCCCCGGACCAGCTCTGCGGTGTCCGGGTTCTTCTTCTGAGGCATGATGGAGGAGGTGGAGGTGAAGAGGTTGTCCAGCTCAATGTAGCCGAACTCTGAGGTCGACCACAGGATCAGCTCCTCGGCGAGCCGGCTCAGATTCGCCATGAGGATGGCCGAGTTGGATAAGGCCTCCAGGAGAAAGTCTCTGGTCGATACCGCGTCCATGCTGTTCTCGACCAGGCCGTCGAATCCGAGAAGCTCAGCGGTCCTCTCCCGGTCGATCTCAAAGCCGGTGGAGGCGAAGGCCGCGGCGCCCAGGGGCGAGCGGTTGACTCGACCGTAAGAATCCCGGAGCCGCTGGAAGTCCCGGAGGAGGGCGTCGGCGTGGGCCAGGAGGTGGTGGGCGAGGGTCGTGGGCTGGGCGTGCTGGAGGTGGGTGAACCCGGGGATTACCGACTCGGCGTTATCGGTGGCCCTCTCCACCAGGGCTCTGGAGAGGTTGTTCACCTCGGCCATGAGGCCGAGGAGCTCGCCCCGGAGGACGATCCGGATGCAGGTGGCCACCTCGTCGTTCCTGGATCTGCCGGTGTGCATCTTGCCCCCGACGGCCCCAACCTGCGCTATCAGCTCCGCCTCGATCGCCTCGTGGACGTCTTCGCCCTCGCCCAGGCTCTCCTCCTCGATCCCCTCTAGCCCCGCCACGATCGCCGAAAACTCCTCGCCGCTGACGAGCCCCCGCTCCTTCAGCATCACCAGGTGGGCTCTATCCACCAGCAGGTCCGCTTCGAAGATCCACCGATCCGCCTCCCGGGAGGATATGAACTCCAGGACCTCCCCGGAGATCTCCCCCCCCAGCCTCTCTCCCCTCAAAAGCATGAATTCCTCGCTCCCTGTCCTCAGGTTGTATAATCGGCGTTGATCTTGACGTAGTCGTAGGAGAGGTCGCAGCCGAAGGCCCGGGCGGCGCCGTCTCCGAGGCCGAGATCGAGGGTGATCAATAGCTCTCCGGACTTCATCGCCTCCTCGGCCTCATCCAGGACGCCGTCGACGATCTTGCCGTCCTTGACCAGGAAGATCTCTTTCCCCTGGCTGGCGGCGGAGATGGACAGGGTGATCTTCTGGGGGTCGATCTCCGCCCCCGACCTTCCCGCCGCCGCCACAATCCTCCCCCAGTTGGGGTCCTTTCCGAAGATGGCGGTCTTGACCAGGCTGCTCCTCACGATGGTCTTGGCGGCGAGGCGGGCGTCCTTTCGATTCCGAGCCCCGACCACCTCCATCTCCACCAGCTTCGTCGCCCCTTCACCGTCTTTGGCCATCATCTTGGCGAGCTCTACACAGACATAGCTCAGCGCCTCCTTGAAGGAGGCAATATCCACCTCGACCTTGCCCGTGGCCGTCAGGAGGACCATGTCGTTGGTGCTGGTGTCTCCGTCGACGACCAGCATGTTGAAGCTATCCTCGACGGCTTCCAGGAGGCACTCCCGGAGGGCCTCCGAGGAGATCCTGGCGTCGGTGTAGATGAATGAGAGCATGGTGGCCATATTCGGCTCGATCATCCCGGCCCCCTTGGTGATCCCCGCCACCCTGAGCCCGGCGTGCTCGACGGCGATATCCTTGACCACGGTGTCGGTGGTCATGATCGCCCTCGCCGCCTCCTCGCTCGCCAGAAGGTCGGAGCGGAGACGGCCCCTGGCCTCACCGAACAGCTCATTCATCAGCTCCCGGTCCAGATACCTCCCTATCACTCCCGTCGAGGCGACCCCGATCTCCTCTCCCCCGACTCCCAGATGGCCTGCCAGAAGACCCGCCATCCAGCGGGCGTCCTCGACCCCTCGGGATCCGGTATAGGCGTTGGCGCAGCCGCTATTGGCGATCACCCCGGCAAGCCTCCCCCCGGAGCCGGCCAGATTATCGCTGGTCACCTCCAGGGGAGCCGCCCTGATCTTATTGGTGGTGAAGACCCCGGCGGCGGTGCCGCTGGCGGCGATCAGGGCGACCCCGTACTTGCCCCTCTTCACCCCGGAGGCGGCGACCCCGTCGACGGCGCATATCCCGCCCTCAATCCGCTTCAACTTCCGACGCCCCCATCCCCAGACCGGCTATGATGTCTCCTCGGGTGACGATCCCCACCAGCTTTTCGCCCTCCAGGACCGGGAGACGGTTGATCCGATGGCGGACCATCATCGACGCCGCTGTCTCGATGGTATCCTGGGGACCGATGGTGACCACCTTCTTCTCCATCACCTCGGAGACCCGGATCTTACCGATCTCCTCGGCCCCGGTCTGGAGCTTCTCCCATCGGATCAGGTCCCGGATGGGGATCTCCAGGACCTCCAGAGGGCTTGGAAGCCACAGCCCCCCCTCCTTCTCGGCGGAGAGGAGCCTCAATAGATCCGACTCCGAGACCACGCCGGCCAGCCGCTTTCCCTCCAGAACCGGCATCCCGCTGATCTCGTTCTCTCTCAGGAGCCTGACCGCGTCGCTGACGGCGTCGCTCGCCTGGCAGACGATCGGCTCCGGATTCATCACGTCCCTGACCAACATGCTTTACCTCCTCCGCTCTCTTTTTATTTATGCTTTCAGTCTCCGGGTCCGCCCCAGGGGTCCTCAGGGGGCAGAGCCCGGAAACCACAGCCCCTCGGTCTCGGAAAGCCCCAGCATCAGGTTCATGTTCTGGATCGCCTGACCGGAGGCGCCCTTCACCAGGTTGTCTATCGCCGATACCACCACAATCCGGTCCCCGGACCCGTCCAGCTCAAAGCCGATGTCGCAGAAGTTCGAGCCCCGCACCGCGCCCAGGGACGGAACTCCGGGGACGAGCCTTATGAAGGGGCAGTCCCGGTAAAACTCCTGGTAGATCTTCAATATCTCCGCCCTGTCCGGGATGTCGCCCGCGCGGTCGTCCTTCAGCAGGAGGTGGGCCGTGGTGAGGATTCCCCTGATGGCGGGGACGACGTGGGGGGTGAAGCTGACTTTGACCCCGGGCGAGAGCCGAGAAAGCTCCTGGTTTATCTCGGCCCGGTGTCTGTGGGTGGTGAGCTTGTAGGCGATGACGTTCTCGGCCATGTTCGGGTAGTGGCTGGTCTCGGAGGGGGCGATCCCCGCCCCGGAGATCCCGGACTTGGAGTCGAAGACGACCCGCTCGGCGAGGCCTGCCTCCACCAGGGGGGCCACCGAAAGGGTCGCTCCGGTGGGGTAGCAGCCGGGGTTTCCCACCAGCTCGGCCCCCCTCACCTCGGGGTGGAGCTCCGTCATCCCGAAGACCGCCTCCCTAAAGGCCCTGTGCTTCATCCCGTAGGTCTTCTCGAAGACGTCCTGAGGAAGCCTGTAGTCTGCGGAGAGGTCCACCACCTTCGCCCCCGCATCCCGCAGTCCCGGAACCCAATCCATGGCCGTCCCATGGGGGACGGCGGTGAAGACCAGGTCGCACCTCTCGGCGATCTCCGAGATGGATGGCGATTCGAACTTGAGGGAGGATACTCCCCGAAGGTGGGTGTGGACGTCACCCACCGGCTTTCCCTCCAGCTTGCGGGAGGTGATGCAGACCGCCTCGGCTCCGGGGTGGAGGCTGAGGAGGCGGAGCAGCTCTCCGCCGGTGTAGCCGGACCCGCCGACTATTCCAACCTTGATCATGGCAGAAGAGCAATACGGGCTGGTATAAAATCAACACGCTAAACGAAAGATCTCCGGGATCTGAGCTCGGATCTAGAACCTCCAGCAAATCAGAGGACGGACTCAATCTGAATCATGGACCATCCGAATCATGAGAATACTGCTCTCTTCATCTATCCCCCTCGGCCATATGCTTGGTATGAGAGAGGTTCTAGACCGTTGGACAGATCCTCGACGAGACTCTGGCCAGGTCCGTCGCCACCTCTCCGATCCTCTCCTTATCTTCAAGCCAGAGCAGCCACCTCTCCGGAATCCAATCGGAGCCCCGGGCCGCCCCCGCCAGGGCCCCGGCGATGGAGGCGATGGAGTCGGTATCGCCGCCGGCGGAGGCCGCAGCGATCAGCGCCTCCTCCGGCTCGAGCTTGAGGTGGCAATAGAAGGCGGCCGGAACCGTCTCCCAGACCATGGGCGAGGTTCCGATCTCCGCCAGCGCCTCCGGCGGATCGAGGTCTAGCATCTCTTTTACTACGAGAAGCTTCCGTCCGAACCCCCGGTCGACCCTCTCAGAGAAGCCGGCAGCCATCTCCAGAACCTTGATTCTGGAGAAGCCGAGGAGGGAGAGGGCGACCCCCACGGCGACGGCGACGGAACCCGCCCGAGCCCCGGTCGACGAATGGGTGGGAAGGCTCTGGATGTCGGCATACCTGGCGACCAGATCGAGGCTGCAGTGGTAGACAAGGCCGATCGGAGCCGTCCTCATCGCCGAGCCGCAGGTCGGCGTCGTCACGCCGGTCTCCTGCCAGGGCCGGTCCCTCAGAAGCTCCTGGATCGCGGTCTTGCTGGTCCAGCCCACCCCCCGGTTCAGGGATGGGTTCTGGATCCAGCACCCTCCCCAGGAGGCGAGCCTGGAGGCGAACCTCTCCACGTCGAAGAATCCGGCCTCGATGATCGACTCCGCCAGGATTAGGGTCTGCTCGGTATCGTCGGTGTACTGCCCCGGTCCGAGGCCACAGTGGAAGTGGTCGGGGGCGGGGGCGACCATCTCCCTAACCTCGCCATGCCCCTCGCGGATCTGGTCGCAGGTCAGCCCCTCGACGGGCATCCCCAGGGCGTCTCCGACGGCCAGGCCGAGCATGCACCCTCGAAACCGGTCCAGGAGCTCCGCAGTCATGTCGATGAGAAGGCGGTTTGGGGACTAAATACTCATCGGAATCGGTCCATCACGGCTTGCAGGAGGGATTCGTCGGAATAGGCCGAAGAAGGCAGGTCGATGGAGGGAGGATTGGAGCCTGGATCTCCGATGGGAGAGGAGATTGGACAGGATGTCCGATGGGAGAGGAGATTGGACAGGTGTCCGATGGGAGAGGAGATTGGACAGGATGTCCGATGGGAGAGGAGATTGGACAGGTGTCCGATGGGAGAGGAGATTGGACAGGTGTCCGATGGGAGAGGAGATTGGACAGGTGTCCGATGGGAGAGGAGATTGGACAGGATGTCCGATGGGAGAGGAGATTGGAC
>Ga0116163_1000028_pt1 | contig 103992 bp, 112 predicted proteins | sample AD_UKC107_MetaG_FD_89889 | JGI IMG/M metagenome (GOLD analysis project Ga0116163, IMG submission 89889) | Active sludge microbial communities of municipal wastewater-treating anaerobic digesters from Hong Kong - AD_UKC107_MetaG | ecosystem: Engineered > Bioreactor > Anaerobic > Digestate...
CAATAAAAAAGCACCCGGATGGGTGTTTTTTTATTTTAGCAGGAATGGGCGAAAAGGAAAAGCCGTAAGAAAAGGAAAAAGGGAAGAAAGAGTTAGAAAGGTGATTCTTTTACAGAGGTTTACAGGCAGAAAATTTCTTCAAAAATCGACATAAATAGACATAAAACAAGCAAATAATACATAAAAATGAATAAAAACGAAAAATTGAATAAATTGGTGAATCGAAATGTAACCGAAATGTAACCAATTTAATATACAATGTTGGACAATACAAGATTTCCCAGATTTTGCCGGCGAGATATCCATACGATAGACATGGTTATAAATCACCGGTAGTTTTTAACAAATTGTTACCAAATAACTGCTATTAGGTTATATGATGCGTCTAAAATATAAAAAAGGGATTGTTTCGGCGGGGTTATGAGATTCGTTTAATTGCAGCATTTCAAGAGCATTCGGACAGGCTTTGAAACGACGAAATAAACTTAACAAAAAAACTGTAATTTTATAATTCCTTCAGACGCGAAAACACACAATTGAAAAAGAAAAGTATAACAGGAGGAAGAAACATGAAAGGGAATGAATTGATAAAAAGGAAAAACGTTATTGCGATTTTGATTGCAATCACGATGTTGTTCGGGTTGTTTTCGCAAACGGTGTTTGCGGAAGGTACACCGACCTATTTTATTGCATTCACTTCGGACGTGCACAACAACACTTCAAACCTGCAAACTTGGCTGAACAGGTCGATGAGCAGCGGTACCACGACGTTGGATTATATGGTATTCGGAGGTGATTATGAGGGGTTCACGGTGGCTGCACAATGTGTATCCATCGTCAGCAGTACGTACAGCGGTACTCCGTCGGTGTTGGTGAAAGGGAATCACGACAACGACGGCGGAACCTATGCAGCCGGATTAGTCTATTCCGGGTCCGATTATGCGATTTATTCGGTGGATTCATCGAGCCAATCGTTTTCCACCACCGAGATCAGCAATCTGGACGCAGCACTGAAAACCATCGATCCGTCCGTACCGGTCTTTGTCGCTTCGCACTGTCCGCTGCATTATTTCAACAGCAGAACTACGGGCAACGCGGCGGCAATGGTGGAAGTGCTGAACAATTACCCAAACGTCATTTTCCTGTGGGGACATAACCACACAGTGAATGACACCAATTACGGGACGGTCAAGGTGGCGGGTAATACCATTCAATGTTCCAGCACTTCGTCACCGGTCACCATCAATTTCACCTATGCCAACTTCGGTGCGATGAACGCCGGCACTCAGAATGCCTACGGCATGCTCGCGACGCTTGCCAAAACCAGCAGCGGCACGACGATCGACTTTGATTATAAAAATTTGAGCGGCACGACCACATCCTCCTATTCGGTGACCATTGAGGATGATACTCCCAATGAGGAAATCAACGACGTCGCGATCACGGTCACAGCACCTGAACCCGGCGATGTACCGAATACGGACGCCGTGGTCTCCGGCCCGTTTGAGGGTTCTTCCTATACCGTGAGCTGGAACCCGAATCCGACTGCCTTCGACTATGAAACCTCCTATATGGCCACAGTCGTGCTGACGGCGCCGAGCGGATATTCGTTCACGTCCGGCGTGACCGCCACCGTCAACGGATATGACGCGACCGCCGTTCTCGATTCAGGCACGCTGACCGTCACCTATACGTTCACGACAGCCGCCGGCAGCACCGAGACGACCTATGAATTGGCTTCGAGCGTAGAAGAGGGCGCGACCTATTTGATCGTGGCCGAGTCGGGTTCTGATTATTATGCGCTGACAACAAGTTCTACAACCATAAGCAGTGTATCTTATTTACTCGGTTCCGCGGCCACGATATCGGACGATAAAATTGTTTCTACGGTAAGCGACAGTATGCTTTGGGTATTTACCGCAGACGGCGACGGGTATGACATTATGAACGGAAGTTATTATTTGAACCGCGTATCCGGCACGTCAGGCGGTATTGAAGCCGATACAACGGAAGATGGATCTTCCTATTCAGACTGGATTTTTGACGGTACTAATCATAATCTGACAACCATTAGTTCTTCACAAGTGACATTCTATCTTTATGTCACAAACAGCGGTAGCACATATTATTTTAGAAATAGTACATCAACAACTTACAGTGGTATGATCTACCTCTATAAGCTGACCGAGGGTACCGGTTCCACGACACAGATCATCGACAGTGTTGAAATCGCTGATCTCACCGATCCCGTGGGCGGCGTGGCACCGGATACAAACGTAACGGTTTCCAGCGGGATTACGGATCCGGGTGCAGCGGTCTGGATGCCGGAGGTCACTGATACTTTCGCATACAGCACGACATATACGGCCAGTGTTACGTTGACGGCACAGTCCGGTTACGAATTCGCGTCCGATGCAACTGTGACCGTCAACGGCAATGCCGCGACCTGCACCACGCTGAATACCGACGGCACGCTGACCGTGACCTACACTTTTAATGCGACGGGCGCGGATCCGAACGGACCGACTTATGAATTGGCCTCGAGTATTGAAGACGGGGAGACCTATGTCATCACCGCCCTGTCTGGTTCCGATTATTATGCTTTAACAAACGTACCTTATAGCACAACGGTAATGACGGGAACGAGCGTAACTGTCACAAATGCTGCAATTACATCAACTGTTACGGATGATATGCTCTGGAAATTTGATGCTCACACAGACAGCACCTATGGGGATGGGTATACCATAAGAGATCAAGACGGAATTTATTTAATTCGTGTATCAGGACAGTCAGGCGGACTTTACATTCAAAGTGAAGATACATATTATATCACTTGGTCTCTTATTGGAACGCAATTAAAAAATCTTCATGGAAGTCAAAAATTCTCGTTGAGCTTGACTGGCACGAACTTCACCGCGGTAACTTCTTCTTATGCGGAAGTTTACCTCTTTAAAGTGACCGAGCCGGCAGGCGGGACCGTCAGCGAAGTGGATATCAGTATCACGGCACCGGAAGGCGGAGCGACACCCGCCACATCGGCGACGGTATCGACAAACGGCGTGACGGCGGGTACGGTCACATGGACACCGACCGTGTCAAGCACGTTTGCATATAACACGGCGTATACGGCCAGTGTCACTTTGACGCCGAACGCCAACTATACATTCGCGTCCACCGTGTCCGTATCTGTGAACGGCGGAACAGCGGTCGAGTATACACCCGGCAGTGGTACGCTGACCGTAACATACGCGTTCGAAGCGACCGGAGAAGAACCGATCACCAGCGTGGTGGTCACGGACATCACAACACCGATTGCCGGTGCAGAGCCCGACACAACTGCGTCGGTATCGATCGGTACGGCGGGCACGGTGACCTGGACTCCCACGGTCTCAAGTACCTTCACATACAGCACGGCATATACGGCCGGCGTCACGCTGACCGCACCATCCGGTTATGAATTCACATCCGGTACAGCTGTGACCGTCAACGGCAATGCTGCGACCAGCACCACGTTGAATGCCGACGGCACGCTGACCGTGACTTATACCTTTGATGAGACGGGCGCGGATCCGAACGTACCGACGTACGAACTCGCCACAAGTATCGAAGACGGGGAGACCTATGTCATCGCCGCCCTGTCGGATACCGATTATTACGCGCTGACGACAACTACATTCACAAGTGGATCTTATAGCTATTTGGAAGGCGAAGAGGTTACTGTGTCGAATGATAAAGTTACTTCAACAGTCAGTGATGATATGCTTTGGATATTTACCGCGGACGGAAACGGCTATAATGTCATGAACGGAAGCAACTATCTGACGCGCAAATCAAGCGGTAGTCCGGGGGTTTATCTCACTACGGACGATGAAGGATCTGCCTATAACGAATGGATGTATGTATACGGGTCAAGCGGAAGCCAACTTCGTTTACTTGGTGGATCAGGGGGGTCGACATATTTTTATCTTTATCTTACTTCGAGCAGCGGCACCTATTACTTCGCAAATACTTCATCCACTGCTTACAGTACACTTTACCTCTTTAAATATACCGAAGCCACGAATGTGAGCGTGAGCAGCGTCGCAGTAACCGATATTGACACGCCGGTCGCAGGAGCAACACCTGATACGGCGGCGGCTACATCGACCACAGGCGTGACGGTGAGTGCAGTTTCGTGGAGCCCGAACGTCACAACCTTTGGATACGGCACGCAATATACGGCGACCGTCACACTGACGGCGCAGTCCGGTTATGAATTCGCGTCCGGTGCGACAGTGACGATTGACGATCACAGTGCGGCTGTTACGGACAACGGCGACGGTACGCTGAACGCATCCTATCAATTCGACGCCACGGCAAATCAGCAGATCACCAGCGTGGCGATCACGGGCATCACCGAACCGGCTGCCGGCGGAATACCTGACACAACGGCGGAAACAGTGACTGAAGGCGCAACAATAACGGGCGATGTCACGTGGACACCGAATGATTCCACCTTTGCATACAACAAGGTCTATACGGCCAGCGTCACCCTGACGGTACAAACCGGTTATCAGTTCACGACCGGTACGACCGCGACGGTCAACGGGGTTACGGCATCCAGCGCCACGGCGAGCGGCGACGGAAGCACATTGACCGTGACCTACGCATTCCCCTTGACCGGTATGGAGACCCCGAGCATCACGGCACAGCCGCAAAGCGTGACAGCTGCCGCGGGGGGAACGGCGGAACTGAGCGTTTCCGCAAGCGTTACGGACGGCGGCACCCTATCCTATCAGTGGTACAGCAACAGCACGGACAGCAGTACGGGCGGTACGTCGATCGGAAGCGCTACCGCAAGCAGTTATTCCGCGCCGACGAATACGGTTGGAATCATTTATTACTACTGCGTGGTGACAAATTCGGACGGCGTCAATACGGACAGCAAGACCGCGACTACACAAACCGCGGCGGTGACGGTGAAACTGGCGTCGATCCAGTCATCCGACTACACCGTTGACACAGCAAACGGAATTCTGTCAATGGTCTCTGCCGGCACTTCCGCCAACGGGCTTAAGGCAAAACTCCTGAATGACATGGCAGATATCAAGATCTTCAACGGTGAAACCGAATATACGGGCGACACCGTGGCGACCGGAATGACCGTGAGGTACTATGTAAACGGCGCTGTTCAGGATGAGTTGAAGATCTCCGTATTCGGAGACGCGAGCGGCGACGGGGTCATTAATGTGAATGATATTCTGTATCTGCGCGCTCAGATCATCGGCGCCTACGCGATGTCGGCCTGCGAGGCCGCTGCGGCGGATATCAACGGTGATATGGCGGTGAATATCATCGACATCCTTTATGTCCGGGCTCATATCCTTGGAGACTATACAATTAATGCGAAATGAGGTAAAAAAGATGAAAAGACTATTCGGCATTCTGACGGCACTTTTCCTGATCGCAACGTCCTTTACCCTCACCACCTCGGCGACGGGCGGTTCTTCTCTGAGCATCTCCGGACCGAGTACACTGGCACCCGGCGAGACCGGAACCTTTACGGTGTCCGCGACGTTGGATGATGTCGCCGCCATACAGGCGACCCTGAACTATGACACCGGTTTCTTTGAGTATGTCTCCTACGCGGACAAGGATGGAGACGTGACGATCTCTGATAATAACAGCACCGGAACGCTGCAGTTCGAGTGGGACGTCACAGCAAATGCAAGCGAGACAATTGTCCTGTTTACAGTGAATTTAACCTGCAAGAACGGGACGAGCATCAATACCACCGGTGCGCTCTCGCTGAGCAATATCGTGGCCGGACGGCTGACGGGCGCTATTCCTCCGTCCGAAGCGGTATCTTGTACAGGCGGGTCGCTGACAGTGACCTGTTTGGAAGCGATCACAGGTGTTGCGATTACCGAGATTGACACACCGGTTGCGGGGTCAACTCCCGACGCATCGGCAGCAGTGGCGGCAACCGGCGTTTCCGCTACGGCAGCGGTCACATGGACAGAAACCGCTTCAGGAAACGCGGTATCAGGCAATTTTGTATACGGCGTAAATTATACGGCTACCGTTGTCCTGACTGCGGGTTCGAGTTATAAATTTGTATCCGGTACGACTGCGACGGTTAATACATACGAGGCAACTAGCGTTATACCGAGCAGCGACGGCAGCACTTTAACCGTGACTTATGCGTTTACATCGACCGGGGCAGAGCCGATCAGTAGCGTCGCAGTGACGGGTGTTGTGGAGCCTGTTGCCGGGAATGCACCGTCAACGGCAGGGACAACGGCGACGACGGGTGCGACGGTGAGCAGTGTCTCATGGAGCCCGAGCGTTTCGACATTCGTATATGGAACGAGCTACACGGTTACGGTCGTTCTAAATGCGGCTTCCGGTTATGAATTTGCATCCAGTATGACATCGATAAAGATCAATGGAAACGACGCGACTATTACAGCAAACAGCGGCAGTTCACTGACTTTGACCTATCAGTTCACCGCGACTGCGGCAGTAGTCAGCAGCGTTGAAGTGACGGGTGTTGTGGAACCTGTTGCCGGAAATGCACCGTCAACGGCAGGGACAACGGCGACGACCGGTGCGACGGTGAGCGGTGTCTCATGGAGCCCGAGTGCTTCGACATTCGTATATGGGACGAGTTATACGGTTACGGTCGTTTTGACTGCGGCTTCCGGCTATAAATTCACATCGAGCACGACCGCGACGGTCAATACATACGCAGCAACCAGTGTCACAGCTAGCGGCGACGGCAGCACTCTGACCGTGACCTATACGTTCGCATCGACCGGCGCAGAGCCGATTGCAAGTGTGGCGATCAGCGACATCACGGCACCCGTTGCGGATGCAATACCTGATAATTCCGCAGCAGTAACGGCAACCGGTGTTTCCGCTTCGGCAGAGGTCTCGTGGTCACCGACTGATTCGCCCTTCGCATACAATGAGGCTTATACAGCCAGTGTCACGTTAACGGCGGATTCCGGCTATAAATTCACATCGAGTACAACCGCGACGGTCAATACATACGGAGCGACCAGCGTTACACTGAACAGCAACGGCACCCTGACCGTGACCTATGAGTTCGGCGCCACCGGCATGGAGCCTCCGAGCATCACCGGAAATCCGCAGGGCGTGACGGTTCTCGCAGGTGGAACCATACAGCCGCTGAGCGTGACGGCGAGTGCGAATAAAGGTACACTATCCTATCAGTGGTACAGCAACAGCACGGACAGCAACACGAACGGCGTACTGATCACGGGCGCGATTTTGAGCAGTTATTCCCCGCCGACAGATACGATCGGGACAACCTATTACTACTGCGTGGTGACGAATTCCGATAATGCCGGTCTGGGCAGCGCGTCCGCAACCTCGGCCAGTGCAACCGCTGCGGTGGTGGTGAAACGGACTTCCATTGAGACATCGGTCTACACGATCGACGCGGCGAACGATGTTTTGAAAATGGTCTCATTGGGAACCACCGCCGACGAGCTCAAGGGAAAACTCCTGAATGACACGGCGGATATCAAGATCTTCGGCGGCGATACCGAATGTACGGGCAGCGGCGTCGTAGCGACCGGAATGACCGTAAAGTACTATGTCAACGGCGTTATCGTTGACACGTTGACGATCTCTGTGCTGGGCGATGTAAGCGGAGACGGAATCGGTGATATTGATGATATCCTGTATCAGCGCGCACAGATTGTCGGTACCTATACGATGTCGGTCTGCGAATTGGCCGCAGCTGACATCAATGGAGATTCGGTGATCGATATTACCGACATCCTCTACATCCGGGCCCACATCCTGGGGACTTATACGATTACCGCGCAATGAGGTGAAAATGATGAAAAAACTACTTGGTATTCTGCTGACGCTTGTTCTGCTCACGACAGCTTTGACCATCACCGTATCGGCGGAAGGCAGCGTATCTCTAAGTATTTCCGGACCGATTTCGATGACGGCCGGAGATACGTCCACCTTTACGGTGACCGCATCGGTGAGTGATGCCGCCGCCGTGCAGGCGGATCTCACGTATGACAGCTGCTTTGAGCTGGTATCCGGAAACACGACAGGTGAGTGGGATACCTCTGCGAATACAAGCACGACGGTCACATTGATTTCGGTGGTATTGAAATGCGTCGTGACGGCCGATACGACGGGTTCAATTTCGATATCCGGCGAAAAGGCCGCACGGCTGACAGGAAGTATTCCTCCGTCTGAGTCTGTGTCCTGCGGCAGCGATTCGATAACTGTGAGCTGCAAGGCGGTGACCTCTTCGTCGACATCGTCCTCCAGTTCCTCAACGTCAAGCACTTCAAGCGCTTCGTCCTCGTCTTCTTCCGATTCCTCGATATCAACCTCATCCCTGACGTCATCGGTTTCCAGCATTGCGGCTTCGAGTACAAGCACTTCGGTTACGATTTCATCCTCCGGTTCCTCAACGTCAAGCACTTCAAGCGTTTCGTCCTCGGCTTTGAGTTCTGCACGTTCGAGCGCTGCGGGCACTTCATCTTCAAAAGCATCATCGGTTTCAATTTCGTCGTATGCATCCGCTTCAGCCGGTACATCAGGTGCAACTTCAAAAACGGCAACTGATGCGGTATCATCTCAAGGCGCGCAGCCCGTCTCTTCGACAGAAGTATCGCAGGTGTCCGGTGAAACGAGCGTTTCCGAAACTTCCGTGGTGGTTATATCCGAAGAAAGTATTCCTACAGTGGTTACGGATTCAAAGAATTTCGTTTGGTGGTGGATTCCAGTCGTAGTAGCGCTGTTGATCGCAGCAGCGTGGATTTATATTGCAGCCAGAAAGAAGAACAAAACATCATAAATTCAGAAAGTCACTCAGAAAAAGCCGCCGAGTTTTCGGCGGCTTTTATCACTTTATTCAAAAGGTAGTTTACACATATACATTAAAGAAAAGCAATTATTTTGTGCATTTAATAGTTAATTGAACGTTAAGCGATAAAAGTTACTCTGCATATGCCATATTCCTGATAACTTCTTCAATACCGGGAACGGATGGAATTCCCCCCTTTTTTGAGGTTGATAAAGAGGCCGCGGTATTTGCGAATTCAGCGATCATGCGCAAATCGGTATCTGTAAGTTCTTCTATTGATTTATGAAGAGAAAGGAACTTATACGCTGCGCTGCCGCCGAAAATATCGCCTGCTCCCGTCGTATCGATAGTATCAACATCAAATGGTTTTACATAACCGGCATATTTACTCGTTTTGAAATAACAGCCCCGTTTTCCCATTGTTATAAAACAAAGCTTCACATTATGTTCCGCAACCAAAATTTCGCCGCCGAGTTTTTCGTCGCAACCAAAAAGGAATCCAATCTCATCATCGCTGATCTTAACGATGTCAGCTTCTTTTAGTCCAATGATCATATATTTTTTAGCGGTATCAAGATCATCCCAGAGGCTCTCACGGAGATTGGGGTCAAAAGATATCAGCGCACCGTTATGACGCGCTTCTTTTATCATTTTTAACGTCGTACTGCGCGAAGGTTCATGAGTAAGCATCAGGCTTCCGAAGTGGAATAATCTGCAGTTTAATAAATTTTTATTTACCTCATAAAATTCAAATTTCATGTCGGCGCCGGGCTTTCTGGCAAATGAAAACGATCTGTCACCGTTCTCGTCCAAGGTCACAAACGCAAGAGTCGTGAAGTACTTTTTATCAAGCACAATATTGCTGTTATTAACATTCAATCTTTCCATCAGATTTGACAATAATCTGCCGAAGGCATCATCTCCTACCTTTCCGATAAAAGCGGTATCGAGTCCGAATTTCGCACAGGTGCAAATATAATTTGCACTCGCCCCGCCGGGCTGCGCTTCAAGAATCGGCAGGCCCATGTCCGTTTTTCCCTTTTGAGCGAAATCGACGAGCAAATCGCCTGTGGCAACAACGTCAAGCATGTAATTCGACACCTTCTGTCTGTTTAAAATCAGTTAGCACGAGGGAGAACTGCAGGGAAACGGGCACGCCGTTTCCCTGCAGAATTCACCAACCAATCGTTTAGTCGTAAAGCAGTTTTGCAATGTCTTCCTGGTCCATATTGTTCTTGTCATACCATTTGGCGCCCGTATCAATGTCGGAGACCGGTTTTCCGTTTGCGGCATCAACGGCAAGCTGAACCGCTTTATAGCCAATCTGGTACGGATCCTGCGTAATGGAACCAAGGAACTGACCGCTTCTGACAGCCGCCTTCTGCCCGGATCCGGCGTCGAAGCCGACAACCTGAACACCGGCGGGAAGCGGTGAGCCCGCGTTTATTGCCGCAAGGAGGGCGGTTACCGCACCTTCATTGGAACAGAAGATACCCAGCAAATTGGTCGTTTTCAGAATGCCGTTAGCCGAGTTTGTCATGTCGGTCAGGTCGGGAGTCGCGCCCACCGTTATCTTGATAATAACTGCGGGGTTGGCATCGCCTTTATTGATGACAGAATAATCGCCTGTGATTGCAACTGCCATATCTGCGAAATCCGCTTTTACAAGGTCGTACATTTTCTCCGCAAACCCCTTGGTCCTTCCGGTAACCGACGCAGAAGTGGCATCCTGAGAGAAGACGGAAATCACAACGGGATTTTCGACGGTGGCAGCGCTGATTTCGTCCTTCAGCAAGGGATACATATGCTCAGCGCCGATAGCAGCTGCATTGGGGTTATTGGTAGCGGCGGTGGCAGCTACCTGACCGGCGGGCGCATTCGGAATGCCGGAGTCAAATCCGATCACCGGTATATTGTTGTCAAACGCATCTTTAAGCTGAGATGTCACGGCGCTGGTATCCAAAGCCGCGAGACAAATCGCTTTGGGATTCTTTGCAAGTTCCTGGTTTAACATATCAACCTGCGTGCTGATTGCGCTTTCGCCCTCGGGTCCGGTAAAGTAAACTTCGACGCCAAGGTCTCTGCCTGCATCTTCAGAGCCTTGCTTTACAACCTGCCAGAACTGATGCTGGAAGCCCTTTGCGATAACCGGAATATAGAATTTTGCCGTTTCTTCGCTGGTCGATTTTTTACAGCCGGTGAGCATACCGGTTAAAAGTGAGACCGCCAACAAGATCGCTAAAATTCGTACCGACTTTTTCATGAAATACCCTCCTCAATGTTTTTTTACCTTATTTGCCTTCTCGTTCCTGTATATATCCAACATTACCGCTCCGATAACAACAAGACCGGTAAAAAAGGTCTGATATGGCGCCGGCAAACTGATGGATACCAAACCGTTCTTTAGTATGCTCATAATAAAGACACCTATTAATGTGCCGGTAAGGGAACCGACGCCTCCCGATAGCGAAGTGCCTCCTATGACAACAGCTGCGATGGCAGTTAATTCAAATCCGTTGCCCGTATTGGGTATAACCCTGCTGTATGTTGCTGCGTAAAAGATTGCGCCTAATCCCGCACTCATTCCGCTGATCACATAGGCGATGCATTTCCAGTTGTCGCTTTTAACGCCGGACAAGCGCACCGCTTCTTCATTACTGCCTATGGCGAAAATGTACCTGCCTATTTTTGTTTTGTTTAAAACGAGCAGCATGATGAAAAAGAAGGAAAAGAGCCAGATCGCTGCCGTCGGGATATCAATGCTGCTTCCGAACATATCCGCTTTGGTTTTTAGAAAAACTCTGCTGAACCAGCTGTCCGCCTCGTTTATCGTCGGAAAGTTCTTTGAAGTGGTATTTGTAATAATTGAACCAAAGCCCAGAGATACCATCATCATGCCCAGAGTTGCTATAAACGGCGGCAATTTCAGTTTTGTGACCAATAAGCCGTTGATAAGGCCGAAAACGGTGCCGACAAACACAATCAGCAGAAGCGCCAGCCAGAGCGGCCAGCCCCAGTCACGGTATGCGAGTGCGCCGATCAGAGCGGAGCACATCAGAACCGTGCCGATTGAGAGGTCAATTCCGCCGGTAATGATGACAAAAGTAACGCCGATTGCCAAAAAGCCCACATAATACGAGCTTGAGAGAATATTCAGTATTGTGGAGGTTGAAACAAAGTTGTTGCCGAATATTGCAAAGAAGGTATAGATGACTATCAAAGCGGCAAACGCAAGTAATTTTTGCAGAGCGGTTCCCGATTTGATTTTAACAATCTCATTTTTCATTGCATGTTACTCCTTTTCTTGTCGTTGCATATTTCATAATCGTGTTTTGATCTGCGTCTTCAATTGGAAGTTCCCCTGTGTTGCAGCCTTCACACATGATATAAATCCTGTCGCTCATACGAAGCAATTCGGGCAGTTCGCTGGAGATTAAAATGATGGATTTTCCCTCCTGCGCCAGTTTCGTCATCAGTTTATAGATTTCACTTTTAGCCCCGATGTCAATACCACGGGTGGGTTCGTCAAAGATCATCACGTCGCAGTTTTTCAAAAGCCACTTTGCGATTATCGTTTTCTGCTGATTGCCTCCCGAAAGATTTTTGACAAGCTGCTTTTCCGAAGGGGTTTTTACATTGATATCATCGATATATTTTAATGATACATCGCTGATCTTTTTTTCATCCAACACCCAATACTTTAAAAATTTGTCAAGGCTTGGCATTACGATATTATTCGCAACGGTCATCCCGAGAGCAAGGCCGTAGCGTTTTCTGTCTTCCGAAAGATAACAGATGCCTGCTTTAACTGCGTCATGGGGTGACTTAAAATTCACTTCTTTTCCGTTGAGCCAAATCTTTCCGCGAATTTTCGGGTCAGCGCCTACGAGAAGTCTTGCGATCTCTGTTCTTCCAGCTCCCATCAGTCCCGCAAATCCGAGAATCTCTCCGCGTCTGAGCGTAAAAGATATATCCTGCACATCCTTGGAAGTGAGTCCTTCTACTTTCAGAATAATTTCGGCATTTTTCGGAACGGTGGCATGGCTTTTAGGCGGCTCGAAAACCGTGCGGCCGACCATCATTTTGATAACCTCGTCAAGCGTAACATCCGCTGTTTTTACTGTCGCTATATACTCACCGTCACGCATAACCGTTATACGGTCCGTGATACGTTTGATCTCGTCCATGCGGTGAGAGATATAGATGATGCCAACGCCGTTTTGCTTGAGTTCACCGATTATTTTGAAAAGGTCGTCAATTTCCGTATCAGTGAGGGCTGAACTGGGTTCATCAAAAACAATAATCTTGGAGTCATAGGAGATCGCCTTGGCGATTTCGACCATTTGCTGCTTGCCGACCGACAGGTTTCCGACTTTTTCGATCGGGCTGATATTGATGTTGAGCTTTTTAAAAAGTTCAGCCGTCTTCCGGTTAATGATCTTGTCGTTGGTAATCAAGCCTTTGTTTTCACGGCCGATAAAAATATTTTGTGCGACTGTCAGATGGGTCATCAGATTCAATTCCTGATGGACAATCGAGATACCGGCCATCTGTGCTTCCTTGGGATTTTTAAACGAGACATGATTTCCAAAGTAAATAATCTCGCCGCTGTCCATGCTGCAAATTCCGGTAAGTACCCTCATCATCGTGCTTTTGCCGGCGCCATTTTCGCCGACGAGAGCCAGAACTTCGCCTGCTTTCAGATTTAAACTGCATTCTTTTAGAGCATGTACACCTTGAAAACGCTTATCGATCCCGTTCATTTCTAGAATATATTTGATATCAAGCATAGTTTCACCTACCCCTAATTCACATTATAGCAACGGGACGAATTTTTTAAATATCATGGATTGCTTTATTGGACTAACAGTTTGTGAAATATATCTAAATAAATTCAAAATATATTAATTACAATTATCTAGTCTGTACTTTTTTGGCAAAATATTTTCTTTGATTTTAAACGCCCTCAAAAATGTAACATAATTATTATATCCAACTTTTTCGGATATTTCCGCAATGCTTAAATCCGTTGACAGCAGTAATTCTTTGGCTTTTTGCAGACGTACATTGGATTGATACTTGATGGGTGAAACCGAAAAAAACTCTTTGAACATATGCATATAATAAAACTTGCTCAAATAAACGCTTGCAGCGAGCTGGTCCAGATTTATCTCGTTCATGTAGTTTTCGTTGATATAATCTCTCGTCTTTTTTATTCTTTCCGTAATTTCATTGTTTACTGTAGACATATTCATTAATCTCAATATATAAAAAACAATACAGGAAGCAAGGTGAGTGGCAATTGCTTTATAACCCGTATCCTTTAAATTGATTTCTTCCAATAGCGTCTGAAACATCAGTTTTAGAATGGAATACTTTCTTTCAACCCGGATAACCGGGTTAGCCTCGTGACTGATTAAGCAACCATCCGGCAAAGTGGGAATCTTAAGGTTATCAACGGCGAAAAACACTAAATTGAATTCATCGCTGTAGGAATGTTCCTCGTGCAGGACTTTCGGATTATAAATCAAAATATCATTTGTTTTTATCGCATATTTCGTGCCGTCAATAATCGCGGCGCCATTGCCGGAAAGAACATAGATGATCTCGCAAAAATCGTGTGCATGTTTTTCGCCTTTCCATACTCTATCAACACTCAATGATCCCGAAAAAACCAGTTTTGGATTGATAAAAGCGTTCCTTTCCTGATCGAGATAGTAGTGAACATGCTGCATAAACAACCTCTATTCTGCAAAAGATGATCCTTTCTGTTTTTCTATCCTGGTGCAGACCGCAAAAATCGGGTCAAAATCTTTTAGTCGTCGGCCGTTAAAATATCGTTAATTCTCAAAGAAAGTTCCACAGTAGATGCGAAGGTATGGAATTGCCTGGGGGCGGGACTGAATATTACTATGTTCATTTTTCAAGGTACTATGTGCGCTTTACAGCGATTCATAAAAAACAAAAAAGAGAAATAACCTGCATTAAGGTAAGTAAAAAACTCAAAAAGCAAGCCGCCCCACCGTGAAGCACCTCCACTGGGGGCTTGATAAGGGGTCGTTATTTTCCATACAGCTGCCGCCGCTTTTCAACAGTTATGCTTATTATGTAATCAACGTTTTCTATATACAGTTTGCAGAGGCCCGAACACCGAAAGGTGTTTTTTTTATTTTTGGGGATAATTTAGCAGTTGTTTTTAATTTAATTATTGAAACGGGTCGTTCAAACGACTATAATGGAACTGCACTCTAAGGAAAGGCGGTTCGGTATGAATTACATATCCGTGAAAGAGGCGTCCGAAAAATGGCGTGTGACCGAACGGCAGATACAGCGGCTTTTAGCTGCTGATCGCATCCCGCACGCGAAGAAATACGGCAGGGCGTGGATGATTCCGGCCGATGCCGAAAAACCGGCTGATCCGCGCCGCATAAAAGAATCTTTTTATTCGCTGACAGACGAACTTTCTTATATCGCCGCTTCTACGACGGTTCCGATGCCGGGCGATGCGCCGGATAGGATTTTGGATATGATCGGCGACGAACGCCTGCGGATTCAATATGAAGGGGAACTGGCTTATCTGCGCGGAGATTTTGAGCGGGTCATGTGTTGTTTTCGGAAAACCGAGGGCGATGACGCATCTAAGCTGCGTGCCTGTCCGATTGCAATCGTCGCCGCCGTAAGCACGGGTGATTATAATACTTATACCGAAATCGACGCCTATCTGAAAAAGATTGTGAAGGCCGATATCAGCGAAAAGGTTTCGGCATTTGCGGAAATTTCGCTTGCTACCGTCGCGGTTAGCGTTATTGCCCCGAACATGGTGCCGGATTGGCTGAAAAACGGGGATTTTGGCGCGCTTTTTCCGTGCGCGATACCGGATGCGCTCTATTTGCGGGCGAAATATTTTCACAGCGTGAACAATCTTGAAGCCATGCTGGCGTTATGTCAAACCGCGCTTTCACTTGCTCCGGCCCAAAACGGGATTACGGTCCCGGACATTTATCTGCGCGTCACCTGTGCGGTGGCCTGCCATGTGCTGGGTCGGAAAGATGAAGCCGAAAAACGGCTTCTGGATGCGATGAAAATTGCGTTGCCGCACGGCTTTATCACGCCTTTTGCCGAGGTGGTTACGGCATTCGGCGGGTTGGTGGAGTCGTGTCTGGAACGGTCATTCCCCAATTATTACGAGGTCGTCATCGGGCAATGGAAACGCACATGGAAAAACTGGATATCTTTTCACAACCGTTTTACAAAAGACAACATTACGCTGATATTGTCTTTGCGGGAATACCATATTGCAGTGTTGGTCGCGCGCCGCGTTCCCTATGTAAAAATCGCCGAGCAATACGGTATTTCGGTGGGACGGCTTAAAAATATCGTGCTGGAGATTTATCAAAAACTGTGTATATCCGGCAGGGATGAATTATCGCAATATATTTTCTGAATTCGAAAAAGTGACTTTTTTTGAATGAAAAGGCACTTCCGAAAAAATAAATTTGCCTTTATGATAAGTTTGAATACTGTCTGAGGGCTTTTTTATTATACCAAGAAGGGAAGCGATCAGCCATGCGCTCTGAGCAAAAGCCGTATAAAATCTGCCGGGCGGGCGGACGGGAAATCCCGATTTACCTGAAATATGATGAAGTGCAGCAGGAGAGCTATCTCGCCTATCCCGATTACGAAGCGCATCCCGAATACACCGATGACGGCAGGCCGTTTGCCACTGCGGAGCAGGACAGCTGTTCTTTTTGCATACCGAATGTGCCGGATAAACCGTCGCCGGACGATTGCGGCGGCTGCGGCTGGTTTTTGCGGGAACAGACGCCGTATGATCCGATCGGTATCTGTATGTGCGACAAACGACAGCGTATAATATGAAAAATCAAGAAAAAAGGGAGAATTAAAATGAAAAAGAAATTATTTTCGGGCCTGCTGATTGCGGCAGTGCTGATGTTTTCGATCATGCCTTTTTCGGCTTTTGCCGCAGAAGCGACGGTCGGTGATTTTGTCGTGGCGACCGATATCGTCAACGGCTATACCTATAACAGTGACGGCGGTGCGGTGGTCTTTACACAACCCGGTACTTATACGATATCGATGAAAAGCGGCGTTACGACGACCGCTTCGAGTAAAATTCAAATCAACGGCGGAACAGCTGACGCGCCGATCACGATTATTTTAAACAACGTCTCGGTGAAGAACACATACTGCGCATTTGATTTGTCAAGTACATCTTATGCGAATCTTATTCTGGCGGAAGGTACGGTAAATTCAATGGTAAGCGGCGGCGATTACGCCGGTGTTTGCTGCAGAATCGGTGCTACGTTGGTGATCTCCGGTACAGGTTCGCTCAACGCCGTAGGCGAAAAATACGGCGCAGGAATCGGCGGAAAATCCGATGATATGGGTGCGAGCGATGCCGGAACCATTATCATCAACAGCGGAACGATCACAGCCAGCAGCCAGTTTGGCGCGGGTATCGGCGGCGCATATTATCACGGCGATGGCGGTACCATCATCATCAACGGTGGTACGATCACCGCTACCGGCGGTTTATGCGAAAGCGGCGACGGCGGTGCGGGTATCGGCGGCGGCGGATATGGCGGCGACGGCGGCAATATCACCATCAACGGCGGCACGGTTATCGCCGGCAGCAACACAGCCGGCGTCTATTACGGCGGCGGTGCGGGCATCGGCGGCGGAGATATGGGTGATGGCGGCACCATCACCATCAACGGCGGCACGGTCACCGCGACAGGCGGTGCATGCTTTAAATACAAAGAAGGCGGTGCGGGCATCGGCGGCGGTGCGGACGGAAACGGGGGTACTGTAATCATTACCGGCGGGTCGGTTAAAGTCACAGCGGGTTATAACGCTGCCACAATCGGTGCCGGCAGTAACGGAACTGATGACGGTACGTTGTCGAACGGATACAAGTCGGTATATCCGAGAGGCGTATATGACGTGTTCTCGGAAACCGATCCGCAGGAAGTCAGTTATGATATTCCCATTATTTCGGGTGGCGTCACGATGCATTACACATACACGGGCACCGGACACGGAAACGGTGAGACCATGCTGTATTTCTATCTGCCGGAAGGGCAATTTTCCGAAACCGTTCTCACAAGTGACACAAACCCCATTCAGGTCGGCGACAGCGTGACCTTTACCGCGACCGTCACACAGACCTACGGCAGCGCTGCGGAAAAAGGGGATGTGGATTTTTATGACGGGGACACGCTTCTGGGAACAGCTACAGTGTCCAACGGAACAGCGGCCTTTACCACGAGCATCTTATCGGCGGGACTACATACGATCAATGCGACTTATAACGGGTATGAAGGCGGTTTCGGCAGTTACTCCGAAGAATTTATTCAAAGAGTGTATGCGGGAACGATTTATGATATTTCGGCGGGCGACATTAATATCAATTCCGGAGGCACCTATCTGATCACCGGTTCGACAACGGAGTTTGTGATTTCGGTCAACACAACCGACGCGGTTACCGTTCTGCTTGACAACGTGACGATCGATTTTTCACAGGCCACATCGTATATGAGGTGTCCGTTTAACAGCAATCGGAATGTGACGATTCTGTTGGAAGGGCAGAATGTCTTCACATGCGGTACGAATACGAATTCGGCGATGAGTAATCAACCCGCCATCAAGGTTGAGGTTTCGGAGACGCTGACGATTGACAATGCCGAGGGCAGCACGGGTTCTGTTTCTGTAACCGGTGGGTACGGGATGGCCGGTATCGGCGGGGGTTACGGAGTGGTATCCGGTAATGTCGTGATCAACGGGGGAACGGTTGAGGCCACCGGCGGAAAATACGGTGCGGGCATCGGCGGCGGACAAGGTACGATGGGCGGTACGGTCACTGTAAACGGCGGAACAGTCATTGCACAGGGCGGATTTTGGGCTTCCGGCATCGGCGGCGGTCAAAACGGCGTGGGCGGTACGGTTATAATCAACGGCGGATATGTGATGGCAACCGGCGGTGACAGCGGTGCGGGCATCGGCGGCGGATACGGCAAAGCCGGCGGAAATGTGACGATCACCAATGGCACAATCACAGCCACAGGCGGTTTATACAGTTCCGGTATCGGCGGCGGCCGCAGCGGTACGGGCGGCACAGTCGTCATCACGGGCGGCTCCGTAAAAGCGGCAATCGGTTCCGGCGATGCGGAGGCCATCGGACACGGCGCATATATCGAAACCGATACCGTCGGTACGCTGACAAACGGATATGAAGCGGTGACGCTGACGATCCAGTCGGATATGGTTGACGCCGATAACCCGACGGAAGTCAGCTGGACGTCGTTTGTGACCGGCAGCGAAAAGACCTATACTTATTGTTATACGGGAAAAGGACACGGCGGCGGGGATACGAATCTCTACTTTTATCTGCCCGCGTCCGCTTCGCTCAGCGCCGAAAACAGCACGTCGGGCGAATCCTATGTGTTGGGCGGTGTTCCCGATACCGGAAGCGGCGAAAATGTCACTCTTTGGGCGGGTTTGACCGCGACATGTGCGTTTGGCGGTCTTTTAGTACTGCTCAAAAGAAAATCCGAAAAAGCATAATGCGATAACAATGAGCGGTTAACGGTTTCGGTCAACGATTGTTGTCATTTCATCGGTTTCATGGTATCATACGATTTAAAATAAGACGTTTTCACGAGAAGGAACGGCTTGATTTGAACTACCATAAAAGGAACCGAAATATGAACGATAAAGATAACAGAAATAAACCGACTTACTGCAATCCGCTGCCGCTGCCGGATTATCCGAGAGGGCGGCCTTGCAGAACACATCCGGAACTGTCGGATTACCGCGAGACGGCGGATCCGACGGTGTTATATGAAGACGGTGTTTGGTATCTCTATCCCTCCTGCGGGATGGCGTATGTCAGCCGTGATTTTGTCAATTGGGAACATGTGAAAATCGAGCCGGAGGACATGGGATATGCGCCGACGGTCGTGCATTATAAAGATAAATATTATATGGCGGCAAGCGGTGTCTCCGAGCTGCGGGAAGCCGACAATCCGCTGGGGCCTTTTGTGCCGGTCGGAAATTTTACCGACCTTTCGGGAAATGAGCTGCGTCCTGGCGACCCGATGTTATTTGCAGATAACGACGGCCGTTTATATCTCTATTACGGCGGTGGAACACCGATCTACGGCGCGGAACTGGACGGCGATCAACCGTGGCGGCTGATCACCGAGCCGAAAGCGCTTTTAAAATATGACCCCGCGCATGTTTGAGAGCGTCTGGGGCAGTGGAATGAAGACAAAGCGTTCAGCTATGTCGAGGGCGCCTGGATGTTCAAACACAACGGCATCTATTATCTGTGCTACTGTGCGCCCGGCACCGAATTCGACACCTACAGTGTCGGCGTGTACCGTGGGAGCAGTCCGCTCGGGGATTTTGTATATCAGGAAAACAATCCGATCATCACGAAAAGATACGGCATTATTCGCGGACCGGGGCACGGCTGCGTGGTCAATGGCCCCGATAATACGATTTGGATTTTTTATACCTGCACGCTCTGTTATGCGCATGGGACCGAACGCAGAGTCGGGATGGATCCTGTCGGAATCGACGAAAACGGGAATTTATTCACGGCGGGTGCGTCTGAAATCCCGCAATTTGCCCCCGGGGTTTTAGCGAATCCGCAGAACGGAAACGGTGCCGGAATGCTGCCGCTTTCTTTCCGCCGCCCATGCGAAGCATCGAGCACGGCGCCCGGTCGAGATGCGTTATACGCGTTTGACGACAGCATGCTGACTTGGTGGCAGCCGTCGGCGGAGGATGAAAAGCCGTGGATTTCGGTTCAGTTCCGCACACCATTTGAAGTGAAAGCGTTCCGCATCATCTGGCGCGACGTCGGACTGGATTACAGGAACGGCGTGCTGCCGGGGCCTTTTTGCTATACGGTAGAAGCCAAAATGCCCGATGAGGACTGGCAAGTGATTTTCGATATGCGCGAAAACAAACGGGACATGGTGCTTGATTATCAAGTGCTGCCGGATACGGTTTTGGCAAAGGAAGTTCGGCTGGTTCTTCACGGTGCACCGGCGGGAATCACGCCGGGGGTTATCAGTTTTACCGTGTTCGGGGATTGTCCGGATGAATGAATTGAAAAAGAGAATTTGAAATTTTGTGGATTGGAGGGTTATCGGATGAACGAGACGCTGAAAGTGATTGCACAGCGGTATTCGTGCCGCGATTTTGACGGCAGGATGCCGGAGCGGGACAAGCTGGAGGCCATTGCGCTGGCTGCAGTGCAGTCGCCGAGCGGGATGAACCGCCAGCCATGGCGGATTGTCGTGGTAAACAACAAAGCCATCGTCGATGAACTGGACGACGAGGGCATGCGCATTTTGAAAAACGGCGACGACAGTGATTATTACAATCTGATCTTAAAACGGGGTGGGAAATTGTTTTACAATGCGCCCTGCATGTTCCTGATTTTAAAGCAATCCGGGCGGGAGGTTGATATCGGCATTGTCAGCGAAAACATTGCATTGGCCGCCACATCTTTAGGGCTTTCCAGCGTTATCGCCGCGTCGCCCGCCATTCCGTTAAAGGGTCAAAACGGGGATATGTTCAGAAAAAAGTTTAACCTGCCGGACGGGTGGGAATTCGGACTTTCGGTTTTGGTGGGGTATGCTGTTGCGGAGGGTTCTCCGCATCAACCCGATTTGTCCAAAATTCGATTTATCGAATAGCGTTTTATTTCGCCAAGCCTCTCGGTACTAAAAAAACACGGTCTTTTCTTTGCAGAAAAGACCGTGTTTCAGTATATTCGCTTTTTATTTATAGGAAAAAAATCATGTAAAACCCGCCGACGATCATCAGCGCGCCGACAACAATCATGCCGACCAAGATGATTTTTCGGGAATGATCCCCTTTGACAATGAACATGTCGGTTTTTTCGCGGCTGTACAGAATTTGCAGCACTTTTCCCTCGCGGTATTTTTTTCTGTTTGAACCCGATTGTTCCGGAGCTTGAATCAAAGTGCCGTCCGACAGGCGGTATTCCACCACCATGGTGTACATAAGCTGCTTCCCGGCAGGGGTTTGATCGTAATATTCGTTATAAGTCGTCACCGTGGCGGTAGTTTCCACAGGGTCTTGAAAAAGCCTTTTTTCCCGCTTTAATAACAGGATTCCCAAAACCATGATTATCAAGCCGGTGACAGTAAAAATGATCATTTCCTTCATAACAGCACCTCGTATATTTAATGATGTTTTGTTTTTATAACGGTTTATTCTATCGCCATTTCAGTTAAAGTACCGTTATTATAATCCATGATGTACAGGACGCCGGTGCTTTGATTTACATAAAATTTTGCGATGGTGCCCTCATAATCCGCATTGGGGTCATCGGTCGTATCGGTATAGAGCCGCAGGCAGTAAAAGGCCTCGTCGGTCTCTCCCACTGCATCATTCACATTGACATAGTAAGTTCCGTCCGAAGCGACTTTCAGCATGTCATCCCCGATGTATTCACACAGATAACCCTCGTCGGCATAGGCGTTTTCAATGACCGCAATGGCGTTGAGAACCGTCTCGTTTGTTTCGGGCTGAGAATCCGACTCTGACATGGTGTATTCGCTGACATCCTCTTCATACGGAACATCGGCCCCTCCGCACGCGGCAAACAGGGTCATCATCAAAATGCACAGAAAGCAGGCGATTAATTTCTTCATTGTGGTTAACTCCTTTAAAATTTCGGATGATCACATAAGAAAGAACCGGCAGCAGATAAACTCAAATACTGCCAAAAGATTATAGCATATTCTCAAAGATAAAAACCGGTTTTCAAAAATTTATTTTTAATTGATAAATTTGCTGCGGATGAAAATCCCAAAAAAGGCGCAAAAATCCGCAGGGGGTTACTGGATATTCTGTCAATTCAGCTTGTTTTTGCTTTAGAAGTTTGCGCTTTTGTGATATATTGTTTTGCGTTCGGCACAGAACGGCGCGGGGTAAAATCCAAAAGCGCGGCAGCCGGACGACAGTATATCTGTAACAGGAGATGCCGATTTGTTAAAACAGAGCCATAAACTTTTAGGAGAATATTTGATTCATAACTGCGCGGAATTGCCGAAAAAGCGGCATAAAAAGCTGTTTTTATGGGGCTGTGTCGAGCCGGATTACAATTACCTGACATATCTGAAGGGGTCACTGAAAATTCAGCCGTTTCGGGGGCATCATTATCCCAACGGGCAGAGCCGGATTCTGCGTCTGGTCAGACGTCTGCGGCGAAACCACCGCCGAAATGTTTTGAATTTTTATCGCCTCGGGAAGCTGATGCACTACGTCGCCGACGCTTTCACCTATACGCATAATCCCGAATTCGGCGGGCGTGTCAAAGGCCATCACAGCTATGAGATCAATCTGCACAGCCGCTTCCAAAGCGGATTTTGCGGAACGGTATTTCCGCTGCAAAACGGAAAATCCGGTTCGGCGGAGGCGCTCTTTTTCGACGCGCACCAGCAGTATACCGAGACCCCTGCGGGGTTTTCCACGGATTTGGATTATATCGTAAAAGTAGCCGCTTCGGTGTTCCGACTGCTCGTTCCCGAGGCCCAAACCGCCGCAAAGTCCCGAAAACTTCTGTTGAGCAGTTTATACGGGCTTTTGCGCAGAGATGGTCAAGAGGGAGATATTGCTCTGGAGTATTCGGAGAGTCCGGTGGTTGGGTGAGGAAACTGCATATAACAGAGAAAACGCCGCATGAACAGCGGCGTTTTTGCGTATAAATGGTCGTTTTTTCCACCCATAAAAATTATTGAGAGGGTGGGGGTGGGGAGAAGAGACGGGAAAATATATTTTGTTTATAGAGATATTGCAAAATAAATATCGAAAAAAGCTTTACATATTGAAAATATTATTGTAAAATCATAAAATAATCTTGAATTCCGGAGGGTTTTTATGGACGGCATCGACTTCGCAATCCTGAGGGTTCTGCGTAAACAGGCGCGCGCATCTCTTTCCGAAATCGGGCAGAAAGTCAACCTGTCGGTCTCTGCTGTAGGCGAACGTATCAAGAAACTTGAAGCGTCCGGCGTCATCAGCCGGTATGTCGCCATCATCGACGGCAGCAGCTTTCACAAGGAACTGACCGCGTTCATGTTCGTGAGCTTGGAAAATCCGAGTTATATTGAGAGTTTTCTGAAGTTCATCGACGGCGAAAACGACATCTTAGAGTGTCACTACATCGCGGGCAACTATGATTATGTGCTCAAAATCGTGACAAACAACCCCTCGACGCTCGAAAAACTGCTGAACAAGATCAAAGGCGTTTCCGGCGTCATTAAGACCTACACCAACGTCGTGCTTGCCACCTGTAAAAACAACGAATCGGTCTACCCGGAATAACCTGATTATAAAGAAGGTCTTACCGTGGTTATCGGCGTGATCAAAGAAATTAAGAACAATGAGTTCAGAGTGGGGCTCACCCCGGGCGGCGCACATGTACTGGCGCGCGAGGGACACACCGTGCTGGTCGAAACCGGCGCCGGCGAAGGCAGCGGATTCACAGACGCAGAGTACATTGAAGCGGGTGCAGCTGTCGAGAGCGACAAAAAGAGTATTTTCGACCGCGCAAACATCATCGTCAAAGTTAAGGAACCGCTGGCATCGGAATATGATTTGTTCCACGAGGGACAAACGCTTTATACCTATTTACACCTTGCCCCGAATCCGCCTCTTGCAAAAGCGCTGCTCGATAAAAAGGTCACGGGTATCGCATTTGAAACCGTGCAAAAGGACGGCACGCTGCCGCTTTTGGCCCCGATGAGCGAGGTCGCGGGGCGGATGTCGATTCAAGTCGGCGCGAATTATCTGCAAAAACCGAACGGCGGGCTGGGCGTGCTGCTCGGCGGCGTCGCGGGAGTTTTGCCCGCCAAGGTCGTGATTGTCGGCGGCGGCACAGTCGGCACCAACGCCGCGAAAATTGCCCTCGGGCTGGGTGCGGACGTAACCATTCTGGATATCAGCCTGCCGCGTCTGCGCTATCTCGACGACATTTTCGGCGGACGGCTGAAGACGCTGGTCTACAATGCCTATAATGCGGCGCAGACGGTGAAAGACGCCGATCTGCTGGTCGGAGCCGTTTTGGTTCCGGGCAAGAGCGCGCCGAAAATCGTAACTGCGGATATGGTCAAGACCATGAAAAAGGGCTCGGTCATCGTCGACGTCGCCATCGATCAGGGCGGCTCGATCGAGACCATCGATCATGCGACGACCCACGACAATCCCACTTATGAAAAGTTCGGCGTGATTCATTATTCGGTGGCTAATATGCCGGGCGCGGTACCCCGTACCTCGACGTTGGCACTCGAATCGGCGACGATGCCGTATCTGGTCAATCTCGCGAACAAGGGTGTCTCCCGTGCGCTGCTCGAAGATGAAGGCCTGATGAAGGGTCTGAACACCGCGAAGGGCTATATGACCTGCCAAAACGCGGCGGACAGTTTGGGACTGGAATACAGAGACCCGAAAACATTGATTGCAACTTTATAAGAGAAACAATCGGAACCCGGCAGTCATCATCTCGATGACTGCCGGGTTTTATATTTTTAAAAAGTTTCGCGGTTTTTATATCATTTAATACTTTATTTAATATTGTGATTTTTTGTTGAAAATATGATGACTGTATATTGAAAATATTCGAAAATTGTATTTACAAATATTTTGATCTTTCATATAATAAAAATAGATATAGAGAAAATAAAACAAAAAAGAATAGAAAGGTGATTTTTATGAAGAAAACCAAGTTTCTGTTGATTGCCGCGATGCTGCTATGTATGGTGATTATGTTCAACTCCGTATTCGCATCGCTGTCAGTCTCACTCCCAACGGGTTCTATTCCGTCGATTCTTTCATTGTCTTCAACGCCGTCGATGATCTCCTTTCCGTCGTTGACTTCCTCTTTATCAAGCACATCATCTTCCCCGTCTATTGTCATTCCTTCGACTTCATTTGTTTCATTATCGACGGCGCCTTCCGTTCCGTCGATGATCTCTTTACCGTCGTTTACAACTTCGTCATCTGTCACGACATCGGCCACCTCATCCGCGGATACAGCGGGTTCATCAGCGCCGGTTTCTTCGCAAAGCTCAGCGGCGGAATCCGTTACGGTTTCTTCGGGGACATCTTCAGCTTCGTCCGCAATAACCTCGGCAGTGTCTTCTATTTCGTCTTCCGCCACTGTCTCCACACAGTCGACAGATGTGATTTCATCTGAAGCCGCGGCATTACCGGAAGCAGTCGCTGATGCTTCATCAACGGAAGCAACAGGCACACAATCGGCCGATGCCGCAATTTTTTCCGATGAAGCGAGTGCTGCCGTTGTACAAGATGAAAACGCCGTTTCCGGTGGCTTTACGGAGATGATTCAACAAAACGCAGTGTACATTATAATTGGATTTCTGTTGATTATCATTGCTCTTGTGGTCGTTATTTTGACCAGCAAGAGCAAGAAAAAGCAATGATTTAAGTTGCAACGCCATTTCGAGGGAATCCAAACACGCAAAAAACTATTTGTTGTTTCAGGGAAAATATCCACAATATTCGAAAGGAGCGGTGCGTTAGAGCAAAACGGATTACTGTGATTGACTGAGAGGTAAGTGCGCGTAATGGCACTTCCCGATGTTCGGCATCTTTGGCGGCGAAACAGAGTTTGATCTTTTCATAGACGTTTCTTTGATGAACGGCAGAGCAGAAAATTTTAAAAAGCGGCGGCAATTACCCAACCGGTGACTGCCGCCGCTTTTATTATGCAATTTGTGTTATGCTCTTTATTGTTTATATAAATCTTCGAGGATGGCGACGCATTTGTCGATACCGATGACACCGCTGTTGAGCGTAATGTGATAGTTTTGCGCCATGCCCCAATCCCTGCCGGTGAACTGTTTATAATAGACACTGCGCCGCGCGTCTTTATCACTGATGCGTTTTTCCGGCGTATTTTCAGACTGGCCGTAGAGCCGGACGATACGCTCCGCGCGATAAGCCATATCCGCATGAATGAAGACGTGAAGACAGTCGCTGCGGTCTTTGAGAATGTAATCCGCGCATCTGCCGACAATCACGCACGGCTCTTTTTCGGCGATCTGTTGTATCACGTCCCGTTGGATGCACCAAAGAAAATCGTCCGCAGAGAGGCCGTTCATGACGCCGGGCGTGCCGGTTTGACCGAAGAAGGATTCGAATTTACTCTTGGATTGTGCATATTCTCCGTGTTCTTCGATGAAATTCTGCGCGAAACCGGTTTCAAGCGAGACCTGTTTTACAAGCTCTTTATCGTAATATTTGATTCCAAGATTTTCGGCAAGCGCCTTGGCGATGCTCCTGCCGCCGCTTCCGAATTCGCGGCTGATCGTGATAATTTGTTTAGACATTTAGGCTTCCTCCATATCATAATTTTCAACAGCGGTGGTTTCAGGCTTCTTATGAAGGGATTTGTAAGTTGCAATGATAATGATCACAGATACGACGAAGGTGAGGATGTCCGAGACCGGCATGGAATAGAGAACGCCGTCCAGTCCGAAGAACAGCGGGAGCAGCAGTGCCAGTCCCACACCGAACACAATTTCACGGATCATCGAGAGCATCGTGGAAGCAAAGGCCTTGCCGACCGACTGCAGGAAAATAAATGTCGCTTTGTTCACACAGGCGAAGATCATCATGCAGAGGTAAATGCGGAAGGAACGGACGGCAAATTCGGTATAAAAGACACTCTCGTTCGCCGCGCCGAAAATCATAATCAGCTGCGTGGGCAGCAGTTCGACAATCAGCAGGGCAATGGCGCCGACAGAGGCCTCGGCAATCAGCAATCGCGTAAACAGCGCCTTGACGCGGTCAGTGCGCTGCGCGCCCATGTTATAACCGACGACCGGTATGCACCCCGCCGCCATGCCGATGACAATCGAGATGACGATCTGGAAGAATTTCATGACGATACCTAACACCGCCATCGGGATTTGAGCGTATTGTTCCTGACCGAAGATCGGATCAAGTGCGCCGTATTTAAGAATCATATTCTGAATGGCTGCCATCGCTGCGACCAGTGAGATCTGCGAGAGAAAACTTGTCAGTCCCAGCGAGAGAAAGCGGCCGATGACTTTTTTCTGCAGGTTGAAACTGCTTCTTTGGAGCTTGACCGCTTTCATGTGCAGCAGATACCAAATGGCCATAATCGCCGTAATAATCTGTCCGATCACGGTTGCGACTGCGGCGCCCATCATGCCCCATTTGAAAGCAAAGATGAAGATCGGGTCGAGGATGATATTTGCAACCGCTCCGGCTAATGTCGAGAACATCGCGAATTTCGGGCTGCCGTCTGAGCGTATGATCGGATTCATGGCCTGCCCGAACATATAGAACGGAATTCCAAGTGAGATCCAGAAGAAGTACTCTTTTGACAGTGAAAACGTCTCGGCGTTGACTCTGCCGCCGAACATGGTCAGAATCTGGTTTTGAAAGATCAGATAGACCGCCGTGAGTATCAAGCTGCCCGCGACAGTGAGCACCACCGCGTTTCCAACGCCGTGATGCGCTTTTTCGTTTTCCTTTGCGCCAAGGCAGATGCTAACGAATGAGCAGCAGCCGTCTCCGATCATTACCGCGATGGCGAGCGCGATAATGGTCATCGGGAAGACGACGGTGTTGGCCGCGTTGCCGAATGAGCCCAGATAATCCGCATTTGCAATGAAAATCTGGTCGACGATATTATACAGCGCCGCGACGAGCAGCGAAATGATACAGGGGACGGCGTATTTTCGCATGAGTTTTCCGACGCTTTCGGTTTCGAGGAAATTGTTTGAGGGTAATTGCTGCATTTTATATCTACTCCGTTTTTGATTTCGGGCAACAAAAAAATGCGCAAATCCAATCTGGATTTACGCATTTCGCTACTCGATGTGTAAACTTATTGTACACTAAAATTTCAAAAATGTCAACCCGGGCGGTTTTTATTTTTCAATCGAATCGGGTTTCCCAGTGTTCGCTGTCTTTGGCTTCAAAGCAGAGTTTGATCTGTTCATAGGTGTTTTTCTCGGTGAACAATTCGGGCAGGGCATCGAGTGCGAAAAAGCCGCTTTCATCGGTTTCAGTGTTGTGCTCAAACTTGCCGCCGAGTAATTCACACAGGACAAAGACCTTACAGATGCTGTAGATATAGCGCGGGGCATTATGCCGGTTGCGGTCCTGCAGGGCAATCACGCGGGTGGGCCGGACATCGACGCCGGCTTCTTCTTTTGCCTCCTTGACGGTATTGGAATAGACCGACTCGGTCACATCCACCCAACCGCCGGGCAGCGACCATCTGCCGCCTTCTTTGACCAGCAAAATTTTATTGTCCTTGAAAATCGCGGCGCGGGTGTCCAGTTTCGGGGTCTGATAACCCTTTTCACCACAGAACAGGCCTTCGACGGTGTCTTTCGTGATGTCTGTTTTGCAGGAAACCATCTCCGCGGCAATCTCGCGGATGCGCTCGAAGCGCTCTTTATCGAATTTATTTTCGGTATATGCAAGCCCGTTCTGCGCCAATGCCTGTAATTCAACCGCCCAATGCAGCCACGGTTCATAGTTGTCCATTTTATCGTTCTCCAGAAAAAACACCGCTTTCACATTGATTCGGCGCGGTTTAAACCGCACTTTAATAGTTATTATATCATGATTGTAAAAATACGACAACGAAAATATGTCTGGCTTTTGCCCGTGACTTAGTGGGAAAAAGATAAAACAACAATCATTAATACCTCCGAGAGATGGCTGGTTTAACAATTTACATTAAAATCCGATAAAATTTTTAAAAACTATTTAAAATTATTACGGAAATGTGATATAGTATATGTAAGATATGGGTTTGTTCTTGAAGTAAAAAAGGGAAAATTTATAGACGAACAAAGATTTTGATTGAATGGCTCAATTCGGATTTTTTATTGTTTTGACAGGAAGGATGAGATACCAATGAAAATTTTAATTATTTGCAACTCGACTGTCGAAATCTCTGCTATCAGCGCAATATTAAGTGAATATGATATTTTAACTGCGGGCGATGGACTGGAGGCCATGCAGATGCTCGGAAAGAATCCCGATATCGAATTGGTGATTTTTGATTTGCAGATGCAGAATACAGATTACCTTCAAGTCTTTGATAACTTTCAGAGCCAAAAACAATATCAAAATTTAAAAATTATTGCGCTTTCGGATTCGGATGCTGCAGAGGATGAAATTAATTGCCTGAAGCTCGGGGTGGATGATTACATTCGTAAAAGCACACAGATGCAGTCTTTGAAATATCGAGTGAAATTACAGTCGGAGATTTTGCAGCGCCAAAAAGAGATGGAGAGAAAAGAAAATAATCTGAAAACAATCATGGAATCCGTATTTCAACAGGCGCCGATCGGTATTACAATTTCCCATAACAGCGAGTTCTCTGATGTGATGGGAGATAATTGGATCCATATTAATGCGGAATTCGAGCGGATTTGCGGGCGTAAAAGCGAGGAGCTTTTGAAACAGGGATGGGCGAAAATCACGCATCCCGACGACGTGGAAGAAGATTTGAGACAATTCAAAAAACTGCAGGCCGGAGAGATCAAGTCGTATTCCATGGATAAACGTTACATAAAACCGGACGGATCTGTCGTCTGGGTGAATATCATTGTATCTGCACTCGATATTAAAAACGAGAATCAATATAATCATATCTGCTTAGTAAAGGATATTACCGAACAAAAAAAGATGTTTTCTCAAATCGAATTCGATCAAACAGCATTTCGAACCTTCATTGACTCCAGCCAGGATTTTATTTTTTTGAAGGATGAGAATTTTAATCATATTTTTCTCAACGAGAAATTAGCTGATTATTTTAAAGTAAAAAGAAACGAGATCGTCGGGAAATCCGATTACGAATTTATGGATATCGAATCGGCAAACCAATGCCGAATAAGCGATCAGAAAGTGATTGACGAGAAAAAAACCATCATCAGCATTGAAAAAGTGGGAGATCGGGTTTTTGAAACCCGTAAATTTCCCGTGCCGATCAACGAAAATAAAATATGGGTTGGCGCATATATCAGAGATATCACAAGCGATTATTATCAGCAAGAGATTATCGATAAAATTTCCGAGACCAATAAAATCATTGCGTTGTGCATGATGAAATCGTTTGCCGACATGCAGGAACAACTTGATTATGCGCTTCTGGAGGCGCTAAAACTGACGGGAAGCCAATATGGGTATATCTATCTGTATGATGAGGAGAAAAAAGAATTCTCACTGAACTCGTGGACCATCGGCGTGATGGCCGATTGTGCCGTTATGGAAAAACAAACGAAGTATCAATTGAATTCAACGGGTTTTTGGGGTGAAGTTGTCCGGCAAAGAAAACCGATCATCGTCAATGATTTTACGGTGCCGGATCCCTTGAAAAAAGGATATCCAAAGGGGCATGTTCAAATCAAGAAATACATGTCGATTCCGATATTTGAAAACAAAAAAATTGTGGCTGTGATCGGATTTGCCAATAAAGAAACAGATTACACGGACAATGATGTTTATGCGATGACTGTTTTGATGAGCGGCGTCTGGATTGCCGTGCGAAAACGGGAAAAAGAAAAAGAAACCGAAATGCTGTTGGAGCGGACACAGGCTATGATAGAAAATCACGAGGCCGTGATGTATTTGCTTGAACCGGAAACAGGTCAGATCATCGAGGCAAATAATGCAGCCGAAAAATTTTTCGGATATTCCAAAGAAGAATTATTAAGCATGAAAATTTGGGATATCAATATTCTCAGTGAGAAAAAAGTACGCGAACTCCTTTTGAAAATTTTCAACAGAGAAAAAAATCAGTTTACAGTGCCTCATCGACTTAAAAACGGTGAGATCAGAATGGTGGATGTTTTCAGCACTGCGATTGAATATAGAAACAGGAGAGTTTTATTTTCCATTGCTTTTGATGTAACCGAACGGGAGATGATGACAAAACAAAATGAATTTTTGGTCTATCATGATCATCTTACGGGGATTTATAACAGGAGATTTTTCGACGAAGAATTCGAGAAACGGGCTGAGGATATTGAGGATCATTATCCGATCGGTATTATCTGGGGCGATATGAACGGATTTAAGCTGTATAATGATTCTTTCGGGCATCTTGAAGGCGATAAGGCTTTAAAAAATATCGCCGAGAAAATTCAAAAGCTTGTTCGTAATCAGGATGTTTTTGCCCGCGTAGGCGGAGATGAGTTTGCAATTCTGGTCTCAAACACCGACGAGAGAGCAATCAGAGCGTATTTGAACGAAATTGAGCAAAAAGTCAATACCAGCGACAACAATTCTTTGACAATCTCTTTCGGATACGGCATTCAGCGAAAAGAAGACGATACCAAGGATGCGCTTATCAAAGAAGCAGAGGCATTCATGTATAACCGGAAGTATTACAGCAGTAAAAGCACCAGAAGCAATGCGGTTAAGGTGATTATGGAGACGTTGTTTGCAAAAAGCGAACGGGAAAAACAACACTCGGATCGGGTCGGCAGAATCAGTGAGGCAATCGCTAAAAGAATGAACTTGGATCAGCGGACAATTGATAAAATCCGGGTCGCGGGATTTTTGCATGATATCGGCAAGATCGGAATTGACGAGCGGATTTTAAATAAGATCGGTATTTTGACCCGAAATGAATGGGAAGTTATGAAATTGCATCCGGCAAAGGGCGCCGGGATTTTAGAAAATACAATTGAGTTTCAAGACATTGACGACGTTGTGCTTTCACATCACGAGCGCTTTGACGGGTCGGGGTATCCAAGCGGATTAAAGGGCTATGAGATCCCGCAGGCTTCAAGAATTATTGCGGTTGCCGATGCCTATGATGCGATGACAAACGACAGAAGTTATCGGAATAAGATAGACCACGAAGCAGCCCTAGAAGAATTAAAACGTTGCGCCGGAACATTTTTTGATCCGGAAATCGTTCAGGCTTTTGTCGGAATGTCACTTCCTGAAATTATGCACTTGGAGGATGGGGAATCGCCGGTTTCATAAACCAAAAGGGGCGCTTGAGGCGCCCCTTTTGTATTGCTTGAATTATTATATTCATTTTGCGGCAAACGGGATAATATATTCGAGGGCGTTTAAAACCATATGACCGATGTTTTCAAGCAGGCGGATTTCGGCGTGGGGAAGCAGGTTTCCCAGCCGTTTTGCGGCGGCGGGGGCGTCGACCATAACGTCGAGTTTGCCTGCAACGAATAAAACCGGCATGGTGAGCCGTTTGAGCTGTTCGTCCGAAAAGGCGGGCAGTTCTTCTGTGATCGGGTAATATCCGGCACCGATCAGGTTGATGAACTCCAAGACCTCTTTCGGCAGTTCGATACCCTGTGAGATTGAAGAATCTATGGTAAGATCTTCGTTTTGTTGAGCGGACTGTTTTGCTTTTTCGAGTATTTTATCATTTTGATGTGACAATCCCGACGGGGCGATGATAATCAATTTTGATACATATTCCGGGTATTTAACGGCGAATTTCAAAGCCATCCAGCTGCCCAGCGAATTACCCATAACAACCGCTTGCTTGATTGAGAGCGCATCGAAAACCGCTTTCAGCCAATCGGCATAATCGTCCGACCTGAGATTAAGGCGATTTTCCTCGGTGTTTCCGGCTTCGCCGGGGATGTCGGCGGCAAACACATGGAATTGAGCCGACAGCGCCATGATTTCGGAAAACCAGAATGCGCTGTTGCTGCATGAACCGTGCAGGAGAATCAACGGCGGGTTTTCGGGACTGCCGCATTCGAGCAGAAACGTCTTTGCAAACGGCGTGTCAACATACCGCTGCCTGAACGGGAATGCGGATAAGATTTGATTATAACGGGTACGAATGGCGTTTTTGCTTTCTTCGGATTTAAATACTCGGACGGATGACATATTGTTCACTCCTTTATTCGGGATTTCGTGTCAATTCGGCGATCGAGGCGATCACGGCTTCGGTAAATTCGATACCGCCCCAAAGGGATATGCGGAGTTTGTTTTGATCGGGGATATACTGGGCGTGCATGGAGCAGCGCCCGTATTCCGGAGGCTTGGAATGCAGTGCGCCGTTGAGCAGATTGGAGATGCGGGTGGCCTCGTCTTCTGTGCATTCCATATCGACGACCGCCGAGACCTCGACGCGGGTTTCGGATGGTTCTCTTTTTTCTTCGTTTGGGCGGTTCTGCTCTAAAAAGACGCTCAAATCGTGGCCGGTCACACGCCAGCTTTTACCGATCTTATTGGCGCCCAGCTTACCCTCGCGGATGTAACGCTGAATGGTCTTGGGGTGGATGGAGAGCAGCTCCGAGATTTTTTCAACGGTGTAATAGATTTCAGACATTTTTAACACTCCTTAAAATGACCTATAAAGGCATTATAGGTAATAATAAGGAATATGTCAAGGGGATTATGAAAAATTTCTCAAGCTTTCCGAAATCATATAAAAACAACCAATCGGAGACAATAACGCGGGGAGGTGTTTATTTTGGTATCACACAAATCGGTTATCACATTCGGCATGGTTGCAATTCCGATCGCGATGTTCACGGCCACACAGGACAACGACATCCATTTCAACCAGCTGCACAAAGAAGACAATAGCCGCATCCGGTATAAAAAGACCTGCGCACACTGCGGAAAAGAGCTGGCTTCGGAGGATATCGTGAAGGGATTTGAATACGACAGGGACAAATACGTCGTTGTCACCGACGAGGAGATCGAGAAGGTCAAAACCGAGAAGGAAAAATCCATTCAAATTCTGCATTTTGCGCAATTGAATCAAATATCGCCGGTTTATTACGAAAAGACTTATCAGGCGGCACCCGAAGCGGGCGGCGAAAAGGCCTTCGAACTGCTGCGTTCGGCGCTGATGGCGGAACAGAAGATCGCCATCGGCAAGACCGTGATCGGCACCAAGGACACGCTGATGGCGATTATCGCACGCGAAGACGGGATGTTGATTTCGACGATGTTTTATGCCGACGAGATCAAGGAACTGCAGAAACAATATAAAAAGACCGAGGTTTCGGAGCCGGAGTTAAATATGGCGAAATTGTTAATCAATTCGATGGATACGCCGTTCGATCCGTCGAAATATCAGGATGAATATCAGGAAAAACTGCGCGCTCTGATCGAGACCAAGATCTCGGGCAAAGAGGTCGTCGCGGCAGAGGCCGACAACGCCGTCAAGGTCATCGACCTGATGGAGGCGTTGAAACAGAGCGTTGAAAAAGTGCAAAAAGATAAGGAGCCTGCATAACGGTGCCGGGACTTGACGTTTATCGGCAAAAACGGAATTTTGAACGGACCGGAGAGCCGGAGGGTGAAACAATGGTGCGGCAGGAACAGCTCTCGTTCGCCGTTCAGCATCATCTGGCCAGCCGGGATCATTATGACCTGCGGCTTGAACACAACGGGGTATTGCTGAGCTGGGCGCTGCCGAAAGGACCGTCTTTTGACAGCCGGGACAAACGGCTGGCCGTGAAGGTAGAGGATCACCCACTCGATTATAAAAATTTTGAGGGCACGATTCCAAAAGGTGAATACGGCGGAGGCACGGTTTTGCTTTGGGACGAGGGGATTTGGGAACCCCGGAGTGATGTTGATGAGGGATTGGAAAAAGGGTCGTTGAAATTTGACCTGAAAGGCCGGCGGCTCAAAGGCGGATGGGCATTGGTGCGGCTGAAAGGCAATGCAGACGAGACCGGCGACAACTGGCTTCTGATCAAGGAAAAGGATGAATATACGCAAGAGAGCGACGGAATTTCGGAATTTGTCACAAGTGTGAGAACCGGGCGTACTGTGACCGAGATCGAGACGGGGCAGGACGAAAAGAACGCGAAAAACCCTTTTGACATGCTCGAAGTGCAGCTTGTGAAACTCACGGACAAAATTCCGTCGGGAGACAACTGGCTTTTTGAACTGAAATATGACGGCTACCGGATTGTCGCGTTTATTGAAGGCAACACCGTGCGGCTGATGACCCGCAACGGGAAAGATTATGCCGACAAATTTAAAAGTATCATTGCGCCGCTGGCTGACCTTGCGGCAGGCAGGACGATGGTGTTGGACGGTGAGATGGCGGTGCTCGATGCGGCGGGCAAAACCGATTTTCAGGCGTTGCAGAATTATATCAGAAGCCCCGCAGGCAAGGCGCTGACCTATATTGTCTTTGATTTGCTTGCTTTAGACGGCAGAGATTTACGAAACCAGCCCTTGATTGAGCGAAAAGAAAAATTGGAAATATTGATGCAGGATGCCCCAAGCAATTTGCATTACAGCCGACACGTCAGGGGCAACGGCGAAGCGGGATTTACCGCGGCTTGCGCGGCGGGTATGGAGGGAATCGTCGGTAAGAAGGCCGATTCGATTTACAGCGGAACCCGGAACGGCGACTGGGTCAAATGCAAGTGCGAGCGGCGGCAGGAATTCGTGATCGGCGGTTATGTGCGCACCGAAAAGAAAACCGAGGGCGTTAGTTCGCTGCTGCTGGGCGTGTATGAAGGCGATAAACTGGTTTTTGCAGGGCGGGCCGGAACAGGATTGAGTGAGGCGGATTCCCGGCGGCTTGAAAAACAGTTTGAACCGTTAAAGCAAACCGAATCGCCGTTTGAAAGTGAACCTAAGGCTAAGGCGGACGAGACGATTTTTTGGCTCCAACCCGAGCTCGCCGCTGAGATCAAATTTGCCGAATGGACGGCGGACAATCAACTTCGTCAGGCGAGTTTCAAAGGGCTGCGGTCGGATAAAAACCCGAAAGAGATCCGCAGAGAGACGGCAGATAGTGATACAGAACGAGAACTGTCCGGAGAAGAGGAAGACATGGAGACACTGGATAAAGGCGAAATGATGATTGCGGGGGTGAAAGTCACCCATCCCGATAAGGTGATTTATGAAAACCCGAGAATCCCCAAAGAAGAAGTGATTCGATATTACGAGCGGGTCTCGGAACGCATGCTGCCGTATGTTGCAAAACGGATTTTGAGCATCGTGCGCTGCCCCAAAGGGATTGCGCAGACCTGCTTTTACAAAAAGCACCCCGGCTCCGACAGCAAAGGAATTATCCCGGTACCCGTTGTGACAAGCGACGGAGGCACCGAGGCGTTTTTTTATATTGCGGATAAAACCGGGCTTCTCTATGAGGTGCAGATGGGCACGCTGGAGTTTCACACCTGGGGCAGCCGCGCAGAGACGATGGAAAAGCCCGACATCATGGTATTCGATCTTGACCCCGACGAGGGTATGGAACTTGCGGCGGTGCGGCAGGGCGTTCGGGATGTACGTGAGATCCTATCGCAGCTGTCGCTGAATACCTACCTGAAGACCAGCGGCGGCAAGGGGTATCATGTGGTTGTGCCGCTGATGCCGTCAGTTTCGTGGGATGTGTTTTATGATTTCGCAAGGCGTGTGGTCGAAGTGATAGAGCAGAAATGGCCTGACCGCTATACGGGCAATGTGCGCAAGAACCGACGAACCGGCAAAATTTTTATCGACTGGATGCGAAACGGCAGGGGTGCGACAAGCGTGGCCCCGTATTCGCTGCGGGCGCGTGAAGGGGCAAAGGTCTCGATGCCCATCGGTTGGGAGGAACTCGACACGGTTGCACCGGACGGCATTGGAATGAGGGAGGCGCTTACACGGCTTGAAACCGCCGATCCCTGGGACAGGTTTTTTAGGGAACAACAGTTTTTGAAATAGGCGCCATTGCGCGTTAAGATGAATATAATAAAAGCAGGAGATCTGAAAGAAATGGTTAAAACCGCTAAAAAGGCAATTTAAAAAGGAGACTTTTTCGGATGAATCTACATGATATCTAATATTGACAAATTGTGTTTTAGTGCTAAAATATATTGTTATGGCGTTTCTTTTTTAGGAGAAAACGCTGAAAAGCGGCGAAAGAACTCGGTTTGTGTTTAAACACCCGCGCGCAGAACGCTTCGGACGGGGCAAACGGATCGAATGGGGGTATGGGGATGCCTTGGGGCTCTTTTCCTTTGATCGGTATCGTACTCGGTCCGATTTGCGGTTTTTTACAGTATAAGCTCTTGACCAGGCTTATTTTAACCGTAAAAGACGGGAAGAAATCGAGTAGGATGCTGCTGTTGCTTTTTTCAAAACTTGCACTTTATGCGCTGTTTTTGGTGCCTCCGTTCCTGGTTTCCATGCTTGACGGCGTCGTCTGCGGAATTTTGGCGGGTCTGACCATGGTTGGAATGGGCATCTTTCAGGCGCTTCGCAAAGGGGGGGAAGACAATTGAATGTTGAAATCGAACCCGGGACACTGGGTACGCTGCCGATTTTAGGCGGGATTACCATCGACGAGACCATGGCCATGTCGGCCGTCGTGATAGGGATTATGATTCTTTTCGCATTGATTGTCCGAATTTTCGTGATCCCGAGATTCAAGGACAAACCGGGCAATTTTCAGTTGCTGATTGAAGCGTTTGTCACCGGTATGGACGGGATGTCGCGCAACAACCTGGGCGACCGGCTGGGCGTTACTATGGCGCCTTATGCGGCCACGGTCGGTGCGTATATCGTCTTGGGAGGCATTATAGAGTTGTTTGGCCTGCGCTCACCTTGTGCAGACCTCAACGTAACCGCAGCATTGGCGTTGATGTCGTTTTTCCTGATCAACCTCTTCTCGTTCAGGGGCGGCATCAAAAATGCGCTTCACCACTTTAAACCCTTTGCAATTTCCCCCATCATTCTGATCACCGATATCGCAACTCCGATTTCGCTGGCCTGCCGACTTTTCGGCAACATGCTGGCCGGACTGGTGGTCATGGAACTGATTTACAGCGCTATCCCGCTCGTAATTCCTGCGGCACTTTCACTGTATTTCAATCTGTTCCACTCCTTGCTGCAGGCGTTTATCTTTGTGACGCTGACATTAGCTTTCATCCACGAGAGAGCCGAATGACCTTTTCGCGGTTTGAATAAATCCCAATAATCAAAAGAGGTGTATTTTGAATGGAAATGATCGGAGCCGGTATCGCGGTCATCTGCTGCCTCGGCGCAGGTCTCGGTATGGGTATTGCGACGGGGAAAGCCGTCGAGAGCGTCGCCCGACAGCCGGAGGCACTCGGTAAGATTAATCAGGTTTTACTGCTGGGTCTGGCTATGGCTGAATCCACTGCAATTTACGGCTTTGTCATCGCTTTGATGATTTTGCTGAGAAGCTGATCGGGCAAAAAGAGTAAACCCGGAAAGGCATGATTTTAAGATGAATCTGGATCCTATAAAAATCCTCTATCACATCATCAACCTCATAATACTGTTTGTCTTTTTCCGCTTTTTGCTGTTTAAACCCGTGATGAAGTTTATCAACAAGCGTAAGGACAAGGTGAACGCTGAACTCGACGGCGCCGCGAAAGCAGAACAGGAGTCCAAGGCAAAATTGGACCAGTATAATACGTTGCTCTCGCAGGCGGATGAAGACGGCCGTAAGGCCGCCGACCGCATTATTGACGATGCCAAAAAAGAGGTCGAGTCGATGATCGGTGCCGCCAAGACACAAGCCGATGAACTTCTGAAACAGGCGGAGACGAAGAGGGAAGAGGAGATTCGTAAAGCGCGTGAGGGTCTGCAAAAAGAATCCGTCACGCTCGCTGTCGATATCGCCGGACAGATCCTTCAAAAAGAAATGACAGAATCCGAACAAATCGACATGATCAACCGATATGTCGACAAGTTTAATTAGGAGAATAACGGCATGGAGAAATCCGGAATTGTGACCACTGCCGTGAGTATTGATGATAAAACCGCGAAACATATCTATGAGCGCGCGGAGGCCTTTTTACACGAGAGCGGCATCAACTGGAAACGGACGGTGGATCCTTCGATTATCGGGGGATTTGTCGTAAAAGTCGACGAACGTGTGATCAACATGAGCATTGATTCCCAACTGGGGACGATCTCCGGCAAACCTCAAATTAAGGCGCGGGACGGAAAAAGCGCCATGGAGATATCCACGGGGGATCTTATCAAAGGTCTCAAAAAACAATTTCACGGCTTTGATTTTAAACCACAGGTTCGCAGCGTGGGAAAAGTATATTATTCGGGCGACGGGATTATCAAAATCGACGGCCTCCCCGACTGCGAATACGGTGAACTGCTGGCTTTGCCCAACGGCGGCGTTGCCATGGCTTTTAACTTGATGAACGACGAGGGCGTCTGGGCTATTTTGCTGGCGAGTGAAGACGATATCTCGGAGGGCGACGAGGCGCAGACCACCGGTCTGGTCGCAAGCGTGCCCGTCGGGGACAATTTGATCGGGCGCGTAATCGATTCGTTCGGCAATCCGATCGACGATCGCGGCTCCATCGAATATCAGCATGTCCGCCCGCTGGAATCTCCGGCACCCACCATCATTGAGCGCAGCAAGGTCAACAAACCGCTGATGACCGGACTGCTGGCTATTGACTCGATGATTCCGATCGGACGCGGTCAGCGCGAACTGATCATCGGCGACCGCCAAACCGGTAAAACCGCGATTGCGATCGATACGATATTGAACCAGAAGGGCAAAGACGTGATCTGCGTCTATGTCGCCGTCGGCCAGAAGGCCTCGACGGTTGCTCAGCTGGTCAGCACCTTCCAGCAGATGGGCGCCATGGACTATACCGTGGTCGTCTCGGCGACTGCGGGCGACTCGATTTTGATGCAGTACTGCGCACCGTATGCGGGCTGCGCCATCGCCGAGGAATTTATGCGGCAGGGCAAGGACGTTTTGATTGTCTACGACGATCTTTCCAAACACGCCGTCGCTTACCGCACGCTGTCCCTTTTGCTGCACAGACCCCCGGGACGCGAAGCCTACCCCGGTGACGTCTTCTACCTCCATTCCCGGCTGCTGGAACGCGCTTCGAAATTATCCGACGAACTGGGCGGCGGCAGCATGACCGCACTTCCGATCGTCGAGACCATGGAGGGCGACATCTCGGCCTATATTCCGACCAACGTCATCTCCATCACAGACGGACAGATCGTGCTGGAGAGTGAACTGTTCTTCTCGGGCGTGCGTCCCGCAGTCAACGTGGGCCTTTCGGTCTCGCGTGTCGGCGGTTCGGCTCAGACCAAGGCGATGCGCAAGGTGTCGGGTAAACTCCGTCTCGATCTGGCGCAGTACCGTGAACTCGAGGTGTTTTCCCAGTTTTCGAGCGACTTGGATTCCTCGACACAGCAGCAGCTCGCACAGGGCGTCCGCCTGACCGAAGTGCTCAAACAGGAACAGTATCAGCCGCTTTCCATGGAGAATCAGGTAATGCTCCTCTATTCGGTTGAAAATAAGCTGCTCTCCGATATTGCGTTGAATCAGATTGAGGATTTTAAAACGGGATTCTTCCATTTCATGACCACGAAACATCCCGGAATCGGAAATAAAATCGCACAGACCGGTGAATTTACCGATGAAACCGTCGCGGCGCTGAAAAAGGCCGTTGAGGAGTTTAAAAAGGGATTTTTAGCCGGTCGGAAGACCGAGAAGCAACAGCCGTAATAAACGCTCTTTGAAGGGAAGTGACCGACAGTGCAGAGTGTAAGTGATATTAAACGCCATATCAAATCGAATACGCAGATTTACCAGATCACCCGCGCGATGTACCTGATCTCGGTCTCGAAAATGCGCAGAGCAATGGAGCTTTATAAATCCAATGCCGCGCATTTTGTCAAGGTACGTGCGGCCATGAAGGATATTATCCAACATACCGGCGGTATCGAACACCCGTTTTTGCAGCGCGAGATCCTTCCCAACCCCGAAGCCAAACACGCCTATATCGTCATCGCGGGCGACAAGGGAATGGCCGGCGCTTATAACCATAACGTTTTGACTGCGGCGATGGCACATATGAAAGACAATCCCAAAGAACAGTATATCTTTACGGTCGGCCAGATGGCGAGCGAATTTTTCTACAAACGGGGCTGCATGGTCGATATGGAGTTTTTGACCATTGCCCAGAATCCGTCGCTGCGCAACGCCCGTATGGTTACCGACACAATTGTCGATCTTTACCGTCAAAAACTGCTTGACGAGGTCTATATCGTCTATACGAAGATGATCTCGTCGGTCACGCAGGAGCCGAAGATCATTCGTCTGCTGCCGGTGTTATATAACAGTTTCGACGACGTATGCGACAGCTGGTATGAGGGAGAACAGCAAGAATACAATGAGATTCTGTATGAATCATCTCCCCGGCAGGTCATGGATACGCTGGTGCCGCAATATCTGATCGGCATCATTTACGGTGCGCTGGTACAGTCGTATGCCAGTGAACAGATTGCCCGCATGAACGCTATGACCTCCGCGACACACAATGCCGAGGATATGCTCAAAAAACTGCGGCTCGACTATAACCGCGCACGGCAGGCCGCCATCACTCGCGAGATGACTGAAATCATCGGTGGTGTCAATGCGCTGAAAGGTCATTAAATGGTGATTGATATGACAGATTCCAATCAAAAAAATATCGGAAAACTCTCCGCGATTATCGGTTCCGTTTTGGACGTCGATTTTTCGCAGACGAAAATCGTCCCCGAGATTTATAACGCACTGTATACACAGATCGGCGACAGAGTCGTCTGGATGGAGGTTGAACAGCACCTCGGCGGCGGGATTGTGCGCTGTATTGCGCTGCAGGCCTGCGAAGGTCTTCGCCGCGGGCTTGACGTGATCGACACCGGAGCGGCGATTTCGGTCCCGTCCGGAAAGACGGCCCTCGGAAGAGTTATGGACGTTTTAGGACGCCCGGCCGACGGTAAGGGACCCATCCCGACCGATCACCTGCTGCCGATTCACCGAATCCCCCCGAAGTTTTCGGAACAGAATCCGACGACCGAGATTTTCGAGACCGGCCTTAAAGTCATCGATTTGCTTGCACCCTATGCCAAAGGCGGTAAAATCGGCCTGTTCGGAGGCGCGGGCGTCGGTAAGACGGTTCTGATCATGGAATTGATTCACAACATCGCCACCGAACACGGCGGCTATTCGATTTTTACCGGCGTCGGCGAGCGCTCCCGTGAGGGGCAGGAACTGATGCAGGAGATGACCGAATCCGGCGTTCTGGAGAAAACCGCGCTGGTCTTCGGGCAGATGAACGAACCGCCCGGATGCCGTATGCGCGTGGCGCTGACCGGTTTGACCGTCGCCGAATCCCTGCGCGATGAGGCGGGGCAGGAGGGTAAGGGCCGCGACGTTCTGTTGTTTATCGACAACATTTTCCGTTTCATTCAAGCCGGCAGCGAGGTCTCGGCAATGCTGGGACGCATGCCGTCCGCGGTCGGTTATCAGCCCACGTTGGCCAATGAGGTCGGTCTGCTGCAGGAGCGCATCACCTCGACCCAAAACGGTTCGATCACCTCGGTGCAGGCCATCTATGTCCCTGCCGACGACCTGACCGACCCCGCGCCGGCGAGTATTTTCTCGCATCTTGACGCCACGACGGTACTCTCACGTGCCATTTCCGAGCTGGGTATTTACCCGGCTGTCGACCCTCTCGCTTCCACGAGCCGGATTTTGGAACCGCACATCGTCGGAAACGAACATTATGAAGTCGCAAGACGCGTGCAGGAAAATTTACAGCGTTACAAAGAACTGCAGGACATCATCGCGATTCTGGGTATGGAAGAACTGGGCGAAGAGGACCGAAAGACCATCTACCGCGCCCGTAAGATCCAGCGCTTTTTGGCTCAGCCGATGTTTGTCGCAACACAGTATACCGGGCAGGAGGGGCGTTATGTCCCCCTGAAAGACACCATCGCCGGGTTCAAGGCGATTGTGGACGGCGAGGTCGACGATTTGCCCGAGGCCGCGTTCTATATGGTAGGTAATCTCGACGAGGTTCGGCAGACCGCCGAGAAGCTTAAAAAGGAACAGTAATTATGGACGGCGACAAGACCTTTTTGCTTGAAATTATCACGCCGGAGCGTACGTTTTATCACGACCAGACAAAAATGGTGATCGTCCCCGCGATTGACGGGGAACTGGGCGTGCTACATGGGCACGCCCCGATGGTCGCTTCGTTGGCCGTCGGTGAAGTGCGGATTCAAAAGCCGGACGGCTCCTGGCGGACGGCGGCGTGTTCCGACGGGTTTATGCGCGCAGGTCCGGAACACACCTTAATCACCGTACAAACCGCCGAATGGCCCGAAGAGATCGATGTCAACCGCGCCAAAATTCAGCTGATGCACGCCGAGGAACAGTTGCGGCAAAAAGAGAGCATGAGGGAATTCGCCGCCAGTAAAAACAAACTGGCAAGAGCTGTGCTGCGCCTGCGTATCGGCGGCAGAGGCTCGGTTAATCATTGATTCTGTAATATCTATTTTAATTTTGACGGAATGCTGACTTACCCGGATGGGATGTAGAGGCTGACCGTCTATGATTTTTTATAGGAAAACAGATTTTTAAAATCGAAATCGGCCCGGTGCTAATTGCGGGATATAAATTAGGGGTGTATATGGGATTTTGGTTCTTCCTGCTTGCAATGGTTTTGCTGATTCCGCTTCTGATGATCGGATTCGGCAATTATTTTAAAAACCACCCACCGAAAGAGATCAATTGCATTTTCGGTTACCGTACCGCCCGGTCGATGAAAAGCAAGGAGACCTGGGATTTTGCACACCGCCATTCCGGGCGTATCTGGTCGGTCTGCGGTTGGATTTTGCTACCCGTTTCCGCTTCCGCAATGCTGCCGGTATTGGGCAAGGATATAGACACGATCGGCATCGTCGGCGCAGCGGTGAGCATGGCGCAGGTTTTCGTGATGATCATAACGATCATTCCGACCGAAGTCGCTTTGAAAAAGAATTTTGACGAGGACGGACGGCGGATTAATGACGAAAACCGCAAGACCCTATAAAATTTTTCGAAAATACGGAATAACTGTTGACTTCTCATATAAAACCGATATAATGGTTAACCGAGTTAACTGTTACATCGGTTAACTTTTTGGAGGAATCGGATATGGAACAATCGAAGGGAATTCGGCTTTTGCAGGCCTGCGTCGACATTCGGCGGCAGGTCGGACGGGTCTTTGCCGGCGGCAATCTGTCGCAGGGAGAGTTTTTTGTGCTGAAAATGCTCTATGAAAAAGGCAAGAACCAGAAAGAGATCGGATTCATGGGATTTCCGCGGGCATCGTTTTTGTCCGAGCGGCTTGAAATGAAACGCCCGATGATATCGCGCATCCTGAACACGCTGGAGGCACGGGGGTATATCTCGCGCAATATCGACAAATCCAACCGCCGCAGTTTTGAGATTCAGCTGACCGACAGCGGACGGGCGGCATTGGAACAAGCCCAACAGAACATGGTCGGCATCGCCGACCGGCTTGAGACGGAACTCGGCGAAGAGGATATGGAGAAACTGATTTCGCTGCTGTCACGCGCTGCGGATATTTACCGCGGAATGGCAGGGCAGGAATCGGAAGAATCCGGCGACTTCTGAGCATATTAAAATAAATGATCATTATCATGCGTGGAGGAATTTATGCTGAAACTTAAATTGGAGAACATCGTCAAGACCTATAAGAGCGGAGAAATTGTCACTGCGTTAAAAGGCGTATCGCTCGGCTTTCGCGAGAGCGAATTCGTCTCGGTTCTCGGGCCGTCGGGCTGCGGGAAAACCACGCTGCTAAACATAATCGGAGGGTTGGACCGCTATGACAGCGGCGATCTCGTGATCAACGGGATTTCCACCAAAAAGTATAAGGACGGCGACTGGGATGCCTACCGCAATCGCTCAATCGGTTTTGTCTTTCAGACCTACAACCTGATCGGGCATCAGACCGTTTTACAGAATGTCGAGATCGCGCTGACGCTCTCGGGCGTATCGGTCGCCGAACGCAGGCGCAGAGCCAAACAGGCGCTGGCCGACGTGGGGCTTTCCGATCAGATCCGCAAAAAGCCCAATCAGCTCTCCGGCGGACAGATGCAGCGGGTCGCCATTGCCCGCGCGCTGGTCAACGACCCCGACATCGTCCTTGCCGACGAGCCGACCGGCGCACTGGACAGCCACACGAGCGTGCAGATCCTTGAGATTTTAAAGCAGGTTGCAAAGACCCGGCTTGTGATCATGGTCACGCACAATCAGGATCTGGCCGAGAAATATTCCACCCGCATCGTGCGTCTGCTCGACGGCGAAATTCAATCCGACAGCAACCCGGTCACGCAGGCGGAATTCGAACAGGAACCGCCGCGGCCGGAAAAAGAGAAAAAATTTAAAAAGACCGCGATGTCGCTGATTACGGCAACTTCGCTGTCGTTTCGCAACCTGATGACCAAGCGCGGCAGAACGGTTATGACCTCGTTCGCCGGCAGCATCGGCATCATCGGCGTGGCGTTGGTTTTGGCGCTTTCGAACGGGCTTTCGAGTTATATGAGCGACATGCAGTCCGACGCCCTCTCGGGTTTTCCGCTCACGATCACAGCCGGAGAACAGAGCATCGACCTGACGCAGCGGCAAGGGCTGATGATTTCCAACACGGTCGAGTATGAGGAATACCCGGACGACGACGTGTTGTATGCCTATGATAGCGAAGCCAACACCACCAAGCATGAAAATGTGATCACGCAGGAATACCTCGATTACATCGGCGGGCTGGAAGAAGCGCTGCCCGGCACAGTCAACAACATCTCCTACACCCATGCGGTCACGATCAATGTGCTGGCTAAAGGCGAAGATGCCGTCGTCAAATTCAGAACTTCGTATTCGAGCAGCGTGATGGCGCAGCTGAGCGGCAATGTCTACTGGCAGGAACTGCCCGAGAGTGACGATTTTATCCTGTCGCTGTATGACCTGATCGGCGAGGGCAGCCGGATGCCGGAATCAATGAACGAAGTCGTTTTGGTCGTCGATGAATATAACCGCATCAACGCCTCGTTTTTCGAGCAGCTCGGCATGACCGGTGACGCCGGGGAATACAAACTGACGGACTTTATCGGGAAGACGATTTTGAAAGTCATTCCGAATGACGATTTTTACACACAGGCCGGTGACCTGTTCGCCGCTGCGAATCCGAGCGATTACGAGATCCTGTATGACGGGGACAACGGAACCGCGCTGACCATTGTGGGAATTTTACGCGCCAAGCCCGACGCCTCGAGCAGCTATCTTTCGACCGGCATCGCCTACACGACCGCGCTGACCGCCTATGTGGTCGAGGACGCCCAAAACAGCGAAATCGCCATGGCACAGGCCGATTCGGATAAAAACGTTCTGTTGGGTACGACGATTGCCGACGAGAGCGAAAAGGAAGCGGCACTGCTTGCACTCGGTGCAGACACCACGCCGACCGGCATCAACATCTACCCCAAGGACTATTCCAGCAAAGATCAGATCAAGGAGTACCTCGACGCTTACAACGCGGAAAAGTCCGACGACGAACAGTTGATTTATACGGATATGGCCGAGCTGATCACTTCGATCACGGGCACACTGCTGGACACCGTGACCTATGTGCTGGTCGGATTTGCGGCAATTTCGCTGTTGGTCTCGACGATTATGATCGCCATCATCACTTACGTTTCGGTGATCGAGCGCACGAAAGAAATCGGTATTCTGCGCAGCGTCGGCGCACGCAAAAAGGACATCTCGCGGGTGTTCAACGCCGAGACGCTCCTCATCGGGTTTACGGCGGGCGTTATGGGCGTCGGGATATCCTATCTGCTGACGATTCCGATCAACAAAGTCATTTTGAACCTGACCGAAATCGCAGGGATTGCCAACTTGAGCTTGTACCACGCGGTTGCGCTGATTGTGGGCAGCATGATTTTGACGCTGATCGCGGGATTTATCCCGTCGCGCATCGCGGCTAAGAAAGATCCGGTTGTGGCGCTGAGAACAGAATAAAACATAAATATTTCATGAATAAGAGCGCCCGCCACCGTTTTCACGGTGGCGGGCGCTTTTTGTGCGGTGAAATTTTGACAACAGAGGTAAAAAAGTTTATGATAAAACCAAATCACTTTGGAGGAAACAGATATGCTTACACAGCGTCTCGGTTCCGCGACCGAAAAAGATCCCGTTTTTATCGAGGGGTTGCTTCGTGTGATTCGGGAAAATCCCGGCTCCTGCGACGAAGTGTGGCTGGCGAGCGACTACGGGTTTCCAAAATTGGAGACACACCGGGACACCGTTCAAATTTTGAGCGGTGTCGCCGAGAAATTCAAAAAAGCTGGGATTCGGGTCTCTCTGCAGATCAGCAACACCATCGGACACGGGGAATATATGCGGCGCGAGGACTGCAGCGGATTGGTGTATGAGAGCTCTCCGGTCGAAAAAATGGTCGGTCCCGACGGCACTTCCGCCGATTATTGTTTTTGCTGGAACGGAGAAAATTTCAGAAATTACACCGGCGCGATGCTGCGGGAATATGCCAAATTAAAACCCTACTGCGTTTGGTTTGACGACGATCTGCGCGCACCCAACCACAGACCGGTTCCCGTCGGCTGTTTCTGCGACGACTGCATTCAAAAATTCAACGCGCGGTACGGCTGCGATTTTTCGAGGGAAGAACTGATCGGCAACATCCACTTCGGCGATCTCGTCTGGCGGGAGCGGTATGTTCAATTCCTGCGGGACGGGCTGTACGATTTCACTTATTTTATGGCGAAAACCGTGCATGATATTTCGCCCGATACCTATATGGGCCTACAATATGCGGCGCAGGGCGGACACACCGGATTCAATTCCGCGTTTCTGTTCGATGCGCTGTACAAGGCGAGCGGAAAACCGCCGAAAACCCGTCCGGGTGGCGGCGCTTACAGCGGCCATGATCCCAATGAGTTTCTGCACAAGGCCTTTTTTATCAACTGGCAGAATGCGACTTTGCCCGAATACGTCACCGAGATGCGTCCCGAGATTGAAAATCTGCCCGACGTCGTGTTCGGAAAATCCATCGCCAATACTTGTTTTGAGACGTCGCTGTATCTGGCAAATGGCAACACGGCTATGAGTTATGCGATGCTGATGAACGATTTTGAGCCCATGAACTGGCACGGGCAGATGCTGCACCGGTTTGCAGAACAAAAACCCTATTGGAAACGGCTGATCGAGGCCAATCAAAACACGCATCAGGGCGGGTTAAAAATCGCCTATTCCGAAAACATGTGGAAACGCCCCGCGCGCGAAGGAGAGTTGTTCTCTTGGGCGAAAGAGCCGTATTTGAGCGGGTATGAGATGTGGAACACGGCGATTCCGATCTGCTATGGGGAAGGGGATGACGGCGTTTTCCTGCTGCATCCCGATCAGCTTGAGGGTTTTTCCGATGAGGATATTGAGAATTTGTTGAAAAAGCCGGTCGTGACCGATGGGAAATGCCTTGAAATGCTGCAGGAAAGGGGTTTCGGCGACGCGCTCAGCGCTTCGGCTGTTCCCATCGAGACAAGCAGATTGTCGGAGCGGTATAACGGACATCCGATCAATCGGAGCATCACGGGCAACGGGAAATGGGTCACAGCCTTTGTGCGTGACGCATATAGTCATATGTTGATTGACCGGGACGGTTCAACCGAACCGTTCGGGATTTATCAAACCGAAGCGAAAACGGGCGGGGAATCCATATCCGGCCAAATTGCGAACGCGGTTGTAACGACGAAAAATGGCGCGAAGTGGGCGGTATTCGGACATTATCTCTGGAACGGCATCATCAGCTTGGACAAGAGAAATCAGATTCTTTACGCGGCGGATTATATCGGGAATCGGGCGATTCCCGCCGTTTTGGAGAGTCCGATGCAAGCCGTTTTGCTGCCGAGAGAGAATGAGGAGGGCAGGGTGACAAGCGTCTCTGTCGTCAATACCACCGTCGGGGAAACCGGACCGCTCGCATTGCGGATCCGCAGGCCTGCGGGAAAAGCACTCACCTTTATGTCGCAGAATTCGCAAGAAGTTGCGCTTACCTATTCAAAACAAGGAGATGACTTTATCGTTGAGATGCCTTCATTGTCGGCTTGGAGTGTCGGAACGGTGTTCGTCAAATAATAAAAGAGGCCTTCCGAAAGGAAGGCCTCTTGCTACGAGTGTGTTAATAGAATCCGAACCTTATTTATTGTAAATATCAAAATCAAGATTAACTCCGATATTCGCCAAAAAGGAAAGTTGTCGGGAATTTATTGAAAAGCCAGGTAGGATTTTTTGGTGGTTATACAAAACAATGCAAACGTCAATGGTACAATCAGCAAATAACCGCCTTATCTTGTTCAAATTTTCCGATTTTTCCTCGAAAACAAAGCGCAAATCCTCGAGTTGTTCGGAAATATCTTCGGTTTCTTTTTCCTCTGTTCGATAAGTCCATGAAGCAACAGTATTGGGTTTGCGCGTATATTCGCCCAATTCTCCGACATTTTTGATTTTATAGGGGGTCATACCGAGTATCTCGGATACGGTTTTCGGATCAACTGTTTTGCCCCAAATATCTAACTCGGCATATGCCGAAGTTTTGTTGTCTCCAAAAAACCACTCGCTAGGCGAGTGGTAGAAAGGAAGGCTAGTGCCGAAGATGGAGAAATAAAACTCCCTTTGCTATACTAAAAGTGCGGTCTGGCAACTGCACAAGAAGGAAAAGCAAAGGGAGGTCATCCGATGAATGACATGAACAGTCTATCGCATACGAAATGGAATTGCAAATACCATATCGTGTTTGCACCGAAGTTCCGAAGGAAGGTATTTTACGGAGAAAAGAGAATAGAGGTGGGAAAGGTCCTAAGAAAATTGTGCGAATGGAAGCAGGTAAAGATCGTGGAAGCAGAGGTGTGTCCGGATCATGTTCACATGTTGGTAGAGATACCGCCGAAGGTAGCAGTGTCGAGTTTTGTAGGATACCTGAAAGGGAAAAGCACGCTGATGATATACGAGACATACCCGGAGTTAAAATACAAATACCGAAATAGAGAGTTTTGGTGCAGAGGCTACTATGTAGATACAGCAGGAAAGAATGCAAAAAAGATAGAAGAATATATAAGAGAACAGTTGAAAGAAGATAAGGCAGGTGAACAGTTAACAATGGGGAATTTTTGACCCGCATAGCGGGTAGCAAGTAACAAACTTATGCAAAAGTCAGACCGTACCAACGCCGCATGAGGCGTGGCCAGTAACATAGGGCTTTGCCCGTCTATGAAAAACCCCCGGCTTTGCCGGGGGATATTTATTTTTATCAAAGAATTTACCCATAATGCACCTCATTCCTTTTTAAATAGGGGAAATGGGGTAGTAAGTGTGGCTATCAAGTTTACGGTCAGCAGGTTTTAGGACATGTTTCAAACAACCATCAGGATGGCGGGCGAACGCAGTTCGCCCCTACATTATTTGGTGGGCAATGATTCGATTTTTTTAAGCAGGCCGTCGAGCCAATCGCCGTCAAACAGCTCGATCATGCCTTTATCGCAGGCAGCGGCCAGTTTGGAATTGATCGGGATTTTCGCGGTGGTCTCGATGCCGAACCGCTCGGCGACTTCGTCAATGCGGCTCTCACCGAACAGCGCGTGCTTTTCATGGCAGGACGGGCACTCGAAATAGGACATGTTTTCGACCAAGCCCAACACCGGAACGTGCATCATTTTGGCCATATTGACCGCTTTTTCAACGATCATCGAGACCAGTTCCTGCGGGGAAGTGACGACGATGATGCCGTCGATCGGGAGCGACTGGAATACCGTCAGCGGCACGTCGCCGGTTCCCGGCGGCATATCGATGAACATGATGTCTACGTCGTTCCAGATGACGTCGGTCCAGAACTGCTTGACCGCGCCGGAGATGATCGGACCGCGCCAGACCACCGGGTCGGTTTCGTTGGGGAGCAGCAGATTCAACGACATGATTTGGATGTCGGTTTTGCTGAGCACCGGATAGATGGCCGAATCGGTTCCCTCGGCTTTTTGATGGATATTGAAGGCCGTCGGGATTGACGGACCGGTGATGTCTGCGTCTAAAATTGCGGTACGGTTGCCCGCGCGTTGGGACAATACGGCCAGCATGCTGGTGACCAGCGATTTGCCGACACCGCCTTTGCCGCTTAATACTGCGATGACTTTTTTCACGCTGCTCATATCGTGCAGCTTTTCAACGGGAATTGTTTTTCTGTCGGAGCAGTTTTCGGAACAGCTCTCGCAGTTGTGGGAACATTCGTTGCTGTTGCTCATAATGACCTTCCTTATTGTATTATGGATTGGGATGCGGTGCGGTTATTCGGTTTTTCCCTCTGCGTCGGCGCATTGGTGCCGATGGCAGTTGCGCCCGCAGCCGCGGCCGCACTGACTGCCGTATCGGTCGCAGAGTTTGAAATCTCCGCCGGCGATGACAATCGCTTTTCCCTCGACAATGGCCTGCGCCAATTTTCGGCGGGCTGCTTCGTAGATACCCTGGACAGTGGTGCGGGCGACATGCATCTGCGCGGCGCAGTCCTCCTGAGTATTATTTTCGAGATCGATCAGCCGTATGACCTCGTATTCGTCGACGGTGAGTACGATTTCACCATCCGCTGCTTCACTGGGTGTGAAACGGCCGCATTTGGGCATTCGGCAGACATATCTGGGTTTGATCGGTCGCGGCATGAAATCGCCTCCTTTTCCGGCATATGCCGGATATATAATGTACCACGGAAAGTGCTTCTTGTCAAGGTGATTTTGTCACAATGTCGGGGCGTTCGGGTGTTGACACTGCGCGTCTTCGGCGCGTATAATTGATTTATGGAACGATATGGGTTTTAAACATGTGCCCTATCAGTTTTAAAACAAACACAACATGGAAAATGAAAGGTGGAATCAATATGTGTGAAACAAAATTCTTTATCTGCAAACACTGCGGAAATATCATCGGCATGATTCATGCCTCGGGTGTGCCGGTCGTCTGCTGCGGAGAACCGATGACGGCACTGGTACCCAACACCGTCGAAGCCAGCCATGAAAAACACTTACCTGTAGTGACCGTCTCGGGCGATAAGGTCACCGTCGCAATCGGTTCCGCCGCACATCCGATGCTGCCCGAGCATTATATTATGTGGGTCTATCTGCAGACCGAACACGGCGGACAGCGTAAATGTCTCGCACCGGGCGACAAACCCGAGGTGACATTCTCGCTGACCGGCGACAAAGCGGTCGCGGCCTATGCCTACTGCAACCTCCACGGACTGTGGAAAACGGAAATCTGATTGACTGAAGAATAAAATCCCGCTCCGAAACGATTTTGATCGCTTCGGAGCGTGATTTTTTTTATGTGCGCGCAGCAGGGGTTCTCGCTTTCTTTTGAAAAGTATGGTAAAATGCCTCTGTAATGCGAATCAATCAAAAGAGGCGAGAGGAATTTCATGAGGGGAAAACGACTGCTGAAAATCGGAACAGGACTGTTTATTGCCGCCGCATTGGCTGCCGGAATCATTTCGATTTCAACCGCTTCGGAGGGGTTGAAAATCACAAAATCCGGCGGCTGGTATGAGACGGCTTATGCGGAATGGAGCGATGTTGACCAAGCAGTTGAAGTTTATTACAAAAAAACCACCGATACCGCTTATATCCCGGTGGATGAGGAATTGATCAGGGACGGCAGGGTGGACATCCCGGGCCTTGACGCCGCGTTCGAATATGATCTCAAGATCGTCTGCGGGCAAGAGACGGCAGTTGTGACAGTACAGCCCACGGCCTATGACCGTAGCGGATATGCGCACTGGAATGAGGATTCAGGCGTGGGTGCATACAACAATGACGGCACGTTAAAATCCGGCGTCACGGTACTCTATGTGACCGATGAGACCAAGGATACCGTCACTTATAACGGCAATACAGGATTGTATGATATTTTAAATGACCCCGCGACCGCCGACCTCGATGTGCGTTTGATCGGAGCCGTCAATCCGCCGAGCGGCGTGATTCCCAATGACGGCAGCAGCAACGAAGGGACAAACATGGTTTGGCTCAACCATCTGAAAAATGTCACGATTGAAGGCATCGGAACCGATGCACAGTTGGTGCGTTGGGGTATTGCGGTGTGCAGCTGCGAGAGCGTTGAAATCCGCAACCTGTATTTTTACGAGTATCCGGACGACGCCGTAGGGATTCAAGGAAGTGCTTCGGAACTTTCACAGCGCATTTGGGTGCATAATAACGAGTTCGGACCCGGAAAAAACGAATATGCTGGGAACGGTATCGTCGACGATGACAAGGCTGAGGGCGATGGCGCTACCGACATCGGTTGGGCTCAATATATTACGGTGTCGTATAATTATTATAAGAATTGTCATAAGACCAGTATTATCGGCGGTGATGAGACGCAACTTCAGGATTGGATTACTTACCATCACAACCGGTTTGAAAATTGTAAATCCAGAACCCCACGGGCGCGAAATGCCCATATCCATGTTTATAATAATTATTTTTGTTGCGTTTCGGATTATTGTGTGGGCGCGTCTGACAATGCGAAAATATTTACGGAGTCCAACTATTTTTTTGAATGCGGTAATGCGCTTTTTATGGATGCCATAGGTGCTGATATGTACAGCGGCACCATTAAATCTTACGGCGATATTTTAGATTCCTGCAGCGGTGTATCCGTATATACGGCTATCAGCGAAAAGACTGACAACGCGAATATTCCGAATCTGATTGACGGCGGGGAGGATTATGATAATTTCGACCTTGATTCAAGCGTGTTTTATCTGAATAACTATATGATTCAATCTCCCACAGAAGCCCGACAGACCTGTATTGACCATGCTGGGAGAATGGCGGATTGAGGTATTTCGATTGTTTTTCGATTTTAACTCCGCCTTTATTCAACCCACATGGGAAGCGGGTCGGAGAGCGGAAAGCCGAAACGTTCGGGCGTTTTTCCGGTCATCAGCGCAGCGTGATTTTTGGCATAGTCCTTCCAAACCAATTGCCTGCGCACAATCGTCTTTTCCGGCTTGCGTGAAATTTCATAGAGCCACGGACCGTTGTAATCGGCTTTTTCAAGCGCCGAGATCAATTCCGGCCAATCGATTTTGCCTTCGCCGGGCAACCAATGGCGCTCGTTGATAAAATCATAATCCGAGACGTGCAGGGTCAGAATCCGCCCTGTGATCGTGCGGATGAAATCTTTATGAGAACCGTAAAGCAGGTGATTGGTGTCAAAACAGGCGGAAAGGCGGGAATCTTCTAAAAGTTCGGTCATATCTTCGGCTTTTCGTCCCAGACAGGTGCGGGGAAGGTTTTCGACCGCGACTTTCATGCCGAGGGTATCGGCAAGATCAGCCAGTTTAGACAACCACTCTTTTGCACGTTTCATGCTCTCGGTGTGGTCACTGTCTTCGATCGGTTCGGCACTCGGATGCACGACGAGTACTTTGACACCGATATCGGCGGCTTTTTCGGCCAGTTCTCGGTCGAATCGAAAGGTCTCGGTGCGTACGGCGGGGTCGGGATGCGCGGGATTGGCTTTTTGGGGTTCGAACGGCAAATGCAGCGACCAGAGCGTAACACCATATCGCTGTGAATAAATCTGTATGTTTTTCCATTCGATTTCGGAATACAACGCAAAAGCATAACTGAGTTCAACTGTCTTAACGCCGGCTTCGGGCATTTCGGAAAAGTCGTTTTCAGTCGGGTGCGTCCGTGAACACAGCGAGACGGCAAGAGGCCAGTGACTTCTGTCGGACATGAAATAATCCCTCCTAGTACTTTCCGGTTATTTTAACATAATTGTCTAAAAATGCAAGTTTATGCCAAAAAATAAAAAAACATTTTTTAAGATGTAAAAACCAAATTTGGGAAGAACGTTAAAAAAACACAATAAAATCACAAAAAACAGAATCGGAATCATATAAAAGCCCAAAAATGTAACACAAACAGAAGAACGAGGAAATTGTTGGCTATTTTGTCAAAAAACGTTGACATTTTGTTATTTTCAATGTATAATTTTTACAAGCCATAGTACGGTGAAATATCGGAGGATAGCATGGAAAACGAGAAACAGGTTTTCGATACAAAGAGTGATATGTACGAGGATTGTCAAAAAACCATTTCCTCACTGCCCGGTGTTCTGAACGTACGGTTTTCTTATTCGGATGACGGCGATCTGACAGATATTCATGTGCTTTCCGACATCACGCGGTCACCCAAGCAGGTGCTGCGGGATATCCAGTCTACCATGTTCGCCAAATATAATCTCGTCCTCGATCGCCGCATCGTGAGCATCGCGCAACTGCAGTCACAGAATACCCCCCGCCGCTCAAAAGCGGTTCGTTTGATTTGTCAACGGGTGGATATTTCGTCGACCAAAGACGATGTCTCCGCAACGGTCATCCTTGAAACGAATGATGAGGAATTTACAGGGCGTGCCGTTTATGCGAATACGCCGTATGGGCGTCGGCGCATGATCGCTGAAGCCACATTGAACGCTGTCAAAGAGTATTTGCACGATTCCAACCGCTTCACGGTGTTGGATGTCAAGGAACTCGAGACGGCGGATTTGAAGATTCAAGTTGTGCTGGTCAGTTCCAACACAGTCGGAAACGGCGAGGTCCTTGTCGGGGCGGCAAGCGATATGAAAGATCCTTCATATGCGATTGCAAAAGCCACCCTTGACGCAATTAACAGAAAGATGCAATTTATCAATTAAATATCGTCTGCGCGGACCCGGATATTAGTCGGTCTTCAGCGAAGCGAAAATATGGCCTGTTTGAATAGCGAAAAAGCAGAGTAATTCAGGAGGTCATATAACATGAAGAAGACAATCGAAAAGATCGTAATGGCTGTTTCGGCAGTTGCAGCACTGATTTTGTCGAGTGGCGCGTACTTCAAGTGGATCGGCTGGTAAGCCATTCAATTGATGCGTCTTTAGTTCAAGGTCTGCAGACACCATTGTTAACCCGACTTTTATCCGGGCGCGCGCAGATGATATTGTAAAACCACTTAAAAATCAAAACGAGAATAAGCGGTAAGTGGCTTCACATTGGGTAGAACCACTATGGTTTATACGCTTAGAAATGAAAGTGATTTTACTATCAGTTCCGCGGAGATGGGGGCTCCGCATTTTTTTCTGACGGGGGAGGGATACCGTGTCCAAGGTTTTTTGGAAAATATATATCGCCGCGGTATCACTCGGCGGTATTTACATAACATATCTGAGCTTTAGCGGACTGGTCAGACATTTGTCTGAGACGGCCAATTTTTCCAATGAGCTTTCTTATATCATTATTATGGCCATTATGTGCATTATTTGTGCGTCCGTGCCGGTTGTTATCAGCAACACTCAGTCGCTGGATATGTCATATGTCTGTATTTTTTCTACGTTGCTTTTAAAAGGTCCCTACGAGGCGGTTGTCATAGCGGTAGTGGGTCTTTTGTTTGCGGTTTCCAAACAAGTGCGCAAATCCAAAGACGGTACAATCCTTCAGGTGAGGTATTCGCATTTATTTAATACCCCGATTTACCGAACGTTGTTTAATGTCGGCAATTTGGCGATTTCAATCTATTTACCGGGTCTGCTGTTTCAAAAGGTCTATGAAAACATGGGCTTTGCGATCGGAACCATGAAGATGCCGCAAATTTTGCTGCCGATGTTTATCTTTTTGGTACTGACACTAATCTGCAATTACTTGATTTTGGTCGCTTTGTTCGTGCTCGGAAAGATGATGAAACCGATTGATGCTTTTGCCGCAACCTTTGGCGAACTGCTTCCCAACTTGGCGAGCATTGCCCCGTTTGGCCTGTTATTCGCCTATGTTTTGAATTTTGAATCGGGTCAGTATCTGGTGCTGTTGTTTATTTTTCCTCTTCTGTTGGCGCGTTATTCGTTTAATCTGTATCTTGACAGTAAGAACCAATATTATAAGATGGTCAAGACGCTGGTCGTTACCCTCGAAGCAAAAGACATCTACACGAAAGGTCATTCTCAACGTGTCGAAGCTTATGCAGAGGAAATCTGCATGGCCATGAAGATGCCGATGTCCCAGACCGAGATCGTCAAGATCGCAGCGCTTTTACATGATATCGGGAAAATCGGTATCGGCGATACCATTTTGGGTAAACCGGGCCGCCTGACCGACGACGAATTTATGATCATCACCACCCACCCGGCCATCGGCGTAAAAATCTTAAAAGAGATCAACGTCAATCCTAAAATCGTACAGTACGTCAAATATCACCATAAATGGTTTAACGGCTGCGGATATCCCGATGTCGATGAGGGGGAGGAAGTGCCGCTGGAATCATTCATTCTGGGCGTTGCGGATGCTTATGACGCAATGACCAGTGACCGACCCTACCGAAAAGGATTTGCACCTGAAAAAGCCCTTCAAATCATCGAGGAAAGTTCGGGAGAACAATTCCATCCCGAGGTTGCGAAGATATTTTTAAAGATCAAGCGTGCGCAGTTGGAACACGGGGAACCCGCGACAGAACTGGACAAAGAAAAACAGGAGCAGGAACAGATATGTTAGCGCTGTTTGTGGTGCTGATGGGCATTCTGCTCGGATATATCAGCGGCGGTCGCTTGAAGGGTCTGCTGCATACTGAAATCCGTCTTTTGTGGTTGCCGGTGATTGCCTATATCATGGATGCGGGCGGTGCACAGTTGGCTAAAATGATACCCGCATTTATCCCGTATAGTTGGATTCTGATCACGATGCAGTATATACTTCTCTTTATTTTCATTATTATTAACCTGTTTCGCTTTGAATTTTGCCTTTTCGGCGGCGGAACATTGATGAATTTTCTCGTGATCTCATTCAACGGTTTCCGCATGCCGGTGGCGCAGAATTTATATTTGGACACACAGGGACAGATGGCCGGATATATCGACGCTTTGGCGAAGGATGAGATCTACCGGTATACCCTGATGACCCCGCACACGGTTTTCCCGTTTCTGGGTGATATTATTTATGTGCCGGTTTTCGGCGGATTTGCCAGCATCGGTGATATGTTTTTGGCTGTCGGTCTGGCGGTTATCCTCATTCGCGGGATGAGGGCAGACTGTACAAAAAAACTTGCGTTTGAATAATGATACTATATAAAGCAAATATGAATAAATATTCAAATAAATTGAATATAATTGCATAAAAAGCTTGACAACCACAGAAACGCGTGTATAATAATACTTGGATTGTTCTTCAAGAATGATTCGGGTGTTATTATTTGTATTACTGAACTCAATAATTGCGGCGTTTCGGTAAACATTAATATTCAATATACCACATGGAGGTCTTTTTATGGCAAACAAGACAGCAGTCAAAAAAGTCGTTTTGGCCTATTCGGGCGGTTTGGATACTTCTATCATCATTCCCTGGCTGAAGGAGCATTATGACAACTGTGAGGTAATCGCGGTTTCAGGCGACGTGGGGCAGGGCACCGAACTCGACGGATTGGAGAAAAAGGCGCTGGCTACCGGCGCGTCGAAACTCTATATCGAGGATTTGAAAGAGGAATTTATCACCGATTACATCTACCCGACACTCAAAGCGGGCGCGGTGTATGAGGGTGAATATCTGCTGGGCACGTCGTTTGCGCGCCCGATCATCGCCAAGCGCATCGTCGAGATCGCGCTCAAAGAAGGCGCCGATGCCATCTGCCACGGCTGCACCGGCAAGGGCAACGATCAGGTCCGCTTTGAGCTGACCATTAAGGCGTTCGCGCCGCAGATGAAGATCATCGCCCCGTGGCGTGAATGGGATATCAAATCCCGCGACGAGGAGATTGATTATGCCGAGGCGCATAACATTCCGCTGAAAATCAACCGTGAGACCAACTATTCTAAGGATAAGAACCTGTGGCATCTGTCGCACGAGGGAATGGATCTGGAGGATCCGGCCAACGAGCCACTGTATTCAAAGCCCGGATTTTTGGAGATGGGCACCTGTCCGGAACTCGCGCCCGACAAACCTTCTTATGTCACAATCGATTTCGAAAAGGGCATTCCGGTCGCAGTGAACGGCAAAAAGATGTCTCCGGTCGCATTGGTGGAGACACTTAACAAAATGGGCGGCGAAAACGGCATCGGGCTCGTTGATTTGGTCGAAAACCGTCTGGTCGGCATGAAGTCGAGAGGCGTTTACGAGACTCCGGGCGGCACGATTCTCTATCGTGCGCATAAGGTGCTCGAATCGATCTGCCTCGACCGTGATACCGCTCATTATAAGGAAATCGTTGCGGGGAAATATGCTGAACTGGTCTATTTCGGCCAATGGTTTACACCGCTGCGTGAAGCGCTGGACGCTTTTGTCGAGAGTACCCAGCAGACCGTCACGGGTTCGGTGAAGCTGAAACTGTATAAAGGCAACCTAATCAACGCGGGTGTGACGTCGCCGTATTCGCTGTATGACGAAGCGACCGCGACCTTCGGGCAGGACGAGGTCTACAATCAGGCCGATTCCGCCGGATTCATCAATCTGTTCGGCCTGCCGATTAAAGTCAATGCACTGAAAAAGGGCAAGGGTAAAGTGTAATTTTAGATGTAAGAGTCATCTCCATAATTCCCCTCTGTGGAGGGGTGGCGCGAAGCGCCGGGGTGGTTCATAAAAAAGGACGGTTTCTACCGTCCTTTTTGAATTTATGGGAATTTGAATTTATGGGAATTTTAAGAAATAACCTACCGGAGATGTCACTTTACGTTTTACACTTTAAACTTTACACCCGTATGTTGATATACATTATAATATATATCATGATCGGGCAGAATGATGATTGGTTTTCGAGAGAAATATTATCATGCGAAAAACATTAGAATTTCTTTTAAAAAGTGCTTGCAATGCGGTTTTTTTTGTGGTATACTATCGGGGCGCCTGTCTGAGGACGGGTGTCCTTTGTCGGAAAAACAAAGGTTACGACTGTTTTACAGCGTGCGATGAAGCAGGAGGTGGCCGGCCGAAATCACCAGTTTCGGCTTCCGGTGGGAAAAGCGCAAAAGCGCTTTGAAAGCCGCTAAGGGGAATTTCTGCGGAGTATGTCCGATCTCGAATCGGGCGAAATCAATGGTACACCATATACGCTTTGCGTAAAAGGCGTCGCCGGATAAAGTTAGAAAATGCATCCGGCGATTTTAACGGGAAGTTCGCGAAACACGCGGAAGGGTGTGCAAATTGAGCGGATCGCACAAAATTTTTAGGAGGCGATTATATGGCAGTCAGCGAGAAAATCAGAATCAGAATCAAGGGCTATGAGCATTCTCTGGTCGACGCGTCCGCGGCGAAAATCGTCGAGGCCGTCACCCGTACAGGTGCCAAAATCAGCGGCCCCGTTCCGCTGCCCACAGACCGCGAGATCATCACCATCCTGCGCGCCGTCCACAAATACAAGGACTCCCGCGAGCAGTTTGAGCTCAAAACACACAAGCGTATGATCGACGTGATCAAACCCACCGGCAAGACCCTGGAAGCTCTGAAGAACCTTGAGCTCCCCGCCGGCGTCGAAGTCGAGATCAAAATCTAATCTCGGTTTGACGAGGTCATGTTGGCCAAAAGCCAACCAATAACCTGAAAAGGAGAAAGCAAAATGAAAAAAGGCATTATCGGAAAAAAAGTCGGTATGTCTCAGCTGTTTGACGACAGCGGCAAGGTCGTTCCGGTGACCGTCGTGGTCGCGGGTCCCTGCACCGTTATCGCCAAGAAGACAGCCGCCAACGAAGGATATGAGTCCATCGTTTTCGGTTTCGGCGACATCAAGGATAAGCTGATCAACAAGCCGAACAAAGGTCAGTTCACCAAAGCGGGCGTTGCGCCCAAGCGCGTGATCAAAGAATTCCGTTTTGAGGACTGTTCCGGATACAACGTCGGGGACATCGTGAAAGCCGACGTATTCGCAGAGGGTGACCGCTGCGACGTCACCGGCACCAGCAAGGGCAAGGGTTATGCCGGCGTCATCAAGAGATGGAACTTTTCCCGTCTGAAGATGAGCCACGGTTCCGGCCCGGTCGCCAGACACGGCGGTTCCAACGGTGCTACGACGGACCCGTCCCGCGTCGTCAAGGGCAAAAAGATGGCCGGACGTCTCGGTGGCGAACAGGTTACCGTTCAGAATCTCTCGGTCGTTAAAATCGACGCAGAGAATAATCTTATTGCGATTAAAGGCGCCATCCCGGGTCCCAAGGGCTCCGTCGTGTTCATCAAAGACACGGTCAAGGCGTAACGCGGGAGGAGGAACTACAATGCCTACAGTAAACGTTCTCAATATCAAAGGCGAGACCGTCGGCAAGATGGAACTCTCCGACGCGGTGTTCGGCATCGAACCCAACACCACCGCGATGCACGCTGTCGTGGTCAACTACCTCGCCAACCAGCGTCAGGGCACCCAGTCGACAAAGACGCGTGCCGAAGTCAGCGGCGGCGGTAAAAAACCGTGGCGTCAGAAGGGCACAGGCCGGGCCAGACAGGGTTCAACCCGCTCCCCGAACTTTGCTCACGGCGGTATCGCATTCGGACCTAAACCGCGCGATTACCGTTATTCCCTGAATAAAAAGCTCAGACGGCTGGCGATGAAATCCGCACTGTCTTCCAAGGTGGCTGACGGATCCATCATCGTACTCGACGATATCCAGCTCGACGAGATTAAGACCAAATCCATGGTCGAAATCCTTTCCGCAGTCGGCTTTAAGAAAAAAGCACTGCTGGTTATGCCGGAGATCAATGACAAAGTGCTGCTGAGCGCGCGCAATATCGCGGGCGTAACCCCCACCATCACCGGCGAAATCAATGTCTATGACATCCTTAACAACAACCAGATGATCATCGTCAAATCGGCGGTCGAAAAACTCGAGGAGGTGTACGCATAATGTCCAAAATGGCACAGGATATCATTATCCGTCCGGTCGTTACAGAGGCCTCCATGGCGGGAATGTCCATGAAAAAGTACGCCTTTGAAGTTGACAACAGCGCCGATAAACGCGAGATTGCCAAAGCAGTTGAAGAACTGTTCAATGTCAAGGTCGCTAAGGTCAACACCATGCACGTCCGCGGACGTATGAAGAGAGTCCGTCAGATACCGGGATATACAGCGTCTTGGAAAAAGGCCATCGTGACGCTGAAACCCGAGTCGAAGGGCATCGAGTTCTTCGAGGGCATGAACTAAAACAGTTCAGACATCCAACTGACCAAACGCGAATTGCGCGGTCAGTAAAAGGAAAGTATGGGCGCTCTTGCCAGGCGCTCGCAAAACCGATTGAGGAGTGTGAAATAAATGGCTATTAAGAGCTATCGTCCCACGACGCCCTCGCGCCGCGGCATGACGGTTACGGATTATTCCCAGCTCAATAAGACGGCTCCCGAAAAGAGCTTGGTCAAGACCATCAAAAAGAATTCCGGCAGAAACAACACCGGCAGAATCACGGTCAGACATCGCGGCGGCGGTTATCGCGTCAAGTATCGTATCATCGATTTCAAGCGTGATAAATACGATATGCCCGCTACCGTCAAGACCATTGAATACGACCCCAACCGCAGTGCGTTTATCGCGCTCATCGAATATGAGGACGGCGTTGTAAACTACATCATCGCACCGCAGGACCTGAAGGTCGGCGACGTTGTCACCAGCGGCGAGAGCGCCGATATCAAACCCGGCAACGCGCTGCCGCTCGCATCCATCCCGGTCGGTACGTTCATTCACAACATCGAATTGAACGCCGGCAGAGGCGCACAGCTTGTTCGGTCCGCCGGCAGCATGGCTCAGCTGATGGCCAAAGAAAACGGCTACGCACTGATCCGTCTCCCGTCCGGTGAGATCCGCAACGTCCCACAGAACTGCTTTGCCACCATCGGTCAGGTCAGCAACATCGACCATGAAAACATCAATTACGGCAAGGCCGGCAGAAAACGTCACATGGGCTGGCGCCCGACCGTCCGCGGCTCGGTCATGAACCCGAACGACCACCCGCACGGCGGCGGTGAAGGTAAATCCCCGATCGGCCGTTCCGGCCCGGTTACCCCGTGGGGCAAGCCGACACTCGGTTATAAGACCAGAGATAAGCATGCGCGCACCGATAAGTTTATTATCAAGCGCCGCAACGCTAAGTAAGGAGGACTGTTTTAAATGGGAAGAAGCGTTAAAAAAGGACCGTTTGTGCAGCCCGCACTGCTTGAGCGGATCAAGAAGATGAATGAGACCGGCGAAAAACGGGTTTTGAAAACCTGGAGCCGCGCGTCGACGATTTTCCCCGATTTCGTGGGACATACAATCGCCGTTCACGACGGAAGGAAACACGTTCCGGTTTATATCACAGAAGATATGGTAGGTCACCGTTTGGGCGAATTCGCGCCGACGCGCATATTCCGCGGACACAGCGGTTCCAAGACCTCCAATACCAGCAATTAGGCGTAAAGGAGACGAATCGTATGGAAGCAAAAGCATATCTCCGGCACGCCCGGATTTCCCCGCGAAAGGTCTGCATCGTGCTTGACCTGATTCGCAACAAACCGGTGGATGAAGCATCCGCAATTCTGAAGTTTACCCCGAAGGCCGCCAGCCCGCTGTGCCTGAAACTGCTCAAATCCGCCGTCGCCAATGCCGAGAATAACAACGGTATGGATCACGGCAAACTCTATGTCAGCCAATGCTTCGTGGCTCCGGGCCCGGTGCTGAAGCGGATGCGTCCACAGTCCAAGGGACGCGGCGTCCGGATTTTAAAACGCACATCGCACATTACGATCGCGGTTGCGGAGAAAGAATAAGGAGGAAAAGCGAAATTATGGGTCAGAAAGTAAACCCCAACGGCCTCAGAGTCGGCGTCATTCGCGACTGGGATTCCAGATGGTATTCCTCCAAGAAGGACTTTGCCGATAAACTGGTCGGTGACTATAAACTGCGTGAATTCCTGAAGAAGGAACTGTATTCGGCGGGCGTTCCGACCATTGAGATCGAGCGCAAATCCGGAAAGATCTTCCTCAAAATCCACTGTGCCCGTCCCGGTAAGATTATCGGTAAGGGCGGTATGGATCTCGAGAATCTGCGTACCAAGTGTAAGCAGATGATGGGTGAGCCGGTTCAGATCGACATCGTTGAAGTCCGCGCTCCCAACCAGAACGCACAACTCGTTGCGGAAGAAATCGCCGGGTGCTTAGAGCGCCGCATGGCTTTCCGCCGCGCGATGAAACAGGCGATGTTCAACTCCACCAGAGCCGGTGCCAGAGGTATTAAGACCTGCGTCTCCGGGCGTCTGGGCGGCGCCGAAATCGCCAGAAGAGAAACTTATCATGAGGGTACTATCCCGCTGCAGACCCTGCGTGCCGACATCGAATACGGCTTCGCAGAGGCACACACGACTTACGGCCGTATCGGTTGTAAAGTGTGGATTTACCGCGGTGAGATCCTTGTGGATACCAAGCGTCCGCGCAGAGACGACCGCGACCGCCGCGACAACCGCGACCGCAGACCCCGCGACAACCGTCCTCCGCGTACGAATTCAGACCGCAATGAAGGAGGAAAAGGCAATGTTGATGCCTAAACGCGTGAAATACCGCCGCGTCCAGCGCGGTCGTATGAAAGGCGTCGCCACCCGCGGAACCGAAGTCACCTATGGTGAATACGGTCTGATGGCGCTCGAACCCGGCTGGGTCAAATCCAACCAGATCGAGGCGGCGCGTATTGCCATGACCCGCTACATCAAAAGAGGCGGTCAGGTGTGGATCAAGATTTTTCCCGATAAGCCCGTAACCGAAAAGCCCGCCGAGACCCGCATGGGTTCCGGTAAAGGTTCCCCCGAATACTGGGTGGCGGTCGTCAAACCGGGCAGAGTAATGTTCGAGATCGGCGGCGTCGACGAGGAGACAGCCCGCGAGGCCATTCGTCTGGCCGGCCACAAACTGCCGATCAAGTGCAAATTCGTCAGTAAAGAGAACGGCGGTGACGCAGAATGAAGATGAGCGAGATCAAGGATCTGAGCATGGTTGAACTCGAGACCAAGCTTACCGACCTCAAGCAGGAGCTTTTTAACCTGCGTTTCCAACATTCCATCAATCAGCTTGATAACCCCAATCGTTTGCCGCAGCTGCGCAAGGACATCGCACGGGTCAAGACCCAGATGACCATCAAAGGCAGCGAGAGCACGAATGCTTGATAAGGAGTGGAAAGCGCTATGGAAACTGTGAGAAATTTAAGAAAAGTCCGGACCGGAAAGGTCGTCAGCGACAAGATGGATAAAACCGTCGTCGTCGAAGTCATCGACAGCGTCAAACACCCGCTTTACAAGAAGTTCGTCAAACGCAGCACCAAGTTCAAGGCGCATGACGAAGCAAACGAATGCAAGATCGGCGATACTGTCGAGATCACCGAGACCCGTCCGCTGTCCAAGGACAAGAGATGGCGTGTCTCTGAGATCGTCGAGAGAGCCAAGTAAGGGAGGATATGAATCGTGATTCAACAGCAAACCTACCTGAAGGTCGCCGATAATACGGGCGCTAAGGAACTGATGTGCATCAGAGTCCTCGGCGGCACCCGCAGAAAGTATGCAAACATCGGCGACGTTATTGTCGCTTCGGTTAAAAAAGCGACACCCGGCGGCGTGGTCAAAAAGGGCGAAGTTGTCAGAGCGGTCGTCGTGCGCACCGCATTCGGTCTGCGCAGAGAAGACGGCACTTACATCAAGTTCGACGAGAACGCCGCGGTCATCATCAAAGAAGACAAGAACCCCAAGGGTACGCGTATCTTTGGACCGGTCGCGAGAGAGCTGCGCGAAAAGGATTATATGAAAATCCTCTCGCTCGCTCCCGAAGTCCTTTAAGAGAGGTGCGAACTATGAGCAAAATGCACATTAAGTCCGGCGATACCGTCATGGTTATCTCCGGCACCGACAAGGGCAAAAAGGGCAAGGTCATCGCGGTCAGCCCCGACGAAGGCAAAGTCATCGTCGAGAAAGTTCGCATTGTGTCCAAACACGTCAAGCCCCGCAAAGAGGGCGAGGCCGGTGGCATCATCAAAGGTGAAAGCGCATTGTATGCTTCCAAGGTCATGTTGATCTGCCCCAAGTGCGGCGTCGCGACCAGAGTCGGACACGGGGTCGACAAGAATGGCAACAAGGTCCGTGTGTGCCGGCAGCCCAAATGCGGCAATATGTTTTAAGGGGTACGAAAATTATGTCAAGATTAAAAGATAAGTACACCAATGAGATTGCCGGCGAACTGATGAAAAAGTTCAACTATAAGAGCGTTATGCAGATTCCCAAGATGGAGAAGGTCGTTGTCAACGTCGCCTCCGGCGACTGCAAGGACAACTCCAAGATCCTTGACGCCATCCTCAGCGATCTGGCAATTATCACCGGCCAAAAGGGTGTTCCCTGCGTGGCCAAAAAATCGGTTGCGAACTTCAAACTCCGCGAAGGCAACATCATCGGCGCAAAGGTCACTCTGCGCGGCGAGCGTATGTATGACTTCATCGACCGGTTTTTCAACGCGGCGCTTCCGCGCGTGCGTGACTTCCGGGGCATCAACCCCAACTCTTTTGACGGCCGCGGCAATTATTCCGTCGGCGTCAAAGAACAGTTGATCTTCCCCGAGATCGAATACGACAAGATCGACGCGGTACGCGGCATGGACATCTGCTTCGTGACCACCGCGAAGACAGACGAAGAGGCCCGCGAGCTGCTGGCAGCACTCGGCGCCCCCTTCGCGAGATAAGGAGGAAAGACTGTGGCTAAAACATCTCAGAAGGTCCGTCAATCCAGACCCGCTAAGTTCAGCACGCGCGAGTATACCCGCTGCAAAATTTGCGGCAGGCCCCACGCTTACCTCAGTAAATTCGGCGTCTGCCGTATCTGCTTCCGTAATCTGGCGTACAAAGGTCAGATTCCGGGTGTCAAAAAAGCCAGTTGGTAAGGAGGAAATACAATGCAGGTTACAGACAGTATCGCCGATATGCTCACCAGAATCCGCAACGCGAGCTCGGCAAAGCATACGAGCGTTGACATCCCCGCTTCCAACATGAAAGCCAGTATCGCTAAGATTCTGCTCGAAGAGGGCTATATCGAAGGATACGAGACCATTGATGACGGCGTTCAGGGTGTCATTCGCGTGACGCTTAAATACGGCGCCGGCAAGATCAAGACTTCCGCACTGACCGGACTTCGCCGCGTTTCCAAACCGGGTCTGCGCATTTATGCCAGCTGCGAGGAGATGCCCAAGGTCATGAAGGGCCTCGGTATTGCGATCGTCTCGACTTCCAAGGGTGTTATGACCGATAAAGAGGCGCGCAAACAGAACGTCGGCGGCGAAGTGCTGGCTTACGTTTGGTGAGCGCAGGAAAGGATAGAAAATCATGTCACGAATTGGTAGAAAACCTGTCGTTGTCCCCGCAGGTACAAAAGTTGTCATTGACGGTTGTACCGTTACTGCAGAGGGTCCGCAGGGAACGTTGACAAAGACATTCAGCCCGCTGATGACGATCAAGCTGGAAGACGGCCAGGTCATCATCGAACGCGCCAACGAAGAAAAAGAGACCCGCGCACTGCACGGTTTGACCCGCGCGCTGATCTTCAACATGGTCGAAGGCGTTACCAACGGGTATAAAAAAGAGCTTGAAGTCATCGGCGTAGGATACCGTGCGACGATGCAGGGCAAAGATCTGCAGCTGAACCTCGGATATTCGCATCCGATTCTGTATAAAGAAGTCGAGGGCATTACATTTGCCATCGTCGGTGCACAGCAGAACCACATCCTGATCTCCGGTCCCAGCAAAGAGATCGTCGGACAGGTCGCGGCCGAGATCCGCGAAAAGCGCCCGCCGGAACCCTATCTGGGCAAAGGCGTCCGTTATGTCGGCGAACATGTCCGTCATAAGGAAGGCAAGGCCGGCAAGAAGTAAAATCTTGCGGCGTTTATCAAGGCAAACGCAGCCGGTTTACGGCGAAAGCCACCGGTTGTCGAGGGTACAGCGTCTTTTGGCGGAGCCAAAAGCCGCAACAAGTTTACCTCTTGCGAGCTAAACTTGCGGTTTTATTCGGTTTCTGCTGGACTACGCAACAAGTTCGCCTTTTGCAGTGCGAACTTGCGGCTTCAATCGATTGATGCCAAAAGCCGCAATAAGTTTACCTCTTACGAGCTAAACTTGCGCTTTCAAAATGGCAATGTTTAAAATCAAAAGTTTATCCTTTACGGACGAAACTTACGGGTTATTAATGTAGATTGATGGATGCCGAACCAATTTCTCAAAAATACAGGAGGAGAGAGCATGGTTAACAAGCCCGACAGCAATAAAGCAAGGGTAAAGAGACACGCCCGCGTTCGCGCGAAGATCTCCGGTACACCGGAGTGCCCGCGTCTGTGCGTGTTTCGTTCTGCCAAGCACATCTATGCGCAGGTCATTGATGATGTGAACGGCGTCACACTGGCGTCTGCATCCACAATGTCCAAGGACTTCGATGGATACGGCGGAAACAAAGAAGCTGCCCGCAAGGTCGGCAAAATGGTCGCTGAGGCGGCTACGAAAAAAGGCATCAAAGACGTCGTCTTTGATCGCGGCGGATACGTTTATCACGGACGTATTCAGGAACTGGCAGACGGCGCCCGTGAGGGCGGACTGAATTTCTGAGGGAGGGTTGAATTTGGCACAGAACGAAAGAGGCGGCCGCGGACGCGACCGCGAACAGAGCGAATTCCTGGAAAAAGTGGTTGCCATCAACCGTGTATCCAAAACCGTTAAGGGCGGTCGTATCATGAAGTTCTCGGCGCTTGTCGTCGTTGGCGACGGTAAGGGCAAAGTCGGATTCGGGCTCGGTAAAGCGGGCGAGGTTCCGGACGCCATCCGCAAAGGTGTTGCGGACGCGAGAAATAACATGCGCGAGGTTTGCCTGCGCGGCACGACGATCCCTCATGAGGTTATCGGCGAATTCGGAGCCGGTAGAGTGCTTCTGAAACCGGCGGCGCCCGGTACCGGTGTTATCGCCGGCGGTGCAGTGCGTGCGGTGGTCGAAGCGGCCGGCATCAGCGATATCAGAACCAAGGCGCTGCGCTCCAACAACCCCTGCAACGTGGTCAGAGCCACCATGGAGGGTTTGCTGTCCCTGCGTAATGCCAAACAAGTGGCTAACGCCCGCGGCAAGTCCGTCAAAGAGATTTTTGAATAAGGGGGAAGCATAAGATGGCAGACCTCAAAATTACGCTTAAAAAAAGCTTAATCGGTCGGTATAAGAAACATATTGATACCGCCAACTCCCTTGGCCTGCGCAAGATCGGCGACACTACAGTGCAGCCGGACAATGTTCAGACACAGGGCAAGCTCACCAAAATTAATTATCTTGTCGATGTGGAGGTGCAAAAATGAAGCTCAACGAACTTTCCCCGGCGGCAGGTTCCAGATTCGAACCCAAACGCAAGGGCAGAGGTATCGGCTCCGGCAACGGCAAGACGGCCGGCAAAGGCCATAAGGGTCAGAAGGCGCGTTCCGGCGGCGGTGTCCGTCCGGGATTCGAAGGCGGCCAGATGCCTTTGCATCGTCGCCTCCCGAAACGCGGTTTCACCAACATTTTTGCGACAGAATACGTCGCAATCAATGTGAGTGCGCTCGAGAAATTCGACAACGGCGCGGTGGTAGACAGCAAAGTATTGCTTGAAAAGCGGATCATCCGCAAAACATGCGACGGCGTTAAGATTCTCGGCAGCGGGAATCTGACCAAGAAACTCACCGTTAAGGCGGCCGCATTCAGCGAGAGCGCCAAAAGCAAAATCGAGGCGGCCGGCGGAACAGCTGAGGTGGTATGATGTTTAAGACATTTCGTAACGCGTTCGCAATTCCCGAACTGCGCAAGAAGATCTTTTACACCCTCTTCATCATCGCCATTTTCCGTATCGGCGCCGTCATGGTGACGGTTCCGTTTGTGGATCCGGCGGCACTTACCGCAGCTGCGGGCAACCAATATCTCAGTTATATCAACCTGTTTACAGGCGGCGGCTTCGAAAAGGGCACGTTGTTCGCGCTCTCGATTTCGCCGTACATCACATCTTCAATTATCGTTCAGCTGTTGACTGTCGCGATCCCGTCCTGGGAGCGTCTGTCGAAAGAGGGCGAAGAGGGCAGAAAGAAACTCGGTCAGGTCACCCGTATCGGCACGGTGCTGATGGCGTTGATCGAAGGCTTCTCGTACTTCATGTACCTGCGCAACACCTCCACGCTTTCGGACGCGGTTCTCTTCAAACAGGGTTTTGACGGTTACTTCAGTGCGGTTGTTATTATCATGTGCTATATCGCGGGTGCGACGTTGATGATGTGGCTCGGTGAGCAGATCAATAAGAAGGGCATCGGCAACGGTGTTTCTCTCTTGCTGTTTGCCGGTATCGTCGCAAACTTCGATTCGATTGTCAGCACGCTCACCGGCGCATGGCAGAATTACGGTCCGACACAGCCGGTCTATTACTTTATCGTACCGCTGCTGGCAATTTTGCTGCTGGCTGAGATTTACTTCGTCGTCTATATGGACGCCGCGGAACGCCGCCTGCCGGTTCAATACGCCAAACGTGTTGTCGGCAGAAAGGTCTACGGCGGCCAGAATACCAATATTCCGCTGAAGGTCAACATGGCCAACGTTCTCCCGGTCATCTTCGCCAACTCCCTGCTGTCGCTGCCGACCATGCTGCTCGGTTTCGGCGTGGGCGTTACGAATTACGACACCAGCGGAAACCCGAGTGAATTTACTGCTTTCGGTAACTTCCTGAAATGGTTCAGCTATCAAGGCGCGGCCTATATGATCTTATATATCATTCTGATCATCGCGTTTGCGTATTTCTACATTTCGATCACCTATAACCCGATCGAGATGGCGAATAACCTGCGTAAAAACAGCGGAACCATTCCCGGCATTCGTCCGGGCAAACCCACTTCGGATTATATTTCCCGCGTTCTGTCAAGGATCATTCTGATCGGCGCAATTTGCCTGTCGATCGTCGTTTTGGTCCCGATGCTCAGCGGTTCACTGACCAACATCAACCTGGCCCTCGGCGGCACGACCATCATCATCGTTGTCGGCGTCGCGATCGAGACCGCCCGGCAGCTTGAATCCCAGATGCTCATGCGGCATTACAAGGGATTCCTCGAATAATCATGAAACTGATTTTTCTGGGAGCGCCCGGCGCGGGCAAGGGTACACAGGCAGAGGCAATCTGCAAAGCGCTGAACATCCCCGCGATTTCCACGGGCAACATCCTCAAGGCTGCGATGAAAAACGAGACCCCGCTCGGGTTGAAAGCCAAGTCCTATATCGAGGGCGGCCAGCTCGTTCCGGACGACGTCATCATCGACATCGTCAAGGCACGCATCCAAGAGGACGATTGCAAAGACGGATTTTTGTTCGACGGGTTTCCCCGTACGATTGCTCAAGCTGAAGCGCTTGATAAAATGGGCGTTTCCATCGACCGGGTCATCAATATCCGGGTGACGGACGATATGATTGTCAGACGCATCAGCGGCAGAAGAAGCTGCGCGGCATGCGGTGCCGTGTATCACATTGAGAACAAGAAACCCAAATGCGACAATATCTGCGACAACTGCGGCGAAAAACTCGTCATTCGCAGTGACGACGAACCGCAGACTGTGCAGAAACGCCTGGAGGTCTATCATACTCAGACCAAACCGCTCGAGCGCTATTATGCCGATAAGGGCCTGCTCTCTGAAGTGGATGGCGAAAAGGACACCGCTCTGGTGACCAAAGACATCCTTGAGGTATTGGGTAAATGATAGCCATTAAAAACGATTCCCAGCTGGTGCAGATGCGGCGTGCATGTAAAATCGCCGCAAATGCATTGGCCGTGGGTGCGGCAGAGATCCGGGAAGGGGTTACAACCGCCCATATCGACGCCGCCATTAAAAAATATATACTCTCCCAATCGGCAAAACCCAGCTTTTTGGGATACAACGGTTTTCCGGCTTCCGCCTGCATCTCGGTCAACGATGAGATCATTCACGGGATTCCCGGCGGACGGAAACTGTGTCAAGGAGATATCGTCAGTATCGACGTGGGCGCTTTCTTTGAAGGGTTCCACGGGGATACGGCGGCGACTTTTCCGGTCGGCGAATGCGACCCCGAAGACCTGCGGCTGCTTGAGGTCACGAAGAGCGCATTGTCCGCGGGAATCTCTGCCGCCAAGGCCGGAAACAGGATCGGAGACATTTCAAACGCGGTGCAAAACGTGGTGGAGAAAGCCGGATTCACGGTGGTGCGCGATTATGTCGGGCACGGAGTCGGCGAAAAACTTCACGAGGATCCCGAGGTTCCCAATTTCGGAAATCTGGGTCACGGCCCGCGGCTTGTCGAGGGCATGACGATTGCCATTGAGCCGATGGTCAACGCCGGCGGCTGGGAGATCGACATCCTAGACAACAATTGGACAGTGGTCACAACGGACGGAAAACATTCCGCGCATTTTGAACACACCGTTTTGATTACGGCCGACGGCGGGAAACCGCTGACGACAGCTGATTGAGGAGGTAGTTGCTTGTCGAAAGATGATGTCATCGAACTGGAAGGCGTAATTCTGGAAGCTCTTCCGAACGCCCAGTTCACCGTTCAACTTGCGAACGGACACAAAATTTTGGCGTACATTTCAGGAAAACTGCGGATGAACTTTATCCGCATTTTGCCCGGTGATAAGGTTACGGTGGAGATCTCCCCCTATGACCTCTCCAAGGGCAGGATAACATGGCGCTCAAAGTGAGCATTTTGGCAGGAGGTAATCAAAAATGAAAGTGAGACCTTCAGTGAAACCCATGTGCGAAAAGTGCAAGGTGATCAAACGCAAAGGCAAGGTTATGATTATTTGCGAGAATCCCAAACACAAGCAGCGCCAGGGTTAGAGCTGACAAACTAAACGGAGGTGTATTTGTTTGGCACGAATTGCCGGTATTGATCTGCCCCGCGATAAACGGGTCGAGATCGGGCTGACCTACATTTACGGGATTGGCCGTAAGCTCTCTAGCGATATCCTCGCCCAGACGGGCGTGAACCCCGATACCCGCGTCAAAGATCTGACCGAAGAGGATATTTCTAAACTCAGGGAATGCATAGACCATAGCTACCGCGTCGAAGGTGACCTGCACCGCGAAGTGCAGCTTAACATCAAGCGCTTGGTGGAGATCGGCTCCTATCGCGGAACCCGTCATCGCAAGGGTCTGCCGGTGCGCGGTCAGCGTACCAAGACCAACGCAAGAACCCGTAAGGGTCCGAAGCGTACCATCGCGAACAAGAAAAAGTAAGCGGGGAGGGCAATAATAAAAAATGGCTACTACGAGAAAAACCGCTACAACGCGTCGCCGCAAAGAACGTAAAAATATCGACCGCGGTGTCGCACACATTCAGTCGAGTTTCAATAATACCATCGTCACCATTTCCGATACGCAGGGCAACGTCATTTCATGGGCGAGCTCGGGCGAGATGGGATTCCGCGGTTCCAAGAAGTCCACGCCGTTTGCGGCGCAGACAGCTGCAGAAACAGCGGCCAAACTCGCTATGGATCACGGCATGAAGACCGTCGACGTCTTCGTAAAGGGCCCCGGTTCGGGACGTGAAGCCGCGATCAGAGCGCTTCAGGCCACCGGTTTGGACATCACGCTGATCAAAGACGTGACACCCATTCCGCACAACGGCTGCCGTCCGCCGAAAAGAAGACGCGTATAATGGAGGATTGAGTAAATGGCAAGATATACCGATTCGGTGTGCCGCCTGTGCCGCAGAGAGGGCCAGAAGCTCTTTTTGAAAGGCGACCGCTGCTACACCGACAAATGCGCTGTGTCCCGCAGACCCGGAGTCCCCGGCCAGCATGGACAGGGCAGAAAAAAGACCAGCGAATATGGCATCCAGCTGCGTGCAAAGCAGAAGGCAAAGCGCTACTATGGCGTTTTGGAGAGCCAGTTCCGCAAATATTTCGATATGGCGATCAAACAACCGGGCGTCTCGGGTGAAAACCTGCTCCGCATTTTGGAGAGCCGTCTGGACAACATTGTCTACCGCCTGGGTTTTGCGTCTTCGCGCAAAGAGGCCAGACAGATGGTTCTGCATCGTCATTTCACAGTTAATGGTTCGATCGTCAACATTCCCTCCTATCTTTGCAAAGCCGGCGACGTGATTGCGATGAAAGAATCCAGCCGTTCCGTCGAGACATTCAAGGATCAATTCGAAAGCAATGCGAAACCCATTCCGGCGTGGTTGTCTGCCGATAAGGCGAACATGACCGCAAACGTTGCGGCGCTGCCCACACGCGATGAGATCGACCTGCAGGTCGAGGAGCGTCTGATCGTCGAGTTGTATTCGAAATAATCCGGTATTTCCGTATCATGGTCCGCTTGGAGCGGTTACAGAGGAAATATCGTTTGTGCCGCGATTTGTTAAAATCGCGTGTTTACCTGGAAAAAGGAGGGTTTTAATTGTTGGAGATTCAAAAGCCCAAAATAGAAGTCAGCGAAATGAAGGCAGACGGTTCCTACGGCAAATTTGTCGTCGAGCCGCTTGAGCGCGGCTACGGCACGACTCTTGGGAACAGTTTGCGTAGAGTTTTACTCTCGTCATTGCCCGGTGTGGCGGTGACGTCGGTAAAAATAGACGGCGTACAGCATGAATTTTCCACCATTCCCGGCGTCAAGGAAGACGTGACAGAGATCATTTTGAATATCAAGGGTCTCACGCTCAAGCTCTTCTCCGATGGGCCCAAGACGGTTTACATCGAGGCGCAGGACGAATGTGAGGTCACCGCAGGCAGCATTAAGGCTGACGCGGAAGTCGAAATTCTCAACCCGTCCATGCATATTGCTTCATTGAGCGCGGGTGCAAAGCTGAATATGGAAATCGTTCTGGACAAGGGCAGGGGCTATGTCTCGGCCGAAAAGAACCGGGACAACTCTTCCGTGATCGGCGTTATTCCTGTCGACTCTATTTATACGCCCGTCACCAAAGTCAACTATACGGTTGAAAACACCCGTGTGGGCAACGTGACGGACTACGACAAACTCACGCTTGAGGTGTGGACGGACGGCACCATTTCCGCCCGTGACGCCGTATCTCTGGGCGCGAAGATCCTGGGCGAACTGCTGGTCCTTTTCATCTCGCTCTCTGAGGGTGCGGTTGACAGCGACATTCTGGTGGAACGCAACGAGAAGAGCAAGGAAAAGGTGCTGGAGATGGCAATCGACGACCTCGAACTTTCGGTTCGGTCGTTCAACTGCCTCAAACGCGCGGGTTTGAATACCGTCGAAGACCTGATCAACAAGAGCGAAGAAGAGATGATCAAGGTCCGCAACCTCGGCCGGAAATCCCTGGACGAGGTCATCGGAAAACTGGCTTCTTTGGGCCTTTCGCTCAAAAACGACGACGAATAATGCCGTTTAAAGCGGCTTGATTTAAGGAGTGTGGAAACAATGCCCGGAACCAGAAAACTCGGCAGGACGAGCGACCACAGAACCGCAATGCTGCGGGCCATGGTCACTTACCTGCTGGAAAAAGGCAAGATCGAGACGACCGTCACCCGCGCAAAGGAAGTCCGCGCACTGACGGATCAGATGATAACGCTCGGGAAACAGAATACACTGCACGCAAAACGGCAGGTGTTCGCGTTTGTCACCAAGGAGAGCGTCGCGGCCAAGCTGTTCAATGAGATCTCTCCGAAATACGAGAGTAAGAACGGCGGATATACGCGCGTGATCAAGACCGGTCCCCGCCGCGGTGATGCCGCCGAAATGGCCATCATCGAGCTGGTATAAAATCAAAAAGCCGCCCCAAAAGGCGGCTCTTTTGTTTTAGAAAATGGTTGGGACAGAAGGAGTTGTTTATGAAAAAGGCGGGACTATTTGTTTTGGCAGCAGTGGTGCTGTTTGAAGCCTGTGCTCCGTTGCCTCAGACCTCGTCCGCTTTATCAACTTCGTCCGTTTCGGTATTGGTAACGCTGTCGATTCCGAAAAAGTATGATTATGACTATCAGTCGGTCGAAAACGGCATTCAGATCACGAAATACAACGGATCTGATTTGAATGTGAAAGTACCCGATGAGATTGACGGTAAAAATGTGGTCAGTGTCGGCGATTGGGCGTTTGCCGAATCGGAAATCACCGAAGTAACCCTGCCGGATACGGTGACTTCAATCGGATGGGGTGCTTTTTCGGAGTGTGACGAGTTGAAAAAGGTCACGCTGTCCGAAAATTTGACAAACATCAGTAAATTTGCCTTTTCCAACTGTACGGAATTGACGAACATGGAGATTCCGGATGGCGTAACGACCATTGGATACGGTACATTTTCCGAATGCAGCGGCTTGAAAAGCGTCAAGCTGCCGGCGTCGTTGAAAAAGATCGAATTCGTCTGTTTTGCGGGCTGTAAGGTGTTGAAGAACATCGACATTCCCGACGGTGTGACTGAGATCGAGTACAGCGCTTTTTATAAGTGTAATGCGCTCGAGCGTATCACGATTCCGGCCAGCGTCACCGCGATCGGCGAAGGCGTCTTTGAGGAATGTAATCAGTTGACTGCGGTCTGTTACGGGGATTACAGCGCGCAATATTGCAGGGAAAACGGAATCGTCTATGTGAAAATGGATTAATTTTAAATCGGTCTGTAAGGAGGGAATCATGGAGTACAGAGAACTCGGAAAGTCCGGCCTGAAGGTCAGCACACTGTGTTTGGGGTGCTGGAGTTTCGGCGGAGACGGAAACAGCTATTGGGGCATCACGGAACAAACGGATGTCGACAGGCAGGTACAGGAGGCGCTGGAGCGCGGCGTAAATTTTTTCGACACCGCATACGGCTATAACGGCGGCGGCAGCGAAATTTCTTTGGGGAAAGCGCTCACGGGAAAACGCGATAAAGCCATTATCTGCGATAAAACGCCGATTTTTCCGATGGATCAACTGGGCAACTACACAGAAATTATCGCAGACACCTTGAAACGCCTGAATACGGATTATATCGACTTGCTGCTGATCCACTGGCCCAAACCGGATGAACAGCTGATGAGAGCGAATATCGAAGCCATTAAAAAGATTGTGGACGCGGGAATGGTTCGGGCGTTCGGCGTTAGCAATTTCGCGCTCAAAACAATGGATATCTGCGAAGAACTCGGCATGAAACCCTGTGTGGATGAAATGGCATATAACCTGATGAGTCGTGGAATTGAAGCAGAGGTCATGCCCTATTGCATTAAGAACAATATCGGCGTGATGGCCTATATGCCCCTGATGCAGGGGGTTCTGACGGGAAAATATGCGAACTATAACGAGATTCCCGATAACAGAAAGCGCACGGTTCATTTTAGTTGGCGCGGTAATACTGCGCTCGGGCACACCAGCCCCGGCGCGGAAGCGGAACTGGAAACGCTCCTTACAGGTATGAAAAAGCTGTCCGGTGAAACGGGATACACCATGGCCGAACTGGCCATTGCCTGGCTGATGAAAAAGCCCGGCGTGTCCAGCGTGATTGTGGGTTCCAGAAACACCAAACAACTGCTCGAAAATATCAAGGCGATTGAAATTTCACTGACGCCTGATGTGGTTTCCGTACTCGACGCCGCCAGTGCGTCGATGTTACAAAAACTCGGTCCGGTGGTTGATATCTGGAAGAATCTCAGTGACACCAGAGTTTGGTGAGAAATCACTTCATATACGGAAAATAAAAAACCGGACAGAAAAATCTGCCCGGTTTTTATAATGTCGAAAATCATCCGTAGTAATACGCAGTTTCTTTGCCGATGGCGGCGTTAATTTTATCAAGAAGAGCGTTGCCGCCCATGTTCAACATCTCTTCCCGATATCCGTCTACAACTTCCCGGACTGTATATTTGGTACTCGTAATCGCACTTTTGATACAGCTCATATACAGCGTCTGTATATAAAGATCGTTGTTTACGGCTGTATTTATTTCCTTTGAAATCGTTGCTGAATATAATGCCGGAACCTCGACGATTATTCCTTTTTTAAATGAATCATACAGAAGTGTGAATCGGTCATTATATTCATCCGCTTCAGCCTTCGCTTCTTCATCAATGACGCCGTTTGGGCTGAAAAAGATATTCGCGTCCGAATAGGGAAAAATATCTGTCAGGCCGCCGGTTAAATTCGGCATGGGAGGGTATGTATAACTTCCGTCGGCGTTTTGCGGCATTTTGACAGTGATCGTTCCGTCACTGTTCAAAACATAGTGGTCGGAACTGCCCAGCCAGCACTCCAAATAGCAGTCTTCGGAACCGAACAACATATTAATAAACTGATTAATGGTTTCTTTGGGCTGCGGTGTGCCTTTGGTCATAGCAAAACCGCGGGTAGTGGTTAAGGCGAGTTGCGGGTATTCGGGATTTAGGGTAAATAGTTCGGTGCAGTTTTCATAATCGAAGTACTGAAAGTAAGATGTGCAGGATATGCCAGCATTAAAATCTGTATATGCAATCTTTGAATCAGAAAAATTGATATTCAATGCGCCCGCTTGATAAAGTTCCCGAAGATATTCAAGCGCGTCAACAGCAGCGTCTTTTGTTAAAAAATCCACACAGCAATCTTCGGTGGGATCATAACTTAACGGACTAATTATTTGATATTTGTAAAGCCCGAACGCATTTAAAATATCGGTTAAACCCAACATATAGTAAGAAGTGATAGCAGTTTTACCGGTTGATTGTGTATATGCTTTCGCAAAGTCACTGAATGATTGAAGATCGGTAACGGTAATTCCGGTCTCTTCTAATGCCTCATCGGTAATGATACGGGCGTTTTGCGCCCGAAACATGTATGTGGGTATCGCATAAATTTGTCCGTCTACTTTAAAAGTATTTTTTAACTCATCGGGCAGAGATTGCCAAATCGCATTATCGGCAAGATAATCATCTAACGGCAGAAGTTGGTCGATTGTGCTGCTTAATATTTGCGAAGATGAGACTTCTATCAAACCCGCAAATTCATCGTCGTCGTATAACACATCTTTAATTTGGTCTAAAACAGTATTATCATATACACCGTCTGTGTAAAAGCATGAGGTAATATTTAATTCAACGCCGTATCGAAAGTAGATCTCCTCCAGCCAGTCCTCTTTATATTGTTCGGCATTTTCCGAATCAGCTGTAAAAAAATTGCGTGCGAGGATATTGATGGATGATACTTGGCCGACTGTTGATTGGAAATTGCTCGACAGCGAAGTTGAGGCAGTCCCGCAGCCGGACAGCAGCATCAGGCCGCAGATGAACAGTGAAACTACGAGTTTTAACAGCTTTTTCATGATAGTTCCCCTTTCAATTTTCGGCTATGATGAAACGGAATGGTCAAGACCATTCCCTACAGTTGTTTTTACCCGTAATAATACGCGGTTTTCTTGCCGATGGCGGCGTTCATCTCGTCGAGCATGTCGTTGCCGCCGAGTTCGAGCATGGCCGCTTTGTACTCATCCACGATCTGCTGTATTGTTTTATCATTAAAGCCGGGAAAATAGATTGTGTATAAAATAATATCCTGATAATATCTGTGGGCAACATCTTCCCATTTTGCGTTGTAAGTTGCCGATTGGATTACTTGATACTCCGATGGAATTTTGACGAGCGACCCGTTCTCCAATGAATTACTGAACATCTTTAAACGCGCTTTATTTTTGGCGTCAACATCGGTGCCGATATCGGTGCCGTCGTCACCGCTTTGGATGTATGAAATATTCGCATCCGAAAAGGGGACGAGTTCCGTTAGGCCGCCCGCTAAATTGGGGGCGCAGGGGTACACGGCATTGCCTTCGGAATCCGTTGACATCTTGATCGTGAGCGTGCCGTCGCTGTTCAGGATGTAATTGTCCGAACCCAGCCAGCAATCCAGGTAGCTTTGCTCCGAACCGAACAGCATGTCAACTAAGAGATTGACGGTCTCTTTCGGTTGGGGGGTATCCGCAGTCATGGCGAAACCGTTTGTTTGGGTGTACAAGGCCTGCGGGTATTCGGGATTCAAAGTGAGTATTTCGGTGCAGTTGTTATAATCATAATAAGGAACATATTGCGAAGCCAAAATGCCGGAATTAAATAATTCCGCGAGCTCCTCCGCATCCTTATCACACAGAGACTTGGAATTATTCAACTTCCATATATACTCCAACGCCTCAACGGCATTGGGTTTTGTCAGCCAGTCCACATAACAATCCGCCGTCGGATCATAACTGAATGGAATTTGTTCGTCGGTTCCGGGATAAAGCCCGAAAGCGTTCAGAATATCCGTCACATCCGAAATTAAAGAACTGTCGGCGGGGTTTCCCGTTTTCTTTCTGTAGGCCTCGGCGAAAGCGAGGAATGAATTGAGATCGGTCACAGTGACTCCGGTTTTCTGCAGTGCTTCGTTATTAAAAACGCGGGCTTTTTGTACCCCTTCGGAGACAGAAGCCGGAATGGCATAGATGTGACCGTCGACTTCAAAGAGGGATTTGAAGTCCTCGGGCAAGGCGTTCCAAACCGGATTATCGGCAAGATAATCATCCAAAGGAATATAAAAGTCAGGTAAATGATAAACAGATGATTTTTTAACTGAATACAGGCCTGAAGAACTGTTGCTTTTTGAGGCCTCACGATAATCCTTGAAAATGTTAAATTTCACGCCGTACCGCTCGGACATTTCGTCCAGCCATTTCTGCTTGGCCTCTTCGGCGTCTGGCGCTCCGGTATATTTGAAAAAATCCGGCGCGATAATATTAAGCGCTTCGGGGTAGCCGCTTGTCTGCCCCGCGAGTTCACTCGGCAGCGAGCTTTTTGGCATTGTTGTGCAGCCGGACAGCAGCATCAGACCGCAGATGAACAGTGAAACCACGAGTTTAAACAGCTTTTCCATGATAGTTCCCCTTTCAATTTTCGGCTATGATGAAACGGAATGGTCAAGACCATTCCCTACAGTTGTTTTTACCCGTAATAATACGCGGTCTGTTTGCCGATGGCAGCGTTCATCTCGTCGAGCATGGCGTTGCCGCCGAGGTCGAGCATTTTTGATTTGTATTCATCCACGATCTGCTGCACTGTTTTATCGGAACGTGAAACCGCAGATAAAAAGCATTTTATATACAGGGAGGAAAGATCATTATATTTATTACTGCCGTTCGCTGTATAACCGTTATAAGTCGCCGATTGTATGATTTGATATTCCGGAGGCAATTTTACAACGGACCCGTCCTGGAGGGAATCATTCAACAGCTTCACCTGTACTTTGTGATCTTCGATCTCTGAGGTCGTGGCGACAGTCCCGTTTTGACTATATATAATATCCGTGTACGAATAAGGGAAAATCTCCGAAAGACCGCCCGTTAAATTCGGCATGGCCGGAACGACAAAATTGTCATCCAAGTCCTGTGTCATCGCAACCGTGATCGTGCCGTCTCCGTTTTGAGCAAAACCGTTTGACGAGCCCAGCCAGCAATCAAGATAATTCTGTTCGGAGCCGAACAACAGATCGATGAAAAAATTGATGGTCTCTTGGGGTTGCGGCGTGTCTTTGATCATGGCAAACCCCTTTATTTCGGTGAAGGCAACCTGCGGATATTCGGGATTGAGGGTCAGCACTTCGGTGCAATCGGAATAATCGAAATAAGGTGCATATTTCGAAGCCCAAAGCCCCATTTTAAAGAAATCGCTTCCGGTTGCATATCGGTAAGTAAGCGCTCCGGCATTCGTGAGTTCCCGCAGGTACTCCAGCGCGTCGACGGCGGCGGGTTTGGTCAGCCAGTCTGTAAAACAATCCGCCGTCGGATCATAATTGAATTGAACGTAGGCATCTTCTCCCGGGTAAAGGCCGAAGGCGGTCAAAACGTCCGCCACTTCGGAGATAGCGGCGTTATCGGTGACTTTTTTGGCGTTTTGTATATAAGCTAAGGCAAATTCTCGGAATGAATTGAGATCGGTCACCGCGATCCCGGTCTTTTCCAAGGCCTCGTTATGAATGATACGGGCTTTTTGAATCAGGGTAACGGAAGTCGGAATCGCATAGATATGACCGTTGATTTCGTAAAGGGATTTAAAGTCCTCGGGCAGGGCTTTCCAAATCGGATTATCGTCGAGATAATCTTCCAGCGGCATATACGGATCAGAATCGGTAACGGATTTTTTGAGTGCATCGGCAGAGCCGATTTGCGTCAAACCGACATAGTTCGGTTTTTTCGGCTGCGGAGCGGGGGTAGATTCCTCGCTTTCGAATTCCAGCGACACATAGCCATCCACATAGCTGGGACTTTTCGGAACCGCCACATATCCGGTGTCGTCTATATAGGCTTTATAATTCGGATAGATGTGAAGAATGATACCGTACCGTTCGGATGTTTCATCAAGCCATTTCTGCCTGATTTGATCGGTATTGATCGCGCCGGTTGCTTCGAAAAAATCAGGCGCAATGATATTAATGGATTCGGGGAAATCGGCATTCGCCGCCCGGAGCTCATCCGGCAGGGAAGTGGAAGGCGTTGCGCCGCAGCCGGTCAGGAATACAAGAAAACAAACCAGCAATGAAACGGTGATTTTAATCGAATTTCTCATAAATTTCCCCTTCTAATATGATATGAATTTTTCCATAATTTCGGAAGATATAAAAATTATACCATACATTATATGACAAATGAAATTAGATTCAGTGAACTTTTTGTGAGAAAAGCCCTAAAAACACAAAACCGGACGGATTATCGCTCGGTTTTGTGTTTGGCAGGAGGTATTGGCAGATTTATTAGAAAATCACCCGTAATAATACGCGGTTTGCTTGCCGATGGCGGCGTTCATCTCGTCGAGCATCCGATTGCCGCCGAGGTTGAGCATCTCTTGTTTGTAATCATCCACGATCTGCTGAATGGTATAATCGGTTCTTGTCAGCGCATCCTTGATGCAATGTTCAAAAAGAGCGCAAATATCATTATAATTTGTATAATAAGAAGGGTTATTGATGATCGAATATGCCGGAGAAATTTTTACAACAGTCCCTTTATCAAGCGCATCGCTGAGGACTTCATAGTCCTTATTTATCTTACCCGCTGCTATCTCCGAGTTATTTGTTACTACACCATCTTGACTGTACAATATGTTCGCGTCTGAATAAGGGAAGAAATCCGGAAAGCCACCGGTCAGTTTCGGCATTGCGGGAGCCGTATAACTGCCATCGGCGTTTTGAACCATATTCATTGTAATCGTCCCGTCGCTGTTCAAAACATAGCCGTCGGAAGAACCCAGCCAGCAGTCAAGATAGTTTTGCTCCGAGCCGAACAGCATGTTGACGAAAAAGTTAATGGTCTCTTTGGGCTGTACGGTATCTTTGGTCATATAAAATCCGTTCACATAATTGTTTAATACTTGCGGATATTGCGGATTTAAGGTGAGCACTTCATTATAATTATCGGGATTATACAAACCATAGGTAGCTTGATGAGATGCGGTGTTCATATCGTAGGTCGGTTTTTGAAAATCACAGTTTAGTGCACCGACTTGGTAAAGTTCTCGCAAATACTCCAATGCGTCGACAGCGGCGCCTTTGGTCAGGAAGTCCACATAACAGTTCTCGGTCGGGTCGTAACTGAAACCGTTTGTCATCTGCGTATATAACCCGAAAGCATTCATCACATCATTCATGTCGAAGAAGCTGTCGGAACTGATCGTATAATGTCCCGTTGATTGTGCATAGGCGGTTCCGAATTCCTTCAGCGAGTTCAGATCGGTGACGTCAATGCCCGTCTGTTCAAATAAATCTTTTTGGAAAACGCGGGCGCGCATATGATAGGATACAAAGGTGGGGACAGCATATATATGGCCATTCACCGAAAACGTCGATTTGATCTCATCGGGCAGGGCGTTCCAAACCGCATTATCGACGAGGTAATCCTCCAACGGGACTGCAAAATTGCGGTCAATGGCCGACTGCAGGGTATTCATCGCCTCGATTTGGACTAATCCCGAGAATTTTTCTTTGCCACTGAAAACATCTCGGTTCTTATTCGCTCCGGTCATCACGGGGGTTCCGCTTTCCGTATAGGTATTGGAATAAACGGTGATTTGGACACCGTAACGCGCTAACATCTCGTCCTGCCACTGCTGCTTGGCGGTCTCGGCGTTTCTGTCGGCTGTATCCCAAAAGAAAGTCGGCGCGATGATTTCGAGGGTCTCGGGATAATTGTTTTCTTGTCCGGCGAGTTCGCCGGGCAGAGAATTATTTAGCGCAGACGCGCAGCCGTCAAGAAGTAACAAGACGCAGGCAATGAGTGCAATGACTGATTCTATAACTTTTTTCATGAAGATTCCTCCTTGCTGAATCTAATGAGGAAATAAAACAGATGTCAATTATTCCCTTATCATAAAAACGATTATACATCCGGAAATCTTACATGTCAAATGCTTTAATTTCAAATTGCAGACATTCGTTTATTTTTTATAAGTACAGCCGCGTTTGAAAACAAATACCGGAGACCAGATCGGATGCGGCGTCTTTCAGGCGCTTGGGCTGCGTTGTAAAGAATTCCACCACCGGCTCGCCTTTTTTGATATTCCAAAGCCCCGCCACTTGCCCGTTTACGGCGATGGTCGGGAGGCAGATGCCCGATTTCATGATGACCGCGCTTTTATATTCCGGCGGCAGAACCGCGCTTCGTTCTATGTAGGAAACAATAAGCGGGTCGAATCCGGATAACAGCGTCAATTCGGGAATATCGCCTATATCTGTGTTATCGTCGATGGAATAATAGACGTTCTTATTATATTCAAAGCAAGTATACTTGTCCAAATTTAAAGCGGACAGTTCCTTCCTTCTTTCCCGCCACAACCCGAAAAACCATGCCGCGTCCGTGAGCGTTGCGGGGCCGTAAGCTGCGAGGAATCTTTCAAATAACTCGGGTAACACCTCTTCGGGCGTCCGGGTTGGTTCGGCGTCGATCAAATCGAAATCGCGGCTTGTCATATCGCGGAAGGCGACTTTGCCGAGTCGCGCCAATTCGCAGAAAATCCCGCCCCACGGCGATAATGCCCTGTCGATTGTATGATGGTCGTATTCGTCCGCGAAAATCAGGCGCATTTCGGCGCGGGAATAGATGCCGTCCTCCATCAGCTCCACGACTCTGTCGGCGATCTGTTTATACCGCTCCCCCCAGCGCCAATCACCCGCATTGAGCGCAAGCAGCGTCGGCAGGTCGTCGGGCGCCACGCCGTGCAGTGCGTGGTGAATCCACGTTTTGATGAGGGAGGTTTTCCAGCCTGTCAGCTCCGCGCCACGAATCAACGCGGAAAAAACGACGTTGCGGTGAAACCAACAATGCAGCCCGAGAAGTTCATGCGAGAGCTGCACAATATCATCGCACCCGCGCGACAGATACAGCCCGTGCATGCGCCTTCTCAAAATTTGCTCCGTGATTTGATCCATCACTGATCTCCAAGATATTTTCGCATGATGCTGGTTTTGCCTAGATTTTTCGTTACGACAAAGCCCATCTTTTCAAACAGCGGGCGGGTTCCGTGGTATGCTTCAAATTGGTCGCATTCACCGGAAGGCGGATAGACCTCGATGAAATCATAACCAGCGGCTTCCGCGTCGGTGCAGGCACGTTCGAGCAGTTTTGTTGCAATGCCCTTGCCGCGCAGATTAGGTGCGACCAGAAAGCATACGACGGAGAGTATTTTTTTCGCTTGATTATCCGGTTCGCAGAGCTCCGGCGCCAATGCACTATAAGCTGATTTGTCGTTGGCATTGCACCAACCCGAGACTTTGCCATCAGCATAGGCCAGATAGCCCTTGAGTTTCCCCTTACGCACAAATTGTATTGCCCGTTCGCGCCAGGGGTTATCCAACCCGGCATCTTCGGCATCCCAGGCGGGTTCAAAATGAAAAGCCAAACAATAGCACGATGCCCATTCCGGATGATCGGAAAAGGCGACATGATCGAAAAACTCCAGATAATCGCCGAGCAGTTCGGGAGTCAGGGCGCGGATTTCAAGTTCCATTTCAAGGTCTCCTTTTATCGTTTATAATCAAATCACTTCAGCGCTTTTCGCATAACCACTCTACCGTCCCGTTCGCCGCATTGATAAAATCCGCATTTTTCATACATCGCCAAAGGTCCGCCGAATTCATGGTCTGATCCACCGGATTCCTTATAGGCATATGCCTCGACGAACTCAAAACCGTCAGCGGCAGCGTCATTGCAGATGCGCTCCGTCAATTGCGTGGCGATACCCTGCCGTTGCATGTTCGGGGCGATCATAAAGCAGAAGATGGATTTTACCCGTATGTTTTCATGGGATTCCTCGATTGGCCAATAAGCGCGAAGATAATTGACACCGCGCAGGCAATTCCCGGTGGCATTGCACCACCCCACAATTTCATCGCCGTGATAGGCCAGATAGCCCTGTATGCTGCCGGCTTTGACAAATTGAATGGCATGCGCCCTTCTTTCCTCTTCAGTCGGATACCAGTGATCGTTGCCGACATAGGAATCGTCGTTACGCCAGGTGACACAATAACATTTCACGCCGTTTCCCTCGACATTATGGGCGTCGTATCAAAAAAACGCGCGTAATCTTCCGCAAGATCAGGAGTCAGTTTTCGGATTTCAAGTTCCATCTCAAGGTCTCCTTTTCATGTAGTAGTGTTCACGCCCGGGTTCCCAATCAAAAGGTTCGAATCCGGCGGCTGTCAGGGCTGCAATTCGCTCTGTCGAGGCAGGAACAGCTTTGGCGACGATTTTTTCGCAGTTGAAGTCGTCAAAGAAAGCGTCGGCTGTTTGAATCAATTCGGACAGGTGGGACTTGTTTTCATAGTCGGATTTGATATCGATTCGCAAAACGCCGTAATCGCCACCAAAAATCTCCACAGTGCCGACGGCTTTCGATTTGGGCTTATCCACGATGCCGAAACGGACGAAATACCCATTTTGATACGCATACAGCCAGCCCTCGATGCAGTTTTGCATCTCCTCGAGCGTGGAATAGCGAAAATCGCTGGTGCAGTAGTCGGCGTTAAAAAACTGCTGTGCTTTCGGGTCGGAGTAGCATTCAAGCAGATCCGCCGCGTCATCAGATGAAATAAACCGCAGAATAAAATGTTCGGTTTCATAAACCGGGCAATTTCCATATGGGTCGGGTCTGCCGTTTTTCAGCAGTTCGATTACGTCCTGTTCGGTTTTGCATTTATCGTAATCGCCGGTCAAACCGTCCGGTCTGTGGTAGAAAATGCCGCGATTCGTGTTTTTATAAAGATATTCTGCGAGTTTTTCAAGCCCCTCGGATTTGGCGACCGAATTAAACGCTCTTATGCGGATACCTTTGTGCATTTTCTTTTCGCATGGCCATTCGGCGCACAGATAGCAGTAAGTCAGCCCCTTCGACCGGCAGCAGGTTTTGATCTCGCAATCGTCATTTTTCATTCGGCAGCCCGCACAAGTTTTGTTGTAACTGCACAGGGCACACACCAAACCACAAATCCCGTAACTTTTTTCTATGTCCTTAATCGTCATAATAACCTCCGCTATTTTGTTTTGTTTTATTTTAACAGAAGAATTACGACAACCTAATGTCATAGTTTTTGATATAATTTTACAAGGCCTTCGGCAGCGGTCAGAATGCGATGCCGGATGTGTTCGGGTTCGAGAACTTCGACGCTGTCGCCGAGTGAGAGCAGCATGCTGAGCCAGAAGGCCTCGCTCTCTATGACGTGTAGGGTCATCAACGCGTCGCCGTTTTCGAGTTCTTCTGTGATGACGCCGCTCAGGTATTCAATTGCACGTGCTTTAGCTTCGGCTTTACAGCGTGCTTTGACGGTTGTGACAGGGCGGGGATCCTTTTGATCAATGGTATGCAGGATAACATCAGCGTTATCGTGTTCGCGGGTGAAAGTGCTGTCGGTGATCTCGAGGTCGTGCATACGGACGAGTTTATAAGTGCGATAGTCGCCACGGACGCGGGAATAGGCCAACAGGTACCAAGCATACCAACGATAAACCGCCGCGATGGGTTCAACAGTGTGGGTTCGGGTCACGTTTTCGGCGTTGGTATAGGAAAAGCTGACCGCGTGTTTTTGGCGGATAGCTGTTTGGAGGGTTTGAAGCAGGTGCTCCTCGCCCTCGCGCAGGATCGAAAAATCCAGAATGATACCGCTTTCGTCGGGACCGGAGAGCGCAGAGAGCTTTTCAAGCGTTGCGCTGACCTTCGGATCGTTGGTGGCGGTTGCGAGGCCGCGCAGCGCCGTGAGGATATGGGCGTAATCCGCTTTTGTGGCCGCATGGCGCTCCATCGAAAAAGTGTCGGTCAGTTCGTAACCGCCGCTTGCGCCGGTGTCGGCAATGACGGGAATTCCGGCAAGGCAGAGGGCGTCAATGTCGCGCTGGATGGTGCGTACCGAGACCTCGAACCGGCGCGCAAGTACGCTGGAGGAGGTCTTGCCGTGATTAAGCAAATACACAGTGATGGCATACAAGCGATCGATTTTCACACACATTCTCCTCTGTGTTTATAAATGTAGGGGCGGATAATATCCGCCCGCATGGAATAACCACTGTTATCGAATCGGAAGGGATAATATATTACTCCCTCTTACATAGAATGTCTTTCATTATTGTAACGGGCGGATATTATCCGCCCCTACAGTGATACCGATACCTTTTATTGCAATGGCTCAAAGTCCTGCGCGCCGTGGCCGCAGACGGGGCAGATGATGTCCGGAGGCAAGGGCTCGCCCTCGTAAATCCAGCCGCAAATTTTGCAGACATAACCCTTTTTGCCATCGGCTTTGCCGGCGGACTTTGCGGCGGGTTTGGGCTTGATGTGGTCAAAATAATACTGATAAGTGACCGATTCGCCGTCCGAGAGAATATGCGCTTCGGTCGTATCGGCGACGAACAGGGTGTGGGTGCCGAGGTCTTTGGAAAAAGTGACTTTACCCGAGAGCAGCGCATTGGCGTATTTAGTCAGATACAGCAGGCCGTTTTCGGAGCGTTCGACATCGGAAAAACCGTCGAATTTATCCACGTTGCGGCCGCTTTGATATCCGAAACGCCAATAGAGTTCATAAGGGGCGTCGGTGGTGAGTGCCGAGACGTTAAACAGGCCGGTCTCAGCGATCAGTTCATGGGTCAATGAGGCTTTGTTGACCGTGACGGCGAGCTGCTTGGGTACGTCGGTAACCTGTATGACAGTATTATTAATGCTTCCATCTTGTTTTTTGTTGTTACCTGAGCTTAAAAGGTACAGGCCGTAGCTGAGTTTGAAAAACGCGGCGTTTTGGAGTTCGGGCATATTTTTACCTTTCTTTCATAGTGATTCAAGAAGTATGCAACGCAGAAAATAAGGAAGTTGGAAGCGTTCGCTATGCAGCGAACAGTCAGCAGCTTTTATAACGCGTTTTAAACGCGGGGAAACCGATTTAGATGGTTTCCCGATGACATTCCTGGCGGTCATTCATCTCCGATCAAGTCTTTCTTTTCAAATTTTTCAAAGATGATCGTATCAAAATTCTTCTGCGCATGGGCGAACTGCTTGTCGCCGCGTGCTGTCCATGCTGCCAAAAAGGGCTTATATACGGCGCGGCAGAGCCGGAAACCCCAGGGAGAAAGATCAGTGAACTTATAAGCGATAAAATCGGGGCGGGAGAAGACATTGATCAACAGATGACGCATCATAAAACGCTTGAATCGGGCTTGTCCGTTATCGATGCGCATTGCGGATGAAAGCTGACCCCGGATGATCTCGGGGCGGTTTTTAATAAACCACCCGGTGATAAACGGGCTGAATGATTCCATACACCAATCGCCCCGATAGGTATCCATGAGTCTACAGGTCTCAAGGCATAATTCAGGACAGCTGTTGCCGGAATAGGGTTTGATCTCACAGATAACAGGGACGCCGCCGAGCACTTCTAAAACCTCGGAGAGCAGCGGGATATGCTCGTCCGTTCCGCTGAGCCGGTATTGTCTGAGTTCCTTGTAAGTCAGGTCGAGAACCTTTTTATCGACATCGCACATGTAGTTCAGATCACCGAAATGCAGGACTACGATCTGTTTGTCTTTTGTGAACTGAACATCGAGTTCGACGCCGATATTTGCCTCTTTGGCAGCTTTGAACGCCGCGAGTGAATTCTCGGGAATGCCGTTGCCGTGCAGGCCGCGATGGGCAAATTTTTTGCCGCGAAACGCAGAATAATCTCTTTTTTTATTCGGGGCGATTAAGAAAAGAACGAGCAGGAACAAAAACAGTGCGATTGTGACAAGAATGATCAGAATTTTTAATAAAACAGGCACTATGACAGCCATCCTTTGATATGAGTTTGTGAAATTCCGTATTTACACTTTCTGTTGTGAAAGGGAGACATTAATCTCCGACATCGAGCATTTCGAGTTTTTCCTTCGCGGGCTTTGGTTTATTGTCACCGTGTTTGACAAAGATCATCGTCACGAACGACAGCGCCACAAACAGCGTGCCGTAGGGGAACAGCGTCCAGTAACCGATGTATTGGAGCAGATAACCCGAGGCGATGGGCGTGATGGTCTGAGCCGCCATCGAAAACGTGTAATAATATCCCGTGAACTGGCCGATATCCGAGCCCTTGCACATCTCGACGACCATCGGCAGCGAGTTGACGTTGATCGCCGCCCAGGCCAGTCCGATCAGCACAAAGAGCACATAGAGGATCGGGGAGAACTGGTCGGAGGCTTGTGTGAAGAGATAGCCGGCGAAAAAGCAGGACGCCAATAATACGATGCCCGCCATGATGGTCTTTTTACGCCCGATTTTGGAGGCCAAAATACCGATGGGGATGTAGGAGACGATGGCACCGACTGTGGCGACCGTCAGGCACATGCTCGCGTCGCCGAGTGACATATTCCACTCCTGCTCGGCGTATTTGGTGAAGGCGGTCGTGATGGCGTTATAGCCCATGAACCAGAGTGCAATCGAGGAAAGGATGAAGCCCAAGCTGCGTTTCACATCTTTGGGCAGGCTGGTTTTGCCGGTTTTTTCGTCGGTGACGACAAGATTTTCTTCAGGGTGAGCATCCTCATACACTTTGGTCTCAGCATAGAGTTTCGGTTCCCGAATGGTGAGAAATAAAATCACTACCGAGACAACCATGATGGCGGAGACAATGATGAATAACGGCTGATAATTGACGTGTGCAAGTCCCTCGGTGCGCTTTTTGGAATATAAGAAGGTGGTCAGGATTAAGTAGATAACACCGCCGACCGCACCCATCAGGTTGATGACGGCGTTTCCTTTGCTGCGCAGCGGTTTGATCGTCAGATCAGGCATCAAGGCGACCGCAGGGGAGCGGTAAACACCCATCGAGACCAGCAGCAGACCGAGTCCGACGATGAAGAAAATCTTAAGCAGTTCGGTCGGGGTGGAAAAATAGGCGTTGTCAAAGAAGGGCAGGAAGTTCATCAAAATGACCGCAAGCCCTGTTCCGATCAGGATAAACGGCATTCTGCGTCCGATTTTCGTGTTTACACGGTCGGAAAATGCCCCGAACAACGGCAGCAGAAACAGCGCTAACACGTTGTCGGCGGCCATAATGATGCCGGCGGCACCGTCGCCGATTCCAAACGTGTTTTTCAGAATCAGAGGGATGACGTTGTCATACATCTGCCAAAACGCACAGATGGACATAAAGGCCAGACCGATCAGAATCGTACGCTTGTAGTTGAGCTTCATCATAATTACAGCCATCCTTTTATAAAATTTAAGGGATCTTTTGTATGATTGAATTTAAAACACAAATACCCGCTGAATCATGAGATGATTCAGCGGGTACATCATTATGCCTTAGCGACTTCCATTGCGATTTTCTCCCATTCGACCAGACGGTTGAAGTCGTGTTTTATGGTGCTGACGTCTTTGAGGATGAATTCGACCGGACAATTATTGCTCTCGGCAGCTTTTTTGATGTTCGTCAGATAGGCGCGTACCATATCTCCGTCAAAAGTCGGGGCGGCAAGATGCGCAGGATTAGGCTTTGACGAGAAGACATAGTCGCCGGCGATGGCGGCTGCACCGATTTCCGGCGTCGTCCATGGGCTCATGCTGACCTTGCGGACATTCGGGATTTTGCGGACCTGATCCATTTTGCGGTCGAGCGGGTCACAGCAGCCGTAATAGACCAGACCGAGATGCTGAGCCCACTCTTTGCAGTACTCGACTTCAAATTCCTCGAACATGGCCGGAGAAACGGTAGAGAGCATCTGTGCAAGCCCGTAAGCCCAGGTGTCGCTGGCGCGCACATGATTGGGATCAAAGCCGGGCTTGGGCAGCTCGTCGGTAAATGCGCCGGTGCAGTGGATGTATTCCTGATTGTATCCGAGCAGTCCGCGTTTTTCGAGTTCAAGCAAATTGCCGACATACAGGTCGGTGAATTTACGCATGATTTTATGGACAAATTCGGGGCGCTCCATCATATCGTACAGCGGATTTTCGACACCGCGGTACATCGAGAGGTGATCCCAGATGTCGTTAGGCGGATTGACGCCGTTTAATATAACCGGCAGGATACCGTCGAACAGTTCGTGCGCCTCGGCCAGATGTTTCATGGTCGATTCTTCGTTGTAAACGATGGGCTTGGGTGTGAGGGCGTCAACGATCTCGTCGGTCTCGAGCTGGTCGTGATAATAATGCCCCTTGACTTCGCTGCTCTCTTCAACGCTGGCGGTATCTTCGTCAACCCTGAGGCCGAAATCATGAATGCCGCCGACTTCTTTGGTGACCGTGAAATTGTCTTTTATAACCGCGTCGGCAGGGAGATATTTAAAGCGGAACAGCATCCGGCGCATCATCTTTTCGGCCCGCTGCCAATAGGGGTCGGAGGTCACGACGCCGGTCAGTTCCTCCTGGGGGAATTCGTTCCAGGGCAGCTGATCGATGATGACCATCGGGCGGATCGGTTTCAGTCCGTTCAGCGCCCGCCAGCCCTTTTCGCGTTCGGCGTTGACCGGGTCGCAGGCGGCCTCGTGCGTCTTTTTGGCGAGTTCCCGCAGTGCGGAGATTTCTTGTTTGTTGAGATTCATGAGTAGAACCATCCTTTCACATTTGAAAGATTTTATTTATATTTTTTAATGATGCGGACATCTTTTCCGGTAAGCAGAAAATCGGCATATTCGCCCATAATGCGCGAGACCAGCCGCCGGGGATAGTGCTCATCGAGTTCGCCGGGTTCGAGGTTGGTGCTGATGATCGTGGGTTTGCGGGCGAGAAGACGGTCATTGATAATCGTATACAACTGCGATTGGATAAAAGCGTTGAGGTATTCGGTGCCCAGATCATCTAAAATCAACAGATCGCAGTTTAATACCGTTTTTAAGGCGTCGGTGTCTTCATTATTGGAAAACCGTTCGCGGTCGAGTTGGGCAAACAGGTCGTTGGCCGGAATGTAGACCACCGAGAACCCGCGTGCAAGCACGACCGAAGCCACCGAAAGCGCAAGGTGGGTTTTGCCGAGTCCCGGCTGACCCCAGAGCAGCAGGCTCTTGGACGCCGGAGAAAAATTGGATGCATAACCGCGCAACTTGTTATAGATTTGCGTCATTCTGGCGCGCGGCGATTCTCCGAGCTTCGGGTCGTTTTTATCGTCGTAAAAAGTGAGGTCGAATTCCTCGAACGTATGTAACTTCATCGGGGAACGTTCGTTCAGGGAGCGGGTGTTGAGCTCGGTGATGAGCTTTTGCACGCAATCGCAGCGTTTTCCGTCGGTGATGCCGGTATCCTTGCAGACCGGGCAGGAATAGATCGGATCGAGCCAGTTTTCGGGCTTGCCGAGGGATTTTAAAATCTTCGCCTGTTCAGCACGAAGAGCCTGAGAACGGTCTTTCAACTTGGGCAGATGATCGGTATTGCCGGATAGCACAACACGCACAATAGCGGCAACGAGTTCGGAATTTTCGGTTGAAATATCAAAAATGCGCGGATTCAGCCGCCGGCATTCCTCAAAACGCCGCTGCTGTTCGCGCAAATTCCGTTCGCGGACGGCGGCGAGTTCGTCTGCCGCTTTTCGCAGGATATCCTCGTTCATCGACCGCACACCCCCATGGTTCTATTTTACATCAAACGTCTTTAATAGACAAGGCATTTTTCAAAAATTCATCGTTTGCAGCCTCATCTGTTTTTTTACGAGAGGCCTTTGTAAAGCGGTTTTGTTTGAAGATCTTGGCTTGTTCAAGGGTGGCGACTCCGTTTTCACTCCAGGTATGTAAAATCTTATCGATATATCGAAAATCACGTTTTCCGGTTGCCAGTGCACACTGGGAATAGGCCTCGGCAATCATCTCGCCGTCGAAACCGAGTACGGCTACCCAATCATTGGCGTATTCGCGTTCGCGGGCCACGAGTTTTCTCCCCGTGATGTCCAGCGCTTTAGTGACGATTTCGTCGGCACGGGATTGAGAGGCCAGCGCTTTGAGCTGTTCGTCGGCTTGCTGCTGGGTGACGATGCCTCGTTCGCCCCAATCCATCGCGACTTTTTTTATGTAGGCCATTGAGGTCTTTCCCACTGAAGAGCAGTAGCCGACCAGCAGGATCATAATATCGATCGGAAGGCCCGAATAATCGCAGACCGAGACCATTTGAGAGACTTCGTTCTGGGTCAGCAGTCGGCCGAAGCACTGCTGCATCTGTTCAATTAAGAATTTTAATTCCTCACTGTCTTTGATACGTCTGGCGGCCTCGTCGGAGGTCATAATCGGAACCGCTGCGATACTGGCGGGCAGTGGCTTTTTTAACGTCGGTTTCGGTTCCGGCGTCACCGCAGCAAGGGTGAGTTTACCGCCGCAGCGTGAAAACAGGCCGCAGTCGACCCAATAGACCAGCGCGTCGCGCAGTTCTTTTTCTTCACAGCCCAATTGGGATGACAGTGTATCAGAGTGGAATCCGCCTTCGGTGAGAAGGGTAAACAGGATTTTCAGGGACAGCGCACCGGCGTTTTGGATATAGGGAGCTGCGGGTTTCAGAAATTCAAAACCGCCGGAAAAATCCACGATTTCAAATTTCAAGGTCCGTCACCTCCGCCGGTATTTGAAATTTACGATCAAGTATTAATGAGAGCCAGATGAAGTACCCGCCGAAAAACGCTGCGAACAGAAAACTTGACAGCAACATCCCGCGGTAGACATTATGATGATAAATCAGCCAGAAGGCCATGTCCGAGATCGAGAAAATCACCATCATCCCGCTGCAGGTGCGCAACCCGGCCGCATTACGCTGCAAGCCGACTTTTCCGGCCATTGTGATATAGCAAAATGCCAATGTTGTAAAGACAGCGGTTCCGAGTCGCGGCAGATAGAGCGAGATATCGGGCAGGGGGATGAAAAAGGTGCATTCAGAGACCAGATAGGCAAAACCCCAAATGGCCGCAAAAGTGGTCGAAAGGTTTTTAAATACGGAATTTTTAACAGAACCTGCTGCCAACAGCAAACCCCCGACAACAAGGCCGATGATTGAAAAGGCCATGCGCGTCATTAAAAACGGGCCCTGAGTGACTTCATCGAGCCGATAGAGGTATTGGTTATATTCGGGATAGATGTTGATAAAGGAAACGGCAGAGATAACCAGCACCGCTGCTCCGAAAAAGAAATACTCCCAAGACGTCATGATAAAACGGCCGGGTTCGGTTTCGGTGAATTGCTTTTTACCGGTGACATGCAGCCAGATTAATGCAGCCAAGATCAGAATTGCGTAGGCATAACCCAAAAGATCACGCGTAATGACCTCGGCAGTGCCTTTGGCCGCGAAAGCATTGACTGCTGTCATCACTGCGCCGAAAATTACGCAGACGGCAAAAGTCACGGTGTTTTTTTTCAAACCGGATATCCCCTTTCGTGACGGAGCCCGACGCATACCGCGGACAGGTTCCGAATATCTTTAGTGTTGTCGATGGCATCGACCGATGTAAAAATTCCGAGGGAGGAATCATAAAATGAGTAAATTGAAAACCGGCATCGCTTTTGCGGTGGTTTGCTTGATTACAGCGCCGTTGATCGCACAGGTGGCGTCAAAGCTGAGCGAACCGGTTGAAACGGTGAGCGCTTCGGAAGTGACAACGGCTTCGGAGATCCCTACGATGTCGCAGTTTTTCGAAGCGATTTATGCGGATCTGGGTACGGGAAGTTCTTCGGAGGCGGCCGGAAATGAGTCGGACTATAAGGTCTATTTGGCCGCGAGCGGCAAGGTCGTGACTCTGACGCCGAAAGATTATCTGCGCGGTGCGGTAGCTGCCGAAATGCCGCTGGAATATCCCGATGAGGCCTTGAAGGCTCAGATTATTACGGCACACACCTATGCGGTGAGTTATAAAATCCGAGAGCGCAGCAGTCCGACGGCTGCGTTGGCCGGGGCTGATATTTCCGATGATCCGGCGGTCGGTCAGTCGTATATCAGCGATACGGAGATAAAAACGCTGTATCCCGACGATTGGGAGGAACGGATCGCGCATCTTGACGAGCTGATCGAGGAGGTGGGCGATCTGATTATGATTTACGAGGGCGAGCCGATTGTCGCGACCTATCACGCCATCAGCTGCGGTATGACCGAGAGCGCGCAGAATATCTGGGGCGCTTATTCACCGTATCTGGTCAGCGTGGACAGTTCCGAGGACGAGGATTCGCCCGATTTTTTGTCGAAGGTGATGCTCGGTGAAGACGAAGCGGAAACGGTGCTCAAGGCGGCCGGATGCGAACTGTCGTCGGAACCGAAAAATTGGTTTTCCGAGCTTCTGAGGACGCCTGTCGGATATGTCAGTGCCGCCAAAATCGGCGGAGTTTCGCTGACGGGGGCACAACTGCGTGAGATGTTCGGATTGCGTTCGGCCTGTTTTGAAGTGACTTATAAAAACAGCGTCTTCACGTTTACGGTGAAGGGATGGGGTCACGGCGTGGGGATGAGCCAATATGGGGCCGGCGCGTTGGCAAGGGCGGGGAAGACTTATTCGGAAATATTGAAAACCTATTATAAGGGAATCTCATTTTGTGAGTTGTGATGAAAGCCGCCGCAGCGGGCAGGCCCGCTGCGGCGGCATTTTTCACGGATTCATCAGCCCTCGCTGACAGTGGAAACCACCGAGCTGGTTTCGACAGAAGATTCAGCCGAAGTTTCGGTAGAGGCTTCAACAGAGGTCTCTGTTGAAGAGGCGAGCACGGTGCTGAGCATGGATTCAAGTGCGTCCATCTCGGAACTTGTCGCAGAAGTCTCTTCGGAGGAAACGACGCTGCTTGTCTCATCAGAGGTCGTTTCATCGGAATTGTTGGTGACATTGATGAAAATATTGATTGCGATCGCAAGGACGAACATCGCGACCGATAAAATCACCGTAATTTTACTGTATGCGGCTTCTTTGGTGCGGCCGCTGTTTTTGCTGTAATAACTGTCCGAAGTATCTGCCTGAAATGCGTTGGCAGAGGTGCTTGCTCTCTCTTTTTGGAGCAAGATTACAACGGTGAGCACGATGGACACCACCAGCAGCAAGGCGCCGATGACGTATTCAAAAACGCTCATGAAAACTCTCCTATCTGTTGATGCTTCCTCGATAAAAGGCGCAAGGGCTATTATAACATACCGACCTTATTTTTGCAAGTGTTTTAATTTGAAAAATACAAAATAATCAATTTTTTGACTGTGTAGCGAAAATATAACCCGCTGTTTCACACAGTCAAGATTTCGACAGGTTTTTCGCGCGTGCTGCGGTATGCTTTCAATATGACATCGGCAAAAGAGGGAGGAGAAAGAGATGCTGATTAAAATTTCGCTCGATAAAGTGACTGTTTATCTGAGCGGGGAGATTGACCATCACGAAGCCGCACGTCTGCGGCCTCAAATTGACGATGCGCTTTTACGTAAACGCCCTACAGAGACCGAACTGGATTTTTCCGACGTGACTTTTATCGACAGCTCGGCCATCGGATTGGTGATGGGTAGGTTTCGCATTGTCGAGGCCTGGAGCGGGAAAATCGCAGTCAGCGGATTGACAGCGCGCCAAAAAAGAGTGATGAAATTGGCGGGGTTGGATCGGATCGCGGAATTCAGGGAAAGTGAGAAAGGGGATAACGGACATGAAAGTGGTCAACAGAATGCGGCTGACGGTTCCGGCCAAGTCGGTTAATGAGAGTTTTTTACGGGCGATTGCAGGCTGCTTTGCGGCACAGGCGGATCCGCCCTGCGATTTGATTTCCGACGTCAAGACGGCTGTGAGCGAAGCGGTGACCAATTGTATCGTACATGCTTATCCAAACGGCGGGGGCGAGATTATCATGGCGGCCAAACTGACTGCGGATGGGATGCTTTACATAAAGATCTCGGACAAGGGCCGCGGAATTCCGGACGTTAAGAAAGCCATGGAACCGTTGTTTACCACATCAACCGGCGGCGAACGCTCGGGCCTCGGGTTCACTGTGATGCAGCAATTTACCGACAGCGTCTCGGTGCGCTCCAAACCGGGCAAAGGAACTGCGGTGACGTTGAAAAAGCGGCTCATTGCCCCGGAAGCCGAAAAAGGACCCGGCAGGAAAGGGCATCAGGGTGCCCGGAATTGAAAAAATGAAGAGTACGGAAAATGAAAAACTCCGCTCTCCCCAGCGCGAAAAGCTGATTACAGAGAACCTCGGTCTTGTCCGCGCTGCCGCACATCGGTTCCGAGGCCGCGGGATTGATTACGATGACTTATATCAAGCCGGCTGCGTGGGGCTTTGCAAGGCAGCGGACGGGTTTGACCCCGAACGCGGGCTGCGCTTTTCAACTTATGCTGTTCCGGCGATTTTGGGCGAGATCAAACGGCAGTTCCGAGACGGCGGCAGCGTTAAAGTCGGTCGGACTTTGAAGCAGCTCTCGATGAACGCGCTGAAAATACGGGAGAGCTATTGCCATGAACACGGCTGTGAACCGACGGTATCGGAACTGGCCGCGCTTTTAGGCGTGGAACCCGAGACAGCGGCCGATGCGATTCAGGCCGCCGCTCCGACGATTTCTTTGACGGTCAGCAATGATGAAGATGAAGCGACCCAGCTCGACATCCCCGTCCCGTTCGAGGAGGAAAAACTGACCGACCGTATCTCGCTGATCAGGGCGATGAAAGAACTCGAGGAGGACGACCGTGAGTTATTGCGGCTGCGCTATTTTTGCATGCTGACTCAGACCGAAGCGGCAAAACGGCTTGATATGACGCAGGTGCAGGTCTCCCGCCGGGAGAAAAAACTATTGTTGTTTTTGCGAAAACTGCTGGGTTGACAATTTAATAAAATGTGCTAGAATAAAAACATAACTGCATTGGGGTGCCGACAAACGGGTCGGCTGAGAGCGGGTCCCTTGCCCGAAACCCATAGGCCGTTTGGCCTTGAAGCTGATTCGGATAATGCCGACGGAGGTACATGCTTCAAGCAATGACTGTAAAGCCGTCGATATTTTATCGGCGGTTTTTGTTTATATCATGGGAATGCAGTTTAAAGCTTGAAAAACGAATTTTTCAAGCTACTACATTTATAAAGGTGGTATAAAAATGGCAACAAAGAAAATCAGAAACAAAAAGTTGTTGGTGCTGACAGAGGGCGCTATTATGGTTGCGTTGTCCGCAGTGCTCAGCTTTCTGCGCATTCGGATCGGCGCGGAGGGCGGTTCGATCGACTTCGCGATGATTCCGCTGATGGTCTATGCGCTACGGCGCGGCGTCTGGCCGGGATTCATGGCCGGTGCGGTAGCCGGTATGATTCAGTATTTCAGTGAAGGTTATGCGGTCAATATTTGGTCGTTGATTATGGATTATCCGTTGGCTTATATGATGATCGGGCTTGCGGGTCTGATGATGTTGAAAAAGAGCTCCGGCGGCTGGGCCGTGGGCGCTGTGATCGGCGGATTTGCGCGTTATATCGTCCATATCGTGAGCGGCGTGGTCTTTTATGCGAGTTACGCGTCGTCGACGGTTTGGATTTTCAACACGCCGACGGTTTGGATTTATTCGACCGCTTATAATGCACTCTACATGATCCCCGGCATTGTGATTTCGACCATAGCTTGTGCAGCGTTGGCAAAACCGCTTTCTAAGGCGCTGATGGAGTGAGAGAATTTAAATCAGTAGGGGGAATGGTCTTGACCATTCCAAAACGCCGATGTTCCGGCGTTAAAGCTCTTATATATGCCTTCGTATCGTCTTACAGGCGCGGAACGGTCAAGACCGTTCCCTACAACGCATACAGTTTTTAAAAGGCGTTTTCGATAAGGGTGATTTCGTCGCCGAGAATTTCGACGATATCAAAGCAAAACGGCATTTTGCAGCCGCTTTGGGACAGCCAGTACATGGCGGCCGTCCTGAGGCGGTTTTGTTTTGCCGTATTGACCCAGGCCGCGGGCCGTTCAACCTTATCGTTTGCGCGCTGTTTGACTTCGACGATATGTACGAGAGCGTTCTTTTCGGCAACGATATCCAACTCGCCCTCGGTGACTTTGAAATTGCGTGTCAAAATGCGGAAGCCGCTGTTTTCGAGAAAAATTGCGGCGGCATCCTCGCCCTGCGTGCCTCTGTTCGGAGCAGGGTGTTTTTGCGCCAGATTCTTTAAAAAGGTCTTTCGATGAATTTCGCAGGGACCGAGTTCGGCGATGGCCTCATAATGTGCTTTGACGGGATAACCGAAGTGTTGTTCAAAACCGTATCCGGGGTATTTTTCGGCCATGACGGTCATGTAACGATCCCGGCTGACTTTGGCTAGAATCGAGGCCGCGGCGATGGCAGCCGATTTGCCGTCACCCTTGACAATGGGGCGGCAGATGCCGGCGATTTTGGGATGGCGGTTGCCGTCGACCAGATAGATATCAGGCGTGGTGTTCAGCTGCGCGGCGGCTCGGCGCATGGCGAGCATAGAGGCTTGGAGAATGTTCATCGCGTCAATTTCTTTTTCATCGGAAAAAGCGACCGCCCAGTCGAGCGCGTTCGCGGTGATTTCGTCATATAGAATATTCCGCTTTTTGGCGGTCAGTTTTTTGGAATCGTTGAGGAATTCCGGCTCAAAACCCGACGGAAGTACGCAGGCAGCGGCGTAGACTCGGCCGGCAAGCGGGCCTCTGCCCGCTTCATCGAGTCCGCAGACGACGGGATATCCCCCGCTTATAATTTCTTTGTCGAATTCGTAGAGCGTCATGGCTTTTCGAAAGAGACGGCACCGAGTTTTCCGGCGCGCAGTTCGTCCAATAACATGGTTGCGCAGCGGTCATAATCCGGCTCTCCGCCTTTGATTAACATTCCGCGTCTTTTACAGATACGTTCGAACAGTTCCAGCGGCGTGCCGTCGAGGTCGATATCATAACGCGCTTTGAGCGTTTCAGGTTCGGTCTGGGAGAGGTATTCGAGCATTTTTAAAGCGAGTTCGGCGGTGTCAAGCACGGTGTCTTTGATTGCGCCGGTCAATGCAAGCCGGACGGCTGCGTCTTTATCTTCGAATTTCGGCCATAAAACGCCGGCAGTATCCATGAGTTCGAATTCGTTATCAACCGTAATCCACTGGCGGGCCCGGGTGACGCCGGGGCGGTCTTCGACACGGGCTTTTTTGCCGCCGGCAAGCCGGTTGATTAATGCCGATTTGCCGACATTCGGGATGCCGCAGACCATCATTCGGACGGTTTTGCTCATGCCCTTAGCCTGATCGCGCGCGCGTTTTTCTGCGAGCAGCGAAAAAGCGGCCGGTTTGATTTTATCGATACCGTAACCGCTTTTACAATCGGTGATGACCGCACCGAGACCCTGCGCCCGGAATTTTTCGGCCCAGGCGATGGTGATCTTTCGGTCGGCGAGATCGGATTTATTTAAAATGATCAGCCGGGGTTTTCCGGCTGCGATGGAGTCGATATCGGGATTGCGTGACGACTGCGGTAAACGCGCATCAAGCAATTCCGCCACCAGATCGACGAATTTGAGCTGTGCCTCGATCTCGCGGCGGGTTTTGGTCATGTGACCGGGGTACCATTGAATATCGGTTCTCATGTGAATTGTGAAGTCATCTTGTCGAAGGGATAAAATCGATATATGACTTTTCCGATAACAGCTTGGAGTTTGATCATGCCGATCTCGGTATAACGGCTGTCATAAGAATTGTTGCGATTGTCTCCCATGACGAAGATATAACCCTCTGGAACAACAACGGGGTAGATGACGTTGCCCGTCTCGGTGGTGGGTTCGAGAATATAGGAATCATCGAGCGCCACATCGTTGACATAGACCTTCCCGGCTTCTGCGTCGACCACGATCTTGTCGCCGGCTAAGCCGATGACACGTTTGATCAGGGGTTTATGAAAGAGCTTGCTGTCAAAGACTGCCACGACATCAAGCCGCTGCGGTTCATAGAGGATGTTGGCGGCAAACACGCGATCGTGATCTTGAAAGGTGGGGAGCATCGAATCGCCGTCTACCACCGCATAGCGAAAGAACAACATTAAAACGACCACCAACACTGCGGTGACCTTGACCATACTGAGCATAAAATCAGCTAAGTTATAGGTAAAACCGTATCTCGGCTCGCTCTTTGCGTCGTCTTTCATCGTTTCGCTTCGTTTCCCTTCAGGATTTCGGCTGGTTCAAAAACAGTCGTAATATGACAACTGCGGAGACGACGTCCCCGCAGTGTTTGCTCTTTAGAGTTTTTCTTTGACCTTGGCGGCCTTACCCACGCGGTTGCGCAGATAATAGAGCTTACCACGGCGGACGGAACCTTTGCGCACGACTTCGACACCCGCGATGTTGGGGCTGTGAATCGGGAACACGCGTTCGACGCCGACGCCATAAGAGATGCGGCGAACCGTGAACGTCTCGGAGATGCCGCTGTTTTTGCGGGCGATAACCGTGCCTTCGAAGATCTGGATTCTTTCGCGCTCGCCCTCTTTGATCTTAACCGACACTTTGACGGTGTCGCCGATCGAAAACTTGGGCGGCTCGGCCTTGAGGCAGGAATCCGTCATTACTTTAATCAGATCCATTACTTTTTTACCCTCCGTATTTTACCGGCATTCATGGTCAGTGCTTTCATACGCGTCCGCCAGAGGAATACCTGCGTTAATGTTTTTGTCATCAACCCCCGGCAGGAATCGCCGGAAACAAATGCTCAAGCATTATAGCACAGTTTTTCAGCGATTGCAAGCGTTTTTATGAAGATTCACGGAAGTAAAGTGTAGGATTACAATTGATGTGTTACAAAAGGGAGGAGGAAAAAAAGAGTAGCGAATGGGAAGCACCTGTGATACAGTTAATTTGCAATAACAACTGACAGGAGGCAACCCATTCGCCATGAA